>JGI24710J26742_10000123_pt1 | contig 65678 bp, 55 predicted proteins | sample BioPla2DNA2_FD_26742 | JGI IMG/M metagenome (IMG submission 26742) | reverse complement strand
AAAATGAGCATGAGCCAGAAGCATTTGTATGTCTAGATTGTCAGGAGCCATGGAAAGAGCTTTCTCAAGATGGGTTATGGCCTCTTGAAGTCTTCCCATCTTAAAATAGGTATCTCCAAGCTGATAATAGAGTTCAGGCCATCTAGGATAAAAGATTAGAGCTTGTTTGAAGAGTTTTTCAGCTTCTAAGTAATTCTTTCTTTGTTTTTGCTGCAAAGCCTTGTTAAAGTCTCCGAATATTGTCGTCACTTCACCTCTTAAGGGTTTTTCTTTGCCATGCACGGAACACTCTATTTGATTTTTAGTCCAAGTATAGTTTCCTCTGTTAGGACATAAGGGCTCAAATTTAAGAGCTGATGAAAGCATCATATCTTTTATGGAGAAAGGTTTGTTTGAATTTGTTTTTTTATAGTTTTCGTAAGCTCTTTGAAGTGTGTCCATGTTATGGAGACATTGTTGCTTATCTCGCATATTGTCGAAATATGAGGAAGTTAGGATTTTTTCAGGTGTTTTTTCCGAAGTTTCGTCAACTTTTGGAGCTTTGTCTTTCGCACTTCTATTTTTTTGTTCTTCTGGCGGGGTGTAAAGAAGTTCAATGGAGCTTTGGGCATTATCAATGGCCGTTTTTACTTCTCTAAGGGCTAAGGTGGAGTATTCATCTTCCGGAGAGAGAAGCAAAATTCGAGAAAAATCCGCATAAGCTTCTTTGAGTTTGCCGCTCCTTGCAAAAAGAAATCCTCGCAGACGCAAAAGTCTTATATCATATTTATTTTCTCTAAGCCCGGCATTAATTGAGTTAAAAGCTCTGAGAGGGTTGTTTTTCTTGATCTCTTGGAGAGCCAGCAGGTAATATGAGTCAGATTTGGACTGTTTTTCAGAGTGAAGTAAAATATCTCCCGCTGTGTTGTAATCTCTCAAGGGTGAATAGCCTGAAGCTGCCATGGCTGCAGGAGTGTGAGAGAAAAGTAAGAGTATTAATAAAGAGCTTGCGAGAAGTTTCACGTTTTTGCTTTTAAGAGTCGTCTGCGCATGAGTTCAGCCCATGCTATCATGTCGGGCTCGACAGGGAGTTGAGAAACAATTGTGAATTCATCCAAGGCTCGCTTAAACAGACCTTTTGCAAAGTAAATCTTGCCAAGTAGGAAGTGGAGCTTAGGATCTTTTTCTTCTATTTGTTTTGCTTGAGTTGCATATCTCAAAGCTTTATCCACAAAGCCTCGGTTTAGATATGCTTGAATTAAAAATAGATGAGTTTCCATGTGGTTAGGATTGCTTTTTAATATTTCTTTACAGCAACGTATTGCAAGTGGCAGATTGCCTCTTTTTCTGAGAATGTCAGCATAACGCGAGAGCGCGTTTATATTATCAGGCTGCAGGGAAATACATTTTTGGTATGCCAGCATAGCTTCTTCCAAGCGGTTCAGGTCTTCATAGGCATTGCCCATCTGCATGTAGGATATAGCGTCATCAGGATTTCTAGAAATGCTTTGGGCGGATTGCTCTATTATTCGGTTGAGGTCTTCTTCTACTTTTTCTGTTAAAGCGGCTAGATTTCCGCTTATATTTTTGTCGGTATAATCAAAGCTTGCGGCCTTTCTGAAGGCTGCAAGAGCTTCTTTATAAGCTTGTTGTTTTGAGAGCAGAATGCCGATACGGTTCCATATGCCAGCTTGATCTGGAGCTGTGGATGCAGCCTTTACAAGAGCTACCAAGGCTTTCTCAGATTGATTTTCTATTTGGTAAATTTTTCCTAATTCTAACCAAGCTTCATAAGAGACATCAGGATCTGCTACTAAGTATTTAAAAATCGGCTTGGCTTCGTTGTATTTTTCTAAACGAGTACAGGCTATAGCTTTTATGAGTAGAGCTTCTTTGTTTTCTGGCTCAGCTGTTAAAACCTCATTTATAATTTCTTCTATATCTCCATATGCGTTTAGTTTTCGCAGAACTTTGCAAAAATCTATGAGGGTTTCTGATTTCGGCGGGCTTTCTCTCACTATAATTTCTTTGTAAAGCTCCGAAGATTTTTCGTATTCTCCGCTTAAAGAGGTTATCTCGGCAAGCTGTTTATAAAGAAAAATGTCATCAGGCTTAAGGCTTAAAGCTTTAGAAAAGGCCTTGAGAGCTTCGGCGTAGTTTCCTGATTCACGACATAGGATACCGAGCTTGCTGTGCCCATAAGAGTCATCAGGATGCAGTATTGTAGCTCGTTTTATAGCTTGCATGGCAAGGTCATGATCGCCGGAAGCTCTGTAAATCATTCCTAAGTGGTAATGAGCGTAAGGATCATCTGGTGCAAGCTGTATACAGCGTTGGAAAGCTGTTTTCGCTTCGGCATAGTTTTTTTCAGAAGCTGCTAACAAGCCTTTTCTGTAGAAGATTTTGCTCATTGAGGGGTTTATGCTTTCAGCTTTTTCAAGGGATTTTTTTGCATCTTCAATTTTTCCAAGTCTATGTAAAAGAGTTGCATAGTAAAGAGGGAGATCGGCTTTATGTGTCTTGCGTTTTGCCAAGTTCCTCAAGGTTTTTTCAGCAGATCTTAGATCGCCTTTTTCTTCATATAGACGAGCAAGATCCATTGCAATGGTTGTATTTGAGGGAGATTTATCAAATTTTTCTTGAAGTTCTACTATTTCTGAGTCAAGACTTTTAGTCAGAAATTCTGCAACTGTAGAATAAGAAGATTGAGTGTCTTGTGTGTTTGTTTCTGATTCAAGACGATTAACAGTTTCTTCTATCTGTGCTGTCAGGAGACTGGAAGTTTCAGGGAGATGATCTAAAGTTGCGATCGGAGAAGTGTGGGGAACTGCTGTTTGAGTTTCTTCAAGTTCCTTTTCTGCGGCTGAAAAAGAGGGATAGGATTGAGAGAGCTCTTCAATATAGACTGCGGGAAAATCTTTTGCGATTTTTAACTGTTCAGAGGTGTAGGGATCCTGAGAGAGAAGATGGAATACTAATTCGCCTATGCCCCACAGAGCTATTCCAGCAGTTATAAGCAGTGCTGAAGCAAAAATAGCGTTATTTCCTCTGAAGAGACTAGTGAAGTTTACTAGCATAAACGAGACAGTGCCTATCAATATCATAAAGAAAGGGCGTTTTGGCAGCTTCTGTTTGCTGTGCTCTTGAGGTTGGTAGGGTCGATAAGTAGGCTGTTCTAAAAAACTTTGGAAACAATTGGAGCAAAAGTTTGCGGTGATTTTATTAAGAACACCGCAACCAGGGCAAGGTCTCTTAAGAGATTTGCCGCACAAAGACCAAAAAAGGGCTGAGTCGGGATTAACAGTTTTACAGTCTGGACATTGCATCGGTCTACTTTTTTCCAAAGGGATAATTTTTTATTTGCCATGAGGTTGGCAGCTTGTAGAAAAGGGGCTGTGAGTCTGGGAGTTCCTGCTCTGAAAATAAGCCGTTGTGATGAGACAAGGTGCCAGCTCTTCTTATAGGCAGATATCTTTGAAATGATGAAATAATTTTTTCTGCAAAGTTTACTACGAGCAGGCCTTCTGAGTTAGGTTTCATTGTAGGGGAAGGGTCTATTGCGGCAGTAAAAAGCTTCTCTAAAGACTTATCTGCTATTTTTACATTGTTCCAAAAGTTTGTTAAGTCTGAAGGGTCAGTGGAAACGGCGTATAGAACTGGCAAAACCCCATATGAGGGAATCAGTCCTGAGACTTTTTCTTTCTCGGATAGCAAAAGAAGACGCAAACGGCTCATAGTTAACGCTCAAGAGTTTGCGAGGAAGCCGTTGCTTCTGTGGCATCTTTTAATTTCTTGGGAGTTTTATTAGAATACTTGGAGTTATGCTCTTCATAAGTCTCCGGCATAAAAAAAGCTCTAGCAGGTTCACCCAAGATAGCGCCCATGAGAGAGCAAATAAAGAGAGCTAAACCTGCTGTTTCCAAGTCAACAGCAAAGAAAAAGATCGGAGCTATCAGAAAGCCTAAAAGCATTCCTGCAACACAGCCATAAACAGTGTATTCATGAACAGCTAACACAGCTCCTAAGGTACCGCCTGCTAATACTCCCATTAAAGCGAATTGCGGCTTAAAAGAATACAAAATTACAGATGCTATGGCAGAGAATGCTATTATTAGCAGCAAGCCCATAGCATACTGTAAAATTGCAAAGTTTTTGCTCTTGGGTAGTTTCATCGAGAAGCTCAGTGAAGTATTGTCTTTTCGTAATAATACTGGTTGCTCGGATTTTCAGCAATGAAGGTGGTCATCTCGGAAAGATAATTTTTACCGTCTAGGGTTGCAGCAGTTGCACAAACCTTTTTTATTTCTGACAAGTTTCCCTGAATTTCTTTATAAGAACGTCTGGACTTGAGAGGTTTTGTGACTCTTACAAGTGCTCTGAGAGCTTCTTGAGGATTGTTTTCCGGCAGAGGTAAAAGTTCTAACTGTACAATCTGGTAGCCTTTTTGCTGAAGGGCATAGGCCATGTTTTCTTTGATAGCTTGTTTAATGTCTTCGCTTAGAGGCTGAGGACCTTCTGCAGGAGACATGTAGTCCCAATAGCTGTATACTTTACTGTGAATCCCCAGAGCGTTAGAAGGCTGATTGGGATCAATTGAACGTGTGACAGCCAATTCTTTGAGCTGTTCAGTTGTGTAGTCAGCTTCTTCTGTTAAGGCTTCAGAAATTATTTGTTCCTTTGCTGCCGGCAAAGAAGAATGTACCCCTCCACAGTGCTCGGGGCAGTTAATACAAGAATTCTTGCCTTGTCTTGCTGCAAGTGCGGCAGCTTCTTGTGCGGCTTTTTTTGCTGCTCTTTCCTCTGCTTTTTTTTGAGCTTTTGTTTGAAAAAGACCAGTGTTTTCAGCTATGAAATCACGCATGTCATCAGAGTAGCCAAAATATTCGCAATCGCCTTCTGAGAAAGCTAAAAGAGTGTTGGCAGAAGCTAAAAGACCGAAAATTAGAAGACAGGCAAGGAGTTTTTTCATTGTACCTTTTCCTTTCAAAACATTAACAGGGGAAGTATAACACATCTTAGGTATATTCTCTTAGTTTTTTATAGAGAAAAATATGCTTATATTTTCAAGGCAGCTTAACATTTTTAAAGGCCTCTGTCAGGTTTTTGACAGTGACTTTGGGATCTTCTATGATGATCTTAGAACCACCTATTACGTCCATGAAGCCAAGTTCTCTTATATATCGCGGTACAATGTGTTTGTGAAGGTGTTTGACACTGGCTCCGGAGGCATAGCCAATGTTGTAGCCAATGTTGTAGCCGGCAGGCTGATATTGCTTATCCAGAATGTCCATGGTTTTAGCAGTTAAGCGCTCTATATTGAGCATTTCTTCCTCTGTCAGTTCACGCACATCTGTGACATGCCTGGTAGGAAAAATCATAACATGCCCGGCATTGTAGGGATAGAGATTTACTGAGATGCCGAGCTGATCGTTTTTCCAAATGAGCAGATTTGTTACTTCAGGATCCTCATCCAAGATCGAGCAGATTATGCATTCAACATCGGGTCGTTTATCCCCCTTAATATAATCTCTCTTATTTGGAATAAAAAGTTGTTTGTCATATACCATAGTTGCAACTCTCTAAAAATTATATGCTATAATCGCATGATAACAGGTTATTTGTTAAATGTAATTAAATAATTGCGAGAATTTTCACTCTAACTATGGATTTATTCAATTTTTCCGAAGGTTCGGCACAATTTACGGAAGTCCACAGCCCTCTCCCGGATCGTATGAGACCTGTGACATTTGATGAAATAGTAGGCCAAGAGGAAATTACAGGCGAGGGAAGGCCTTTCCGTATTTTGGCTGAGTCGGGCCAAGCTGGCTCAGTGATATTTTGGGGACCGCCTGGCTGCGGTAAAACTACTTTGGCTCAAGTCATGTCACGTTATGCTGATGCAATATTTTTACAGTTGTCTGCGGTGACCTCAGGAGTCAAAGATCTGAAAGATGCTTTTGAGGCAGCTAAAAACAATCGGAAAGTCGGCAAGAAAACTGTTCTATTTGTAGACGAGATTCACAGATTCAATAAGGCACAGCAAGATGCTCTTTTACCTCATGTTGAATCAGGTTTAATTACGCTTATTGGTGCTACTACGGAAAATCCAAGTTTTGAAGTGGTTGCGGCACTTCTCTCCAGATGCAGGGTGGTGGTATTGAGAGCTCTCTCAAAATCTGCTCTTATTCAGGCTCTTGTAAGAGCTCTGGCTCAAGATGAAAAAATAAATTTTCCTGTTGTTCCAGAAATATCGGATGAATCCTTGGAAAGCATCGCCGAATATGCCCAAGGAGATGCAAGGATTGCTTTGAATATGTTGGAAACGGCTGTGAATCTGGCTAGAAATGTAAACCCTGAAAAGCCGGTCGTAACTCAGGATTTGTTAGCTGAAACATTCAAGAGCAGAGTCTTTAAATATGACAAAACAGGTGAAGAGCACTATAACCTTATTTCCGCTCTGCATAAATCATTAAGAGGCTCCGATCCTGACGCGGCTCTTTATTGGCTTTATAGAATTATAGAATCGGGAGAAAACTCCAAGTTTGTTTTAAGGCGCATGATAAGGTTTGCTGCGGAGGATGTCGGCATGGCAGATCCCTTCGCCTTGACATTAGCAATGTCTGCTGCTCAAGCTTTTGATTATACAGGTCCTCCCGAAGGTCATCTCTTTTTGGCTCAACTGGCTGTTTATCTGGCGGCGGCTCCAAAGAGTAACAGCCTTTATGTGGCAGAGAAAAAAGCAAAGGCATTTATAAGACAAAATCCGGATTATCCTGTTCCTCAGCATCTAAGAAATGCGCCTACCAAGTTGATGAAAAATCTTGGCTATGCTAAAGATTACAGATATCCTCATGATTTTCCAGATGCCTTTGTAAAAGAAAATTATTTTCCTGATGAAATGCCTTTTGAACAATTTTATGAGCCTAATGCGAGAGGCAAGGAAAATAATGCTATCAAGCAACTTAAAGAACGTTGGCCAGAGAGATATAAAAAGTGATTTTTAAAATTTTGTCAGCCTTTGCTATACGTTTCAGGCAGTTTTCGCTAGCTATTTTAGAGCCGCTGGACGAAGTTTACTTGATGGAGGCTTCCAAAGGATTGCCGGCAGATTTGCGTGATAAGTTAAGTTTGATGAGCAAAGCAGATAAAAAACATCTTTGCAGGCTACACAAAAAAATAACAGCTGCAAAGTTTTTGTCGGATGAGGAACGAGCTCACTTGCAGAAGACTGCTTTGCTTCATGATATAGGCAAGTATAATAATCATAGAAGCCTTCTGAAAAAAGTTGCAGATATTTTGTTGAGACGTTCTAAAAGTCTTCATTGCATAACAGGATATAATTTGCTTAAAAAATATGATGGGTTTGAAGTTTACGCAAGAGAGGCGCTAATGCATAATTCCAAAGTGCCGCCTACAGAACTTCTGGCTATATTCCAGAGGTTCGACGACGCATCCTGATGCTGCTTTTTCTCTAGAACTTTTCTATTCACAGATTACGAAGACGGGATTTTAAGCACAGCTTAAAATTAGGGGAGACTGTCCGAAAACTACCTAAAAACTTAAAATTCAAAAAAAACTCAGTCTCTGAAATAGGCTTAAATAGTGAGTTTGAAAAAAATCTCGAAAATCGGAGAAAAATGGAGTTTTCGGACAGCCTCAGGGAGTAGGGATTAGAGCGTAGGGAGTAGAAAGAACAGAAAACCGAACATTTGTTTTTGCACTCTACATTCTACACTTTACATTATTAAAACTCCCTGCTCGCTATTTATCACTTATCACTGGTTTTCTTAAGACGTGCCAGAAGGGCTCGCCAGTCATTCATTAGTCTTTCTTCAAGAAGTTCCCAGCCGTTGTTTTGGAGACCCTGTTTTACTTCTTCAGCCAGTCTCATGCCTATACCTGAAAAGAAGGCCAATCCTCCTTTTTTTAGGTAACTGGGGAAGAAATTTAAATTTTTCAGTATTGTGGGAGAGTCGATATTGGCAAGAAGCACATCGGCGGGTTTTTCTGGCTTAAAGTTTGCAAGATCTGCACAAACAGGAAGAAACTTATCTTCAGGAATTTTATTTAAAGCCGCATTTTCTTTGAGGTTTTCTACGGCTTCTTCTTCAATTTCTATGGCGATAGCTTCCTTGGCTCCATTTTTTAAAGCATAAAAAGATAATATGCCTGAACCTGCGCCTAAGTCATAAAGAGTTTTTCCAGAAAAGTCTGTTTCTGACATCAATTCTAAGCAAAGTTTCGTGGTTTCGTGAGTTCCTGTGCCAAAAGCCATTCCAGGCTCAATGAGAATTATTGTGGCTCCTGGTTTATTTTCTGCAGGGAGCGGGGGTTCCCAAGTCGGTCTTACAACAATTTTGTCAGCTATTTCTATTGGCTTGAAAAACTCTTTGAAGTTTTCCATCCAGTTTTTGTTTTCTGCATATTTTTCAGAAGTCATGGCAGAAAAAGGGATATCGTTCTCTTTTAGCCAAATTAGCAATAGCTCTTTCAGCTTGTTTGCTTCATCATCTCCGGAAGCAGTCAAAGTGACAGAGGTTTTCCCCGTGAGTGAGTATCCCATTTCGGTTTTTCCCTCTTCAAGGATGACTGGAGCTGAGAAAACCGGGAAATAATTTATTTCACCTAATAAAAACAGAGATTCTTCAAGGTTATCCGGAACAACAATGGTAAATTGCGTTTGCATTAGGAACCCTTGAGAATAGTTTTCATATAAGTGAGTTCGTCAGTGAAAGAATCAGTGAAGTTATCAAAATCTTTTTCAATTTGTTTTACAATTTTGAGTGCTGCTCTGTTTTTGCCTAAGGCTTTTAAAGCTTGAGCCTTGCCTAAAAGAGAATATTTGTCAGGGTAGGCTCCCTTTGCGCCAGTATCGAAAACTTTTATGGCTTCTTCATATTCTTTTCGTTCCAGTAAAAGCTTGCCAAGTTCGTTAGCGGCATAGAAGTCTTCCGGTTCGTATTTAAGGGCTAGATAGAGGTTCTTTATAACGTTATCCGGCTTGTTCAAAGCTTGATAGGCTTTTGCCAAGTTGTAATATGCGAAGGCAGAGTTAGGATCAAGTCCTAATGCCTTATTCAGGTGCAATATTGCTTCATTGGGCTTGCCTTGCAGTATAAGGAGTTTTCCCATATTAGTAAGAGCATCGGCATTTTCACTTTCCAAATCCAAAGCCATTGAAAGGTTTTCTTCTGCATCATCGTACATGCGCTTACTAGTGAAAATAATGCCTAAATTCAGCAGTATTGGAATTTGATTTCTTGTAAAACGCAAAGCTTCGTTGAAATGCAATCTGGCTTCATCGGAGTAGTTTATTTCGAGGCATACTCTGCCTAAATAATAATGTGCAGCGCTATGTTCGGGATTAGTGTTCAGTGCTTTGTTGAAACTGTTTTGGGCTCTCTGGTAGTCTTTGTTTTCAAGAAAAAGCCTGCCTTCAAGAACGTTAGCGTCAACGTTTGTTTCATCTTTTTTCAGTATTTCCTCAAGAAGGTCACGAGCCAAATCAAACTCGCCCATTTCCATGTAGGTGGTGGCAAGGCTGACCTTGTTATAGAGATCGTCAGGGTCTATTTCTAAGATTTTTTTTAGAATGACGATACATTCATCATAGTCGCCCATCATTTTGTTTGCCAAAGCCAAGGAGTTTAGGGTGTACTTGTCGTTGGGTTTGAGTTTTAAAGTGTGCTTAAGGTTTTTTATAGCACTCTTAAAATCGCCCTTTTCTATAAGAGTATTTCCGAGAAGATAATTGGAGTAAAGGTCATCATTTTTAACTTGCAAAGAATAGCCTAAGATATCTTCGGCTCCTTTTAAATCCCCCATTTCTCTGAGAACCACTGCCAGTTTGTTCATTGCGTAAACATCGTTAGGCTTTATTGCTAAGGCTTTTTCCAGATGCTCCTTAGCTTTTTTGAAGTTTTTCTCTTTATGAGCCTGCTTACCGGCAGCATATTCTGTTTCAAAAGTCATTTCAGAAAGTCTCCTTCTTTAAGAGCAACTCTATATCTATGCGAGCAAACGTCTGCAAGTTTTAGGCAGAACGGCTCTAAATTAAATCTTTGTTTTCTCAACTAATTCTATAAAAGTTTTTGCAATATGCGGGTCGAATTGGGTGCCAGCACATCTCTTAATTTCTTTAACAGCTTCCTGTGCTGACAAAGCTTTTCTGTATGGGCGATCTGTCGTCATTGCGTCATAGGTATCAGCTATACTGACTATTCTTGCCAAAAAAGGTATCTCATCTCCTTTGAGGGAATCTGGATAGCCTCGTCCGTCATAGCGCTCGTGATGGGAGCGAACTATCGGAATAACATTTTCTAGAAACTGAACGTTTTCGAGAATGGCTACGCCTTGTGTGGGATGGGACTTCATTATATTGTATTCGTCATCGCTAAGGTGCCCGGGCTTGTTGAGAACGAGTTCCGGAATGCCTATTTTTCCGATATCATGCAACATTCCGCCGAGTCTGAGTTTTTCTATCTCGCTTTGCGGCAGATTAAGTGCTGCTCCCAAAGTCACGCTGATTTCTGTGACTCTGTCTGAATGACCTTTGGTATAGCTGTCTTTTGCATCTATTGCGCTTGTTAGAGCAGAAAGCGTGTCCATGTAAGCTTTTTGCAGATTGTAAAACAAATCTGCATTTTGCAAAACGGAAGCCAGCTGATTGGCAAGTATCTGCAAAAGATCTATGTCATCAACAGTATAACCGCCAGGGCTTTGCTTATTGGCTACCTGTATGGCGCCTAGGCTTTTGTCTTGTTGGCTCAAAGGTATAATTAAAGTGTCTTTTAATTTAACTCCTGGGATCTTGTCAGGCTCAGTGTCTTTATATTTTGAATTTTCTAAGTCGTTTTCCAGTATCATTTTGCCTTTATTCCTGACTTCTTCAAGAATAGGAGTATAAAGCCTTACGTTTGATACTATGACTGTTTCTCCTCCTATGGAGCAGCGAGCATATTGTGAGGCTATATCTGTGTTTTGGAAACGATAAACGCAAGCGACTTGGCTTTCAGTTCCATCACATGATATAGAACTGAATTTTTCTAAAAGTGAATTAATGTCTATGTTGGAGACAATTTCCTTGCCAAGAACAAAAACATTGCTCAAAACTAGCAGACGTTTGAACATCTTTTCGTAAAGTATGGCACTCTCTAATGAAGATGCCGCTCTGCTTGCCAAAATAGGAAGTATATCCATTAGATTGTCAGGAGCTGAAGAATTGAGCTTCAGACCGATCATTCCCAGCAGTTTATGACGGCGCATTAATGGAAGAAGAGTAAATTCCTTAATGGATATGATATTACTTTCATGTTCTTGCCATTCATCATACATATCTTTGAATGCGTCTTTTATTTCTTGAAGTTTTTCTTCGGGAACACTGTTGCTGATTCTTACATCAAGGTCGTATGGTTTGTCGCCGGTCAACGCAAGGAAAGAGGCTTCTGCTTTGCAGAGCATGAGAGTTTTATTCAAAGTGGCTCTTAAGAGAGAATCGAGCTCAACAAAGAAACCCGTCTCCTCAAGAGTGAGCAAGTCCCTGATCTGCTTTTTTAGAAGCTCATTTTCTTTAGCAAGTTCAGCTTCACGTGCTGAGACTTGTTTGTTGTCAAACCATGGAGTTCTTATCATATGAGATATTCTACCATAAATTGCCAGTTAAACAATATGTTCATTCGGCAAAAATTCTGCCCTCGGTCTTCAGGGTTATGGGAGCTTCAGGAGAAGAGGTTTCTATGGCTTTTTTTAGGGCTTCGCGTAAAGAACCGAAGTGTTTTATATTTTTGCCTTCAGCGAGTTCTTGGAAAAGGTCTCCGCCTCCAGCCAAAAAGGAGTTGGTTACAACTTTGTAAGTGGTTTGCAGTTCAAAAGGAGTCTCGTTGTCCAGGGTGACTTCTATTTCAAAGTTATGTGGTTTTTCAGAAGGAACTTTTTTATATCTTAATCCTGAAACCTGTAAAAGCCCACGTTTCATATGGAGAGACTTTCTTAAGAGTGTCATAATTTGTTCGCCTGTCAGCTCCATTTCAACAATATTGTTATCAAATGGCAGCAGCAAGCATAGATCTCCGTAAGTAAAGGCGCCAGCGTTCACAGAGGAACGAATTGATCCGCTGTTTTGGAAAGCAATGTCGGTGCTTGTTGTTTCTCTCATTATATCTGTTATAAAGTTTCCTATGGGGCATTCGCTTTTGTAAGCTTTTTCAGCAGAGTTTGCAAAATAACCTATAATTTCATCTCTGGTTGATGCAATTTTGACTGTTGAAGAGGCTAGCATTGCCGTCATTTTTGGATTTTTTTCGTAAATAGCGGAGTCATTTGGAAGACGTTCATATGAGACATTGGAAATCTTGCCTGTGAAAGGTTCTATTTCAACTGCCAAGAAGTCTGTCTCGTATGTACGGTTATAGGCGCTTATAGTAGAAACAAGAATTCCGTCGCGCATATACGGTCTTGGAGCTTCAATGGCGTGATCTAGCATGAAACAAATGTCTGGGGCTGCTTTGGCTATGGCTTGCCATTCGGCATTTGTAATATATTCACGGCTGTATTGCGTCATTAAAACTACCAGGTTTGCTCCATTGCTGCGTTGTTTTTGAACTGCTTCGGATAAAATGTTGGCTGGGTTGTGAAAGGTTAGCCCTTCTATGTTTTCCGCAGGAGTCAGATTCGGGGTGTCTACTGGGGTGATGCCCAAAAATGCTACTTTAATAGAAGAACTTGGGAATAAGATTCCGGAGGGTTTGACTACAGCATAGGAAGAGTAGAAAGGCGGAGAAGTCAGGTTTTCGTCTGAAACGTTAGTTGCAATAAAGGGGAACTTTGCTTTTCTTTTTAGTTCTTTAAGACGAGAAACTCCGTAAGTGAAGTCTATATTGCTCAAAAGCATAGCTTCAACTCCCAAAGTATTGAAAGCTTCTACAATTATTTCGCCTTCAGTCATTAAAGCCTCAGCGCTCCCGACGAGTTCTGTGCCAAGAGATATTGTAAAGGAAGGCTGTTTTTTCTTTTGATATGTTTCCAGGCGTTTTTGAATCATAGTTGCTATTGTCTCATAGCCGCCTACTGTACGGCCTTTATGCGGCTCAAATTTCCCTTTTGTCGGATAAACATTGCCCCTGCCCATTCCTAAAATAACAAAATTTAATACAGGTTTTTTGTAAAAAATAACGAACAGGCTGACTGCCAAAGCAATCATTGCTGAAGTGGCCAAGGCAATTCTGCTGAGATTTATTGTGGTTTCAGAAGCGGAAGTTTCGCTTGCAGCTTCGTTTATTTTGTTTAATTGTTCGGCTTCAATGTTTGTCATAGCAGAAGATTAACATAAGCTAGTTCTGTTTAACATCTAAAATTTGCATTATTTACAATACAACTCTGCAATGCTTTCTTTGTTATCTGGCTTTGCATCAATGTTGCTAGGCGTTAATCCCAGATTTTCAATAACAGGTTAAAAATAATGCCTTTGTTGACGAAATAGGCAACTGTGATATCATATCAGCCAAACGCTATTAAATTAATATATTGATCTGAATCATTCTAGATTTGGAAAGGAAACAACATGCAAGAATCCAAAGATAAAAATGTGCTTTATTCAAATGCTTCAGCTTGGGAGCTTTTGTCGCCCTCTGAAGAAAAATTGATGAATGAACGTGTCGCAAACTATATGAAGTTTGTGGGCGCTTGTAAAACTGAGCGAGCCACTCTCAAATATCTGAAAGCAGAAGCTGCAAAGCTCGGTTTCAAAGAATTGCCGCCGCTTGGAGCTGGAAAAGCTTTAAAGCCTGGTTCAAAAGTTTATTTTATAAATAAGAACAAAGCGATAGGTTTCGCTGTTATTGGCAAGAGACCAATCAGCGAAGGGATTCGCATGGTAGCTGCCCATTTAGATGTTCCCAGGATTGATGTCAAATCGAATCCGCTTTATGAAAAACACAATATGGCTCTTTTCAAAACCCACTATTATGGCGGAATAAGAAAATACCAATGGGTTACAGTTCCTCTTTCATTGCATGTAAACGTTATGAGCCTTGAAGGCAAGGAAATATCCTTTGTTATAGGGGAGAAACCTGATGATCCCGTTTTCACAATAACAGACTTGGCGCCTCACGTTGCCGCCAAACTTCAAAAGCCGAGAACCAGCGAAGAACTGATCCATGGCGAAGAACTCAACCTGCTTGTGGGGCACAGAACTGCTCCAGGTACGGAAGAAGAAAAACAGGACAGAGTCAAAAAAATGGTTCTGGAGATTTTGAAAAAAGAATACAAAATCACAGAAGAAGATTTGTCGTGGGCAGAAATTCGCGTGGTACCAGCATATAAACCCAGAGAAGTTGGTTTCGATCGCTCTATGATTGGTGCTTATGGGCATGATGACAGAGTTTGTGTTTATGCTGGTTTTCAAGCTATTGCTTCGATAGATGTTCCCGAGCATACAGCAGCAGCTCTAATGCTCGACAAAGAAGAAGTAGGTTCAACAGGCCCTAACGGAGCTCAGTCCGATTTGGTTGCAGATTTTATGGCTATGCTTTGTGAAGCTACTTCCGGCAAAACGGATTTTGCTTCAATCAGAAATGCAATTGTAAACACAAAGGTTCTCTCGATCGATACCAATGCTGCCATAGACCCATCGTGGGAAAGCGCCTATGACCCATTGAACTCAGGCAAAATCGGCAAAGGTCCTTGGGTTGCCAAATTTTCCGGCAAGAATGGCAAGTCGGGAAGCAGTGAAGTGGACATGGAGTTCCTAGGTTACCTCCGCAGAATGTTCAATAAGGAAAATATTCCTTATCAGTTCGGTGAAATGGGAAAAGTTGAGGAAGGCGGCGGCGGAACTGTTGCTTATATGCTTGCCAACAACAACATGGAAGTTGTGGATCTCTGTATGCCGACTCTTTGCTTGCACTCGCCATTTGAACTTGTTTCAAAAGTTGACTACCATTATTCTGTAAGCGCTTATAAGGTCTTCATGGAAAATTCTTACTGATTTGAAATCTGAAGAATTTGAACAGATAATTAAAAAAAAACAGGCTCTGTTGCCCGCGTATGTTTTTGCGGGCAACGAGCCTTTTTTAAAAGAGCAGGCACTACAGTCTTTGCTCTCTAATTATGTTGCTCCTGAGAACAGAGCGGCAAATCACATAAGAATAAGCAGCGATAATTTGAGTGCTCTTTTTGGAGAGCTGAATGTTTTTTCCTTTAATTCCGATATGCGGTTTCTCTATCTTTCGGATTTTTCTGAAGCAAAAGCCGCAGATCGTAAAAACCTTCTGAAAAGTCTTTCGGACTCTCAGATTCCATCTAATACCTGTATACTTTTTGAAGTTTCAAATTCTCGCCATGCTAAGGAAATTGAGTCGGCTCTGAAACGACAATCTGACCAGGTAGATTTCTGGAAGCCCTTCGCAAATAAATTGCCTGCATGGGTTAAAGAGCAAGCAAGTAGATTGGGCACTGCTATAAGCACTGAGGCGGCAGAGCTGCTTTTAGAGCTTACAGGCACTAGCTTGCCAGTTATTTATTCTGAATTGGTGAAGCTTTCGGCAGGGAAGAAAAAAGCTCAGATTTCGCTTGAGGATGTAAAAAAACAGGTTTCCTATTCTAAAGAAGACAATGTTTTTGATTTTTTAAACACAGTTGGTGACAGGGATACGGGCAAGTCGCTCAGAATATTGCAAAAACTTTTGCAAAGCGGTGAAGCACCGCAAATGGTTTGGTTCATGCTGGTAAAACGTCTAAGGCTGATAAGGCTTTTTCTTTCCCTTGAAGCTGACAGACCTGATTTGCTGGCTCCTGTAAGCCAGCTTTTGAAACGATATTCCAGAATAGCTGACAAAGAGGATTGGGCTTCTAATAATCAAAAAAGAGAAATAGTCAAAGAGATACAAGAAATATCAGCGCATTTACCGCAAAAAATTTCTGACTCTTTGGGTTTGACAAACAGTTTGCAGATTAGAAACCTTTCTCAAGCTGTTAATTTCAGTTTGAGTGAAGCTTTGCGTTTTTCCGAAATGATGGTTGAAACCGACCTTAAAATGAAGGGGGCAGCTGACGATCCTGAAAGAACTCTGAGTCTTTTTATTGCCGATATCACTCTCGAACAGCACTAGATGTCTTTCGCATTTTGAAGAGCTTGTCGCAGTTCTTGTGGAAGCTGTCCTTGAGCAACTCCTTCATATCCTGGCACAGTTTGAGGTATTGCGCCTATTCTCATTATTTTGCCAGCTTTTTCTCTATCCATGCCTGCTAAAACTTTAGCTGAGTGAGCTGGCTCCAAACCGCCTAATATGTCATATATAAGCTGATCGTCTGAGATCTCGTCAAAAATTTTGGCCAATGGCAACGGCTCCATTTGAGCAGCTATGCTGCAAATTTGATCCAAGCGGTTGTCTTTTTCCATGAATTTAATCAGAGCAGCTTCTATTTTGATGGCTTCTGATGCCAGAGCTGCTTTGGCGCTTTCTAGTTTGGCTTTTTGCGTGTCCAGTTCAGCTTGCAAAGCGGCAGTTTTGCTTTTTTCAAGCTCGGCTTCTTCTCTGGCTTTTCGTAAATTTTCCATTTCATTGGAATATTTGTTTTTTTGAACTCTAATCAAATCTCTGTAAGAGCTTTCCAGAAGATCGGCTCTTTTTTTGAGATCTCTGCTGCCTTCAGTTATGAGCTGATTATATTTCATTCTTTGCTCATATATTAGTTGGTAATATTTTTCTTCTTCCGGGAGTTGGTGGAGTTTGACAAAGTCTAAATATTTTTTTATAAGTGGCTTTTCTGCATACTTTTCAGGAATGCTGTGTCTGAAGACTAAAATATCCAAGAAATCCAAAGTCAGCAAGGATAGTAGGATAGAAAGTATAAAAACAAAAAGCAAAACAAGGAAAGCCATTTTTTTTATGAGTGAGAAAAACATTGAGGGTTTTTCAGGAGGACTCACAGGTTTGGCAATCCTCGTTTTTAGAGTGGCAGGGGCTCCAGATTCCCCATTGATTGTTTCCGGAGTCGGCAGAAGATCTTCCGGATTGGGCATCGGGTATTTTTTCCTATTCTATTTTTACCAGCTTTATAGCATTGCGCAACTGGCGAGGGGCACTTTTCTTTAGATTGATTAAAAATGGATCAGCTTTGTCTATTGCTGTGAATTGATGAATAAGCTGTCTTACTTCATCAGGCTCAAGACCTGTTTTTATGCAAGTTTCAGCTACCAAGTTATTAAGAGCTGCCCTTAGGTTGCGGATATGTTTGCTGCCCATTTCAATTGCACCTAAAAGTTGATTATCAAATATAGTTTTTGAATTTTTATTTTCTTGAGAGAAGTCAGAAGAGACCATACGATTCATAACAGGAAGACGATTTGATAGATTTGTTTTGATGACGTCGATGCGGTTTGTGACATTTTGTATGTTGTCAAGCATTGTATTCTCCTTCCGGATCTGATGTCCGTAACCTGCTTCCAAATTCGTCCAACTGCTTTTGCTCAATTTTGAGCATGTGTTTTTTATATTTGTCTTCTTCATTCTCTTTTATCTTTTCGTAGGTCTTGGTTGTTTTTCTCTTTTCTGTGAGACGTTGGACAATCTCCTGTCTTTGCGCTTGGAGATCGGCCAAGTCCTCTTTATATTGTAACCTAATTTTAGTAATAATATCAAGGTATGCTGTGCACATATTTAACTGAATTATGTCGCCATTCTTTAAATGTTCGTATCTGCTGTCAATTGTGGCATTGTATTTTTGTTCTGCTTCGCGATCTTTTTTTTCCAAGGCTTTTATTTCCGCATCCTTTGCCGCCAGCTCTAACTTTACTTGCTCTTCTTCATGTTCGGCTAACTCCAAGAGCTTTTGCAATTTGAAAACAAAGGCCATCTTGAAGCTCCTACGATACTATTTTTTGAAGAGCTTTGACAGCTTCATCAAAAGTGATGGTTTCATTTATCCCCTGCTTGATATAGTCTTCTATAAGCGGATGTTTTTTTATAGCTTCGTCTATACGTGGATCCGAACCAGATTTATAGGCTCCAAGGCTGATAACGTCGGCATTTTTCATATAGGTAGCATAATAGTTTCTGGTTTTGTTTGCCAGATTATAATGTTCTTTTTCCGCTATATCAGGCATAAGTCTTGAAATGCTTGCTAAAATATCTACTGCAGGATATATGTTTTGTTGGGCTAAAGTTCTGCTCAAAACAAGGTGCCCGTCTAAGATACCTCTGACAGCGTCAGCTACAGGCTCATCCATATCTCCGCCTTCAACAAGTACTGTGTAAATTGCTGTTATTGTGCCTCTTTGGGAGGTGCCGGCTCTTTCAAGGAGCTTTGGAAGCATGGCAAATACGGAAGGTGTATAGCCTCTGGTGGATGGGGGTTCACCAGTTGCAAGTCCGACCTCTCTTTGTGCCAGAGCAAATCTGGTGACTGAGTCCATAAGCAAAAGAACGTTTTTGCCTTGATCTCTGAAATACTCAGCTATGGCAGTTGCCGTAAAAGCTGCTTTGATTCTTACCAGAGCAGGCTGATCGGATGTGGCTGCTACTATAACTGAACGGGCAAGGCCTTCTTTTCCCAAGTCTTTTTCTATAAACTCTCTGACTTCTCTGCCTCTTTCCCCTATAAGTCCTATGACGTTTACGTCTGCAGAAGAGGAGCGGCTGATCATGCCCATTAATGTGCTTTTGCCTACTCCGGAACCAGCAAAAATGCCTATCCTCTGACCGTTGCCCATAGTCAAAAGACCGTCTAGAACTCGAACTCCTGTAGAAAGAACATTTTTTATACGTTTTCTGGAAAATGGGTTGGGAGGTTCTCTGTTTATTGGAACTCTTGTTATTCCTGAGGGCAATGAACCGAGATCGTCCAATGGTTCGCCAAGTCCGTCGAGCAAACGTCCAAGAAGCTCGTGACCAGCTGGCACTGTGAGCGGAGTGCCTACCGGAACTACTTCATTTCCCTGTCTGATGCCTTCTGTGTGCTTGAGGGGCATCAAAAGAATAGAGCCTCTCCTGAAGCCGACTATTTCGCATGGAAGAGCACCTTCTTCAGTTATAATGTTGCAAAGGTCGCCTACGGGATTTTGCGGGCCTGTAGCCTCTATTAAAAGACCTACAACTTGAGTTACTCGCCCGCTTGCGGAGACAGGCTCTGTTTTTAGTATAGTTTCTTGATAAGCTTCGAAGTTGATTTTCACTTCATTGTTCCATGCTTAGTCTGTAAGCTTCAAAGAGAGCTTCTTCCAGTTTTGCGGTCTGTGTTTCTATTGTCGCGTCTATAGCGCCCGATGAAGTTTCAAGCCTTATGCCGCCTGGCAATAAACCAGGATCTTCTACTATTTCAAGTTCGGGCTTGCCTGTGAGTTTTGTCATGAACTTATCTTTATGATCTTTGCACATTGCCTTGTCTTTGATATTTATTCTGACTGTCAACTTCTCTGTTTGTGAGAGTTTTGCCAAGGCGGCATCCAAGTTGTTCAAAACTATTTTCCTGTCAAATTGCGGCTCGGTTTTCAATACAGCTTTCGCAAAAGCGGAAACCAGCTTTATCATATCTTCCTCTGCGGATTTTAGAATTCTGGTCCTGGAACTTTGTATTTCCTTTATGAGCATGTCGGCCTCTTGCATCAAGCTTTTGAAATCCAGTTCGGCTTCATGTCTGCCTTGCTCTTCCCCTGCTTCAATTCCTTTTTCTTCACCGAGAAAATAACCTTCTTTATAGGCTTTTTCTTTTACGGATTCTTCTTCGATTTTTATGGTTTTTTTGATTGCTTCGGCTTCCGCTTTGGCGGATTCCATTATAGAAGCGGCAGCTTCTTTAGCTATTTTAAGCGTGTTTGCCGCTTCAGCTTCAGCGTTTTTGCGTATTTCGGCTGTTTCTTCATGAAATTTTTTTTCAAGCTCGTAATATGCGCGCTCATGTTTTTGAATAGTGGCTTCTCGTAGTTTTAGGTTTTCTTCTTTTTTTATAAGCTCTAGTTTTTTACGCTCATAATTTTGTGATAAAGTTTCTTGCTTTTTTGCTTCTTGCTCGGAAGGGAGATCTTCCTCGGAGGCGGTTTCATTCGTTTTTTTCAGTGATTCAGCTTCATTAAGCATGGTTTCATGAAGCTTTTCATCTTCTAGAGAAGGAGGGGCTTCGGGAGTTTCAAAGGTTTTTATTTGCTCTCCTAAACCTGCCAAAAGTTCGGGTGAGAGAGCTTGAAATACTCTTGAGCCTGAGGTTGCCTTTTTAGGCTTTAGATCAGGAAAGGCTTGCTTGCTTTCTATTTTATAGGGTTTGTTTCGGTTTATTTCCAGCTGTCCAGCTTTGATTATTCTGCCCATTTTTTATCTATATACATCCTGTTTTCTTTTATCAAAGCTGACATTTCGCAAAGAATTTTCTCTCTGGCTTCTTGCACGTCAGCCAAAGAAATGTTGTTCGATAAGGTTATTTTTTCTCTTAAATCTTGTAAGTTATTTCTGGACATATGCTTTGCAAGAACTGGCAAAAGGCGTTCATCGGAACCGCGCAGAGCTGCTGCCAGATCTCTGAAGCTGATTTGTTTTAACAAAAGTTTTATGCCTTGCGGATTTGCGTAACGCAAATCATCAAAGCTTAAGAGCATGCTTTTTAACTTTGAGGCTATTTGAGGCAGTTCAGTTGCAAGACCTGAAATAATATTGTTGTTGGTTCTTGCGTCACAATGTTCCATGATTGATGCGAGAATTTTCAAACCTGAAATTCTTTCTTCGCTTGGATAAATATTACTCAACGAAATCCTCCTCGCCTGGTCTGGAAATAATTATTTCGCCTTTAGAGTCAAGGTTTTTAATTACGCCAACAATTCGCTGCTGAGCTTTGTCTACGTCTGCAATTCTGACTGGACCCATGTATGTCATGTCTTCTTTTAGCATTTCGCGTGCACGCTCAGACATATTTCTGAAGAATTTATCTTGAACATCATCATTGACACCCTTAAGAGCCAAAGCCAAGTCTTTAAGATCAATGTGTTTGAAGATGTTTTGAATGCCTCTGTCATCAATAAGTATAACGTCTTCAAATACAAAGATTCTCTTTTTGATTTCTTCTGCTAAGCCAGGCTCTTGAACTTCCATCGTTTCTATTATATTTTTCTCAGTAGGACGTTCAACAGCATTCAGAATATTGATCAGTGAATCTATCCCGCCTGGAGAGTCTGTGTGTTCTTGAGCTGAGGCAGTGAGGCGATCTTTTAAATACCTTTCTACTTCACTTATTATTTCAGGACTGGTTCTCTCCATCAAAGCGAGTCTTTTGGCAATTCTTACCTGTGTTTCTTGCGGCATGGATTGGAGGATAAGGGCTGCGTTGGCGGGTTGCAGATAAGCAAGAATTAAGGCTATGGTTTGAGGATGCTCGTTTTGTATCAGTGAAGCTACAACCAGAGGATCAGCTTGTCTCGCCGCTTCGAAAGGTTGAATTTTTTTGGGAGTTTGGATTTTGTTTATTATCTCAGCCGCTTTTTTGGGTCCTAATGTTTTTTCCAAAAGCTTTTTGGCGTATTCCAAGCCGCCTTCAGCATAAAACTCTCTGCCCATCATGAGCTGTTCGAATTCCAAAAAGACATCTATTTTTTGTTCGGTAGAGACTTTTTTATGATTTCGCATTTCAGCTGTGAGAATTTCCAGCTCTTCTTCAGTAAGTCCCTGCATTAACAAACCTGAGGCGGCGGGATCTAGTATAATAGTTAGAATAGCCGCTTTTGCTCTTCCTGACAACTCAGAAGCGTCTTCGCTCGTTTTTGCTTGTTTTTTATCTGCTGCTTCAGCCATTTTGAATCCTGTATTTATTAACTGTTGGCAAGCCAGAGACGCATAACTTTTATAGCGTCTTCAGGTTTGCTGGAGACTAATTCCCTAATGCGTTGCTCAAGTTCTTCACGGGAATGAGCTTCGCTGTCCAGACGTGCAAGCTCTTCTTCTCTAAGCTTTTCGCGATTGTCGTAAATAGCTTCCAGATTTTCAAGCCCTGCAGCAAGTGAGCCCTCTGCTTTCTTGGTGAAAGCTTCTTTAAAAATATATTTCTCTTCGGGGGTCATATTTTCGAAATTAGGGGGCAAAGCATCGTTAGCCATAGCATATCGATATGCTTGAATACGTAATTCCTGAAGTTTGTTGTTCTTTTCTTCGGGGTCGGTTATTCCAGGAAAAAGGTTGGGAATGTTTTGAAATCCGCTATCAACGAATTCCCGTTGGCTTTGGCTGTATTCGTTTTGCTGCCCATTAAGACGATTGAGTTCTGCATCTCTGAGTTCCGCGTCTTGCAGACGTCTTTGCTCTTTGGCTATTGCCCTCGCTCTGGAAAGCCTGCTTAAAATATAAATTAATCCTAGCAGAATGGGTATAGAGAGGAGGACAGCTATGGATATTTTAAACATTTTTTTCTCCTGAAGCCTCTTTAATTCAAGAGCTCGCTGAGCTTTTTTGGCAGATTCGCTTTCAAAAGGCGTGATCATTACGGTGATTTTGTCGCCTCTTTCTTTGTCAAAACCTATAGCTGTTTGAGCTATTGCCGTAATCTTGTCTTCTATCGCTTTAAGCTGCTCAGGATCTCCGCTTATGACAACAGATGCGGTCATTCGACGTATCGAGCCCTGTTCTTTAATATATTTTTCTTTGGATTGGCTGATCTTATAGTTTCTGGTAGTGCCTGCTCGTTTGTATTCATTGTAGGTGCCTTCATCTGTGGAAGGATAGGCTGGCATGCCGGGAGGCAAGTTCGAATTTACTCCGGGTTCGCCGTCTTCTACAAGATCTTTGCCTTTGTATTCCTCATTCTCAAGCTTTTCGGAAAGAACTATACCACTGTTTGTTCCTTCAAGCGGAATTACAAGATCTCTAAGAGCTTCTTTTTTGTCGAAGTCCATGTCTAAAAAAACAGTAACTTCTACATTGCCTACGCCAAAGACTCTTTGCAGAATTTTAGTTAGGCGATCTTTAAGAGATTTTTCGCGGTTAGTGGTAATTTTTAAGTGACGTGCCTGAGTTTCATTGAACAGCTTGATTTCATCGTCTTCTATTAGGCTTGTCAGATCGTTCGCATTAGAATCAAGAATTTTTATGTTTTCAGCCAGTAGACCCTCTACAGCTCTGCAAAGCCAACCTCTGATACCTTTAATCTGCTCTTGATTAAGTGTTTGTCCAGGTTTAAAGTGTAAAAGAACGCTAGCGGTAGGCTCTCTCTGATCTTCTTGAAAAACATGTTTTTGAGGGACGACAATGTTTACGTTGGCCTTTTTAATAGGAGCCATTTTTTCCAAGGCTGTTTCCAGTTCTACTTGCAAGCCGCGTATATAGTTGAGTTCAAACTCCTGCTTCGTAGTTCCTGAAAAAATAGAACGTTGGTCTATAAGCTTTGTCCAGCCAGGCTTTGCTTGGGGCATAACCTTGTGTTCCGTAAGCTGCAATAGTATGTAGGATTTATCAGCCAATGGCACAAGAAACTCGCCTGGCTTGCTGCCGAGTTTGTAATTTAAACCTAATTCGGCGAGCTTAGAGTTTATCGCTGCCGCTTCCTCAGCTTTGAGTTCTTCCTCAAAGAGAGGAATATACTCTGTTTTGCCTCCCCAGATTATCGCGGTTGTGATAAATAAAATCACAGCGGCAAAGGTGGCAAGAAGAATAAATTGTTGTGCACGGGACAACTTAGAGATAGGAAGCCATAATTGTTTGAAAAACTCTGTCACAATCCGTATTCCTGCTTTCCGGCAAGAAAATAATATTCATGCACGGAATTTTTTAATTGGTTTGATATAAGTTATATAGTACGGATGTTTAACAATTGTAAAGCGCTATTTTAAAAATTCATTCTCATAATTTCTTTATAGGCTTCAATGGCTTTATTACGCAGTTCTATTGTCAAATTCATGGCGGTTTCGGCTTTTTTTGCGGCAATCATCACTTCGTGCAGGTTGTCGGCTCTTCCCAATACAAGATCCTGTGTGAGTTTTTCGGAGTTTTTCGCCAAAGCGTCTACTTCTTCGATGGCCGTATTGAGCTTTTCGACAAAAAGACCCCATTGCTCTTTCGGAGTTGGTTGGGCAGCTTTTGCTTGATTGGTTTTGTTCTCAATTTCAAACGGAGAGGGTAAGGAAACTTTCATTTATCAGGCTCCTCTGCTTATGCTTAAGGCAGCGCTGTTGATATCTTTAGCCGAATTTATGCATGTGACATTGGCTTCGTAGGCGCGTGTTGCTGAAATCATATCCACCATTTCGTGCACTATTGAGATATTGGGGCGTCTGACATAGCCGTTTTCATCTGCATCGGGATGATTTGGTTCATATTCAAGCTTGAAAGGCGACATGTCTTCCATGATCCGATTGACTCTGACTCCTCTGCCTGCTTTTGGCGGATTTATTTTATCCAAATAACTTCTCTGCCCATAAGCTCCCCTGGCTTCAAAGATAACCATTTGCCGTCTGAAGGGCTCGCCGCTTTCGGTTCTTGTTGTGTTAACGTTGGCGATATTGTTGGATATTACATCCATCCTAAGGCTTTCCGCTGTCAAACCGCTGGATGATATGTCTATAGCTCTAAAGATTCCCATCAGGCTCTGCCTCCTTTGACTATTATATCATTTAGGTGAGCGAACATGCTCGCCAATCTTGTTGCGCAGATTTGATATGTCATTGTGTTTTTTGCCAAATCGCTCATTTCTACGTTTATATCTACATTGTTTTTGTCGTTGCGCATGACGTGAGCTTTATCTGTAATAACTGTTGCATTGACATTCATATAGTTGCAGTCATTTATTGGAAAGTGTCTTGGATCTGTGCGTCTGCCGACTATTTCTGGGCGGCAGTCGAAAGCCTTTGCCATTTCTTCCTCGAAGGTGACAATCTGTCTTTTGAACTTTGGGGTATCTACATTGGCTATGTTGTTGGATATAACCTCATGTCTTTTGACTGAGGTGTCCAGAGCTTTGCCGAGTAGATTGAAAGTTGCAGTGCCCGTAATTTTATCAAACATATTTGCCGCCTTCTGTTTATTATCTTCTATAGCAATCGGCATTAGTTTGGAAAAACATTAGCGGAAATTTGCTTTTTTTCACTAAAACTTTCCTAGGAGTCTTTCAAAATTCACAAGACAATATCTGCTAAAAAGTATGCATCGCACTAGAGTGGAGAGTGGCGAGTTGAATTGTTTAGAACTCAATCGCTGAAACTCATAATTACTCTAAGCAGCTCATAAACAGCTGAAACTTTTGAGTTGTTCTTAGGCTGAAAATCAAAAATTACATCGTAAATTTGAAGGAGTCACATCAAAGCTGTTTGAATTGGTTCTTTATCGGTGTTTTTTTCCTGGATGTTAATCCTCACCCGCCACTCGCCACTTGCTTTTTGGGCTACTCCCTATACTCCACGCCCTAGTGCTGTGTTGCAGCTAAAACCTCTCTATATTAATGACAAGCAGTCAACATGGACTATTCATGGTTATTTGATGTAACAATCGCACTAGAGGGAGTAGGGCGTAGGGGGTAGAGGGTAGTGAAATACTTTTCAACTCAGTATTACAGCCAACGACTGCTTTAAGATATTATTAAATGGTTGAAACTTTAAGATTTGAAAAACAAGATAAAAATTCAAAAAAAAACTGTATCTTATAACGAACAATTAGGCACAAAAAGCTACTAGTCTCTTTTCTTCGCTCTGGGATGGGCGTTTTTGTATGTCCGCATAAGTTTTTCTTTGCTTATTTTTGTGTATATTTGTGTCGTAGACAAGCTGGAATGTCCGAGCATTTCTTGAACAGCTCTAATATCTGCTCCATTGTTGAGAAGGTGTGTGGCAAAACTGTGACGGAACTGGTGCGGGGTAAGCTTTAGGTAACTTGCGGTTTTTCTGGAGTATTTGTCTATCATTTTGGCTATTCCTCTGACACTTAAAGGCTTGCCAAAGCGGTTTAAAAATACTTCTTCTATATCAGCTGATTCGGGAAAGTTTGCTGTTCGTCCATCAAGATAAAGAGTGAGATATTCAAGAGAAATGTCTGTCATCGGAGCTATTCGTGAGACTTCACCTTTGCCTGTGATCCTGAGAGTTTTGTCATGGCGGTTTATGGACGAGCGTTTAAGAGAAGCTGCCTCTGAGACTCTTAATCCGCTACCGTAGAGCAGTTCCAGTATAGTTCTATCTCTGATTCCTTGGAAAGTCGAGGTGTCAGGAGAAGTTATGAAAAGCGCAGCTTCTTCTTCTGATATAGCTTTGGGCAAATTCTCAGGCATTTTTGGCATATCCATCAGCTTGACAGGATCATTATTAATAATGCCATGTTTTATTGCGTATTGCATAAGGCCTTTTAAAGCTGATTGTCCGCGTCTCATGCTTCTGGCGGAAAGACCTGCGGCTCGTCTGGCAGTCCAATAGCTTCTCAGTTGTGACAATGTGAGTTTTTCAAGTTGTTGGGCGGACTGTATATTTCTGTCTTCAAGCCAATTCAAAAAATATTTGAGATCTGTGCCGTAAGATTTGACAGTGTTTGGAGATAGTCTTCTTTCTTTACCTAGATAATCAAGAAATTTTTCTGTCAGAAGCGAAAGTTCCATTATTCGAGTAAGAGGGTTGCGTCCACCATAGTGTCGATGGTCTTGACTTGCGAGTTGATTTTGGACATGTCAGCTGTTATGGCGGCAGTCTGCCCCAGTTGTATCTTAGTGCTGATTTCTACAAAACTTGTCTCTATGTGTAGCAGCATATCTTCAATCTTGGCTGCGACTTCTTCTTGAGCTTTGATTTTTTGAGCGATGTCAATACGTCTGGTTTCAGCTTCCTGCAGCTTTTTAATATTGCGGCTCACAGAATAGGATTCTATTACACGCTGATTTTGTCGAGATAGCCTTTTCAGTGATTTGATAGAAGAATAGGCGTCAGCTCGTTTTTTGTTGAGAGAAAGCACATCTTCCCAGAGCAATCTTACTGACTTTTTGAAAACAGGCGATTTGGCTTCGTCGCACAGAGTCATGAGTTTTTGAAACTCAAGCGCCAGATTGGTCTTTTTCCAAGAAAGGTCTTTGAGAGCCGGTTTTGTCTTGAGGTGAACGAGGGTTCCCAGAGTTACTACGGCCATAACTGTCAGTGAGGCTGGAATCATAGCGGCAATAGAGGCTAGAACTGTTGGAAAAAAGGTGATTGTGACAGGCGGTTTGGTGATGAATAAAGGCGAAAGGGATATGGCAGCAATTATTGCATTTAAAATCATTTTTGGAGTTTTAAGCTTGTATGCTTCCAGAGCGTATTTATAAGAATAGTTTGCCGCAAAAATCTTTAGTACAAGCCAAAGCTGGATTCTGCTGATAAAAATCAGCAAAAAAGCCATTATTATTGAGTATATTGCTGTTTCACTCATATGCAAGCTGTTTCCTTGTGAGTTTGCTTCAAAACAAAATACTATATCAAAAGCCAATGTTTTTCAAATCTAAAAGTTTCGGCTGTTTATCAGCATCACAAAGCAGTTTTTATCTGTAATCTTGAGTTGCCCTAAACAATTAAACTCGCCACTCACCGCTCTCCACTCGTCACTGTGCGATCTTAGTGTCTGCCAACGATGATTTATCGTAGAGCTGGATCTCTGTAAAAAGAAAGTTTTAGACAAAACAAAGCACTAGTTATTAGTGTGAATTTGCATTTTATAGAGTATTTGCATATAATACCGCCGTTGCAGTAACCATTGGACAAATTAATTATGCGGAGCTGAGATATGGTAGATTTGGATAAAATTATTTCTTTGTGCAAACGAAGAGGCTTTATTTTTCAAGGAAGCGAGCAATATGGCGGCCTTCAAGGTACATGGGATTATGGTCCTTTAGGCGTTGAACTTAAAAACAACGTTAAGAAGGCTTGGTGGAAAAGCATGGTCTATGAGCGCGAAGATATGGAAGGATTGGATTCTTCTATATTGCTAAATTCCTTGATTCTCAAATACTCGGGACATCAGGATACATTTAGCGATCCCATGTGTGATTGCCGAAAATGTAAAAAACGCTTCAGAGCTGACCAAGTAGATCCTAATGAAAAATGTTCTGAAGGCGGATTGCATGATTTGACGGAGCCTCGCCCGTTCAACCTTATGTTCAAAACCTCTTATGGCCCTGTGGCCAGCGAAGACAGCATAGCTTATTTGCGTCCGGAAACAGCTCAAGGAATTTTTGTCAACTTTAAGAACGTTTTGGATTCAACTAACCGTAAGCTTCCTTTCGGTATAGCTCAAATAGGCAAATCTTTCCGAAACGAAATTACTCCGCGTAACTTCATTTTCCGTGTCAGAGAATTCGAACAGATGGAAGTCGAATATTTTGTTATGCCAGGTGAAGATGAAAAGGTCTATGAAGAATGGATTAAGGAAAGAGTAGCTTGGTATGTGAAATATGGTATAAAACCTGAAAATCTCAAAACTCTTGCCCAAAAACCTGAAGAGCTTGCACACTATTCAAAAGCCACTACAGATATACTTTATAGGTTCTTCCCTGACAGAGAAGGTGACAAACAGTTTGACGAAGTTGAAGGAATTGCAAACAGAAGAGACTTTGACCTTACTTGTCATAATAAAGGCGGCAAGCTGGTTTTACCTGATGGCACAGAAGTTCCGAATCAGCATGCTGTTAACAAAATGACTTATTTTGATCATGTTTCTAACAGTCACGTTATACCCTACGTAGTTGAGCCTTCTGCGGGTGTTGACAGAGCTTTCTTGGCTTTCCTTATGGATTCTTATGAAGAGGAAACAGTCAACGATTCTACACGCACTGTTTTGAAACTCCATCCAGCCTTGGCTCCGATAAAAGTAGCTGTTTTGCCGCTTAAAAAGAATAAACCTGAAATTGTGGAATTTGCTCTTTCAATTAAGAAGGATCTTATGAAGACAAGCGGAATGAGGACTGTTTATGATGATACAGCAGGAATAGGCAAGCTTTACAGACGGCAAGACGAGGTGGGAACGCCTTTCTGTATAACCGTTGACTTTGACACATTGGAAAACTCTACTGTCACTGTAAGAAATAGAGATACTATGGAACAGGAAAGAGTTTCGGCTGACGCTCTTCGCGCTTATTTCTCAGATAAAATTGAAACTCTCTAAATCTTTCGCAAATAGAATCATTAAGGGCGACATGTTGAATGTTGCCCTTTCCTTTACCCCTGAATCATTCGATTTTATTTATTTGGATCCGCCTTTCTTTACGGGAAAAGAACAGGTGGGAACAAAAGAAAATCTTCGTTATCAAGATTCTTGGGATAACGACATAGATGTTTACATTTCATGGCTTGAAGAACGTATCAGAGTTTTGAAGCCGCTTTTGAAAAAAACTGCCACTTTTGTTCTTCATCTGGACAGACATGCAGTTCATTATGCCAAAGTTATGATGGATTCTGTGTTTGGCAGAGAGTTTTTTCGCAATGAAATTATCTGGCACTATACTGGCGGCGGCAGATCTAAAAGCCACTTTTCTAGAAAACACGACAATCTTTTGTGTTATAGCCTTTCAGATAAGCCGTATTTTAATCTTGATGCAATAAGGGTTCCTTATAAGAAAACTTCAGGATATGCAAAGTCCGGTATAAGAGCAAAAAGCGGCAAGCTTTATTTGCCGCATCCTGATGGCACTCCTCTGGATGATGTTTGGAGCATTCCTATAGTTAACCCTATGTCAGCCGAAAGAACTGGCTATCCGACACAAAAACCTCTTCTGCTTTTGGAGCGTCTAATAGCGGCTTATACTCCAGAAAAAGGCTTTGTCGGGGACTTTTGTTGTGGCAGCGGCACAACTCTAGCGGCAGCAGAAAAACTTGGTCGCAGATGGTTTGGATGCGATATTTCTGAAGAAGCTGTCGCCTCTTCCAGAAAAAGACTGGGATTGATAGATTGAATTCTTGATTTATTCAGCTTGAATGATTTAGAATCATCATTCGTTTTTAATTAGAAATGCTTATTTAAACAGATATCTAAGAACAGTGATGAGTGGCGAGATAAGGCATAAAACGTAAAAGATAAGCAACGGTTATTTTTAGCATTTTAAGCAGTTATCTCTGATTGAGTTTTAAACAATTCCACTGTCTACTTGTCGATGGCTGCATCAGATAAGCATAAGAGTTTGTTGGCTTGCTCGATATTGAATAGGCAACTTTTAAACAAAATACATTACTAGGAGCTATTTCTATGACACTTAACTCACATCAAAGAAAATATCTTGAATCTCTTGCAAACGCTCTTCAGCCTACAGTCAGAATAGGTAAGGGCGGCATAGGAGAAAACATGCTTTTGGCTGTCAGAGAGGCTTTTAATAAAAAAGAGCTTATTAAGGTGAAAATTCTCGATACAAGTGCCGCTACACCTCAGGAAGTCGCTGACTTTTGCGTAGAAAAGGCAGGAGCAACATTGGTGAGAACTATAGGCAGAGTAGTGATACTTTACAAGCCCTTTGAAGAGAATCCTGTAATTATTCTTCCTTAGGTATTTCTCTTTGCTGAAAGTATTTGTACACAAATTCTAATTGTTCTTCGGTTGAGAAGCATTTAGAGATTTTGGCGGCTGAGCTTGCTGAAAAATAATTTTCCGTTTCTGCTACAGCTTTATCAGGATCCTTAAACTTTTCAGATAGAAAACATGCTAAAACGAGACAGCTTCTGCCTATACCGCCTCGACAGTGGATATAAAGGTTTTTCCCTTTTTCCAGCTCAGAAATAATATGCTGCGTTGTTTCTTGCATGTCGCTAATAGTGGGAACAGAGTAATCCTCGATTTCAAACCTTTTGTATCTGATGCCTCTCTCATAGCGCTTGGCAAGGAAGCCGTCATAATGTGTAAGTTCATCTTCTTCTGTTAAATCGACAAAACTGTTGTAACCAAGTTCTACGATTCTATCAAGCAGAAGGAATGGTTCATCGGCACCAGGGTTGTAGGGATACTTGCCTACCAATAGTCTTGAAGGATAAACCTCATAGCATCTGGAGGGTATAGGGTATTGATTTATATTCGGCTTGCTTGTCATCGTCTTCAATTCTCTTTTCTTTTTTCTATTTACATCTGAGTATAGCATTTGATACATTTTTTGTATGAAAAGAAATAGAAAATCAGAAAAATTATTCTTTACCCTTATAGGGGCAGTTGTTTTTTGTTTTTCTTTATTTCCTGTTTTGGCAAAAGACGACGCTAAATACAAACTCTTGCCTGAAAGTTCAGACTCTATACCGGAAGCAATTATTTGGTCGCCATATTTTCAGAAAACAGAACAACTCAACAGGTTTAATCTAAAGGTCCGCCTCTTTCAGAGTTCCCGTTTGCTTATGGGGGTTCCCCAGCCTTCTAGCAGGTTATGGCTTTGTTACAGAATGCAAAAGCTGGTTTCTGAAAAAATAACTTCAGCATCTCAAGAAATTATAAGTTCAGGTATAAAATGGCTTGACAATGATATTCTATTTGGAGATGGTTCTGCCTTGGCACAAAAACTGGAGTTGGAAAATAGACTGACTGGCGTATCTTTAAAGAGTGTCGCTATAAAACTCTAGGCGATCTGCAGGATGGAGTTTTTCTCTATTGTGAGACACATGGAATGTCACCCCGTAATAAATTTTATATTGAACATAAAAGAGAAATAGAAGCGAAAAGGCCATTTTGGACAGCTTCAAACACAAGGGATTTGTTGCTTTTTTTGCCTGGAGCTCTGTTTTTTTTGCTTCAGTCAGCTATTTATTTTCGACTTGTGAAAAAAAGCTGAAAATGGCTGTGCACCTTTTTCTTAAAGCTGTGTATTCCGCTCTTCAAAAAAAGCTCATGTACCTCTCTGTATAAAATAGTTGACATATTCTGTACTCTTGAGTAAGCTATTGTGCATAATAAACTTGGCAGTATTGTCTGCTAATGAAATAACAGAGGTAAAACAGTGAAACCTAAGAGAAATTGTGAATTGCCTTTCTGCACAGGTGTGGTGGAAGGCACACGCAACAAGCGGCGTTGCGACAATGACAGAAATATACATCTGCACAGAGTTATATCACAAAATGTAAACAAGATTATGCGTTTCATTGAGAGCCGTGATACTTTTACCGCAAACGATGTAAATTCCGCGCTTTTCAACAGCAAACTTGATAAAAATGAAAAAGGCTCCATGTACCGCCTTTTTCAGGCAATGATTAGGGAACAATATGTTGTGGAAAACGGGAAAAAAGACGGTCTCAAAGAATACAAGTGTGTTGGAAACTCAAGAGCCAAGTTGAAACCTCGCCGTTCTCAGGCAGAGCAGCATGAAGTAATTAATGAATCTTTGGTTGTTGAAGATACTCTAACTCCCCAAGAGAAGCTTGTTGCGAAATTGAGGGAGTTCGTATATACACAAAATGGCCAGTGGAACCATAATGATTGGCTCACTCTCATTGGGCGCGATGATGTGAAATCGCTCGGAATAGCTGATGATGAAATAGGCCGGGTTTTGGAAAACGAAAAAACCAAATTCTGGCTTTCTAAAGCCGGTTAACATTAACACTTTTTAAGAACTGTCTTGTCATTCTTCAGACAATTCTAGAAGGAGATTTTGATGCCTCAGCTGCGTAAAGATCCCGTAGCCAAAAGATGGGTTATTATTCTTCACGAACAAGATAATAAGCCTGAGGATCTGATAATTCCTCCTGCGCCAAAGCAGGTTTCGGTATGTCCTTTTTGCGAAGGCAATGAACCTATGACTACACCTGAAGTTATGTCTTACCGTAAACAGGGAACTTTGCCTAATGAAGCTGGATGGGAAGTCCGTGTAGTCCCAAATAAATTTCCGGCTCTTCAGATCGAAGGTGAGCTTGACCGTGCTGGCATCGGAGTTTATGACATGATGAATGGCGTAGGTGCCCATGAAGTCATAATCGAAAGCCCGATTCACAATGCCAATTTTGATACATACAGCGAAGAACATGTGGCTTTGATTTTGACTGCCTATGCAGACAGATATAAGGATTTACGCAGAGATCGCAGGTTCAGATATATTCTTATTTTCAAAAATAGCGGTGCCGCTGCAGGCGCAAGCTTGGATCACCCTCACTCGCAGCTGATAGCCACGCCGATAGTTCCTAAAAGAGCAATGGAAGAACTTGAGGGAGCAAAAAACTACTATTATTACAAAGAGAGATGCGTTTTTTGTGACATCATTCGCCAAGAAATTGCTCAAGGCGAAAGGATTGTGTACGAAAACGAAAATTTTGTTGCTTTTACTCCCTTTGCTTCAAGGTTCCCCTTCGAAACTTGGATAGCTCCCAAGGATCATAAAGACTCTTTCGGCGATATAGAAGAGCGTGAGATTAAAGGGCTGGCAGAGACCTTGAAAGCTGTAATAATGAAGCTGAACGTTACTTTGAAAAATCCTCCGTTCAATTATGTCATTCACACATCGCCCTGTGGAGATCAAGCTGCCGACTATTATCACTGGCATATAGAGATTATGCCGCGCCTCAGTAAAATCAAGGCTTTCGAATGGGGTTCTGGCTTTTATATTAATCCTATAACGCCAGAAAAAGCTGCATCATATTTACTTAACGCCAAAACTCAGGAGTGATTGTTCTGTGCCTCAATTAAGAAAAGATCCTGTTTTGAATCAGTGGGTTATTATTTCTCCTGAAAGAGGAAAACGCCCTTCGGATTTCAAATCTCCTCCAAAAATAGAGGAAGATATAACTCATTGCCCTTTTTGTGAAGGCAATGAGCATATGACTTCAGGCGAAGTCTTAGCTTTTAGAAAAGCAGGAACGGAAGCTAATACAAAAGGCTGGTGGGTAAGGATTGTTCCAGACATAGCCCCTATTTTAACTCCATGTACAGATGCGAACCGGGAAGGTTTTGGCATGTTTGATGCGATGAACGCCTTGGGTGTACATGAAATGGTGATAGAGTTTCCCGGGCATTATGATTCTATTGCTACAGCAGAATTAGAGCAGGTTAAAGAAATAATTTGGGCATATAAACAAAGATTGCTTGAAATCAAAAAAAATCCCAGCTACAAGCATTTCATGATTATAAAAAACTCTGGTTTGGCAGTATCCAGTGTTTCGCATGAACATTCTCAGATTATTGCGACTCCTATTATCCCAAAAAGAGTGGAAGAAGAAATAGAGGGAGCCAGAGAATATTTTAGATATCATGACCGCTGTCTTTTCTGTGACATAGTTAAACAAGAATTGAGAACAGCAAGCCGTTTAGTATATGAAAATGATGGATTTGTTGTATTTTGTCCTTTTGCTTCACGATTTCCTTTTGAAATGGAGATAACTCCTAAGCAGCATTTGCCTTTTTTTGAAAATATCGAGACTGATAATATTGCCTCTTTTGCGGATGCTCTTAGAGAAGCTTTAATCAAAATGAATGCTCTCTTGCCGGAGCAGCCTTATAACTTTGTTTTGCATACTTCTCCTTGTTCAGATGCTTATAAGGACTACTATCATTGGCATCTTTCTCTTATGCCTAAGCTGACTAAAACAGCTGGTTTCGAATGGGGCTCAGGATTCTATATAAATCCGACTCCTCCTGAAGATGCAGCAGAGCTGCTTCGCAAAGCAAAATAAACTTCTCTTTCAAATAGTTTTTAACATTCGTCCTGATTTGCTCTTTTAAGTTATGAAAGGTTTACCTTTCTTCTTAAAAGAGTTTTTTATTTCACCTGTTTTCTTTTTTATCCACTCGTACACATGATTCTTGCAAATGCCTTCAGATTGCAGAATTCATTTTTTACAGCTATAATTTTAATAGAGGGGATTTTGTTGAACAGAAATAAATTGTACATTTATAATCGTGCTCTAACACTTCTTGAAGTGATGATAGGCCTTCTTATCTTCACCATTTTGTTTTTGGCCGCCGCTTCTGCTTTTGCTCCTTCGGGGACTACTCATCACTCTCTTCTTCGTGATTCCACTCAAGTTATGCGGTTGGCGAATTATTTTCTCAATGATGTTGAAAAGAAAATTGCCTATTCAGGAGACTTGGATACTGGCCTGCTGGGCGAACATGGCGTAAGAGTTGTAGAGTGTTCGGGAACAATAGAACAGATTTATTGTGTGGAAGGCAACCCTTTGCCTATCGGAGCTCCCATTTGTTCCGTTGCGGTTGAAGGAGGCGGCGGCAGAACCTGTCCATAATTAAGTCTAAAACTACCCGGAATATTTATTACGGGTAGTTTTTTAGAAAATTGTTAAAAAAACACATTATGTGTGTTTTTTTATTAGGTAAACTTTTTCTCTATAAAGTATCTTAAATGCTTTGGTCGTTTTTGACTGTTAGTTGAGGCGAGTTTTAGAGGCTATCGGTTTTTAACTTTTTTCTTTATAATAAAAATAGAGTAAGGAGACAATATTAGTCTCCAAGAGGGGGGCAAAGTGAAAGGTTCGCCGCTCGCAATACTGGAGCGGTAACAGAATGCTTCAATTTATTACAACTTTCTTAACCGGGGGTAACACCCCCGTTTTTTTTATCCACAGATAACACGAATGGGATTTTAAGCTATGCTTAAATCCCATTTGTGTTATCTGTGTCTATCTGTGGATAGAAAAAAATCTGTCCGATAATAAACATTTAGAGAAAACAGACTACTATGGTCTTTTTTATTAAAAGCTTCGTCATGTTGTCAGCAGCTTAAAGCATTATCTGTTTTAGAACTCAATATTTTTCACTTAATTTTCTGCTCTTTTTCGTGTATTTCGTAGTTTTAAAAGGTTTTCCGGATAAAAAAAAGAGCTGCTGATGCGCAGCCCTTATCAAGGAAAGGAATGATTGAAGACAACTGACGAATTAGTTGTGCAGTGCACCCTCAATAATAGCAAGTTGTGTGCCAACTTCAGAAAATATTTTAAATTTTTTTAAATATTCGTTGAATATCTGATTAATAAAGCTTTTTGGAATAATTTTTAAAAAACTGCTAAAAAATAAAACACCCTCAGTTTTTATTTTGTGTTTAATTTTTGCGCACATTATATGCTTGAAAATTAAACAGTTGTACAGAGGGTGTTTATATTCAGTCGTTTTTGGAAGCTTTGTAGTTCGGATTTATTAGGCTCAAGAATTCTTCGTTTGTTTTTGTATTGGAAATGCTCTTGACCAGCATTTCTACTATTTCTTGAGGATTCTTTTCTTCAAATGCTCTGCGCAAGACTATAACTTTTTGGAGATCTTCGGGCTTCATTAGAAGTTCTTCTTTTCTGGTGCCAGACATCTTTACGTCTATGCATGGGAAAATGCGCTTGTTGAAAAGTTTTCGGTCTAGGTGCAATTCCATGTTGCCTGTACCTTTGAATTCTTCAAAGATAACATCGTCCATCTTGGAGCCTGTGTCTATCAGAGCAGTAGCTATAACTGTTAAGCTGCCTCCGTTTTCTATTTTTCTGGCAGCGCCTAAAAAACGTTTGGGCTTGTACAAAGCAAACGGATTTACGCCGCCTGAAAGAGTTTGGCCTGCAGATGGCACTGAAATGTTATAAGCTCTTGCAAGTCTTGTGATAGAGTCGAGCAGAATCACGACATCTCTGCCCATTTCTGCATATCTTTTGGCTTTTTCAAGTAAAAGTTCTGAAACTTTGATGTGATTACTCAAATGTTCATCAAATGTTGAGGCTACTACTTCAGCGTCAACTGAACGTCTCATATCGGTAACTTCTTCTGGGCGCTCATCTATGAGCAATATTAGCATCAGAACTTCTGGATGGTTGGTGGTAATGGCGTTTGCCAGCTGTTTTAGAAGAACTGTTTTGCCTGCCTTGGGAGGAGCTACGATTAATCCTCTTTGTCCTTTCCCGATAGGACAAATCAAATCAAAAATTCTGGTGGAAATTTCATCCGGAGTCGTTTCCAGATTGAATTTCTCTGTAGGAAAAACTGGTATGCCTTCTTCGAAGTTGGCCCTCTTGTTTATAATTTTTTCTAGAGGAACATCGTTGACACTTTCAATTCTCAGAAGAGAATGGTAGCTGTCTTCATCTTTGGGGAGTCTTACTTGGGCGATAATGGTATCGCCTTGAAGTAGAGAATAGCGTCTGATTTGAGAGGGGGAGACATAAACGTCGTCGTCGTTTTGAATATAACTGTCGGTTCTTAAAAAACCATAACCTTCAGGTAAAATATCCAAAACACCTCCAGATAGAGCCAGACCGTTTTGAGCTAGCTGGGCGGACATTATTCCTTTGACAAGGTCACGTTTCAAGGCTTTGTCAGCATTTGGAAGTGCAAGAGCTTTCGCAACGGCTCTGAGATTTTTGACAGGCTCCTCGCAGAGCTGAGAATAAGTAAAGGTTACATTATCCACTCGATTACGATCCTTTCAGCACGGAAAAGAGCGAAAAAGCAACTCAGAGTGTTGGCTCCTGAGAGGAGGTTTTGGGTTTGAGTTGCGAGAACAGCAAATCGGCTAGGCCGAGTTTGGCCGTCTTGGCACGTTCCTGAGTCAGCATGTCGGAGAAAATTTCTTCGGCTTGCCCTCCGTTAACCAAGGTGTTCTTGTTAAGGGTTTTTCTCATTTCCTTCAGCATTTGATATGCAAAAATTGATTCGAAATCTTCGCAAGCTTCCCTGAGCTTTTCCAGGTCTTTCGGAGTATCCTGCTCCGAAGATAATGGCGTTTTAGAGCCTATAGAGATAAAGCTATTTCTTAGAGGTGAGATGTTCATTGCAACAAATCCTGTTTTAAAGCAGTCGCAATTGAACTATAACAGGGAAGTCTTCTTAAGACTTGCTTACTATACCACATTTGTAAGTTCTATTGCAACACTGCTGATTTAATTAGATCACATTATTTTAAGCTCTCCGTGAAGAGCACCTGCCGCATATATGGCTTGGAAGATGGCTATCAAGTCTTTGGGAGAAGCTCCCAGAGCGTTTAAAGTTGTAACCAAGTCGTTTACGGTAGTCTCGCCTTGAACAGATACCATGGAACCAGTCTTTTCTTCGCCTCTTCTTCTATTTGATGTTGTGTTTCCTGCAGGGGCGGTTTCGTCAATTGCGATTCTTATTCCGTTATGCGAGATAGCCACTCTGCTTATTCTGACTTTGTTTCCGACTATAACTGTTCCTGTTCTTTCGTTAATGACTACTCTATTAGGTTCGTCAACTGTTAAAGTCATTTCTTCTATATTAGCTGCAAAGCTTACCGGGTCATCTCTCATAGCCAAAGGTATTGTTATTTGCACTTCGCCTGGATTTATGATGTTTGCCCATCCATATCCGTAACGTTTGTCTACCAGTTCTTTGATTTGCTTTGTGAGAGTCGGGTCTTTCTTGTGAAGGAGTATGCTGAATTTTCCATTTCTGGCGAACTTGTCGTTTACGCCGCGTTCCATTATTGCTCCGCCACTGATTATGCCTACTGTTTGGTGGTTTTTTTGGATGTTTCCGCTGCCTCTGTTTTGGTGCGATTCAAATCCGCCAAGGGAAATTTGTCCCTGAGCTACGGCATAAACGTTTCCGTCGCCGCCTTTAAGAAGGGTGGGAAGCAAAACGCCGCCTTGAAGGCTGGTGGCGTCTCCGAGGGAGCTGACGGTGACATTGAAACTTTCTCCTTCTCTGCCGTATGATGGAAGCATGGCTGTGACTATAACAGCTGCAACGTTTTTGGTAGCTATGTAAGCAGGTTCAACATCCAAGCCCATTTTTTGCATCATGCCTCTGACCATCTCAATGCTTATTCTGCTTTTGTCGCCGGTTCCGTTCAAACCTGTAACAAGGCCGTAGCCTATGAGTTGGTATTCGCGGTTTCCGCTTAAGCTTGAAATGTCTTTTATTCTTACTTGAGCGCGGGCAAAAAGAGGAAGAGTTGAAGCCGCCAGCAATATTATTGCCAGCATACCTTTAATGATGTTTGATTTTCTAATCAATTTGTTTGCCTGCTTTCAATATATCTTTCGCAATATATCGGCAAAATGTCTTTCAGACTTTAGCCTTTTTTTCTGCCTATTGAAATAGCAAAAGTAAATATGGTACAATCCGCGGGCGGAGTCATTTATTGAAACAAGAAAAACCGACTAAACAGGTAAGAAAGAAAAGCTTTTTAAGGTATATATTTCGTGCGGCACTTATTGTGCTGTTGCTTTTGTCAATTGCAGCTTTGGCTTTTTCAAGGCTTAAATGTGATATACCTCAAAGCTTTTTGGATAAAATTTATAATACAGTCCGCAAAAATTATGAGCTGGACATAAAGGTTGAATCAGGAAAAATAAATGTTCCCGGCTCCACCTTTGAGATTCGTTCTCTCAGCTTCGGGGTATCGGATGAGCCGGCATTGTTGGAGCTAGGCTCGGCCAAGATAATATTTTCTCCTGACAGCGGCTTAATGGATCTCATAAATAACAAAGCTGTAGCTGATTCCATAACTTTAAACAATGCGACTATAGACCTTAAAGCTCCAATGAAAAGCAGTGCTTCTTCTGATTTTGCTATCCCCTATATTCCATTTAGGCAGATAATCCTGGAAGGACTCAATTTAAAAACCCCATATGGCGATTTCGATTTGAGCAACTACAAGGTTTCTTTGTTAAAAAAAGAAGATACAGCTGAATTGACAATGAAGATAGAGCAGGGACCATATGGAATTTCAGCATCTCTTGACGCAATAATTGACTTAAAAACAAATGTGGCAAGCGCTACGGCCTTTTTCAGACAAGAAAAATTGCAGGAAATTTTGCCTCTTAAAACATTTCTGGAGAGCCAAAATATAACTCTTTCAAAAGGCGCAGCTTTCGCAACTTTGAAATATGATGGCGACTTGGTCAAACGAATCAATGACTTTAAATCTGATTGGATTGGTTTCTTTGAAAAAGAACTTTTCGCGGATATCCGTTTGGAAAACTTGGAAGCTTCTTTTGCCGGTATTCCATTCACAACACATTTTAAGGCTTTACATGAATTGGATTCAGACTGGATACTTTCCGGTGAAAGCACTTTGCAGAATGGTATTACAAAAATAGATGGATGTTGGAAACAACCTGGCAAATCGGATAGTTTCTTGGATGTAAATATGAAACTTTCAGCTTTGTCGCCTTCACAAGCTGATTTAGAAAAACTTGCGGAAGACTTGCAAGATATTCAGCCAGGAAAAATAAATGGTGATTTAAAAATTATTGGCGATATTCAAAAACCTGAAATCAAGGGGAATCTGGTTTTTTCTGATTGGCGTTGGAAAGAAAATCTAGCCAAATCCTTGTCTTTTGACTTGAACTTTAAGCCTGATGCTCATTTTACAGCTTCAGCTTTGGGCTTGACAGATATAGGAACTTTTAATGCCGATCTTTCGGGAACTCCGAAAGGCTGGGATATTCCTATTATAGACTTTTCTCTGGGGACATCAGATATAAGGGCTGAAAAAGTCACTGGTATGCCTGACTTAGGTGTTTCCGGTCTCGTTACAGCTATGCTGTCTGGACAAATAGATACGGCTGTCTTTGAAAATTCAGAATACAAAGGTAAAGTAGAGGTTTTAGACGGAGCCTATCAAACTTTCAATCCTGAAAAGGCCAGCTTCTTGATTTCAGGTTCAGGAAAGACATGGAAGCTTACAGACCCTCAAGTGCTTTTTTCAGATGGCGGAAAAATAACGGCATCTGGAGAAATCACTCCGGATGGTTATAATCTTAAAGCCGAACTGAACAAGATAAATCTTAACAACTTGCTTGTACCTGCAGATTTAGCCAATGGCTTTGTCAATGTGAAAGCAGATATTCAGGGAGAACTTTTAAATCCTGAAGTCAAAGCCAGCATTTGGACAGAGAAAGTAATAGTTAAAGATTATGATATCTCTTCTGTTAGAGCTTCTGCAAAGTTGAAGGATTCTATTCTTGAAGTAAATCCTGCTGTTATTTCTATGCCTGCCAATACTGTAATAGACGGCTACTTGGTGTTTGACATTAAGAAGGGGGGTCCAGAGGCGTTCAGACTCAATTGGCAAGGATTAAACCTTCCCTTTTTAAATGTTTTTATGCCTTCTCCATTTTCTAATATTTTCAAGGACGGCATATTACGAGGCACTCTTAAATATGCAATGAAAGAGAACCGGCATACCTCTTCTTTTAATTTGGAGGGCTATAAGCTGGATATAGACGACAACAAGATTGACACTCTTTATCTCGAAGGCAAGTCCTCTGACCTTAATATTGAAATTCAAAACTTCTTTGTTAGAGCCTTTGAGGGTTCTTTGAATATGAATGCTGATATAAACGGAAAAGAAAATATCACCGTTTTTCTGAGCGGAGAGAATTTACACCTTGATAAAATTGCTTTTTTAAGAAAAATACTTCCTGATCTTGAAGGCACTCTGAACTTTCAAGGAAATGTCAATGTAGATGAACACGACAAGTTTGGAGAATTTACCATCTTCGCAAAAGATCTTCAAACTGATGAGCGGGAGCTGGGGAACTTTGGCGGAAATGTTCACATGGATAGAGAAAAGTTGACTATCAGACAAGGTGAATTTGACAAATTAGGAATAAAAATTGCTGGTGATATGTTTTGGTCTGATAATCGTCCTTATAAGGCTAAGATAACTTTTGATGAAGCTGATTTTTCCTTTATTCCCATAGCCCATGATTTGGATATTGTGGACAGTGGAGGTTTGCTTGTTGACGGAGATTGTGAAATGTCGGGCGAACTTTCAAATGGCGGCTTGCCATATTTAGCCGAAGCTAATTTTACCAAATTTAAAATGCAAAAGCAGGGTGAAATTATAGAAAACTTGAAGCCTATATCGCTAGTTTATCAAAATGGCGCTGTAGAACTGCGGCAACTTGAGTTAGGCTATAAAGAAGGCAAACTAATGGCAAACGGCATAATTACGCCAAAAGGCGATATGACTTTTATGATTCAAGGAGATCAATTTTCTGCAAAAGCTTTAGGCAGCCTTGTTCTTCCGCCTTCGACACCAAAGTATGACGGCACAATTAATATGTCCGTAAGAATCTTAGGAAACCTGAAAGATCCCCAACTTCATTTTAAGGCAGCTTTATCAGACTTTGTTATAGAAAATAAAAAAATTCCTTCTGTAGATGCTTCTGCAGTTATTAACAAATCTGGAATAGAAATTTTGGATACAGCTGTTACTCTCTTCCATAATTCTTTTAATCTTAAGGGTAATGTCTATTTCAAAGAGGGCGGCTTTATTCCTGAAACCATGGATTTAAACCTGTTTATTCCGGAAGGTCCCATAGCAGACTTGAAAGAATATCTGCCAGGAGTGGTCAAAGATGCTGCTGGAATAATTAAAGCGGATTTGAATATTACCGGGCTTATAACTGAACCTAAGATAACAGGCGATTTAAATATAGATTCTAAAAAAGTTTCTTTGCAAATGCTGCAAAAACCTCTAACAAATATTGCTTTGTCACTTTCTACATCTGACCGAATAATAAATATTGATGCAATGCAAGCTTCTTTGGGCAGAGGCGGAATAACCGGCAGAGGAAAAATAGATTTTAAAGACGGTTTGGGTATTTTGGATGTGCAAGTTGAAGCTAATAAACTTGATATTCCAATGAAAGACATTGATATCAGAGGCGTTATGGCTAAGGCTTCTCTTAAAGGCGATCTTTATAATCCAGAGATTAAAGCTAAAGTGACAATTCCAAGAGCCAATATAAATTTAAGCAAAAATCTGATACCCAAAACTTCAAAATCAGAACCCATATTCAAGACTATGAAGTATGACATTAAAGTCGATGTGCCAAAGAACTTTAGAGTAAAAAGTTCCTTTTTGCAGGCGGAGTTGCAAGGAGATCTTGCTGTTGTCGGAGATTTGGATAATTTTAGTGTTTCTGGAGCAGTCAGAACTCTAAAGGGCGATTTGTTCTTCCAAAGGCGCCGTTTCAAAATTAAGGAAGGAGAGTTGCACTTTGGCGGCATTGACAACAGTTTTGACCCCTATATGTCGATTAAATCAGAAGGACAGATTCAAAACACTAAGGTATTTTTGACTGTCACTGGCAATATTTCGTCTTTTACTCCTAATATTTATTCAAGTCCGCCGATGTCTGAAGCTGACTTGATAGGTCTTTTGGCTTTCGGGCATGGCTTGGATACGACAAACAAAGACTCCAACGCTTTTGAAAATGAAATAATGGAAGGCTTGAAAAATTCTTATCTTTCAAGTTTATTGGGTGCCCCAGTTTCTGAAGCTTTGAACTTGGATGAACTTTATCTGACTTCTATGAGTGACAGAGGCGGTTCAGCTCCAAAGACATTCCTCAGGGTAGGCAAGTATATCACGGATAAATTTTTCGTGGCCTATGAGGGCACTATGAGTGATGATGACAGAGATGAAAATTATATTTTTGAATATAGGCTGCCAAAGGGATTTATTTTCTCGGTTGAATTTAAAGAGCCTGAGTCGGAGCGCAGTTTTGGGATAAAATATGATTGGAGATTCTGAAAGCATTGCAAAAAATTGGCAAAATGATAGAATGCGTCACGGAGTAAACACATGATTTCAGAATTTATATTCGAAATAGGCTTTTTATCTTTGCCTAAAAATGCTTTTGGCCGTATAGAAGTTAAAATTGCAGAAAAATTAGCCAAGGCTCTGCAAGCTGATGAAATCAGCTTTGACAGTCTGGAAATTTGGATTTCGCAGTACAGGACGGCTATGCTTGTCACAGGTTTGAAGGAATTTTCCGAGAAAGCAGAAATAGAAGTACGCGGACCAAAACTTAAGCTTTGTTATGATCATAACAATCAGCCTACGCCTGCTTTGAGAGGTTTTGCTTCTGCTCAGAATGCAAAAATTGAAGATCTGGTAATCAAAGAGCAAAAGGGTGAAAAGTTTGTTTTTGCTACAACAACAGCGGAGCCCATGCCGAAAGAGCAGCTTTTGACAACCGTAGCATCACATTTTGCGCTTGCCTTGCCATTTGCCTTGAAGCATTGGGAGAAAACACCTTCAGAGCAGCAAGTTCCTGAAGATATTGTATTGCCTCAGCCTCCTCTCTATGTTTTAGCAATTTATAATGGCTCAATTCCTGAAATTGAGTTTGAAGGCATAAAGCCTGTTTCTTTTTCTAAACGCAGAATTGGCGGTAAATCGGAAGAGGTTGAAGTAAAAACTTCAGAGACCTACAGAGCGCTTATGAAAGATTTCGGTTTGATGCCTGAAATTTACGGTCAGCCATATCAATCTCAGGGAAAAATAAAAAAAGTATTAGATGCAAAATCTATAAGACTGGCTGGAGACGCGGCAAAGTTTCAAAACTGGGAGCTTTTTACTGAAGGCTTGCAGCCTGTTGTCATAAACTTTGATATGAAATATCAAGAGATGCCGCAACAGCTAATTAAACAATATTTATTTACAAAAACTCAGTTTTTGCCATGTGAAAACTCCATGGGAGACTTGGTTGCCTCTGCGCTAGCTTTTTTAGATGCCTCTATTCCTGAGGAGAGAACGCGACCTCCTGCAGAGCGTTGTCTTAACCAATCTTTGGGCGAATTCTATAAGCTTTGGCTTGAAGAAAGGAAAGAGATGCCTGCGGCTATGGCTAAAATCTCTGAGAGAATAGAAGATGGCGAGATACTTGTGACCGATGAAGAAAATATTCTTGACAGAGCTTCTGTGTATATAGCAGAGAAACTCGGGATTGACACAAATGATCCCAAGCTGTTAAAGATGCTTGCTCTTCTGAGAGAATGTGATGATACTGATATAACCAGAAATGTGCCCAAAACAGCTTTTGCAATGTTGGTTGGATGTCTTAAAGGCTTTTCGGTTCTGGAAGATGTCAAAGCAGACTTGCAAGATGTGGAAGAATATTTTTCAGGCTTGAAGGTGAGAAACCTCTCAACTTATTCTTCTGCAGTTGCCTTGGCAATTATGTTTGTGGCTCACGTTTCTCTTGCTAAAGTCGGAGCTTTTCCTCCTGCCGACATTATAACTTTTTTGATAGAAAATAATTTGCATCTGGATATATCTCTTCTTTTCAGAGAGCTTTTTGAAACTCATCATCTTGATGTTAAAAACTGGATAAATCATGTAATCGAAAGAGCGCTTAACCATAATCCGGAGCTCGTTTGGAAGCCTGAAACCCGTTTTTACGGTACTGGCTTTTTCGATCCGCTGTCGCTTTACAATTATTTAATCTCTGATGAAAAAGCAGTATCAGAACAAGAAGCAGCTGAATATGCCAATTCTTTGTTTACACGCATTAAAAATAAGATAGCTGCAGTTGGCACAAGAATAGAAGCTGTGCCTGAAAGTAAAATAGAGTTAGAGATAGACGAAGAGCTTCAAGCATTGGAAAATTTGAATTATTCTGATTATTTAAAAATACATAACTTTTTTATTGATAACAAAGTCAGCATAGAAGCATGTCTCATGAATTTGCCTCCTGTCTTGGACAGCGAAGCTTCCGTTTATTTATCCAGAATTTCAATTCTGCAACGCCTTGAGACTCAGCTGGAGAAGCTGCCCTACATCAAATGACAAACAGGAGGACATGGCATGACCGCAGATAAAAAAACAGAAAAGAAAACACCTGAAAAAAACAAATCTGAAAAATTGCAGAAGCTAGAAACAACTTCCACTGCCATAACTTTGCCTCTTCTCCCGCTAAGAGATTTGGTTGCTTTTCCTTATATGGTAGTGCCTGTTTTTGTTGGGAGAAGAAAATCCGTTAGAGCAGTTGAAGAAGCTATGCTCAAAACCCGCCAGCTGATAGTTGCCTCTCAAAAAACAGCTGATAACGAAAATCCGTCGCCTGACGCTCTTTATCAAACTGGCACCTTGGTAGAAGTGCTGCAGCTTTTAAAAATGCCTGACGGTATTTTTAAAGTCCTTATAGAGGGAGTAAAAAGAGTAAAGATTAACCAGATTCTGGATGATAAAGATTTTCTTGAGGCTACTGGCGAAGTTATAGACATGGAAGGAACTCGCACTATAGCTTTGCAGGCTTTGATGCGTAACGTGGTTTCTTTATTTGAGCAATATGTAAAGCTCAATAAGCGTATCCCCTTGGAAGTGATTATGCTCACATCCAACATTGAAGAGCCAGGCAGACTTGCAGATATTATAGCTTCGCATCTCAATATTAAAAACGAAGAAAAACAGGCTCTCTTGGAAATATACGATCCTATGGATCGTTTGGACAAAATAGCAGAAATGCTGAACCGTGAAATAGAAATTATGACGGTTGAGAAAAAGATCCGCGGACAAGTGCGAAAGCAAATGGAGCAGATCCAAAAAGAATATTATTTGCGTGAGCAAATGAAAGCTATTCAAAAAGAGCTTGGTGACGGCGACAATAAAATTGAAGAAACTGAAGAACTGGCAGAAGCCATTAAGAAAGCTAAAATGCCCAAAGATGCCAGAGAAAAGGCTGAAAAGGAATTGGCTAAACTTATGCGAATGCCTTCAGGCTCGCCTGAGTCGACTGTTTCCAGAAACTATTTGGATTGGCTTATAGCCTTGCCTTGGAGCAAGAAAACCCGTGATGAGACGGATCTTAAAAAGAGTGAAGCTGTTCTCAATGCTGATCACTATGGCTTAGACAAAGTAAAAGAGCGAATTCTTGAATATCTGGCAGTCTGTAAACTTAAAAAATCTATCAGAGGACCTATACTTTGCCTTATTGGTCCCCCAGGAGTTGGCAAAACCTCTTTGGGCAAGTCTATCGCTAAAGCTCTTAAGAGAAAATTCGCTAGAATTTCTCTGGGCGGTATGACTGACGAAGCTGAAATAAGAGGTCACAGACGAACTTACATAGGAGCTCTTCCTGGACGCCTGATTCAGGCAATGAGAGACTGCGGAAGTTTGAATCCTGTAATACTGTTGGATGAAATTGATAAGCTCGGTTCCGATTACAAGGGCGATCCCAGCTCAGCTCTATTGGAAGCTTTAGATCCCGAACAAAACTCTAAGTTTTCTGACCACTATATTTCTACTCCCTACGATTTATCCAATGTCCTCTTTTTGACCACAGCAAACGTTCCTCATACTATACCTGCTGCTCTTAAGGATCGTCTGGAGATAGTTTACTTGCCAGGCTATACAGAAGAAGAGAAAGTTGCTATAGCTCTTAAACATATTATTCCTAAGCAACTTGAGGCCAACGGTTTGGAGAAATATGCTTTGGAAATTACCAGAAAAGCTGTTATAGAAATTATACGCAAATATACAAGAGAAGCTGGTGTTAGAAACCTTGAGCGCGAACTGGCTTCTGTGTGTCGCAAGATTGCCAAAGAGTTTGTCTTTAATAAGATTAAACTTGATAAGAAGAAAACAAAAAAAATTCATGCCAAGGACATTGAAAAATATCTTGGAATTCCCAAGTTCCATACTGATAAAGTAGGCAAAAAGAGCGAAATAGGTCTTGTAAACGGCTTGGCTTGGACAGAAGTAGGCGGAACGACTTTGCCGATTGAAGCAGCTATAATGCCTGGAAAGGGCAAGTTGATTCTTACTGGTTCTTTGGGCAACGTTATGAAGGAATCAGCTCATATAGCGGTTTCTTATCTAAGAAGCTTTGCCAAAGAAATTAATATGAGACCCGTTGATTATGACACTTTGGATCTTCATATTCACTTCCCTGAAGGAGCGGTTCCTAAAGACGGTCCCTCAGCGGGCATAGCAATAACTCTCGCTATCTATTCAGCTTTGAATGAGGTTCCTGTAGATAATACTTTTGCCATGACAGGTGAAATAACCCTAAGAGGTCAAGTTTTGCCTGTAGGCGGTATTAAAGAAAAATTATTGGCTGCTCACAGACATGCTATAAAAAATATAATCCTTTCAGATGATAATGAAAAAGAGCTTGAAGAACTTCCTGAAGAAGTCAGAAAAGCTCTGACAATTCATCGAATCAAAGACGCTTCTGAAGTTTTTAAACTTGCTTTGAAGGGAAAACCTAAAAGCACGCTTTTAACCTTTGCTTCCGAAGGCGCCAAAAAAAAGAAAAAGACAGAGAAATGACATATAAAATAACATCTGCTGATTTTAAAGCTTGTGTCGTAAATAAAGATGCGTTGCCAAATGATTCGCTTCCAGTCTTGGTTTTGGTTGGCAGAAGCAACGTTGGAAAATCATCTTTGATCAATTCCTTGACGGGGAGAAAAGAGCTGGCCAGAACTAGCTCAATGCCCGGTAAAACATTGACTATCAACTATTATTTGATAAACAATGAGTTCTATATAGTAGACTTGCCTGGATATGGATATGCCAAAGCTTCAAAGGTTACTAGACAGAAAATTCAATCTATGATGGATGGCTTTTTCATGGAATGCAAAAATATGAAAGGCGTAATTCAAGTGGTAGATTGCCGTCATGATCCTTCTGCTTTGGATCTGCAAATGAGCGAATGGATAAGAGCTCAGAGGTTTAATGGTTTTCTTGTTCTCACTAAAGCTGACAAGCTTAGCAATCAGCAACTCTTAAAAATGCAAAAACGGATTTTGCCTCACTTCAGAGGTATTTTTCCTGTTCTTTACTCTTCCAAAAACAATACAGGACAAGACGACTTCTTGAATGCGGCGCTTAAGCTTTTGGCTGGAACACCTCTAATAAATTACGACCTTAAAGATACTAAAAAACCTGTTTCTGATCGCAGTCGTTCTAAGCTGAAAGAGCAATCCGACAACTCTTCTAAGCCATTGAATCAGTCTGCTGCTAAGACTCCGAGGGCATCAAGCGATGTAAGCAAGAGAAAACGGAGAAATCCGCGCTTTAAGAAAAAAAACTATGATGGGGAGCCAAGAAAAAACAAGCAAATTGACTCTAAATAAGTTAATATGTTGTACACTAGGAAACTATCGCTCGCGGAGGAAATTATATGCAATTTAAAAGACAAACATTGATATTAACGGCTTTGTCTTTTCTTATATCTGTCACGCTTTATGCTGAGCCGCCAGTAAAAAAGAAGTTGTCTGTTTACGAAACTCAGACTTTACAAATATCTGATCATATACAGTCTGGGAAGCATAGAAGTGCCGAAAAATATACCCGCGAGCAATCCGCGGCTAAGCCTTCCGAAAAGTTGGCAAAAGACCTTGCCCGTTTTGATAAAGGAGACAAGCAAGTCAATGAGACTTTGGCAACTATAGATGAAGCAAAGCTTACAAGAAGTCAAACCATAGAACTCCTTAGACAGCGCGATAATGATTCATATTTTGCCAAAAAAGCTCCCGAAGTTTCTTTGCGTTTTCTGAAGTCTATTGACTTTGATGGCTCAGGTTATAACTCAATGGTCACCTCTTGGTGCGGATTGGAACGAGTAGTTAATCATAGCCGATCTCCGCAGATTAGAGAAAAAAAATACAAAGAGTTTCTGACCCGCTTCAAAGAAGCTTCTCCCGCTGAAGTTTACAAGGCTGCTATGCAGCTTAGATATATATATTTGCTTGAGTTCAACGATAAAGAAAAAGCAGATTTGGTCTTGTCTGAACTTGAATCTATTGAGGCTTTTAAGCCTCTTGTGAGCATAGAGCGATCAATAGAACAGATCAACAGCTTTAATTTTATTGAACGCGGAAGCAACGACGCTTTTCTTAAAATGCTGTCGAATTCTGAGTTTTTCCCTTATGACAATGAGGTTTTGCCTCTCATAACTATTGACCATTTGAATTTCATGGTTGCGATCAATGATATGGTAGCGGGGCGTTCTCGTAAGAATATTGTTCTTAATCAGAATGCTTGGAGAGGCTTGCCCGCCAATATGCTTTATTACATGGCAACAAACCAGAAGATGAAAGCCTATGAAATTTATAAAAGTTCTGAAAGTTCTTTTTCTGCTCCTGAGCAAAAAATGCTGGAACAACTAATGTTCCCGCTTTATAAAAATATGACTGAAAAAGAACGTCTTTTCTGTGCCGGATTGGTTGCTGCTGATCTCTTCCCTGAAGTTGGCACCAGTCTTATGCTTAATTCCATAACCGGAGACAAAAAAGTCAGACGTCCGGAACATGTGCTGGCGGTTATATCGGAAGTCTATGCAGATCACAATGCTGCAGCCGAGGCTAAGGCAGTTTGGGAAACTTTAGCTTCCTTCTATCCTGAATCAATATGGCTCAAATAAGAAAATATATAATAATTCCTTTTTTGGTTGTTGCTCTGCTGGCGCTTCTGCCGTATTCAGCTTTTGCTGAAAGAGTTTTCAACTATTCGGGAACCTTTTCGGTTCCTTCGAAAAAGGAACCATCCAAAGCATATTTTATGCTTTTGAAGGCTGGTAACAGCGTTTCTTTCAGTTTGGTTGATGAAAATTCCAGACCGATTGACAGTGTCCAGGTTCAGCAAGTGGTTAGAACAGCTGACAACTTTACAGTGGCTGAAATTAAAGCTCCTGGCGACATAATAAATCTTTTGAAAGTTGAATATACTGGTATTTACAAGGTAATTTTAGCTCCGGCTCTTCAAACCCCTGGAGAGATTTATTATGTGCTGACTGTCAAAGAATTCGATAAGGATTCTGAACCTCAGCCTGAGAAGATGCTTTTTGCATCACCTCCTCCGATTCAGCCTGTGCCAAAGAGAGACTCAGAAACTCAAGTGCCAGCAGTTCAAACGACTGAACAAATGCCGGTTTTGCAACAGCCAAACTCGCAGCCTATACAGGCTGGAGATTTAGCAGTTAAACCTGTGACCCAGGAAGCTTCTTATATGTCGCCTCCTCCTCTCTCTTCAGCTGCTCCTGCTGTTGTTGCTGAACCTGCTGAACCTGTTGTTCAGGAAGATGCTTCTATTGAAGCTGAAACAGCAGCCTCAGTTTCCACATCTCCATCTTTACCGACTGCATCTCCTTCTTCTCCCGCAGACGGCTATTTGTTGGAACGTTTTTTTGCGATAGCTCCAAGAGAAAATCGGGATTACAATCGCATTTGGCCCGTATCCGTTAAATGGGGAAGCGACAATGATATATGGCTTTTGGATGCTCAGCTAGGTACTGTCAGCAGATTTTCTGAAGAAGGTGTTTTAAAATCCTCATTTGGTTCCATAGGAAAAGCGCCTGAGCAGTTTCAATCTCCAGTTGCTTTAGCTATAGTCGATGACAAGGTCATGGTTCTTGATATCAAGAAAAGTTGTGTTTTTGTCTTTTCTCAAGACGGAAAACTCTTGAACATGATTGTTACTAAATCCAATCTGGGGCTTTTTATCAGAACTCCTGTTGATATATTGCAAGTCGGTGAAGAAGTTTGGGTTCTGGATAAGAGCCTGAGAAAGCTTCTAATTTTTAACAAAAGAATGGACTATTTGGGAAGCTTCACTCTAACAACTGAAAGCAACGATCTTCTGCCTGTTGCCTTGGAACGCGATTCTAAATATTTTTATATTTTGCAGAATGATAATCGTATTTTAAAATACACTTTGAATGGAAATCTGCAAGCCAGACTCAATATTTCCAGTAAGGCAGACATAACCTCTTTTACAGCTGACTCTGTTGGTAATATGTGGATTTCTGATGGCGATTCCAACACTGCTTCATGTTATTCGCCTGTGGGAGATTTGCTTATTACTCTTACGCCCTCAGACAAAACTAAGGATTCTTTAATTTTGGCAAGCGATATCTCTCAGGAAGGCAAATTAGTCTTTGCCGATGCTCTCACAAAAGAAATCAGAATCTTCGCTCCGGCAAAATAACATAAGCAATTCAAATACCTTTCTAAACCACGAAAAACACGAAAGGCACGAAAAACAAACTAACTCGCCACGCACCACTCGTCACTCTAGTAGTGCGATGCATACTTTCTAGCAGATATTGTCTTGTGAATTTTGAAAGGCTGACGGGAAAGTTTTAGCTGCAACACAGCACTAGTTGTTAATGAAATATTCTTCTTCTCTTAAAACTCCTGCAACAACTTTGCCGTTTTCATCTATGAGTTCTGCTTGTAAAACTGGAATCAGTTCTGTGTTTCCTTGCGACATGTTAAAAGAAGAGGGCATGTTCATAGAGATGTAGGATGCTTCAGATTGTCGTCTGCTATGGGCATAAAGCCTGTATCCGCTTGCTTGTCGATAAAAAAGCAGGATTCTGTAATAAACTTTCAATGAGCCTTTATAGTTTAAGCCTGAAAAAGTGAAAGAAACAGTATTTGCTGGCTCTTGTGGCGGCATAAATGTCACACCGCTTTTAAAAGAGGGGATTTCAACCCAATCCATTTGTTTTTCATCAGTATATTCGGCACCTTCATAATTGAAAGTCATTGTGTAGGCTGCTGCAGGCAAGTTTTGCTTCTTGTCGTCAGATGAAGCCAGAGCCATAGACAGTTGTTCATAAGTTGCTGGGGTCAGAGAGCTTTCATAAAGTATTTTGCCTGAAGAATTGGTTACGCTTCCTTTTGCATATTGTCTGTTTACAGCAAAAAAAATGACATTTTCTATGGCTGCTCCAGGCTTTTCCAGGTTGGCAGGATAAAATTCCCAAGCTAGAGGCGCCTCATCATAGGATTTTGATGAAGAACATCCGGAAAAGAAAATGGCTATAATCGCCATTAAAAAAACAAGTTTTAAAAATTGCTTCATACTTTTGCTTCCGCTCTAAAGATTTTCGTAGTTCCTTTATAGTATACTAAAATTCGCAACCAAAAAAAGGGGGAGATAGATGAAATTGCTACTCGCTTGCAGAGGCAAAAAAGATGGTGTTATAGCTCTTATTATAGTTGCAGCGATAACTATTTTTTTTATAATTTTTGCTTTGTTGCAAAACAGAGTTAGACAAGAACCTGTATTGACAGAAGAACTAGGCTTTACGACCAAGATTTCTGATGAGATGCTTTGTCAGTTCGCCTCTTCTCTTGGAGAGTTTATAGCGGACAAAATCGTTCAAGATCTTGAATATAGCAATCTCCCTGTATATTCAAAGTTCTCTGAAGCTATAGCTGCCATATCATCCAGAGCGACTTCAACGCCTATAAGCGAACCTTTGAACTTTTCTTTGCTTCAAACTGAAATAAATGACAAAGCGGTCGAAGATGCTTTGGGCAAAATATCAAAAGAAGCCAAGCTGCCTGTTAAACTTGAAGACATATCATTGTCTCTAGAAAATGTTGTCTCTATAGATACGCCTTTGTGTGAAGGCTCAATACGAATGCCAAGTGAGCTTCTGGGAGAGCTTGTTATAGATGTTAAATTTACAATAGGCGATGTTCGGAAAACTTATAAAACCGTTAAAGATTTTAAGCATGTTTGTTTAATACCTTATCCTTATGCCAGATTCACTCTTTTCGCTCCTAATTTTGCAGGTATGGAGGACAACCGGATTAATGGCGTTTGCATGAATGACAGGGGTATTCCTCAAGCTTCAGAAAAACCATTGCTTTGTGTAAACAAGCGAACTAAAAACAATCCATCAGACTATAACTCTGTTAATGACACTGACAACGATAATATAGTCGGAGATCTGAATAGAGTCATAGAGAATGGCTGGATTTATTTGGGCGGAGCTCCAGGAGGCCAAGCTGCCGAAAAACTCAAAGACTTCAGGTTGGATGAGAATAAGACCGTGCGAGCCTTCGCTTTAAATTGTATTCCAGGGCATGGAAGTGAACTTCCGCTAGACGGCAGCGGCATAAAATACGGCGAATCTTACCACTTTTATAATGATAGAAAGTATGCAGGCTGGTGTGCTGAAAAGAATTGGTCTGATTTTTTTGCTGCCAACGGTATCACTGATTCCAACTTTATTTTCGTTAAGTTTGGGCTTTATGACAAGCTTTTCGATATGAAGATGAAATATGAAAGCTTGGCGGACGGCATAATGAATATTTCATGGGAGAAAATTTATGAAATGATACCACACAATTATTCTAATGGGTCTGCTGAACCAGACTTTGGCTCATCTTTGAGAATACCTGGGAGAGTTTTGTCTTCGTCTATTTTGCCTTTTGGCAACTCAAAGTTTTGTACCCCGACTCTGATTTTCGGTCCCGTTCTCAGGCGTTATTTTACAAGTTATGGACTTCATACGGGAAACAAAATTTTGTTTTTTCCTTATCCAAGCCCGAAAAATCTTGCATCTTTTAAAGATGCTATAAATACATTTATTTCACGTTCTGAGCAGAAGGACGCCATTCAGCAGCTTTTTAATCAGTTGTCTTGGTATGCTGAACCTGAGGCGAACTATGAAGATTACTTTAAAACAAGTAATGGTCGCCCCTCGCTTTCTCCCAGAGTCAATGACACAGAGGCTTATATGTGCGCTTATGAGAATCTTTGTTCCCCTTTGTCGCCGCAGAAGAATTTTGTTGAGAGTGTTTATACTTTTCCTGGCAATGAAAAATTTAGAGTTTTTACAAATTCAAAAAATCTTGCCAGAGGTGATCTTCAAGAAGTCCCAATGTTTGGTGATTTTGATTTTTCCAAAGTTGAAAGCGAAAACTATATCCCTTACAGAGGGACTCTAGGTCAGCTGGACAACTCTTTGCTGAAAGGCTTGGATTTTGGGGAGCGTGTATCTTATGAGTTAAAACTCCCTGAAGGAGAAAGTGATTTTAATATCAGCTCACTACAGTTCTTTCGGGAAAATTATGTGAATGACAGCCTTTTTTTGAATCAGGTTGTTAAAATAGACCTCCCGCCAGGCGGCAGATTGATTATAGATAAACCTGTTTTTGTCAGGGCAGGCGGTATAATAGACTGCGGTGACGGAGATATACTGATTAAGGCTCCTATAATCAGTGAAGAGATATCTGTCGAGCTTTCTTCTGACATGGAGGAGGGCACTCTGGTTTCTAGGTTTCCTTTTCTTACTTTGGTCGGTAAAAACATCGTAATTGACACAGGAAAAGATAACTCAGAGCTTAAAGCTTTGTGGGACGCGACTGTGGGTTCTGATTTAATCAAGCTGCGTCCCTATGCTTTGCCGCAATTACATGCTATTTTAATCGCAAAAGGAACACTTAAGTTGGAAGAACCTTTCAATGGTATCAATATAGTCGGCTCAGTTGCAGCTAACAACTTGGACGACTCATTTCTGTATTCAGGCTCAATCCTTGAGTGGGGGCTGGAACCAAATCAAATGTCGGAAGCAGAAATTCACAGAAACTACGGTCTTTCAATAAGTTCGAGAATAAAAGAAGTCTTGGTTTTTTCAGATTAAAACTTTTTCATAACAAATTGCTTCATTAATTTTGCTTCCGTTCTAAAGATTTTTGTCTTGATTTGTAGTATACTGAAGTATATGGGCAAAAAAAGGGGAAAGATAGATGAAATCGCTACTTATTTGTAGAGACAATAAGTATAAAGGCAAAAAAGACGGTGTTATAGCTCTTGTTGTAGTTACGGTAATGGCGATTATCATGATTCTTTTTGCTTCTTTGATGAACAGAGTCAGACAGGAGTCTGCCTTTACAAACAAAATTTCTGTTAATGAAGCGGTTTATCAGTCGGCATCTTCCTTAGGGCGCTTTATAGCGGCAAAAATCACCAAGGATCTTGAGTATCGCAATGAGCCTGTAGGTTTAAAGCTTTCTGAAGCTATAACAGGGATGGCGTCCAGTGCGAGCTCTAGCCCTGTAAATAAAACTCTGGACTTCTCTCCGCTTGAAACTATTAAAAACTATAAAGTTGTAGAAGAAGCTTTGAGGAAAATTTCTGAAGAAGCGCGAATGGCTGTTGAACTTGAAGATGTAACATTGAGTCTTGAAAATGTTGTTTCTATAGATACGCCTGTCTGTGAAGGCGCCACCCGTTTGCCAGGAGAGTTGCTCGGTGAACTTGTAATAGATGTTAAGTTCAAAATTGGCAATGTCCGTAAAACATATAAAACCGTCAAAGACTTTAAATATGTCTGTCTGATTCCCTATCCTTATGCCAGATTTACTCTCTTTGCTCCTAATTTTGCTGCTATGAAGGATGATAGAATTAATGGAGTTCTTGTAAATGCTTCCGGATGGCCGCAAGATCCAAACAAGAAACCTTTGCTTTGTCTTAACAAGCGAACTGAAAACAATCCTGATGACTTCAACTCTGTTGATGATACAGATTCCAACAATAAAGTAGAAGATTTCGACAAAATGATTAAAAACGGCTGGATCTATTTGGGAGGAGCACCTGGCGGACAAGCATATGGAAATTTGCTCGATTTTGAGGTTGATAAAGACACAAATATTAAAGCCTTTGCGCTTAATATTCTGCCTTACCACGGCACTGAGCTTCCAAGAAATAGCTCAAATATGAACTATGGCGAATCTTTCCATTTTTATTATACATCAGACTCATCTGGTTGGATTCCTGAAGCGGATTGGTCTGATTTTTTTTCCAGTAACTCCGTTCAAGGTGTCAGCATGCGTTTTCTAAAATATGGATTTTTCAAAGATGTATTTGATAGTGACTTTCCATATCCAAGGCGAAGGCCTGATGGGACAGTCTCTAAGAACAAAGACGATTACCCAAAAGTATTTATATATGACAGGATTCCAGGCAGATATCATGAGAGCAGTTCAGAACCTGATTTTGGTATTTCACTCCAAACGGAGGGGAAAACTCAGTCTTCCTCTATTTTACCCTTTGGGACTGCCAGGCTTTGTACGCCCACTCTGGTTTTTGGTCCAGTTCTGAGGCGTTATCTTATTGGTTATGCGCTTCATGGTATTAGAGAAGGAGGTACGAACTTAGTCTTTCCATATCCAGGGACGAGTACTTTGGGTGAATTGGTAGAGGCAATGGATGCTTATTTAGTATTAAATGAGTCTAAAAGTGAATCTGAAAAAAAAGCTATTACGAATGCTTATAAAAAAATTTCTTGGTATAGGGATCCCAGTGCCAACTATGCGGATTTTTTCAAAGTTAACAATGGTCTCCCCTCTCCTTCTCCAAGAATAAATCATACAGAAGCTTATATGTACTGTTTTGAGAATCTCTGTGCACCCTTATCTCCTCACAAGGAATTTGAAGAGATAGTCTATAATTTTCCAGGCAATGCTAAATTAAAACCCTTTACTGACTCGAAAAAACTTGTGGGCTCAGATCTAGCACAGACACCCATTTTTGGTGATTTTAACTTTTCAGCCGTCGCAAGTGAAAACTATATCAATTACAGCGGACGTTTATCAGAGCTTGACAATGCTTTGCCTCGCGGGTTGAATTTTGGAGATCGTGTTTCTTATGAGCTTAAACCTCCTGAGGGGGAGACTGATTTTAATATCAGCAAGTCTTATTTTTTTCAAAAGCATTTTGTAATCAGGAAGTCAAAGATTTCTCTTTTCCAGAAAATTCTACAGGCAATAAGTGATGCGATCAAGGCAGCGTTGAATTGGCTTATTAAAATTACTACTGGCAAGTCTCCTGAAACTTCTGATGACGTGGTCAGCGAACTTTATTTGAATCAGGTGGTCAAAATTACTCTTCCGCCTGGCGGAAAGCTCATAATTGATAAACCTATTTTTGTCAGAACAGGCGGCATAATAGATTGCGGTGATGGCGATATAGTTATAAAAGCCCCTATATTGAATGAAGAGATCTCAATAGATCCTACTGATATAGAACCTAGTAATGCGACTTCTCCTCCCAAGTTCCCATTTTTGACTTTGGTGGGTAAAAATATAACTATAGATACCGGCAAAGGTGACGCGAATCTCAAAAAAGTCTGGGATGCGACAGTTGGATCAGATGCTATTAGAAAGCGTCCTTACGCCTTGCCTCAATTGCATGCTATTTTAATAGCCAAAAATGAGCTTAAGCTGGAAAGAGGCGATACATCTAAAGGTATCAATGTTGTTGGTTCAATAGCGGCCAACAGGCTTCATGATTCTTTCCTTTATTCAGGCTCAATTGTTGAGTGGGGTTTGGATCCGGATCAAATGTCTGGAGCAGATGTTAGCAATAACTTCGGTTTGACTCTAAGTCCAAGAACAAGAGAAGTCTTTTTGCCTTCAAATTAAAACTTTTTTGAAAAATACTGGTAATATCAATGAGTAACAAAGAGTTGCCCGACGCAAAAGCAATCGAAGCTGTCCTTGCTGGTGACACTGAGTTATTCGAAGTATTGGTTAGGCGTTATGAAAGGCTTGTGTTCAGTTATCTCTTCTCCATGACCTCAGATATTCATGAAGTAGAAGATGTCACTCAAGAAGCTTTTGTTAAGGCCTACAGATACTTGGGAAGTTTTGACTGTTCCAAAAAGTTCTCTTCTTGGCTTGTAGTTATAGCGAGAAACGTATTCTTAGATTATAGAAAATCGGACAAGAATACTGTTTCTTCAACAGAACTTGTAACTGAAGTATTGGTTTCCTCAAGCCAAACATCAGAGGATGAACCGCCAAACCTTCTAATCAAGAAAGAGAAGTTCAACGAACTTTTAAAGATGCTGGTAGACTTGGAAGGAGAATTAAAAGAAGTCTTTATGTTGAGAGTTGTCAACGAAATGTCTTACCAAGACATAGCAGATACTCTTAGCTTGCCTTTACAGACGGTTAAAAATCGTATTTTTAAAGCCAGAAAGATTCTGAGGGCTAAACGAGATGAATATAAAGCAAAATTGCCCTGACGAGCAGACAATTTATATGTTCTTAGATGTCGAGCTTCCAGTTGAAGGAATGCGAGCGGTTTTGGAACATCTCCAAACTTGCCATTCCTGCATGGAGATTCTCAAGGCTTCTGAAAACTATGAGAATGCTCTTTCTGCAAGCGCCAATGCTTATATTTCAGCGACAGATCGTGTTGAGCCTATAATGAAAGAGGTTCGGAAACTTGCTTCATTTACTGTTGAGGATGCTTCTGAATTTACTTTCTTTGACTTCCTTAAAACAGTATTTTCGTCAAAAGTTTTTCGCTATTCAGCGGCAGCATTTGTTTCTGTTATTTTCTTGTCCTTTTTCTTTATGGCAGGAGAACCTGAAAGCACTCTAGTGCCTGTCAGAAAGACAGTTTCAGCTTATTCCATGATGGCTGCGGGCAGTGACGCTTTTATTGACGGTGAAAAATGCCTTCCAGGCGTTCCGTATAATTTAGACTCTGACAGAACCTATAAGATATCAGGTCGTTTTGCGGTTTATTTGCCAGGCACTTCTGTTATCACGTTAGATGCTCAGGATATGGCTTCTTTCACTTATCAGAGTTCAGACGGTCTCCTTGTTTTGGAAACAGAAAATAATGTGAGACTTACTTCGCCATTCGGCGATGAATTCAATGCAAAGGTCAATGGGGCTGTGGTGGCTTTTGGTCTCCTTCCGTATCAAAAGGGAGAATTTCTGACTCCTGGAGACAAAGATAAAAAGGATGAAAAAACCGGGAATCATGTTATAATTACAGAGGACAATTCTAGAACAGAATCTATCGCTGAAAGGCCAATACAGGCTGCTGAGGTTTTAGAGCAGGAAGGCTCATCTGAAGCCTTGTCATCAGAAGTGCCTGAGCAAGTTGTTGTGGAACATGTTTATGATGATGATGAATTTGAGGCAGGCGACCCTGTTTCAATTCCTCTGGACGAAAGCCAAGATACGGGCTCAAGAGACGATCCAGATTGCGCTAACCCTTTCAGCAGTAGTTCGGTAATATTGAGGTAATTTTTGTATAACGCTTCTCGAGCATTTTCAATGCTGGAAATAGTAGTCACACTCGTGATTCTGACTCTGACCTTCTTGCCGCTTTATCGTTTGTTCAGCTATGGCACACAAGGTACTGTCAGCACTGTTAACGAGACGGCTGCAACTTCCTATGCTTCAGACCTTTTGGAGCTTGTTAAGGAATTGACTTTTCAAGATCTCAAAGTTTGCTTGGACGAAAACCCTGGGACAACAGAAGGCGATTTCAGAGTCTACTCGGGTGACGATGCTATTAAAGCCTTTTTTCAAAGCGGCTTGGATTTTTATGAGCAGGGAGCAGAAACTCATTCAATTAACATTGAAGGAGCTATGGGGCATCTAAGACCTTTGGCTCAACTTCCGCCAATGCTTTACAGGCAACCGCAGGAAGGGGAAAGTGCAGATGAACTAAAGGTTTCAGATGATGATTTTAAACGTATAATGAGAATAAAGCTCTATGATAATTGGGAAAGCAGTTTGAAACAGACCAGCAATCCATCGGTAGATGCTTGGCCTGAAATGGGCTTTGTTAAAACAGCTTATGTTGAAGTTGAAGTGCAATTTAAACGCTCGCAGGGCGGTCCTGAGGCTTCAATTTTTCTTAGTTCAATTGTGAGTGATACTCTATGACTAAGCGAAAAGCCATTACCCTCACCGAAATAATGGTAAGTATTCTCGTTATTTCTCTTCTATCTGTAGCTGTTTATAAAATTCTCAGCAGCGTTTTTACTCAATTTTCCAAAAATACATCTAAGCTCTCCAATGTCAGAACTGCTTCAAAAATCTTTGAACGTCTTAAAATTGATATAAGAGCCGCAGTTCCCTATTCTGAGAGATTTGCTTCTATATCGGGCGGAGGAGAATTTTATAAGATATCTGAAAATGAAGATGACCCTGAAAAGCTTACTTTCTATACTAATTTAGATGAGCATGGATACCCTTCTTCAGAAAAAACTGCAAAAGTTTCTTATACTTATGAAAAACCACAAACAAATAACAAAAATACGGGTATTGTTAGAAGAACCTTAACACCTGTTGAATTTACACCGGGTACCGACGGTGCTCTAAATATTGTTGAAAAAGCTGGAGCTACGACAGAGAAAATGAATGAGCTCAGCGTTACTATCTTCGATATTAAAAAGGTGGTTCCTGATGGTGCCGAATCTGAAGAAGACACCATACCTTATTTGAGGATTTGGCTTATGGTTCAAGGTGATGAGGGGCCTTCAAGCGCGGCGCTTAGGGCAAAGAATGCTTTTCAGCTTTCTTCGGTGCTTTTTCCTAGATTTTTTGAAGCTGCCATATCTCAAGAAGAAGAGTTTTGGCAGTATAAAAGATAAAAACAAGGAGGTTGGGGATGAATCGCAAAAATTTCCTTATTATGCTTCTTTTCTTTATGACAGCAACTTGCTTGCAGGCTGCAATTACTTACACTTTTAAAGAAGGTGACACTCTTTGGGATTTGGCTGGCAAATATTATGGTGATCATAGCCTTCATAAAAAGCTTGCTGAATATAATAATATTTCCAACCCAAGGACTATTCCTAACGGCAGAGTAATAAGAATACCTGATAAAGCTGAATTGAGTAATCCTCCTCCAAAAGAACAACAACAAACCAATGTTGACGGCACTCGCAAAAACAGCCTGACAGATGCGCAGATGGAATTTAAAGCCATATTAAACGCTTCCTATGAAAGTTATTCAACAGTGAGGCCGACTACGCATAATGGCTTGGACGAAGTTTTGCCTGCAGAAAATCCGAGAAGAAATACAAACCAGAGGCCGAGAACCTCTTATTGAGATTGTGGTGCCTGACTAAAAGAATAGACTGCTATTAATTTTATCGTCTGTATTTTGATTTTTAGAAGAGAGAGCTATCTGAAAAAAACGCGGGCTCTCTCTCTAGACGTACATGGGATTTATTAGTTATAATTTAAATATAACAAAAATAAGCGAGAATAAGATGAAAAGAATAACCTTACGCAGGATCCGGACTATATTTTTGGCGTTTGCGTTTTTAGTAGCCGCCAATTTACTTTATGCAGGCAATTTAATCCTGAAGCATGAGAGACCGGTCACCATCGGCGGAAGGACTATAGCCTATCAAACTGTTCAGCTCTCCGATCCTTCACAGCTTCCGCAAGGCTCTCCATGGAGAGATTATTTGAACACAAGGCTGGATAACGGCATGACCATCTATCAATATGCCAAGACAGCAAGCTCGGCTCTCTCTAAAGACATGGTCTTGACTCTCAGCGATGCCAATGGCAACTCTTTTTCCAGCCGCTCAAAGATCGATAACACTTATAATATCCATCTTTACGATTATTTAAATCGTTTTGAATCTTCCCGCAACAAGAGTTATATTTTCCTCCATGAGTTTGCCCATGTTGTAATGCTTAACTCTTATCCCCCTTCTTATAACTTTGGTACCTTGGATTATGGTTCTAACGGCGTTCATTATCTTGATGATATACTTCCGAATCATAATACAGCTTGGGTAGAAGGCTGGGCTAACGGTTTTGCTGCCCATAATAATGGCGGGATGATTTATGATTATGATCTTAACAGTTCTGACTGTACAGCTTTTTTGAAAAGAAATACTTTTGATGAAATGGCAAGAAACGAACTTTTTGTGGCAAAGGTGATATACGATGCCATAAGAAAGATTCCAGGCGGACAAGATTCTCTCTATGAAGCTATTGCGAGAACTTCTCCGCATTATTCGCTGCAAGAATTTTCTGCTCAGTATACGGCTAGATATCCTCAAAATAAAGTAGCGATGGCTAAAATTTTATTTGAAGCTTCTCATGGCAATATTTCACTTGATGAAATGTTGGCTTATGTTAATAACGGTTCTAAAAAGGTTTCTAGAGACCTTTATAATTATTTGGATGCTTCAGGATTGCTCAGTGCCCCTCAAAAGAAACCGACACCTCCCCCAACATCTTATGCGGGCACTTCCGGAAAAACCGGCTTTTGGGATGTTATAGGAGACTTTTTCAAAAAAATCTTCGCTTTCTTTAAGCCATCAAGCCGTGAATCTGCACCTCTTCTCCCGGATTATTCTGTTGCAGCTGCTTCCCGTGATGTTTCAGAGCCTTCTTCTGTAGAGGCATATGCTCCGGAAGAACGCAATGAAAGCCACCACTATTATCTTTCTGAAGAGGCTCTCAGAGCTCAAAAAGACTATTACAAATATCTGAAACAGTATAATGCTCTTATGGCTACAAAATCTCCTGACATGAAAAAAGTCAAGCAGGTGCGCGACAAGCTCATAGAAGCTAAAAGAATAATGAGAAAATACGGAGTGCAACACAAACACTGAAAGAATAACGCCTAGTAGGCGGTGACAGTGAATTGTGAAATGTTTGGAGCATGATATAAAACTGAAATTGCTCTGTTGTTTATAAATAAGCAGTCATATCGTAAAAAAAAATCGCAGTTAGAATAACTGCGATTTTTAACTTTTTAGTATTGTGTGATGAGTGCTATTGTCTTCTTAGAGCAGTTGTTAGTTTTAGCGATTGAGTCCTAAAAAAATTATTTCTAACTTTTGCTTTGTTGAAGCTTGCTGTCCACTAATTACTGTTCTTTGGCGGCAAGTGGTTTCATAGCGGGGAACAAGATCACGTCTCTGATTGATGGAGCGTCTGTCAGCAGCATCACCATGCGGTCTATGCCTATTCCAAGGCCGCCCGTTGGAGGCATTCCGTATCTGAGAGCGTTGATATAGTCCATATCCATCATGTGGGCTTCATCGTCTCCAGACTCTCTTTGTTTTAGCTGATCCAAGAACCTTTCCAGCTGGTCTTCTGAGTCGTTGAGTTCCGAGAAGGCATTTGCGAACTCTTTTCCATTTATGAAAAGTTCAAATCTGTCGACTATGTCGGGATTGTCTTTATTGGCTTTTGAGAGAGGGGATATCTCTTTCGGATATTCATAGACAAATGTCGGCTGAATCAGAGTGTGCTCAATTTTTTCATCGAATATTTTAACCAGAAGTTTTACGGGAGTATCTCCAGGTTCAATATCAACGCCTGACTTTTTGGCGAGTTCCAAGGCTTCATCTTTGCTGATGGAATAAGACAAGTCTGCCTTGCCTGTTGCTTCTTTTAAAAGATCCAGAAGCTTTACTCTTCTCCAAGCTGGTGTCAGGTCTATTTGAGCTCCTTGGTAAGTGATATTATAACCGACACCACAAGTCTTGGCAGCGTGACAGAAGATTTCTTCTGTCAGATCCATGACGGTGTTCATGTCGCCGTATGCTTGGTATACCTCCATCATGGTGAATTCCGGGTTATGTGTGCTGTCCATGCCTTCATTTCTGAAGTTTCTGTTTAATTCGAATACTTTTTCAAAGCCGCCAACAATCAATCTTTTTAAGTAGAGTTCAGGTGCTATTCTAAGATAGAGATCTATGTCCAAGGCATTATGGTGAGTTATAAATGGTCTGGCAGCAGCTCCGCCTGCTATTGAGTGCATCATAGGAGTTTCGACCTCCATGAATCCCTTAGAGTGCATGAACTGTCTGACAGAATGTACAATCTGGCTTCTTTTTTCGAAAGTATTTCTGACTTCGGGGTTTACTATAAGGTCGACATATCTTTGTCTGTATCTCAACTCTATATCAGTAAGGCCATGAAACTTTTCGGGGAGGGGGTTAACTGATTTCGAGAGTAAAGTGATTTTTTCTGCTCTGAGGGAAATTTCGCCTGTTTTAGTTTTGAAAAGAGAACCTTCGGCTCCTATTATATCTCCTGCATAGAGGCGCTTGACTATTGCATAGGGCTCTTCGCCTATAACGTCTTTTCGGATGTAGAGCTGCAATTGGCCGCTTTGATCCAAAATGTGCAAGAAAGTTGTTTTGCCTTGGCCTCGTTTTGTCATAATGCGGCCTGCTACTTTTACGTTGGGAATAGAGTAGTGCTCTTTTTCTTCCTGTTTGGCTTCCTCTGCTTCAAAAAAGCTTTTAGCTTCTGTGGAGCTGTGAGTTCTGTCAAAGCGTTCACCGTATGGGGCTATGCCTTCATTCCTTAGTTCATTGATTTGATCTATCCTTTGTTGTTGGGTGCTTGTCAATTTTGCGTCGTACATTGTGAATCCCTCTTATTTTGATTAGCAGAAACAAAAAAGGCGCTCCGGTTTTTAGTGACCTTCACGCCTTTTAGTTTATTGTAAGTTTTCAGTTTTCAGTAACTCTGACGTTTGTGGCCAAAGGACCTTTTTCTCCGTCTGTAAGGTCAAATTCTACTATTTGTCCTTCTTTGAGAGTTTTGTAACCGTCACCTTCGATTTGTTTGTAATGGACGAATATGTCTTTTCCGTCTGTGCTTTCAATAAAACCGTAGCCTTTTACGTTGTCGAACCATTTAACACGACTTCTTTGCATTCTCGATACTCCTTGTTAACTTATAATCTGTCGGGTTATGCACTGTATTAGTAGCATAACTTGCTCTTTCTTTCAAGAAAAAGAAAAAATATCTGAGCCTCAATTAAGGACAGATAGTTAAAACCGTGGAGTAGGGTTAGGGAATAGGGAGTTGAAAGGAGAGAAAGTATAAAAACAAAGTTTTTTCCTGAAGTTGGAGCTTTAATTTAAAAGTCGATATTTCTATTGTTTATATTTTGCTACCTTCAAAGGATGGGTAATCTCTATTAGTCTTTAATTCCAAGATGGTAAGATTTATTACTTTAGTCCATGCTGTACATTTTAGATTGTCTTAATAATTCTCATATCTTGATTAGAAAAGATAGTTTGCTACAATTATAATAGTGAGTATTTTTCATCTTTTAAGGCGAACTGAATATAATTTAAGGCAAGGTTTTTGCACTTTTTTTAACTCGTTATTCAAACTTGTTTTGGAGATTGTGTTTTTTTCGAGTTTTGAGTTTTACTGTTTTCGGACTAGCTCTTCTAATCTTGCATGAAGCATCCCTCTGTGACATTTGCGGATTGATAGTTGTTCTGTTGCGGTTTTTGTTTCTTCAAATATTTTCGCTTATTTCTCAGTATCTTAAAGCAGTTGCCGGTTTTAATTGTTGAGTCTAAACAATTTTACTGCTCCCCACACCCTACCCTCTACTCCCTTGGAGTTTTCGCCGCTCATCACTCTCAAAATAATTTTTAAATATTTTGAGAAAAATGCTTGCATTTTTCTCAGTGTGGTGTTATAGTAAAGGTCCTGCCTCGGCAGGGCGGCAGAAAAGCGCCGCGAGCTCATTGAAAACGACATCCGATGAAAACACATCCAACAAAAACAAACAGGTCTTTT
>JGI24710J26742_10000122_pt1 | contig 66113 bp, 52 predicted proteins | sample BioPla2DNA2_FD_26742 | JGI IMG/M metagenome (IMG submission 26742) | reverse complement strand
AATTCTAATCGTTCATTGTTTCAAAATACTCGGTTATTTCAAGACCGCTGCGTATAGCATAATTCTGCCCACGATCCTCAGGATAAATTTGCGACATAGATGTCAAGTATAAACCCTCCATAGGAGTTTTAATATCAGGTATGAGTTTAGAGTAACCAGTCCTTACCACAGGTTGTGAATCCTTTGCTCTGTTAATATGAATATTTTTAATCCATTCTTCTTTAAAATCAGGAAAAATCTTTTTAAGTCCTTTAATAAACAATTCTTTTATTTCTTCATCATCTTGGATGAAAAGCTTATTTGTTGTATCTAAATACCTTGATAGATAAACAATGTGAGAGTTATATTTATGANTTTTGATCAATTTACTATGTTCAATGACCAAAACGAAGGGTATCTCCTTGTCTGCAACCGTCATCCAGTAATTTGGAGACAGACTTTCAGAAAGCTCAAGAATAGCACAAATATTTGCTTTGTATTTGATTTTTCTAAGCTTGTCAAGGTAGTGCTGTCCCATTCCTTTTATGACATATGATAGCTTTTCAGGTGATGCTGTAAAGATAACATTGTCATATTCTTCAGTACCAGAGGCGCTTTTTACTGTAAATTTATCGTGGGCTTTAGATATTTCTGTAACACCATCATTAAGACGAATTTCACCTTTATTTGTTTTAATTTTGTTAGCCATAGCTTCATACAATTTTATAAAGCTTCCATCCATGTACCCTAAAAGTTCCTTGTTTATGTTTTTCCCTCTGCTTGAGCCGCGAAGTTTAAATTTATTCCATATCCAAGTTGCAGCAATTTTATCGCTATCTATATCAAACTTAGAATTTAAGAGGGGTTCCCATACACATTTATAACTTTCCTCACCAGCATTCCTAACAATCCAATCTTTTGCTGTTGTGTCTTCAATAGACAGATAATCTTTAATAAACCAAGCCTTTATCACCATCAATCCCATTCGTACTCTGCTAATAAATGACAAAGGTTTAAACATTAAAAGATCAATAGGGGAGGTGAAGGGGTATATTTCATTGTTTATATAAATTACATTTGATGGTTCATACCATTTAAGGTCATTTTCAAGACCAAGTTCTTTTATTGCATCAATTATAATGGTGTCATTTGTAAATATATGATGATAATACACTTCCAGCAGATCGTCGCCTATAGGAATAGCCGCTGCTAAGCCACCTAACTTATCTGATTTTTCATAAACAGTAACACTATGACCTTTCTCGGATAATTTCCAACCAGCAGTAAGACCAGTTGCGCCTGCACCAATAATAGCTATTTTCATATAATCAAGCCTCCAAAGACATATTATCTGATTTATTACATTTAGTATATTATAGTATTAATATTTTTATTTTGCCTACTATTTTACTTCATATATAGTGATATCATTGCTTTGAAAAGCAATTGTAAATAACTCTTTAAAAATACTTTCATCAAGATCATACTCTGTAGCTTCCCGATTTTGTTCTTCAACAACAATATAGTCAATACCTTCGGATACTGCAAGCTGTCTTAATTCATCCGGAACTGTTGAGTTATAAATCTTTTTCATAACCTTCTCTCTTGTGCTAATATCATAGCCTGCAGTTATAGTAAAGTATGGATAACCATTATAAACGCTCCTACCTGCTAGCATTATTGACATTGGGGCTCCGTAATGCGTCATATAATGAGTAAGAAATATATCGTCAGNATTTGTCTCATTTTTTACCCAAACGTGAACGGCATCTCTTTGGTTATANGAAACATTGTTTTTGTCAAGATTATAAAGAGTTATCATATCTACGATACCTGTACAACTTAGCAAAAATGCTAGGTAAAGAGCAATGAAATTGGAGATTTTNTTGGGTTTAAACAATTCAGATAGTAAATCAGCAACGGGTATATTTAGAAGCATGACCGATTGCATAATATANTTATGGTTCACAGTAATATCTGGTGTTAGTTGAAGGGTTGACGCTAAAATTATTGGACTTAGAAAAACCGGAATCAAAAACACAGACATATCACTCACATGAATATTATTATCTTTCATAAAAATAACAGCAAGAAAGCAAAAGTAAGCTCCTAATATTATTACTTTCCAAAATAAGTTAATAGCTGGCATAAACATTATGAGAATTATTATCGAGATACTTGAAAGTAAAATACCAATCCACTTTCTTTTGCGTACTGTATATGCAATATATACTCCAACAAGAATAAAAGGGAGAATTCCTAATAGCTCTATGAAATATGAGAGAATATGGTGTAAACTATCTGACTTAGCTAAAAATCCAGGAGTGTACTGTAAAGAAACAACTCCTGTTCCAGTGCCAGCAAAAAGTCTTGATTGTAAAGTTGAAAGAATAAATGTAATTACTGCAGTTATAAGATATTCAAGCTTGTGCTTTGAAAGTGCTGCCATTATAAATAATACAGAAATTGCACCAATTACTACAGCTCCATTCCAAAATGCCAAAAGACCAAGTATGAGTCCTGCTAGTACACAGGGCATTATTGATTTGAATACCCAAGCTTTTTTTGAAAACATAATGGTAATAATATACTCTATAATAATAGATCTATTTGTGCTTGAAAATTCACTTTTATATCCTTTTTTGACATTATTAATTTGCTTTTTAATATATTCTATTGTATCTACAAAAATAGGGAGCATGAGAAAAAGGGATAGGATAAAAAGGCCAAGAGCAAAAGCAAAATGTCTTTGATTAATATATACTTTCTGTGTCCAAAGCCCCCATCCTTCATTAAGAGTATTACCTATATGTTCTCTAAAAGTACCGTCAGCATTTCTATTTTTAGCTATTGCATATAAAAAATCATTAGGACTCGAAAACTCGCTTGCGAATGTGAAAAAAGAAAAGGAGCTTCGAAAAGTAAAAAGTACACAAGTAATAATGCCTGCAAGTATCTTCTTGGTTAGAAAGGTTGCAAGAGAATATAACAGCATATTTAAGCATATTAGAGAAAGAATGCTCGGGATATTTAAGGCTTGTGGCAAGGGTAATCCTAGATATTCAAGGTTGCCTGCCATAAAATAAAACATAAAATGATATCTGATTGTACCATCAGGAAAATGAGGGTATTGTGTGGGGAAGTTACTACCTAAAGAGAATGAACGGATTACAGGCAGGTTAGCACCAAAATCACTGAAAGCAGAAACTCCTACCTTGAGTATGTCTCCATCTATAAATAAAGAACGGTTTATAAAGAAAGCCCAAAATATAGTTGAAGCTATTATTACAAACCATTCTGATTTCTTAATATTTATGGATATCCGCCTTTTAATATTATATAAAAACTTCTCTATACGTTTTTTTTGCAAAAAAGCAATAAAAAGTATTATCAACAAAGCCAACAAAAAAGAAAATATGTTTGCGTAAAGTAAAGAAGAACCTGAATCCTTAAAGGCTAATGCCAAAAAATAAGTTATCCAGGAAAGGATTAGTGTACCTACTAAATACGATGCTGGAAAAAGCAAGAAAGTAGGGCTTACAACATTGTTGGAATTTAACAAGATAATTCTTGACTGCCAGTAAGGCTTTAAAAAAAGCACGATGGACGCGCCCAACAATATTGAAATTATTATATATAACAAAGCCATGAGTACTCCTCCGACTAAAATTAATTTAATAATAAAAGCCTGCTACAAAAATCAACATTGTAAATATAAATATTAGTCCTTATAAATGACTTTTTTATATAATATAAAGTTCCAGGAAACAATAAACACCATAATAATTACTTTGGGTAGGTAATATGGTATCCATGGCGTTGCTGGGAACATGTATTCTAAAAGCTTTGTAATTGCTGTAAACAGAAGAATGTTTCCTACAACCATATTAAAGAAAAATAGAAGTCCATAAGAAAATAGTTGCTTTTTGAAGTTTTTATGAGATTTAAAGGTAAAAAATTTATTAAGTAAGAAATTAAACCAAAATATAAATGTATAAACCAGTATATTAGTTACAACGTCGTGCAATGGTAAAATTCTTCGAAATATAAGAAACAAAACGTACTCAATAGTGAAAGTGGTTATCCCTACTATTAAATACCGTATTAATTTTTTAATTGAATCGGGATTTAAAAACTCCTCTGAAATTTTATCTATTATTGTACGTATTCCAATCATTTAAAATCTCCTAGTTAAATAAAAGTTCTCAAAGTGAACTTCTCTTTACATAACAAAGTTGTTTTTGACTTAGACCATATTTACATTACATACAGTTATTCACAAATCTGAACTAACTGATAAATATATAATATCCAGTAGAAATAATTATATCAGCTGGAAAAGNATAGTGCAAATAGTTAGACAAAAGCTGAGCATCTTTGATATAATATCGTTGCTATGAAAGGCGAGAAATAATTATTCCAAGGTGCATCGACAAAAGCCTTGATTATGGAATTTTGCGATGCTAATAATTTAAGTACCGCTGTACAAGAAACAGGGAGGAAGTAAAATGGCTAAACCACTTAACTATTTAAAATTTCTTACAAGATTAATACCATATTTATTATTGCCTTTTACTATTCTTTTTTGGGCATTAATATTAAAAAATGAGTTTCTATATGTTATTAATTGGTGGGCAGTTATTTTATTTTTAGGTGTTCTTTTCCTACCCATGTCGAAGAACATATTTTATACATTTACAGATAAGGGTTTTATATTTTCAAAAGTTATAGCATTGGCAATCAGCTCATACATGTTTTGGTTTCTATCAAACTTAAAAATTCTGAAGATAACAACATTTAGTTGTTGGAGTGTAACCATTTTATGTGGTGTAATTACTTACATTGTTTTCTATAAAAACCCGAAGAATGTAACAAGCATATTCGATAAGGATGTTATCAACTGGGTTCTGATAGGCGAAAGTATCTTTCTTTTTTCTTTGAGCTTTTGGACATACCTAAGAGGCTTTAATCCACGTATTGAAGGACTCGAGAAGTTTATGGATTTTGGATTTGTAAACAGTATTCTGCGTTCTGGCTATGTACCTCCACAAGATATGTGGTTTGCAGGTAAATCAATAAACTATTATTATTTTGGTCAATATGTAACGGCATTTTTGACAAGCTTAAGCAGGTTAGAAACTGAAATTGCATATAATATTATGATGGCAACACTGTTTGCTTTCAGCATGGTGCTTTGTTTTACAATCGTCACAAATATGTTAAAAGGTCATGGAATTACTCAAAAAGCCCCTGTGATATTAGGTGGTTTAATAGCTTCTGCACTAGTTTCTTTAGGTGGTAATCTTCATTCTTTTTTTTATGGGATTCTACCTAAGTTCTCAAAAGAAGAGAATAATTATTGGTTTCCAGATGCGACCAGATATATAGGTTATAATCCTGAAACCAATGATAAAACAATACATGAATTTCCCGTATATTCATTTGTTGTATCGGATTTACATGCCCATGTAGTAAACATGATTTTCGTTCTTACTATAATTGGTATACTGTTAGCGATATTTAGAAAGATACAGTCCAAAGCTTACGAGAATCTGCAATCCCAATCCCAATACCGTATTAATGAATTGTTTTTTCCAGAAATGCTGTTGATAGGACTATTTATTGGAATATTTCAGATGTCCAATTACTGGGATTTCCCAATATACCTAACAGTGTGTATTTTTGTATTCGTATGTGCAGGGATAAGAAGNTATGGTTTTAGTAAAAAAGCCTGGGCGGTTACTGTTATACGTNTTACATTAGTATTGTTATTATCGCTACTATTTGCTCTTCCATTTAACTTGTCTTTTGAAAAAATGTCCTCTCAGATCCGTATTGCTAAGAATCATTCATTACCACATCAGTTATTTGTGTTATGGGGATATCAATTTATTTTTGTATTAATTTTCTTTTGTGTAATAGTATATGCGGAACAAAATCTAATATGGAGACGTGCTAAAGGTGAGGAACGATTAGAAATACGCAAGAATATGGGGTTCTTTGATAGAGTAAGAAGTGTTCTTGAAAAGTACTCATTGGAGGATGTATTTGCAGTAATCCTATGCATATCAGGAATAGGATTAATTTTTATTCCTGAGCTTGTTTATGTAAAGGATATTTATGAAAGAGGATACGCAAGAGCAAATACTATGTTTAAACTTACTTTTCAAGCCTTTATTATGCTTGGACTTGCATGTGGTTACATTTTTATACGAATAAGAAAGACACCATATCAAGGTTGGAGAATAGTAGTAGCAAGAATAATAACTGTGATCATGATTGTATTACCTATGATATATCCATTTTACGCCATACCAAGCTGGTATAAAGATATGGATGTTAAAAACTATCAGGGAATTGATGGTCTTGCATTTTTGGAAAAGGAGTATCCAGACGATTATGAGCTTATATATTGGCTCCGCAATAATATTCAAGGGCAACCCGTTGTACTTGAGGCTAATGGTGACAGCTATACCTATAACTGCAGAATATCTATGGCGACAGGTCTTCCAACAATTCAAGGGTGGTTTACGCATGAATGGCTGTGGAGAGACGATGTAACTTTAGTTCAAGAACGTATAGATGATGTTATGACAATATATGAATCAGATGATGTGGAACAAACAAAAGAGCTCCTGGACCAATACCAAGTGGAATATATTGTTATAGGCAAACTTGAATATAAAAAATATCCGAACTTAAATGAGAATAAACTAATGAGTTTTGGCTCAGTGGTGTTTGAGAGACCTGATATTAAGTTAATAAAAGTTGAATAATATTGTAATGAGTAATGCGCATTAAATAATGCGGCATTATCTTAGATTTACTGAATTCGTATCATCTTAAATCGTATTAAAATTTGTGAGCATAAACTATCATTTTATTAGGATTGCTCCCAACAGTAGCAAGATAAATGTCGCATAATATAAATGGGTTGAAACTAATAAATATTCAGAAAAAAAAGCACATATTGTATGTATTTAATAAAATAATGCCAATTATAAACAAATGTGCTTTTCCAGATTAAAAAATATGAAATTATTTAAACAACATCTATTATTAAAAGGAGGAACAAAATGAAAAAAAGTTAATGAATGTTGTCATGTATATAATATACCACAATAAAGATAAAATTACCATTAAGAGAAGATTAAAGTTATGAACAATTCGTAAACAAATTATTTAATTTTGTGTATCAACTCCAATAATTAATTATTCTGAGAATGATAAATATTCATGTGAAAAACAATAAGGTTTTTCGCATAACAAAGCTACATTTTATTAGCAAAGATATTTTGCTTTTTTATACTATATATATTATTATGATGATAATCACGAAATGAAAGAAGGATACATATGAGATATGAAAGCACCCGTGGGGGTCTTACAAATATTAGTTCTGCTGAAGCAATAAAGATGGGAATTGCACCAGATGGTGGGCTTTTTGTTCCGGACAAAAAAGTAAGCATTGATTTATCTTTTATAGAAGGTTTAGTGAAGGATACTTATCAACAAAGAGCTCAAAAAATTCTGTCGCTTTTTCTTACTGATTTTGATAAAGTTGAGCTACATGATTGTATAAATAAAGCATATTGTAGCCAATTTTCAGCTAAAGAAATTGCACCTTTAAAGCAGCTTCACGATAAGCTCCATATTATGGAACTATGGCATGGACCCACCTGTGCTTTTAAGGATATGGCTTTACAAATTCTTCCTCATTTTATGGTTAAAGCAATTGAAAAAACAGGCGAGAAAGCAGAAATTGTTATATTGGTTGCGACTTCTGGCGATACTGGAAAAGCAGCTCTTGAAGGTTTTGCTGATGTGGACGGAACTAAAATAATTGTCTTTTATCCAAATGGAGGAGTAAGTGAAATTCAAAAGCTACAAATGGTTACGCAGTCAGGTAACAATGTTAGCACTATAGCTGTTAATGGTAATTTCGATGATACTCAGACAGGAGTTAAAGAGATTTTTACTGATAATGCCCTTAGCAATGCCATGAGAGAAAAAGGACTTGCATTTTCTTCAGCAAATTCAATAAACTGGGGTAGACTTGTACCGCAGATTGTATATTATTTTTCTGCATATGCAGATTTATTAAAAGATAATACTATAAATCTTGGAGACAAAATAAATTTTGTTGTTCCAACTGGTAACTTTGGGAATATTTTAGCAGCTTGGTATGCTATGGATATGGGGCTTCCAGTTAATCGACTCATTTGTGCATCCAATGAAAATAATGTGTTGACTGATTTCATTATTAACGGTGTATATGATAGACGAAGACAGTTCTTTAAAACACTATCTCCATCTATGGATATATTGATTTCAAGCAACCTTGAAAGATTATTGTATGAACTTAGCGGTAGAAATTCTAACTTTGTACGCACATGGATGAATGACTTATCAGAAAAAGGTGAGTATTCGGTGGATGAAGCAACCAAAGAACTCATCCAGCAAGTATTTTGGGGTGGTTATTCCAATGATGAAGAAACCATAACATGCATTCAGAGCATTTATGATGATTGCGGGTATGTAATGGATACACACACTGCTGTTGCTATGGATGTTTACGATAAGTATGTGATTTATACAGGCGATCTAACACCAACCGTTATTGTTTCAACTGCCAGCCCGTTCAAGTTTAATAATAGCGTATCCAAAGCACTATTAGGAGATAAAACAGAAGGTTTAAATGAATTTGAACTATTAAATATGCTCTCAGAAAAGACTGGATGGGATATACCTAAAGGATTAAAAGATCTTGACAAAAAGCAGATTCTTCACAGAACTGTATGTGAAAAGAATGAAATGAGTAAAACTNTGAGGAAAATGCTAAATCTAAATGACTAAAATCAAAGTAGGTGATTATTGTGGCTAAACCAGCATATAATGTGACATTGGGCAAGATTATTAGCGAATTTCAATTAGAAGAGTTAAACTATGTACAAGGCGGACATGATAATTTAGTTGTAACAGCGGATATAAACAGACCAGGTCTACAACTTGAAGGTTTCTATGAGTATTTTGGTTCGGACAGAATTCAGCTCATCGGCAAGGTTGAGATGTCTTATCTTGCCTCTTTAACATACGAGGACAGATATGCCAGCTTAAGCTCTTTCTTCAGTTATGATATACCATGTGTAATTATTGCAAGAGGGCTTGAGGTTTTCCCCGAGATGATAGAATTAGCCACTGAATACGGGAGGCCTTTACTTCGCACAACTGAAGAAACATCAAGGTTTGCAAGTTATTTAATTTACTATCTGAATGTAGAATTAGCGCCACGTTTAACTAAGCATGGAGTTTTAGTAGAGGTTTACGGAGAAGGAGTTTTAATGCTTGGTGAAAGCGGTGTTGGAAAAAGCGAGGCTGCTCTTGAGCTAGTAAAGCGGGGTCATCGCCTTGTTGCTGATGATGTAGTTGAAATACGTAAAGTATCAAATAAAACCCTGGTTGGAAGTTCACCGGACATTATACGACACTTTGTAGAAATTCGTGGTATTGGAATTCTGGATGTTAAAAATCTATATGGTGTAGGTTCTGTAAAGATGACCGAAGGCATAAATCTTGTTGTAAATATGGAATTGTGGGATACAAAGAAGCAATATGACAGACTTGGTTTAACGGATGAGTATACCGAAATATTAGGATTAAGGATTCCTTCACTTACCATTCCGGTTAGACCAGGTAGAAATCTGGCAATAATTATTGAAGTTGCTGCAATGAATCACAGGCAAAAGAAAATGGGCTATAATGCGGCTCAGGTGTTAAATCAGAGAGTTATGAGGGAGATTGAAAACAATTCGAATTCAATGGATAAGAATAATAAATAATTGTGAATTCAGGAGATTTGGTGTATGGATTATTGCAAGGAAATGGAAGTAGCAAAAGACTTTAGCAGCATATTAGATAAAGAACAAATATTATTTAATGTGCCAATGAATGAACATACATCGATGCAAGTAGGAGGCAAGGCAAAAGTAATTGTTTTGCCTTCAAGCATAGAACAGATAAAACAAGTATTAGAACGTATTTATGAAAATAATGTGCCATGCTATGTAATGGGTAAAGGAACAAATTTGATAGTTCGTGATAGTGGATATGATGGTATTCTCATTATGCTTTCACATAATTTTTCAAAAACAAAAATATGCGATAATATTATAACTGCTCAATCAGGAGCATCAATTGCTTCTATATCAAACTTGGCTTGTCGACACTCATTATCAGGTTTAGAGTTTGCTGCAGGAATTCCAGGTACAGTTGGTGGTGCAGTGGCTATGAATGCCGGGGCTTATGATGGTGAAATGAAGGATGTGGTTATTGAAGCTACCTGCATAAATAAAGAAGGTGAAGTGTTTTGCCTTAGTTTAGAAGAGCTTCAGTTTGGGTATAGGACAAGTAAAATACAAAAACAAAATTTTTTTGTATTGGAAGTTAATATGGAACTTACACCAGGTATTAAGAATCAAATTAGTGAAAAAATGAAACTGCTCAATAATAGGAGAAGGGAAAAACAACCCCTTAATTTACCTAGTTCAGGCAGCATTTTTAAAAGACCTGAGGGATATTATGCAGGAAAGTTGATAGAAGATGCAGGCCTGAAAGGATACAAGATTGGCGGCGCACAAGTTTCCGAAAAACATTGTGGATTTATTGTAAATACCGGAACAGCAACTGCCACCGATGTGATTGAGTTGATTGAATATATAAAAAGAAAGGTTTTTGATAATTCTGGAGTAGTGTTACAACAGGAAGTTAAAATACTAGGAGGATAAAAAGTGCAATTTCTAATAATAACGGGTATGTCTGGGGCAGGAAAAAGTTTATGCGTTAAATATCTGGAAGACACAGGATACTTTTGTGTTGACAATTTACCGCCTTCTCTTATTCCAAAGTTTGCAGAGATTTGTCTTCAGGGTCAAATTAAGATGGAAAAAATAGCTCTTGTCATGGACATACGAGGTGGTTCCTTGTTCTTTGAGTTGTTTCCGGCTCTTGAATCTCTTGCTGCTTATGGAATAGCATATAAAATACTCTTTTTGGAATCACAGGACAATGTACTTATAAAAAGATTTAAAGAATCACGTAGAATGCATCCTCTATCGCCTGAAGGACGAATTTCAGACGGAATAACAGAAGAGCGTCGCTTATTGCAGGCAGTAAAGGAAAAGGCGCATTATATTATAGATACATCAAACTTGACACCAAGGCAACTGAAACAAGAAATAACAAATCTTTTTATTGAAGGAAAACCTTTTTCTGGACTAATTATTAACGTAATTTCGTTTGGATTTAAATATGGTGTGCCTATTGATTGTGATTTGGTGTTCGATGTCCGTTTTATACCAAATCCATACTATATTGATACACTAAAGCCTTTAACCGGAAATGATAAGAAAGTAAGCAACTATGTAATGAGTTTTCATGAGAGTACTGTTTTTCTATCAAAACTTGTGGATATGTTTGATTTCCTAATCCCTAATTACATTAAAGAAGGAAAGAATCAGTTAGTAATTGGTATAGGTTGTACAGGTGGAAAGCACCGCTCGGTTACAATTGCAAATCGTTTGTATGAAATATTAAAGGCTAAAAACAGTAGCGTTGTCCTTGAGCACAGGGACATTGAAAAAGATAACAGGAGAGCAAGAAATGAATCCNCTTAAGTTACTTTCTACTACCTATAAATATAGAAAGTGGTTATCAAAGGGTTTTGCCGGATTAATATTTATACTTGCTGGTATAATTGCTTTAGTATATAGGGCAGAAATTGAAACATTTCAACTACTAGCCGCATTATTATTATGTGGAATCGGTATAGTTTTGTGTTTTTTTTGTTTCAGAGAGATAATCTTAGCATTATTACGATTTAATAATAATGGCCATAATCATCCACCTCAAAAGATGTTGGATATTGGGAAGAGGATATACCACCACACACAGTTACGTGAAGGTCCTCAAACAGTAGTTATTGGTGGTGGTACTGGTATTTCCACGTTGCTTAGAGGACTTAAACAATATACATCAAATATATCTGNAATAATAACGGTTGCTGATGATGGCGGAGGCTCGGGAATGCTAAGAAAAGACATTGGTATTCTTCCGCCAGGCGATATTAGAAATTGCATACTTGCACTATCTGANACAGAGCCTCAAATGGAGAAATTATTGCAATATAGGTTTAAAGATGGTGATTTAAAAGGGCAATGTTTTGGAAATCTTTTTCTGGCAGCCATGACTGGTATTAGTGGAAGTTTTGAAACTGGTGTACGAAATATGAGCGAAGTTCTTGCTGTTACAGGAACTGTGCTGCCCGTTACTTCTGAGAATATCAATCTATTAGCTGAANTTGAAGATGGCACAGTAATCAATGGTGAATCAAGAATCGGTAATCACAATAGTATTCATCCCGGACGAATAAAGCGAGTTTATTTAGACAAAGATAATGTAAAACCGTTGGATAGTGCAATAAGCGCAATAAAAAATGCGTCTGTAATAATTCTTGGACCAGGAAGTTTATATACGAGCATTATACCAAACCTGCTTGTAGACGATGTTGCACAAAGTATTGCAAAATCCAGTGCAATAAAAATTTATGTAGCGAATGTTATGACCCAACCAGGTGAAACTGATGGGTATAGTGTTTATGATCACATTAATGCAATATATCAGCATGTAAGGATTGATGGGTTTATTGACTATTGCATTGTTAACAAAGGTAAAGTGCCTGAAAAAATATATAAGCGCTATGTGGAAGATGGTGCTTCAATGGTAAGGTTAAACCCAAATAGAATTAAAAAGCTTGGAATTGAGATATTAGAACGTGATTTGCTACAAATAGATGATAAAGGTTATGTACGCCACGACCCAGTAAAGCTAGCAAAAGTTATTCTTGAAATATGCAATAATAAGGCAGGTAAGGAATAATGTTTTTTGGAAAATCATATTGGAAAACGTTTGAGCAGGGAATCCAAAGAGAATGGCTTATGACAAATGGAATTGGCGGATTTTCATGTAGTTCAATTATTGGTGCAAATTCCAGACGATATCACGGTCTTCTAACTGCTTCCTTAAATCCACCTGTCGAACGATTTCTGGTGTTGTCAAGCATAAATGAAAGTATTATCTTCAGTAATGAAAAAGTACACTTATATTCTTTTAAGACACCGGATTTTACTGCTCATGGAGAATATCATCTTGAATCTTTCCAATATAACTATATACCCGAATATAATTACCGAGTTGGTTCAATGGTTATCCAAAAAAGAATATGCCTTTTATACGGTAAGAACCAGGTTGCTATTGTTTATACAATTCATAATGCAATCAATAGCACTCTGCGCATTACACCTTTAGTGAATTTCAGAGATTATCATCACCTTTCACAAAACAACAACATGAGTTTTACTTCAATATGCAGCAATAGAAAAATCTTTATTACTCCATATAATATGGACAAAAAAATAATGTTGGAATGTTCTGATGGTGTTGTAGTTGAAAAACCATGTTATTTTTATAATATGGACTATGAGTACGAGCGCGAAAGAGGGATGGATAGTACCGAAGATCATTATATCCCCGGTTACTATGATATAGAGCTTTTAGAAGGTAAACACAAAACAATTACATTAGTATGTAGCTTCAATGAATCAATAGACTTATTAGACGGTGAAAAAATTATTGCCCAAGAGATACAAAGACAGAAAGACTTATTGCAAAATACAAAAGATATTCCATTTCTCAAACACCTTATAATAGCTGCTGATAAGTTTATAGTACAACGTAAGTCCACGTATTCAAAAACTATAATCGCAGGTTACCCCTGGTTTACAGATTGGGGTCGTGATACCATGATAGCCTTTACGGGATTGACTCTATCTACAAACAGATTTGATGATGCTCGTGATATTTTATATACATTTTCTAAATATGAAAAGTATGGATTAATTCCAAACGTGTTTCCCGATGGCAATAATGAACCTGCATATAATACGGTTGATGCAGCATTATGGTTTTTTGAAGCTGTATATAAATATATTCAATATACAAGTGATTGGAATTTTGTAAAAAAAGAGATACTTAGTGTTTTAAAAAGAATTATTAGCTCTTATAAAGAAGGTACAATATTCAATATTAAAATGAATAAGGATTTTTTGATCTCTGCAGGAGATGAGAATACACAGCTAACCTGGATGGATGCCAAGGTAGGTGATTGGGTTGTGACACCAAGGCATGGTAAAGCTGTCGAGATAAATGCATTATGGTATAACGCTGTAATGGTAATGGCTTATCTAACCAGGGAACTTGGTGAAAATTGCAACAGTTATGTTAAGTTAGCTCAAGATATAAAGGATAGTTTTATTGAACTTTTTTGGAATGAGAATGAGGGTTGTTTATATGATGTTGTAAATTTATATGGTAAGGATGACAAAATACGCCCTAATCAAATTTTGTCTGTAAGCCTATCTTTCCCAGTAGTGGAAGGGTGGCATGCAAAAAGCATAGTAAATACGGTCTATAATAAATTATACACTGCTTATGGACTTAGATCGTTATATCAAAAAGACCCATGTTACAGGGGGATTTATATTGGTGGTCCACTTGAAAGGGATGGTGCTTATCACCAGGGAACGGTGTGGACATGGCCACTTGGTCAATTCATAACTGCCTATGCAAGAGTCTATAAAGATGATAATAATCTTAAGAATAATTTAGAAAGGTTTTTCATTCCATTCGAAGATCATTTCAAGGATGCATGTCTGGGTAGTATATCCGAGATATTCGATGGAAATGAACCATTAATAGCAAGGGGATGTTTTGCACAAGCATGGAGTGTAGCAGAAATTTTAAGAGCATATACAGAAAACTTTCTGCCTTTACTATAGTATAAGATGCTTATATGAACTGATTTACAATCATATGAGTTTTTTTCTTGTAAAAATATACTCTATGTACATTGATTTTAGATCATTGAATTCATATTTTGGGGGAGNGGTAATATGTCTTTTTCATCCGATATTAAGGACGAGTTGTGCAGATTACAAAATGAAAAGCCATGCTGCAATTTCTCAGAGCTTGCAGGTATGCTGCGTGCGGGTCTTAGTGTGCGCAAAATTGGCAAAAATTACACTCTTTCATTTATTACTGAGCATGCAATGGTTTCAAGACTGATCTATAGCAGGATGAAGGAATTTGTTCCTGACTGTGTGGAGATTAGTGGAGAGAAAACAACAAGATTTAAAAGACATGTGGTTTACAGGCTTAATTTTCGCAAGATACTAAAAATGCACAAAGGGTTAGAGCTCCTACATTCAATTGGTATGAATATTAATCTTTCTGAAGGTGAAATTATTTATACGGATTTTCAGTTACAGGATAGATGTTGTATTCGCGCCTATTTAAGAGGTGGGTTTCTTGCAGTTGGTTCTGTAACCAGTCCAGATAAATCATACCATGTGGAATTGTCATTCACTAACGATTCAATTTCCAGCGAATATATGAAATATATGGAGTACTTCGAACTAAAACCTAAAAGTTTGGTACGGAACAATAATTCTGTTGTATATATGAAGGAAGGACAGGATATTGTAGATTTTTTAAATATCATAAACGCTCATAATGCCCTTCTGGAAATGGAAAATATACGTATTTTAAAGGATATGAGAAATCAGGTTAATAGAATTGTAAATTGTGAGACAGCCAATTTAGGGAAAATAGTTGATGCATCAGTAAAACAAGTTGAATGTATTAAGCTACTTGATCGTACTATTGGTATTGAAAACCTACCGATAAACCTAAAAGAAATAGCCCGCTTGAGATTGGAGAATCCAGAAGCAAGTATGTCTGAACTTGGGAAAATGCTGAATCCTGAACTTAGTAAATCTGGTGTCAATCATCGTATGAGAAGACTTCAAAAAATGGCGGATGATTTAGCCAAGTAGAAAAATAAAAGGGTTTTTTCGGGAAATAAAGAATAGTATGAAAGGAATGGAGTGATTGTATTGGATATTACAGTTCAACAGGAGAAAAGTGTATTGACTGTTTTTCTAAAAGGAGAGTTAGATCATCATACTGCTTCAAAAATAAAAGATACCATTGATTTACTCATGTTAGAATCGTCTGTAAAAATGCTAATACTTGATATGAGTGAAGTTACCTTTATGGATAGTTCGGGTATAGGCATGATTGCTGGCAGGTATAGAAGGGTTAAAAGCCTTGGCGGTAGTATGTCAATTAGGAATGCAAACAAGGTAATTTCAAAAGTATTAAAAATGTCAGGTATAAATCAATTGATGAAAATAAGCTGATAGAAAAAGAACGATTATGCCGGAAATCCGGAACTATAGTGTATTGTGAGGTTATGAGAAATGCAGTCAATAAACAGGATGAAAATTGAATTTGACAGTAAGTCAACAAATGAAGCTTTTGCTAGAGTTGTAGTAGCGGCATTTGCAGCACAGTTGGATCCCACACTGGAGGAACTGGCAGATTTAAAGACCGCAGTATCCGAAGCTGTAACTAATGCAATAATACATGGATATGAAAATAAACCAGGAACTATTTATATGGAATGTGTTCTTTATACTGGTGAGATTATGGTTGTCATTGAAGATAAAGGAGTAGGAATAGAAGATATTGAAAAAGCAAGAATTCCCTCATATACAACAAAACCTGAATTGGAGAGATCAGGGCTGGGATTTTCTATTATGGAAAGCTTTACAGATAGTTTTGAGATTGAGTCATCAATGGGAAGTGGCACAAAAATAACTATGAAAAAAAAGTTTACTACATAAGGCATATACATTTTATATTTTATGCTCGATATAGCTAAAAAATCTACTTCTGTTGTCCCGACACCCAATATGTACTACTATATGACCGGTTTTGTAACTAACTTTACCGTTTCTATTGTTTCTGACGCATTTTTTGTTTCACAGAACGAATAACTTACTTATTAACCTAATTGAATTCATTTTATTTAGCTTAGAACAGGAGTTTTTTTGTGGATGAAATAATTTCTGAACAAGAGAATTTATATGCTAAAACTTTAAATCTAATATTACAAGCTCAAAAAGGTGATAAAGAAGCTCAGAATATTTTAGTTGAAGAGAATATTGGGCTTGTATGGAGTATAGTAAAACGCTTTAAAGGTCGCAATACTGAAGTTGAGGATATTTTCCAAATAGGATGTATAGGGCTTGTGAAAGCTATAAAAAAGTTTGATCCTGGCTTTGAAGTTAGATTTTCAACATATGCAGTACCGATGATTATGGGCGAAATTAAACGATTTTTCAGAGATGATGGNAGCATTAAGGTAAGTAGAGCATTAAAGGAGCTTGGACATAAAGCAAATGCAGCAAGAGAATATTTAGAAAAAACAACTGGTAAATCTCCATCAATACAGGAGTTGTCTGACAATCTTGATGTTGAACCTGAGCAATTAGTTCAAGCACTTGAAGCAGGGTATCAACCTGAATCGCTGTATAAGACTATNGGTGATAGTGAAAATTCCATGTATTTAATTGATAAGCTAATAGTTGAAGATGGAAGTTTTAAGGAATCTGCTATTCTCGATCGTATATCACTTACAAAAGCCATTGAAAGCCTCGATGATAGATCAAGGCAAATCATCTATCTTAGATATTTTAAAGAAGAAACTCAGCAAGCCGTAGCGAATATGCTTGGAATATCTCAAGTACAAGTTTCAAGGCTTGAAAAGAAGATTATGGAGGAATTGAGAAATATGTTTCTATAAGGACTTAAAGCGCTTGTAATATATTTTCATTCTCTGACTAAACATGCAAATTAATTCCCTAAGTAACCTTATATAACCTTTCGAATAGAATATATTGGAAGGTNTATTTTTGTTTATAGGGTTATGAAAACATTAGGTTATAACAGAAAAGATGCAATAGAATATGCGCATAAATGGGCATTTGGTAGAAATCCAAAATACCTTGATTTTAGTAAATTAGGGGGAGATTGTACAAATTTTATATCCCAATGCATTTATGCAGGATGCAAGACCATGAATCATAAACCGATATATGGGTGGTATTACTATAATAGTTATAATAGAACAGCATCGTGGACAGGAGTTCAGTATCTATATGATTTTCTTATTAAAAATAAAGCAGCAGGTCCATTTGCAACGGAAGTCCCGATTTCACAAATACAAGCAGGTGATATCATTCAATTATCATTTGATGGTACAATCTTTAGGCATTCGCTATTTGTTGTAGAAACTGGTAAAACGCCTAATACGCAAAACATCAAAATATCTACTCATACTTATGATCGGGACAATTATCCTATAAGCAACTATATTTATAAGAAGTACAGATGCCTTCATATTGAAGGTTACCGCATATGATCGGGTAGAATCTTCCTGCATTCAAGATAATACCTCTTATCCTCAGCTTCGCCCATTGAAAATGTTTTCCTTGGGAGAGCACCATCGGAAATTACAGTCTTAAATAAATCTCCTTTTTTCATTGACGGTAATAAAAATCCCATAATAGAATCTTGCTTGCTAAGTCTTTTAACAACTTCGTCACCATGCACATAATCAATATTTATATCTTGATTATGCTCAATATAATGATCAAGAAAGTTTTGTAATGTTCCCACCTCAAGAGTAAATTGTGGATTATTAACCCAAATATAACCCGATTTATTATTATGTAAAAANGGGATTATATGCTTCGAAGATTTCGTAGTGGGCTGTTCATTAAGGTTTTCCATGTATTCATACCCACATTCAACACCATTTTCAGTATAAAACCTAACTAACTCTTTAAGAACATTATCAGCATTGACATTGAATAAAACTCTGTGTATTGGTTCAAACTCAAGACCGGAGTCGTGAACATTAACAAGCTCAACAAGTGCATAGCGTGCAGGATGAGTTGTTTTTTCAGTATCTGAAAGAGACTCTTTTATGTTTTCCCAGCAAGACTTTGCAGTTGCCAAAGAATGATTACCATCACCTACAGCAAATAGTAAAGGACTAGTAGAAGATGTAACATTGTACTTCTCTGAGAATATTTCGGGTGATTTTAAATTTAGTAAGCTATAATAAATATCTTGAAGAACATTAATATCGTTTAGTTGATAACCTTCGATATGACCACCATTCATCATTAAGTTGAATGAGTAGAGCATTTTCATATTATTTTTATTTCTTATTATGGGCTCCATGACTGTATTATTTGGATCGTCAAATAATACCATTATATGAGGTAATTCAAGGCAGGCCTTTTCTCGTATGAGTATTCTTGGAGGCAGCCTGTCTAAAATAGTTCCTTCGGTTGCGCGTATTAGACTTTCAGAGTCCTTTGAAAAATCATAATGCTCTAAGTCAATCGCACATACAAGACCTTTTCGAGTTTTTNCTGTGCTAATGGTTCTTTCTACATATATAAATGAGTTTTGAACTTCACAAAAATAGCCATTGTCAAGATAATCACACATTGTCTTATTTATTGATGCAATTCTGTGTTGTTTTTTATCTTGAGTTTCTTCAAGGTAAACTTCCGGATAAATAAGGTGTANTGTGGACGGTTCATCATGAATCAACTTATCGACATTTTCCCAATATTCGGGCTCAGATGTATATTGATCACAGGCAACAACAGCCCATTTCTCATAATTTATGTTTTGATTTGGAAGTAAGACTGATGCTATGTCTATTCCAAGCTCTTTTTTAAATTTGTTATTCATTTGCTCCTCCTATGTAAGACTCAAAATATAGGTCAATTTTAATAGAATATGTAAATTTAGTCAAATCAAAAATCACGCATTGTTTTAGCTATTTCAAGCAATAATAACATTGAAACTATAATGAAAGGAAGTACTTACTTAATGTATTACTGGTCGCAATGCTCTGGTACATCGGTATATCTTGAGAATAAGAAAATCGGTCATATAGAAAATATGATGATTAACAAAGCTGATAAGACTGTTATTGCTTTTGTATTAGAGAGAAAAAGTACCGATATTAAGTATCGTTATTTTCCGTTAACAAAAGCAACAGAAATCCAACGTGATAGTATTACCATAGAGAGTGAAGAAGACATAAAGGTATTATCAAATGAAATAAGACAAGAACATATTTTTGTTGAGGATATACTAAACAAATCCATAGTTGATGACGACGGGAAATGGGTTGGTAAAGTTGTTGATTTTGCCTTCGATAAAACCAATGGTAATATTCAGGAAGTAATTATGTCCGATAGTATAATGTTGGATCTGTGGTTGGGTCGAAGAAAAATGCCGGTTTATAGTACGGTTGAGTTTTCCGAAGAATTAATACGTATTGACAAGAATGCAAAAAAAGACATTAAAAAGCTCCAAAAAGGGCTTAAAGACTGGATTAACGCAGATTTTATGTAGTTTATGACACATCTAAAGTGTAACNATATGCTCAAAGACAGGGTTAATAGTGACATTTTATAGTGATGTATTGTTAACGAAAAATCAAAAGATTATGAATAGGAGGAGATATGAATGAAGACGGGTTTTACAACCGGAATGGTTATAGGTGGAGTTGTCGGTGCTATGATATATATGGTATCAAATGGTGATATGAACATGAAAAGAACCAAAAAACGCATCATGCGAATGGGCAAAGATATGTGTAAAAGCTCCAGGCGTCTTATGTCTAATATTGGCGATATGATGCATTAATGGTTAGAAAATCTTCCCTTTTGAAACCTTTTCTCAAAACACTCATGATTTTTGGGAAAAGGTACATATCTACAAATGTGGAGGTGCTTTGTTGAAATTGAGTCGATTAATAAAAATATTCGTTGTTTCAGCTCTAATTTTAGGGCTTATTTTTTTAAGTTTTCGTTTTGGAAAAGATATCATTAATGCAATGCTACCACTTATTATAGGAATAATTATTACCTATCTGCTTTTGCCTTTAATTGATTTTTTCGAAAAACGGAATATTTCAAGAACAATGAGTATTCTTATTTCAATGTCTTTAATTGTTTTCATTATTTTTGCAATATTGAAGTGGATAATACCAATTATGGCTTCAAATATTACTGAGATTGTAAAAGTAATCCCCGATATATTCGATTCAGTATACAAAAGCCTCTTAGACTTAATTGAAAAAAACCTACCATATGATTTATACAATAGTGTAGAAGAAGAAATTAACAATGGATTCTTAGTGCTACAACAAAAAACGATAGCAGGATTATNTAGCCTAATTTTGTTAATACCTAAAACAATAGCTACAGTAATAGACGTATTGGTTGGACTTATCTTGTCGTTTTATATTNTAAAAGATAAAGAATTAATAATAAAGAATTTGAAACTTATATTCCCTAAAAAATATCGGGAAGAAATCTTTTGTTTTATGAGGGATATCCACAGGGTTGCATTAAAGTTTATACAAGGTCAAATAATAATAGCCATTATTATTGGCATTATTGAAACAATTGGGCTCTACATAGTAGGAATGCCGTACGCGATTTTTCTTGGGTTCATAGGTGGTATTTCTAATATAATTCCATATTTTGGCCCATATATAGGAGCAGTGCCAGCTGTTGTGATAGCATTAACTATATCGCCCTGGAAAGCACTTTTAGTCATTTCTGTTTTTGTTATTGTGCAACAACTTGACAACATAATTCTAACACCAAAAATCATAAAGGGAAAACTGGGCTTACATCCAATAATAACTATAATGTCGGTGTTAGTGGGGGGACGTTTGTTTGGTTTTTTCGGTCTTGTATTTGCAGTTCCAATAGTAGCCATGATAAAAATTATAGTAAAGAAAGTCTATCGAATGATAACAGGGTGATGGCTTTTCACACTTGACTCAATTCTATGGATTTCGTATACTTGAGTAAGCGAATTGGTAAAATAAGCTTTATCCATAATTTGCTTTTGCTTTATGGTATTCAACAGCACATTTAGTATATATCTATAATTAAATAATATTAGCTCAAAAGAGCTAAAGTGAGGGTTCATCATGAAGAAATTAGGATTAAATGAATTACGAGAAGAATATTTATCTTTTTTTGAAAGTAAAGGTCATTTACGTTTGCCCAGTTTTTCGCTGGTTCCTGATAATGATCCGAGTATTTTATTAATAAATGCGGGTATGACACCGCTTAAACCTTATTTTACAGGACAACAGGTTCCACCAGCAAAAAGAGTTACAACATGTCANAAGTGTATACGTACNCCTGATATTGAGAATGTAGGAATTACATCACGGCATGGGACTTTTTTCGAAATGTTAGGGAATTTTTCCTTTGGCGATTATTTTAAGACAGAAGCTATTACTTGGGCTTGGGAGTTTTTAACTAAAGTAATAAACATTCCAGAAGATAAACTCTATGTATCTGTTTATTATGAAGACGATGAGGCATTTGACATATGGAACAAAGTGGTGGGACTTCCAAAAGAGAAAATCTTCAGAATGGGCAAAGAAGATAATTTCTGGGAGCACGGTATTGGACCTTGCGGGCCATGTTCAGAAATTCATTATGATCGTGGTATAGAAAAAGGGTGTGGCGAGGAAAGCTGTACAGTTGGTTGCGAATGTGACAGATTTATTGAGGTTTGGAATCTTGTTTTTACCCAGTTCTATCGTCAAGAGGATATGACGTATGTACCACTGAAGTCTAAGAATATTGACACAGGTATGGGACTTGAAAGACTAGCATGTGTTGTCCAAGCGGTTGATAATATCTTTGAAGTTGATACAAATAGGCGCTTATTGGATCATGTATGCAATATAGCACAAGTAGAGTACGGGAAGGACCCCAAAGAAGATGTTTCAATTCGTGTCATAACTGATCATATAAAAAGTTCTGCTATGATGGTCTCTGACGGAGTTTTACCTTCAAATGAGGGCAGGGGTTATGTTTTAAGAAGGCTTATACGCCGTGCTGCGAGACACGGAAGGCTACTTGGTAATAAGGATTTATTTCTTTCCAAATTAGCAGATACAGTAATTGATGCTTCTATGGGAGCGTATCCTCATATGGATGAAAAACGTGATTACATTAAGAAAGTAATATCCATTGAAGAAGAAAAGTTTTACAATACCGTAGATCAAGGTATGAGTATATTGGAACAACATATACAAGATTTAAGTAAGCAAGGCAATACAACTATAGCAGGTGATATGGTTTTTAAATTGCACGATACCTACGGGTTCCCGATTGATCTAACAAGAGAGATAGCTCAGGAAAATTCTATGATAGTTGATGAAGACGGCTTTAATAAGGAAATGAAAAAGCAGAAGGAAAAAGCTCGAGAAGCATATTTGAAAAAAGAAGGATCTGCATGGGAAAAAGATCTGTTCACAGGTGAAAACAAGTTCTTTACTACTGAGTTTACTGGTTACAATGAATTTGAAACAAAGGCATTGGTAAAGTTCATTATTCAAAATGGTGAATTAGTAGACAATGCTCAAATGGATGACGAGATAACTATTGTTCTTGATAAAACACCATTTTATGCAGAAAGTGGCGGACAGATAGGTGATGCAGGTATTATCATAAGCAATAATTTCGAAATGATTGTAACAGATTGTAAAAAGACTTCGGATGGAAAATATCTTCATATAGGAAAAATAAAATCTGGCGTTGTGCAGCTTGATGACGAGGTCACAGCTAAAATTGATATATTAAAAAGAAAAAGTACTGCAAGAAATCATACAACCACTCATATACTTCATAAAGCGTTGAAGAATGTTTTGGGAGACCATGTAAGCCAAGCAGGTTCTTTTGTTGCTCCAGACCGTTTGAGATTTGACTTTACACACTTTTCCCAGCTGACGGATGAACAGATAGAACAAGTCGAACAGCAAGTTAACGAGATTATACTGGCAAACCATCTTATTTCTATAAAAGAAATGCCCATTGACGAAGCTAAAGAGCAGGGTGTAGTTGCTTTGTTTGGTGAAAAGTATGGGGATATAGTGCGGGTAGTTTCTGTGGGAAATTATAGTAAAGAACTATGCGGAGGAACGCATATTTACTCAACTGGTGAGATAGGCCTTATAAAAATTGTAAGTGAAAACGGTATTGCTTCAGGTGTACGCCGTATTGAAGCATTGACTGGAATGAACGCAATTTATTGGTACAAAGAACATGAACAAATGTTAAAAAGCGTAGCCGATATTGTAAAAACCACTCCAGAAGAAACAAGCTTAAGAGTTTCTAATCTTGTAGATGAATTAAAGAATACTCAAAGAGAGCTAAAATCAGTAAAAGAAAAAATGATGAGTAAATCAGTTGATAACTACCTAGATAAGGTTGAGGAGGTATCTGGCATCAAAGTTCTGGTAACCCAATTAGAGCAATTAGATATGGCTGCTCTTAGAAACATGGCAGATACTATAAAAAATAAGCTGGGTTCATCAGTGGTAGTATTAGCAAGTTCGATTAATGGAAGAGTTAATTTGGTTGTATCAGCCACAAAGGATGCTGTAGCTAAAGGCGTGAACAGCGGAAAAATAATTAGTGAAGCTGCAAAAGCTGTAGGTGGTGGTGGCGGAGGTAGACCGGATATGGCCCAAGCTGGTGGTAAAAATGCTGATGATATTGGTAAAGCACTTGAAGTTGCTATGAGTAAAATAAAAGAACAGCTTGCTTAAAGAGCTATTATCGGGAGGAGGAATAGTTATGTCAGATTGTGTATTTTGTAAAATTATCGAAGGAATAATACCGTCAAGTAAGGTGTATGAAAATGATGATATAGTCGTTTTCAAGGATATAAATCCTGTAGCACCTATTCACGTTCTGGTTGTACCTAAGGTTCATATTGAAAGCCTTGAAGCGTTAAATGAGCAAAATATCGATATAGTACGTAAGATTCATTTAGCAATATTGCAAACAACAAAGCTTCTCGGTATAAATGAGGAAGGTTATAGAGTTATAACCAACTGTGGTAAAAATGGTGGTCAAACCGTACCACACCTTCATTATCACATTATTGGCGGAACTAAATTTAGCGAAAAAATTATATAGAGGTTGTATTTATATTCGACTAGTTTTTGGTTATACCTTGTTTTTATGTTAATTTTGTAGTATCATCAAGTATATAAGGTTTTATAAATGCGATGTTCGCATTTTTAAGAGCTTGTCAATAATTAAGAGTAATAATAATATTGACTGTGCCCGAAACCATATTATATAATATTGTGTGTGCTTATGGCAGAATGATTTATTAATCTGCTAAAAGGAATAAATTCCCCGGCACGACTGTATGATACAGAAGAGGGGAGGGAAAAATGTGTCCGAAATCAGAGTAAAAGAGAATGAATCCCTAGATAGTGCGCTTAGAAGATTTAAACGCCAATGCGCAAAGTCAGGTGTTCTTGCAGAGGTTAGAAAAAGAGAGCATTACGAGAAACCTAGTGTAAGGCGCAAAAAGAAGTCTGAAGCTGCAAGAAAGAGAAAGGTAAAGTAGAGGCGTATATTTACTGTCCTTAAAAAACTAATACGCTTGTAAACTGATGAAGGCTATACTGCAAAAACAAATACAAAGCTGATTGTAGCAGAGTTAAGAATATAGTATAGAGCTTTTGATAATTAAAGCCCGAAATGAAAGTTTTCGGGCTTTTTGCAAAGCGTTATATAGATAAGTTAGCACAGTAATATAACTTACAAAACATTTGCATATTTAAAGGCGGGTAATCCGCCTTTAAAAATATATTTTCTTAAAGGGGTTTTATGTTCGAAGACTTTTTTCTTGGAAATCAAGTTATCTGGGAAGTGAAAGAATCTGATCATTTGAAGGTAAAAAACATATCAGACAAACTAATGCTTCCAACAACTCTTTCAGATGTACTTATAAAACGAGGCTTAACAGATATAGAGTGTATTAAATCATTTCTAAAGCCATCTATAAAAAACTTGCATGATCCAATGCTACTTCCTGATATGGATATTGCAGTGGAACGAATAATAAAAGCAAAGCAAAATGCCGAAAATATAATCATATATGGTGATTATGATGTGGATGGAATAACTTCCACATCGATTTTGTATTTGTTTTTTCAATCTATTGGTATCAAAGTTTCATTCTATATTCCAGATAGAATTGATGAAGGGTATGGAATATCTGACAAGTTTGTGGATTATTTAAATGAAAATCACTTTGACCTCATGATTACAGTGGATTGTGGTATTTCGTCTAGGAATATTATTAACGAAATAAATGATAATTTATCTGCCAAAGGTCATAATATGGATATTATAGTCACAGATCACCATCAACCAGACATGGAAAACTTACCTGTAGTTCTTGCATTAATTAATCCTCATTTGCCATATAGTGAATACCCATTTGATAAGCTATGTGGTGCAGGTGTGGTGTTTAAGCTTGTACAGGCATTGTGCTGTAAACTTGAACTCGGTGATGAGTATTTATATTACATTGATTTGGCTTGTCTGGGGACAGTTGCAGATATTGTAGAATTAACAGGTGAGAACCGTGTAATTGTAAGTACCGGACTAAAAAAGATTAACAGGCTACCGAATTTAGGAATAAAAGCGCTTTTAGATGTTGCGCAGATTAAAGATGAGATAATTGATGCCTATAAACTTGCATTTATTGTTGCTCCAAGAATAAACGCTGCAGGAAGAATGGGAGACGCATCAAGAGCAGTTAAACTTTTTACTACTCATGATATTTCAACTCAAGAAAAACTGGCAAAAGTTTTACAAGACGAAAATAATTTGCGTCAAAAAATACAGTTGGATATTTATGAAAAAGCATTAGAATCAATAGAAAGTGACACAACATATAATGAGCAGAAGATTATAGTTGTATCGGGTGATGGGTGGCATCAGGGTGTTATCGGAATAGTCTCGTCCCTGCTTGTTGAGCATTTTCATAAGCCCTGCTTTGTAATATCGGTTTTTGGTGACATAGCCACCTGTTCTGCCAGAAGTATTGAAGGTTTTAACATATATGAAGGAATGGAATACTGCAAAGATTTGCTTGTTAAATATGGCGGTCATGAACAAGCAGGCGGATTAACTATAAATAAATCAAACATTAATAAGTTTAGAGAGAAAATAAATGAATTTGCACAAATTGTAATGCATGACACTATTATGAAGCCCAAAATCGTAGTAGATGCCGATATAAGTATTAATGATATTAATATTGAATTGGCTGATTATTTAATGGCAATGGCTCCATTTGGTGAAGGAAACCCAAAACCTCTTTTTAGAATAAGAGATGTAAATGTCATTGAAAGTAGGCAAATAGGGTTTGACAAATCCCACTTAAAACTCCTCCTGCAAAATGGTAACAGTCAATTATCTGCTGTTGCCTTTAGGATGGCTAATATGCAACAACTGCTAAAAGCAAATAATAAAATAGATTTGATATGTGAAATAGGTATTAATGAATATATGGGTAAAAGAAATGTCCAACTGTTTGTAAAGGCCATTAGATTGCATGAAAATCAAATTAAAAAGAACAAAATAATGCTTGAAATAGCTGAAAAATTTGAATATCTTGATAATAACAAAGAATGCATTTATAATAGTGTTAATAATTTTGGGATTGCTTTTAAAGATATTAATATTACAAGACAGGAATTGGGTGTTATATATAAACACATTCTTGAAATTGGTAAATGCACATTAACAACAGGTCAGTTATTTGTACATACACAAAAGCTAAGTGAAAAATTATCAAGCTTGAATTGTTTTAAAATGTTAATAGGTTTTATTATTCTTGACGAGCTTGATATAATTGTTTTTTCACGAACGAATTATGACGAATTCAAAATTAAGTTGCCAGAGAATACTGAAAGAACATCCCTTTTGAATTCCAAGATTCTTTCCTTTATAAATAACTTGCAGCAGGTGGTAGAAAAATGACGGTGGTTTCATGAATACGGTATATAATAATCTCATAGCAAAACTTAAATCAATAGGAAAAGACTATGATTGGGATCTTCTTGATAAAGCATTTAAGTTTGCGTGTGAAGCTCATGAAGGGCAAAAAAGAAGCTCAGGGGAACCTTTTGTAACACACCCTTTGCATGTAGCTTATATTCTTGCTGAAATGGAAATGGATACAACTACCATAGTAGCAGGTATGTTGCATGATACCGTTGAGGATACTTCATTTACATATGAAAAAACTGTAAAGCATTTTGGAGAGGAAATAGCAAATCTTGTAGATGGAGTTACGAAACTTGCCAAAATACCTTATACAAACAAACAAGAAATTCAAGCTGAAAACTTAAGAAAGATGTTCTTAGCTATGTCAAGAGACATACGTGTTATTATTATAAAGCTTGCAGACAGGCTTCATAATATGCGAACTCTTAATTTTAAAACAAAGGAAAAGCAGCTTGAAATCTCTCGCGAAACCCTGGATATTTATGCTCCATTGGCACACCGCTTAGGTATTTATAGAATTAAATGGGAGCTTGAAGATTTAAGCTTCAGATATTTACATGAAAAAGAGTATTATGATCTTGTAGAAAAAATATCTCAAAAACGAAGAGAACGCGAAGAATACATTTCTCAAATCGTTGAAAATGTTTCAAAGAAATCGAAAGAACTAGATATAAATATCTTCATTGAAGGCCGTCCAAAGCATTTATACAGTATATATAGCAAGATGAAAAGACAGAATAAGGAATTGGATCAAATATATGATTTATTTGCAATTCGTGTAATTGTGGATTCAGTAAAAGACTGTTATGCTGTTTTAGGGCTTGTACACGAGCTTTATAAACCCATGCCAGGGCGGTTTAAAGATTATATTTCCATGCCAAAACCAAATATGTATCAATCCCTCCATTCAACTCTTATAGGTAGTGAAGGTGTTCCCTTTGAAGTGCAAATACGCACTTGGGAGATGCATAGAGTATCTGAGGTGGGTATTGCTGCGCACTGGAAATATAAAGAAGGTGCCAAGCAAAATGACGATCTTAGCGAGAAATTAGTATGGTTAAGACAGTTGCTGGATTGGCAGAAAGATACAACAGATCCAGATGAATTTTTGGAAAACCTAAAGATCGATCTTTTTACAGATGAGGTTTTTGTTTTTACTCCAAAAGGTGATGTAAAATCTCTTAAAGCAGGTTCAAGTCCTATTGATTTTGCTTATTCAATTCATAGTGATATAGGCAATAAAATGATAGGTGCAAAGATAAATGGTAAATTGGAAAGCCTTGATTATGAACTGCAAAATGGTGATATTATTGAGATTGTCACTTCATCGGCCAGTAGAGGACCCAGTCGCGACTGGCTAAAAAGGGTAAAAACTTCTCAAGCAAGAAATAAAATCAATCAGTGGTTTAAAAAGGAAAAACGAGAAGAGAATATCGAACGAGGAAAAGAGCTATTTGAAAAAGAGTTAAAAAAACATCGAATCAGCGCTCACCAAATTTTAAAACAAGAATTGATAGACTCAGCATTTAAAAAATATAATTTTAATGGAATTGATGAAGTGTATGCTGCTATTGGTCTGGATGCCATTACAAGCAGAAAAGTAATAACACGACTAAAAGAAGAGTATCGCAAAACCCTTCCAGTTGAAGAACAAAATATTATTAGTAATGAAAAGCAAAAAAGCAAAGAAAAACCTAAGAAGGATGGCTATAATATTGAAACTGGTGTAATCGTTAAGGGTATAGAAAATTGCCTTGTGCGACTTTCAAGATGCTGCAATCCAGTACCTGGTGATGATATTATAGGATATATTACCAGGGGTAGGGGTGTATCGGTTCATAGAAAAGATTGTGTAAATATTGTAAACACATTAAGTGGGGAAGATGAATCTGTCAGGCTAATAGAGGTAAGCTGGCATAACGCTAATGCAGTGTCCTATCAGGCTGAATTAATAGTAAAGGCACATGATAGAACTCATTTATTGATGGAAATAACTAATTTTATAGGCGATTTAGGAATTCCTTTAAAAGCTATTAATGCAAGGACCACGAAGGACAATGTTGCTATAATGAACTTAACAGTGGAGATAACAGATACTGAGCAACTAGATAATATAATCAAAAAAATAAGAAGAGTTCCAGATGTATTTGAGATATCAAGAAGTAATCAGTAAAATACTAAACATCGCAAAATGCGAAATAAATCGGAGGAAATTATGCGAGCAGTAGTACAGAGGGTTAGCAGTTCAAAAGTTATTGTAGACAGCAAAACAACGGGAAGTATTGACAATGGTTTGATGGTTCTACTGGGTATAGGTCATGATGATACCCATCAAGATTTAATATATTTGGCTGATAAAATTGCAAATTTAAGAATTTTTGAAGATGAAAATGGGAAAATGAATTTATCTGTTCTTGATATTCATGGTGAGATATTGGTTGTATCTCAGTTTACATTATTTGCGAACTGTCTAAAAGGAAACAGACCCAGTTTTGTAGAAGCTGCACCACCTGAAATGGCTAATAAGCTATATTGTGAGTTTGTGGAATACATTAGAGAAAAATACTCTATCAATGTGGGAACAGGAATATTTCAGGCTTCTATGCACCTCGAAATACATAATGAGGGACCTGTAACCATTTTTCTTGACAGTGCTATGAAAATAAAAAATCGTGGTGGTGAAGTGAAATGACAATAAAGTGTTTGTCAAGCGGTTTGTTACAATCCAATGTTTATGTTGTTTCTAAAGATGGCGAGGGAGTTGTCATTGATTGCGGGTGTCCGCCCGAGCTACTACTTGATTATGCTAAAGGGTATAATATAAATATTCGACATGTGATTTTAACTCATGGTCATTTTGATCACATTTATTATATTGATAAGTTTCGACAAATGGCTGATGTTCAAGTCCATATTCATCAAAATGATTCTGAATGTTTATCAGATACTCAAAAAAACGGACTTGCACATTTTCCCGTCCAAGGCTTTTCTACTTTTTCTCCCGCTGACAATATTCTAACAGATGGGGATGAAATTAATGTTTCAAACCTTACTTTTAAAATAATCCATACGCCAGGTCACACAAAAGGTGGTATTTGTATACTGGTGGAAGATGCTCTTTTTTCAGGTGATACTTTGTTTAAATTATCTGTAGGAAGAACTGATTTTCCAGGTGGTTCACTCGACGAACTGATGATGTCAATCAAGGAAAAACTCTATTCTTTACCCAATGATACTACTGTATATCCTGGCCATGGTGATATTACAACTATAGGCTTTGAAAAAACTCACAACCCCTTCTGTAGAGTATAAGATAAATGAATTTGAAATGACTGTGCAAATGAAGTATATCATCGATGGATTTTTATGTAATTTTAACACAGAGTCTTGTTATTTGGGACATAATATTTATTTTTTGGGGAACATAATATTTTACGTTCACATAAGATAATATTGATAAACTCAATAACAAGGAGTGAACTTATGTGAATGGATTTTTATGTAATCATATGAGTGAGTATTCATACGGAGCAGAATGTCCATACAGGCAATCATGCCCAGTAAGAGCCCAATGCCCTTATTGTCCACATCAACATGATGGAAATATGGATTATAGTATGAACATGTTACANTACCAACAATATAATTGCTATGNATACCCAAATTCAAATATGAGCCCCATGGAGTATGGTTATCAGAACAATTACCCCTATAATAATATTACAAATTTAAGTCCAATGGAGTACGATTACCAGAATATTTATCCCAACTCTGTACTTACAAATGTTGAACCAGATTATTATGATTACTACTATGATTATGGCGATAATCAAATGTATAATAATCTTGGTTATATTTGTCCTAATGAAGCTATCAACAGTCCGTGGAGCAACAATCGTATGTATAACCCCAACTAAAGTGACTGTCTTTATAATAAGTTGCCCAGCCATTACGCACCTCATTGTTTCGAATATGAGGTGCGTAGTTGCAATTAGCGATTCTTTGTAATTTCAACAAATAATTTGAAATTTATGTTACTATTGATTAAGATTATACTATAATTCAAAAATATTATTGTAAAGGGGAAGGTGGAAAATATGGAAAATAAAATCGACAACAAATCTACTGGGACTTTTTTAGATAATATTCACGATGAAGATTATGAAAGACCATATTTATCAAAGATGGTTACATCATCGGATATGATTTTTGACAACTATAGGGAAAAGGAAAGTCTGAATGGGTATTGGAATTTCCAAATTGATCAGTATGATACATGTATACGAGCAAAGTGGTATGAAGAAGAATATAAGCTCGAGTCGGGAATGTATCAACCAGTTGACTATGATTTTGATAGTTGGGATACCATAAAAGTTCCTTCATGTTGGAACACTCAAAATGAGAGGTTTTATTATTACGAAGGACCAGCAGTTTATACCAGAACATTCCGCTATGAAAACAGAGGTGAAGAAAGAGTTTTCATTAAATTTGGTGCTGTAAATTATGAAGCTAAAGTATTTCTGAACAAAAAATACATAGGAATGCATAGAGGGGGTTCCACTCCATTTTTCATTGAAGTAACTGGATTGCTTGAAGAAAGCAATCGTATTATTGTAGTAGCAGATAACACCAGAAAAAAAGAAGCAGTACCGGCAAGAAATACCGACTGGTTTAATTATGGTGGAGTATATAGGGATGTTGAAATATTAAGGCTTCCAGAAACATTTATAAAGGATTTTCGTATTAGCCTTGTGCCAAACAGCAACTTTAAGAAGATTAGAGTTCAGTTGGAAGTTGATGGTCGCCAATTAAACGAAAAAGCAATAATTGAAATACCTAAGTTGAACATAACTAAGGAAATTAATTGTGTGAACGGGAAGGCTGATTTTGAAATTAAAGCCGACCCCGAGTTGTGGAGTCCTGAAAAACCTCGGTTATATGATGTTAAAGTTAATTACCTATTTGATTCTATTCAAGATAAGGTTGGGTTTAGAGAAATTAAAGCCGATAAAACAGGTATTTATCTTAACGGACAAAGGATTTTCCTTAAGGGTGTATGTACTCATGAAGAAAGCGTTCCAAACGGAAAAGCAATTACAGAAGAAGAAATAATGGAAAACTTTAATCTTGCAAAGCAAATGAATTGCAATTTCATGCGTTTAGCACATTATCCACATACAGAAAAAGCTGCAAGGATAGCTGATAAAGTTGGAATACTTTTATGGGAAGAGGTTCCTGTATATTGGGCAATAGATTTTAAGAACCATGATACATACAAAAATGCAGAAAACCAGCTAACCGAACTCATTCTACGGGATACTAACAGGGCAAGCGTTATTATTTGGTCGGTAGGGAATGAAAATGCTGACACCGATGATAGGTTAGAGTTTATGAGTTCATTAGCAAAAAAAGCTAAGGAAATCGATCCTTCCAGACTTGTATCGGCTGCCTGCCTTGTAGATACTGACAATCTGATGATTAAAGATAGGCTTACTGATTACCTTGATATTATCGGCCTTAATGAATACTACGGATGGTATGCTCCTGATTTTAATGATTTAATAAAACTACTTGATAATAGCAATCCTCAAAAACCCGTTATCGTTACTGAATTTGGGGCTGATGCTCTTAAAGGTGCTCGCGGAACATTCGATGATTTAGGTACTGAGGACTGTCAGCTATATGTTTACAGAAAGCAAACTGAAACACTAGATAAAATACCATATATACAAGGTACAACACCATGGATTTTATATGATTTTAGATGTCCTCGTAGAACTAATCCACTTCAGTTGGAGTATAACAGAAAAGGCCTTCTATCCGAGGATAAGTCATATATAAAGCCGGCTTATTATGTAATGAAAGAATTTTATGCTACAAAAAAATATTAGACATTGATAAATAAATTGATCATGCAAGGAAGATAGAAGAATGTGGATTATAGTTAGCTAAACCACCAACAATCTAAGTTAAGTAGATTATGTTCACTATCGCCCTTAAAGATAAAGAAAACATTATGAACACCGGTAACTCGACTTAACTCAGATGAGAATATATCCCAATTATCATAGCTGCCGGTGGAGCCAACGCCTAATACGCATACTATCTTTCCTTGCGAACTATCCAGCCTTATTTCTATTTCTCCGCCTGTTATAGAAGATGCCCGTACATGGAATTGAGTAGCTCCTTTTTCTCCAAAATCTACATTTGCCACCGCAATCCAATCGCCGTCGTGTATATCAGTAACACATAAGTTCGTACAGCCAGGTATAATGGCTGTGTTGACGCCAGCTTGCCAAGCGAAGGTTTCTGCTCCTGTTTGTTTATATGGATCGAGCGTAACTGGCAGGGTAACACCATCCATATCAGGTTTTACAGGCTTTATACGTCCGTCAAATGTGATGTCAATCGCGTTGATATGTACAGAGCGATAACCATTTACTTTTCTATGTGCCTTACTTAATGTTTGTGTATTATACGCAATATACCAATGTCCTTTGTAAGTGAAAATACAGTGATGGTTGTCACTACCTACGCCGAAGATATTCGACGGGTTTTCTAATACTTTTCCCATATATGTAAATGGTCCCGTTGGAGATTCTCCTACCATGTACACAATATCTCCATAAGCTCGATTTGATATTCTATGTTCTTCCTTGGAGTTGGAGGAATATGAGTAATAATATCTCCCGTTAAATTTATGAATCCACGAGTGCCCTAAAAACGCTGGAACATCGATTGTTACGGGGGTGTCAACTGTACTGATCATATCATCACCAAGGTTAACAACATGAGCTGTGCACGGATACAAGGTAGCTTTCTGAGTTTGAGAGGGGAGAGCACTACCGAAATAAAGATAGCCAGTTTGGTCGTCATCCAATAATACTGCAGGGGCAAAACATCTAGCAGCATCCCCTTCACTAGATATATGATGATAAATCAGTGGAGCACCAAGAGGGTCTGTCCATGGACCGATTGGAGTATCTGCAGTTAATACGCCTATACTCGAATTGCCATTTGAGAAGTATAAGAAGAATTTGTCTTTACCTTCGAAAGGCTTGCAAACAACGGCAGGGGACCAAGAATTCGACGCCCAGTTTGCCACACCATTTGGACCAGCTACATTTATCTCGCCATGATCTGTCCAGTTGATCATATCTGTGGATGAAATGACTGCAATTGTATGGATTTCTTTGTAGCTATTCATAACTAATCGTCCATGAGTATTGTATTGATATCTATCGGCGGTCATATATATATATAGCCGTCCGTCATATTCCAATGCACATGGATCTGCGCCATACTTGTGACTTATCAAGGGATTTGACATACCCGGAAGTTTTCCTTTTGCATTGGTTTGCACCGCTATTAACCGAATGGCTGTTTTTGCTTTATGTGTTCGATATAGAACCTTACCGCCGTTAACATGGATGTAGTCGATTGTGATGAACAATTCCGTGTTTTTTTGAATAAACCTATTTACTCTTAATCTGATTACCGCAAACACTTCGGATGAATTATGAGTAAAATTTACTTGTTTTCCTGTTACAAATAATTGTAATCGATGATTGCTAAACTCATATGTAGTATCTCCAGTTATATTACTGTTTAAAAATGACACTCCATCCACGTCTAACTGCTCTGGGATGGTAAAAGAAATACTTATATCGTCATAGAAACCTTCTGGTAAAGGATCCATTCGAATAGGTAAGTCAAAAAATATGTTAGGGATGCCGGGCTTTTCTATTTGCTCATCAAGTGAAACATTCAGTATTGTAAAATCCACATGTTCAGAAAAGTCATCCGATATACGAAAATAGTCAAAATCTGCATATCCACCTACTATTTGTGTAGCGAAATAAAATAACGCAAAGCGATAGCCGGTAAAATGAGTCAGTTTGTATTGCATATGTAAAACATCACCTATTGGATGCCAATGGATTTCGTCCTTGCTATAGTAGAAGTGGGCTTGGTCGATTGCATTGGTAAAGTCAAAGTCGATACGTAAATATGCAATATCTCCATTTAAGAGAACACTTTCTTTCTCATCAGGTCGACCACTTGATGCGTTTACCATTATGATGTATTTGCTTCCATTTACCATTTTCACACCCACAAACCCATAGATTTCCTGTAACGCGGCAATACCGGCGAAATCCCCATCTTTCATCCCGCGGGTGTCTATGGCAACCGTGCCAGCACATATTGGACCGAAGGTTCGTTGTGTTAGGGTATTACGTGCATCAGTTAATTCGTTGCATAGATATCCGGATTTTAATCTCAGATACCCTGGTCGCTCAGTCAGTGACCATAAGTTGTGATCAGGATTATGGTTCCATTGCCATACAAGTGACAGTCTGGAATCATTGGGGTCATTTTCAAAGGCAGCTGTCTTAATTTTCCGTATTAAAGGCTTTTCGATCATGGATACGCTCTCCACGTAAAAATCCATCAGGTCATCACCTTTTTTAGGGTGTGGAACCCAAGGTGTTTCAACGAATATTGCAGTTGATGATAAATCTGAGTCCACAGGTAGTGTGTATGTACCACGTATGATACCCCATTCGCCTCTTTTCACTACTCCAGAAGCCATATTTCTAATGGTCTCCCAACTTTCACCCCGGAAAATACTGATAAGAAATTGCTTCTTAGGTGGTCCTGTCATATACTTTATGCGTGCTGATACCTCATATACTCCTCCCGGAACGAGCTTGCCTGACAAATCTTGTTTCGGGCCAGCTCCAGTAGCTACCCGATCGGANACAAATAATACAGATTTACCCAGAGATTCATCATAAATCATGTTCAAGCTTGCAATATAGGTGTTCTCCCAATGAGCTATCCCATTTTCGAAAGTATTGTTGACCAGTAATTCTTTATCGCACCTGTCACTATTTAGCACTGGAACATCATCTATATGACTGTATAAATACCTTATGTAATTGACGGCTGTAAAATTCTTTGAAATGTTGCTTTGGTAAAATTCATCGGAGCTGACTATTCCTTTAAGATTACCTCTCAAGTGGGGAAGAGCCATTTGTGTTGGAATGCGATCGATTCTCAGAACAGGCCAATTATCTTCCCATGTCATAGGAATTAAAACAGGGATTCGCCCAACTGCTCCATGATCTTGAAACAACATAGCATACCAATCACCTGAGGGCGTATCAAAGATTCCACCCTGAGCAACCCCCATATTATTAAAATCCAAATCGTCATCCAATATGACGCGTCCCTCATACGGCCCTTCAACCCTGTCTGAGCGATAGCATAATTGTATACGTCTTCCAGAGCCTGTAGTAGGCCATGCAATCAAGAATATATAATAATAACCATTAATTTTATAGATATGAGCACCTTCAGCAGGAAGGCCATCCTTACCACCCACATCAGTATTTTCAATAATCACGCAGTCGAGACCGTCTTCTTTTATGGCTGTTGCGTCGGCGGTTAATTCAATTAAGCGTATGCAACCCGATCCATAAACAAGATAGACGCGTCCATCATCGTCAAATAGAAGACTTTGATCATGATATACCTGATCTAACTCATACCGTCGCCATCGACCGTTCTCAATATTTTCAGTCTGGAATATATACGTCTTATCAGTGTTATAAGATGCAACTGTAACATAATATGTTCCTTTATGAAAACGAAGGCTTGCAGCCCATGTGCCCTTTCCATACGCATGAGATTGGTTACGCAAAGTGTTGGTATCGCTGTCGTCTAATATGTCACATACGTAATTTGCGATTTCCCAGTTTACAAGATCAATTGATTTCATAATAGGGCAGTGAGGTGCAAAATACATGGTGGTACTAACCATATAGTATGTATCGTTTACACGGATTACATCTGGGTCGGGTATATCGGTCCAGATATAAAGAGTGTTAAATTTATTATTTCTGTTTATCTGTGTTGAGTCTGATATGTTATATGTTAATGGACTTGAAGTGATATATGGGGGTATTTTCATTATATTATAATCTTCAAAATCCATATCATAACCGATCTTTGTATTCTTAACTAAACTATTTTCTGGTCGTGGCTCATTAATTTTATAAAGATTGCAGAATTCTGTGGGGGTACAATTTGAATATTTCTTAAAGACTCGATTGAAAGTAACGATACTTTGAAAACCTGACTCAAGGGCAATCTCAGTTATTGGTTTAGTAGAATATATTAGTAAATCCTCTGCTTTTTTAATACGAACCTTATTCAAATATTCAGAAAAAGAAAGTCCTGAGTTTTTCTTAAACCATCTGGTGAAATGATATTTACTGAACCCTGCTGCATCTGCTATCATGTCCAATGTGATATTATCTTTATAATGTGTATTTATGTAATTTATGCAATCATTCAGTTTTGCAGCGTTATCCCGGCGCATACTCAGTGTTGAATAAACACCTGACTGGTCATTGCTCTGTTCTCGTGACAGATGTACTGATATCTCAAAGAGTTTACAGAGGATATTAACTTCGTAATACGGTTGTTTGTAAAGGTACTCATCAAGCATATATAGAAGTCTTTTTTGAATGTAGGCATGCAATCCTTTTGCAGATTCAGGTGTGATTAATGCATGCCTTGTGTAAACAATGGAAGCGTTCAACAGTCCTTGTATAGCGTTTAATATCTGTATGTCAAATATTAAAATGATACGTTTACCATCTTCATGATCGGATTTTAACTCATGTAACTGACCATGTGGAATAATGAAAATGTCGTTTTCGTTTAAGTGGTATGCATCTGTGCTTATATCCACAGTTAATGACCCTTTGATGGGCATGATTATTTCAACTGCATTATGCCAATGAGTCTGGTAATGGATTTCTCCAAAATTGTGAAACAGGATAAATTGATTGTCAGACTCATAGGACAGGATTTCCATTATTTCATCTGGCTTTCTGTCCATACTGTACCTCCAATTATCTTTTTCAATAAATGAAGCAACCCTACATTACCATCTTACATGGATAATAGATTTTTTTCAAATGGTTTATATTCAATTTGTAATTACTTTTTAATAAGAGCCTCTATACTACTCTTTAACGCTACCGATATTAACAGTTACAAAATACTTTTGAAGGAATGGATATACCACGAGGATAGGTACTGTCGCTACCATAGTCATAGCCGCACGCAATGAGTTCGGGGTAACCGTGCTACGAGAAGTATGAGATTCAGCTAAATAATCTGGTTGTTTGACCCCAGACTGCATTGATGAGGATAATATCTTCATCATTTCATATTGAAGGGTACTCAATTCCTGTTTTGGCGCAAATATAAAAGAGTCAAACCATGAGTTCCATGAGCCAACTGCCACCCATAATGCAACAGTAGCTAGAACTGGCATACATAACGGAAAAATAATGTTGAAATATATTTTTAGCTCGGAGGCACCGTCAATTTTCGCAGATTCCACAAGAGATGCTGGTAGTGAATTTATGTATGTACGTATGACAACTACGTTGAAAGCGCCAACCAATCCGGGTAGTACATAGACCCAAAAGTTATTAATCAGACCCAAGTTGCGGTACAAGAAATACTGCGGAATTAACCCTGCATTTATGTACATAGTCATTATCATAAATGTGGTCAGAAACTTTCGGAAAATGAATTCCTTTCGGCTCAATACATATGCGAATAAACCTGAGATAAACACGCCTACTATTGTTGTTATCAATGTTCGAGCCACTGACACTATGAAAGCTTTAAATATTTTGTCAGTTTTAAATACGCTTTGATAGTTAAATAGTGTCCACTTTCTCGGCCATAAGTAAAGAGAGCCTTTCATAGAATCCCTAGCTTCATTAAAAGAAGTAATCAACGTGTTCCAAAGTGGATACACCATGATAATGACAATTATAGCCATAAAGAACACAATAATACCGTCAATAATCTTATCACCAAATGATTTTCTCATTTCAATACCTCCAAGACGAATAGCTCAACTGAACTTTTTAAATTAATTTTTCCTCGCCCACCCAATCGGCGATTTTATTGCATAGTGTTAATACTATGACGCTGACCACCGTTTTGAACATACCGGCTGCGGTTCCGAAAGCAAAACCACCAGATCTCCCAAAACCTCTTTTAAGTACAAAAATATCAATAGTTTCCGAAACATCAAGTACGAGACCATTTGAACCTAAGATATACTGAACTTCAAAGCCTGCGTTGAGAATCCATCCTGCGTTTAAGATAAGAAGGATGATGATTGTAGATTTGATACCTGGTAAAGTAATATGCCACATTCTACCGAAACGGCCGTACCCATCTATAGCCGCAGCTTCGTACAAGGCTGGATCGATAGAAGTGATTGCTGCCAAGTAGATGATGCTATTCCAACCCATAGACTTCCATACATTTGTAAAACCAACAATCCACCAGAAATAACTCGCCTCTCCCAAAAAATGTATTTTATTTTTTACGAGTCCAGTCGCAAGTAACAATTCATTTATAATCCCGCCGTCCATGGATAGAGCATTTGAAACCAAACCGCAAACAATAATCCAAGAAAGGAAATGGGGCATATAAGATATTGTTTGCACTACCCGCTTGAATTTAAAGAATGGCCCCGTGAGTTCGTTTAGAAACAGCGCAAATGCGATGGCTGTAACAAAACTAAGCACAAGGTTGATTATACTCATTCCCAAGGTGTTTCGCATAACACGGTAAAAGTCAGGGTCTGTAAATAGGTTTCTAAAATGAGTAAACCCTATCCATTCTTGTTCAAAAAAGGATAATTGTGGTTTGTAATTCTGGAATGCCATGGTAAGTCCCCATAGTGGTAAATATGAAAAAATAAGAAAATAAACAAAATAGGGCACTGAAATTAAGATCAGTGCTTTTTGTTTACGAACTTCATCAAGAAAATTTCCTTTAGCACTTTTGTTAAACATATAGATATCCCCTTCTTTGCTTTTCAATAAGGTTCAATGTACTATACAAAGGGACGATCGCCTTTGCAGGCGACGCCCCTTCTATCGGTTTGAAAGACCAGGTTATTTATATAAACTCATCTGAATTTGTCTTTCTATTTCTGCTTCCAGAGCAGGGTAGTCAACGCTCTCGTATCTTTGTGCGTATTCAGCCCAAGCAGCTTCAAAATCAGTAGACATGATTACATCGGGCAGATACCTATTTTGAAGATCTGTTATTTGGTCAAAAATTGGTTTAGCAATATTGTCGTCTTCCATTGTGGAGAAAATTGACCAAACTTCAGGATAGCCAGGATGATCCATTAGAGGAAGGAAGTCGGACTTGGTGTAATAACCATATTTTTGATAGAATTCTTTGTCATAATCGAATTGATTCTCAAGTCTTTCTTCAGGCTGTGTTCCTGCTCCAGTGGAGTTACCGTTGGAGTAACGACCTTCTAATTTCGGGAACTGGTCTCCGATGACCAATCCTGCGTTAGCTAGACGCCAGTCTGGATTGTCGAAATTGGCTTTCTGCTCTGGAGTACGTCTGTAGCGACCATTAGCGTCAACATAGTAGTCTTCGCCTTCGATACCCCAGTACATCAAGCGATGTACGTCCTCTTCAAGAAGTGTATCCATAAACTGTAAAGCACGCTCGACATCTTTACACTCAATGCTGATGCCCATGCCATTACCGCCTATGATCCCTTCATTTCTTACTCTGTTGTAAGGAACTGGGGTGCCGTCATAACTGATTCCTAGAGGGACATAAGTTCTATTAATTTTNCCCTCGGATATCAATACAAATTCACCATCCTGGAAGTTCCATTGCTGGTCGAACATAGCTAATACACGACCGTTAGAAATAACGTTCAAGTATTGGTCATAGTTTCTAGTAAATGTCTCAGGGTTGATCAAGCCTTTTTTGTATACTTCGTTAAGCTTTTTGTAATAATCCTTAGCATACCATTTGTTTTGATAGATTTCTACTTCTAAGGTGTCTGGGTCAACTACTACATCGCCTTCGTTACGTCCACCAATCAGATGCTGTGGAGCATTTTTCAGGCAGAATGAGCGCCAGTCTTGTGAATGTACTTCGAAAGGCAGAGTGGGCTGACCATCGATGGTTGGATGTGCTTCGTAATAACGTTCTAGCAAGTCAAAGAATTCATCTAATGTCTTTGGATAAGTATATCCGTCCCAAGCAAGTACATCTTTCTGAATCCAGAAAGCAGGACCGTTGTAATCTGCCTCATAAAAATCGTCTTCTCCGTCATTAAGCCAATACTGACGGCTCCAAATGTCAAGTATGTAAACTTTTCCATCATTTGATACACTGCGAAGTCTATCCATATAATCCCCATAATGCTTCCAAAGATTTGGATAATTAGGAAGATAGTCGTCAAGTGCAGCAAACGAGCCAGCATTTAAAAATCTTCCGCGTGCTTGTCCGGCACCAATTAAATCGGGATAGTCGCCACTGGCGATCATGATTCCAACTTTTTGTTCCATGTCACCAACAAGAAATTCATAGTCAATGGTGACGCCTGTGATTTCTTTAATCTTTTGGACAATTTTGTTATCGGCTGGAGGAGCCTCACCTGGGCCTGCGACAAACATGGTAAATGTTATGGGTTCAAGCTTATCACCATCTGTCCCAGGTGCAGGAGTATCGCCGTCTTTTGGTTTAGCTGCGGTTGTTGGGGCTGGAGTGTCTGGTGAAGTGACAACTGGCCCACATGCAGAAAAAACCGTAATGATCATGACAGCAACTAACAACATAGTAAGAATTCTTTTACTTTTCATTAATGGATCCCCTTTCTTTGATTTGTTGATTTTAGACAAATAACAATGCATTTATCTAATACTAACTATACATGTTGCCTAATTTGGTATGCTAATCAAATATTGCGATGTTCTTACCATAAATTGCTATTGTTTATTTTATAAATTGTCATGTGATGAAACTTTTGTCTTATGTCTGGTAGGCAGAACACAGTAGAACACATTAGTTAACAGATGTTTACATAGTACAATACTGATGTTACAACATATCTATGAGCCTACAAACATTATTTATATGCTAATAGATGTTTACATATAACAAATAATATTAGCAAAGAAAATAATGTTTAATTATTGTGCAATTAGCTGTTATAGTAAGATATAAAATCATATTATTGTACATCGAGACATGATCAAAAATCGATCAGAGAAAAGTTTTTTAATGTGTATAAATTATATTGACATACTTTGCGAATGAACATATAATGATGGTGTAGGATGGTAATACGGAAGCGAAAAGTATATTAATACTATTGTATTGGATATGTCGGTAAGATCTACTAGAATTTAGAGTGTTGCGAATCTATTAATACTTTGCAAAGTACTTTGAATTTTGGTACACTCTTAGAGCATAAACAATACATTTGTTTCCATGAACCCCTACGGGTTTTTTTTATTACTTTTTTATGGAGGTATAAACCGTGGGTAAAATTGGAAATTTATCACGAACAGTACTAATCAGAGGACTCTTAGTAGTAGCATTATTATTTGCACTAGCTATTCAATCATCATGTATGAGCTCGGTACATGCTCAAAAGGAAGGACCCATTAAACTAAAACTTGCAAGCTTCTTTCCAGGGACTCACCCTGCTGAAACAGAGTTGGTTCAGGGATGGGCAGAAGCTATTGAGAAAGCAACTGATGGAAGGGTAATTATTACAAGTTACCCTGGTGAAACACTTCTTAAGGCTGCGGATATCTACAATGGCGTTGTGGATGGCGTTGCAGATATAGGGCTATCATCTTTCTCTTACAATTCAGGTCGTTTTCCAGAAATTGAGGCTTTCGAGCAACCTGGTATAGTCTATAAAAACTCAAAGTCTGCAAGTAAAACTGCTTGGGAAGGTATACAGGAGCTTGATCCTGAATGTGTGCAAGATACTAAATTACTTATGGTAATAGCTACTGGCCCTGGAGATCTATTCACACGAAAACCAGTAAATAAACTTGAAGATTTAGTAGGAATGCAAATCAGAGCTACTGGCCTTACAGCTGATACACTTGCATTGACAGGTGCAGTTCCTGTTGGGATGCCGCAATCGGATGCATACGAATCATTGTCAAAGGGTATTGTAAACGGAAATCTTGCGCCTATTGAGGTATTAAAGACATGGAAACATGCCGAAGTGACAAAACATCTTACCAGAACTCCATTCCTATACAATAATTTGTTTTATATAACTATGAACATTGATAAATGGAATGCTATGCCCGAAGATATTAAGAACATAATCACTGAGGTTTCTTTAGANTATCAAGAAAAGGTAGGAATAGGGCTTTGGGATAGACAAAACCAGGCTGCACTTAAATGGGCAATAGAAGAAGAAGGAATCGAAATAGTAGAACTTTCTGAAGAAGAAACACAAAGGTGGATTCAAAAAGTTATGCCAATGCAAGAAAAATATATTGAGAAAAATGGTGAAGCTGGTATAAGAGCGCTTGAAACAGCAATGAGGCTTGCTGAAAAATACAATGATGAATATTAATCTCAACATATAATGAAAACATTTTAGGGAGGAATAATGAGTGAAAAAGTTTGAGAGCATTGTAGAAAAAACAAGCCAAGTTTTGAATACTATTGCTGGATATGGAATTGTTGTGACTATGGTATTAATAGTTCTTAACGTTATTTTAAGATCTTTATTTAATATTCCCATTAAAGGCGTTTATGAAATATCAGGATATTTAACAGCTATTGTTGTGGCTTTTACCCTTGCGCAATGTGCTTTAGAAGGTGCGCATATAGCAGTTGAAATTCTTATGGATAAGTTAAATTCAAAAATACAATTGGTTATAAATACAATTTGGAGTTCAATTATGATAGTTTTTCTATTCTTCATAGGTATACAAGTTTTCTCTAATGGAATCACTGTAATGAAAAGTGGTGAAGTTTCACCAACTGCACAAATTCCATTTTATCCCTTTATCTTTTTGGTATCGATAGGTTTCTTTGTCTTATGCTTTGCAGAGATACATAAAACTGTTAAGGGGGTAAGAGTAAAATGACACCAGAAGTTATAGGTCTTATTGGAATAATTCTAATGTTACTACTTATAATGTTAAAAGTCCCCATTGCTTATTCTATGTTCATTGTAGGCTTTTTGGGATTTGCAGTAATTGTTAGTCCAGATGCAGCACTTTCGATGGTTGGAACCGAAATATTTTCAAATTTCTCATCATATACACTAAGTGTAATACCTATGTTTGTATGGATGGGGTTTATAGCATATTATTCTGGAGTTGGAACTAATCTTTATGCTCTTGCAAACAGGTTTTTGGGCAGGTTACCTGGTGGTCTTGCTATGGCAACTCAAGCAGCATGCGCGATATTTGGCGCAATCTGCGGTTCAAATACAGCCACAGCTGCCACAATAGGAGCAATTGCAATTCCCGAAATGAAAAAATATGGTTATGATGATTCCTTATCAACTGCAAGTGTTGCTGCTGGGGGAGCTTTAGGAATACTAATACCACCAAGTGTTATTTTCATACTCTATGGCGCAGCAACCGAGCAATCCATAGGGAAACTATTTATTGCTGGGATAGTTCCAGGAATATTGTTAATGTTGTTATATATGTTAACAATCTACATACTCGTAATTAAAAACCCATCCCTTGCACCCGTTGCAGATAAAGATGCAATGGCAGAGGAGGGTACAATATTTAAAAGTGGATTAGTCGAAATATTTTTTACATTCTTTGTATCTTTAGGCGGTCTTTTTGCTGGATATTTTACACCAACTGAAGCTGGTGCTGTCGGTGCCGGAAGTATACTTTTAATAACATTTTTAAGAAAAAAATTAACTTGGGATGGTTTTAGGAAGTCTCTACTGGATACGACAAGAACAACAGGAATGATTATGCTTCTTGTTGCTGGCGCTATGGTTTTTGGGCGTTTTATAGCTGTAAGCAGATTGCCATTTGAAATGGCAATTGGGCGTCAAGCCTTGCATTACCACCATTCATAATACTAGCATTAATACTGGTTATATATGCCATACTTGGCTGTTTCATTGACGCACTTGCATTGATATTGCTCACCGTACCAATTTTTTATCCAGTAGTAGTAAATATATTAGGTTATAATCCTATTTGGTTTGGAGTTATTATTGTTCTGGTTGTAGCAGCAGGGGTTATTACACCACCTGTTGGAATGAATGTATTTATTATAAAAGGTGTGGCAAAGGATGTACCCCTTGAAAAAATATTCAAAGGAATCTGGCCATTTCTCTTTGCTTTGGTAATATGTATAGTTATATTGCTCATATTTCCACAGCTAACTACATTCCTACCCGACTTATTAGGATAACACAGAGGGACGGTTCTTTTGTGTTAAACAACACAGGGGGACGGTTCTTTTGTGCTAATTATAGATGTATTAGGAATTTTAATGTACCTAATACATCTATTTTTATAACATATATAATGTAAATAAAAATATAAAGTGAACGCTAAATGCAATAAGGGCAAGAGTTTAGGTGAATTTAGACAATAAACTCTGTTTTTTTGTCTAAAAATAGAAAGAATTATGCAGTTATCATTATTAATATTTTTTAAAGCATAATGGTATTTTTTCAAGTTCAAGCTAATTATAGATACTAAATGTTATGAAACTTTTACATAGGGTAAAATTATAAATAAGGTTTTATAGGTATGCAAATAAAATAAAGCTACTGATTTAAGTAAATGAGAGCAGGAGCAAATATTTATTATGAATTTGGAGGTAGTTAATATGAAAAGAAGAATGGTCAAAGATAAGGTCAGAGGTTATAGAACTACAGATGGAGCAGGAGTAAATTTAGTTAGGGTTTTAGGCAATACTACAGTTGAGAGCTTTGATCCCATTTTAATGCTAGACTCTTTTGACAGTATAAATCCTGAAGAATATATAGCGGGATTTCCAATGCATCCNCATAGGGGAATAGAGACTATAAGTCTTATTGTTAAGGGAAATATGGTTCATAAAGATAGTATAGGAAATGAAGATGAAATAACTGATGGGGAAGTNCAATGGATGACAGCAGGATCTGGAATATTACATGAAGAAAAATTACCTGCTTCTGATAGGCTTCTTGGTGTTCAACTTTGGTTAAATATGCCTGGAAAAAATAAAATGGCATCGCCGGAATACCATAGTATAAAGAAAGACGAAATAAAAGAAATTTCTATAGATGGAGGAACTTTAAGACTTATAAGTGGACAATATAATGGACATATTGGGTTCACTGGTAAATATTTGCCACTTGATTATTATCATATAATACTAGAAGCTAATAAAAAGTTTATTATTGCAACTGAAGAAGATAAATCGGTTATGGTATTTTTATTAGTAGGAGATGCTAAGGTAGCAGGAGAGACAATAAGTGAGAAAACAGCAGTTAAGCTAACCCATGGAGATACACTAGAGATAGAGTCTCTTGAGGAAGATATACAGATTTTGTTTATGAGTTCAGATACATTAGAAGAACCTGTATCTTGGGGTGGACCAATAGTGATGAACACCAAAGCAGAACTGGATTTGGCATTTAGAGAATTAAGAGATGGGAGCTTTTTAAAAGAAAAAGTAGAGTATTAATTAAATTATTATATTGCTTATTAAGCGCTTATACTAATAATTATAGATTATACAAAATATTACTAAAATAATTTAAAACCCATACAGATTTATGATAATATAATTACATGTAAACCATATTTACCAAAATACACAGTTATATTTTGGATATAAATGGCTTATGTATATTTCGTTGTGCGTTAAAAGAACAATATTTCAAAAACCTTATGAAATAAATGATATTTTATTTGTATAGCAAAAAATCCAACCTGGGCAATTTCTATAATTTCATTAGTAGCAATAATGCTTTCAATTTTCACTAATCAATATCTTTTTATAATACCCTTAAATAAAACAAAAAGGTTGAATAAAAAAGCTTAATCGCCATATATAAATTATGAGAAAATAAACTATGGTGATTAATAATGCTTGTCATTAGAAAGAGAACAATAGTAATAGTATTATCATGCATAGTGCTGTGTTTAGCAGTACTCTATGCAATAAAAGGTGATGTTATAACGGTTAGTGGCTCAGTCAGGCAAATACCAATATACAGTGTTGAAAATGGCGATGGGAATGTATCAATAACATTTGATTGCGCATGGGGAGCGAAAGATATTCCAATAATTCTTAACATATTAAAAGAAAAAGATGTAAAAGCTACATTTTTTGTAGTAGGGGAGTGGGCAAGAAGAAATCCCGAAGAAACGAAGATGATTGTAGAGCAAGGGCATGATCTTGCGAACCATTCCGAAAATCATTTTAAAATGAGTGCTTTAAGTAATGATAAGGTGGTAAATGAAATACTGGATTGTACAAAAACTATAGAAGATATTACCGGGGAAACAACAGATTTGTTTCGTGCACCTTATGGGGATTATAATGATACTGTTATATTTATAGCTCGGCAAAACGGATATTATACGATTCAATGGTCGTTGGATTCTTTAGACTGGAAACCCGGAATCACCAAAGAAACAATACTAAACCGTATATCCAAAGTTGCTAGCGGTGACATTTTATTGTTTCATAATGATACTGCACATACAACAGAGGTTTTAGGTGAAGTAATAGATATAATACGTGAAAAAGGATTAAATCCCGTACCTATATCAGAACTAATAATAAGAGAGAATTACGAAGTGCGTCATGATGGAAGACAAATGCCTAAAGAATAATTACATCGGGTAAGTTCAATTATACACATTTGGATGTGTATTNGTTATATACAAAACGATTGTATTACATATAAAAATAGTTTACAAAATAAAATATCAGTGATACCATATCAAATTAAAGACCAACAATAGAAACGGAGGATAAGAATGGCTAAGTATCTAGTGATCGTTGAGTCCCCTGCAAAGGCTAAAACTATAAAGAAATACTTAGGGTCAAACTACAAAATTAAAGCTTCAATGGGGCATGTAAGAGATCTTCCAAAAAGCCGTATTGGTGTAGATATAGAGAATAATTTTGAGCCAAAGTACATTAATATTCGAGGGAAAGGTGAGTTAATCTCTGATTTAAAAAAAGAAGCAAAAAATGCAAATAAAGTGTTTCTTGCAACTGACCCTGATCGGGAAGGAGAAGCTATTTCCTGGCACCTTGCAAACCTGTTCAATATAGATAGTGATAAAAAATGTAGAGTGACTTTTAATGAGATAACAAAAAAGGCGGTTGTGCAAGCAGTNAAGTCACCACGTGAAATAGATATGGATCTTGTGAACGCACAACAAGCAAGNCGTATTCTTGACAGAATTGTTGGCTATCAAATAAGTCCACTTCTGTGGAAGAACGTAAAAAAAGGACTAAGTGCAGGTAGGGTTCAATCTGTTGCAACAAAAGTAATATGCGACAGAGAACGCGAAATAGAAGAATTTATTCCTGAAGAATACTGGAATATTGAAGCTTTATTAAGTAAAACCGACAAAAAAACGTTTACTGCAAGATTCCATGGGTCATCAGGCAAAAAAGTTAAGCTTAAGAACAAAGAAGATGTTGATAAAGTTTTACATGGTCTTGAAAACAAAGAATTTGTTATTAGCAAAGTTAAGCATGGTGAAAAAAGGCGTACTCCTGCACCACCATTTATAACCAGCACACTTCAGCAAGAGGCTGCTCGTAAGTTGGGTTTCACAACCAGAAAAACAATGATGATAGCTCAACAATTATATGAAGGTGTTGAAGTTGAAGGAGAGGGCTCTGTTGGATTAATTACCTATATGCGTACAGATTCTGTGCGTATAACCGATGATGCATTAAATGGAGCAAGAGAATTTATTTTAAATAACTATGGAGAAAAATACCTGCCTGGTAAAGCACGAGTATTTAAAACCAAGTCTGCATCACAAGATGCACACGAAGCTATAAGAGCTACAATGCTAAATCTTACACCAGAACGAGTTAAGGGTTCGCTTACCAGAGACCAATATAGACTATATAAGTTGATTTGGGATAGATTTATTGCCAGCCAAATGGAACCGGCNATATATGACACCATGTCGGTAGATATTTCAGCTGGTGAATATTTGTTTAGGGCATCAGGATCAAGAATTACTTTTAAAGGATTTCTGGTGCTTTATGAAGAAGGTAAAGATGAAGAAAATGATGACTCGGATAATAATTCCGAAAAAGAAGGTTTACTTCCTGAACTAATTGAGGGAGAAAAAGTAACACCTAAAGAAATAAAGCCTACACAGCATTTTACTCAGCCCCCTGCAAGATATACAGAAGCAACATTAGTAAAATTTCTTGAAGAAAATGGTATAGGACGTCCGAGTACTTATTCTCCAATAATTAGTACAATTATTTCAAGAGGATATGTTGTAAAGGATAAAAGAAACCTTCTTCCCACAGAACTGGGTATAATAGTAAACAATTTAATGGAAGAGCATTTTAAAAATATTGTTAATATAAATTTTACCGCTGATATGGAAAATCAGCTTGATTCAGTGGAAGAAGGAAGGCTTAAATGGAAGGATTTGCTTCAGCAATTTTACGGTCCATTTAGCGAAGTACTTAAATCTGCCGAAGAAAAGATAAGTAAAATAGAATTACCTGTTGAGGAAACAGATGAGATTTGTGAAAAATGCGGACGTAATATGGTTGTAAAGCTTGGCAGGTATGGCAAATTCTTAGCCTGTCCGGGTTTTCCAGAGTGTAGAAATACAAAACCCATATTAAATGATGCAGGCGTTACATGCCCTAAATGTGGTGGAAAAATATACATTAAGAAAACAAGAAAAAATAGAAACTACTTAAGTTGTGAAAATTACCCAACCTGTGATTTCTCTTCCTGGGAAATGGCTTCTGATAAGAAATGTCCAAAATGTAATAATTTTATGACAAGCAAGTATTGGAAAAATAAAATCAAATATACTTGTAGTGATGAATCATGCGGATATTCGTTTGAAGAGGATAGGTAAGAAATAGAACACAAGGAACACAGAGAACACAGAGGGACGGTTCTTTTGTGTTATATATGTAGCAAAATCAAACAAATATAAACTTTAGCTAGCTAAACTCCTAGATGTTCCTTTAGGAACTTGAGATGATAATGTAAATAACACAAAAGAACCGTCCCTTTGTGCTAAATAACACAAAAGAACCGTCCCCTTGTGTTGCCTTGTGTTGTGGTTATTGAGATGCAGGGTACTCTTGCATCTTTTCCATTGTTCTGTTGTAAGAACTTATTAGTTTTTCTGCTAATTTTGCATCGGCTTCATTGAAAACTTCATCATCTAATGAAGGAATTGGAACAATTGAGTATTTGTAAATATTGTCCTCAGTGAATCGATGAATCCATGTTGGTATATGTTTTACAGATATGATACGAGTCTTTTCAGATATTAAATCCTTTTCTATTTCAAAAGATACCATAACACCTTCTTGAGTAAAGTCGTTATTTCTGGCATTGGGGTTTTCACCACCAATTTGGTTTGATAAGAAATTACCCATACTATAGATTACATATTTAGTTTCACCATCTATCTGACGAATTTCCGAAGGCTCAACAACATGAGGATGTGAACCAAGAATAATATCAGCTCCTGATTGAAAGATTAAGTCTGCAAGTTCCATCTGTTCTTTACTTTGATCGAGGCGATATTCAGTACCCCAGTGCATAAGAACTACAACTAAATCTACAAGAGGAGATAGGACTTCTATTTCGTTCTGAATTTTATCTTTGTCTATAAGACTCAAATGCTTATTTCGTTCTTCTTCAGTTAAGCGGTTTTCATTCATATTGCAACCATATGTATAACTGAGAATACCAACCTTAATGCCATTTAAATCCTGAATTTTATGACGGGGCTCAGTAAAATCATTAAATGTACCAATAACTTGCATATTCATCTGCTTGATAATACTTCTCGTCTCTAATAGCCCAGCAAGTCCTCTGTCAAGACAGTGATTATTACCATTGTTAACCATATCGAAACCGGCATGTGAAAAAGCAGAAATTATATCTGGAGGTGCGTTAAATAAAGGATACCCCGTATAATTATCATCAGTTTCCATACAAGCTCCTTCAAAGCTAATAATAGAATAATCAGCTTCTTCAATATAAGGTTTAACTCTTGTGAATATACTATTATAATTATATAATCCGTTCTCGCCTTTCCCGGATCTAATAAGGGCATCATGCATTATTACATCGCCTGCTGAAAGAATGGAAGCCGTTGTTTTTGTTGGTAGTACGACAGGCTCTTGAGTAGGGACGGCAGTCGCGATAGAGGTAGGGGATATTAGTGATGATGATGTTGGAGAAACTTCAAAAACAGTTAACTTTTCGCTGGTAGTACATGCTGAAAAAAACATAAGAAATATGATAATGCAAGAAAAAAGACCTATCTTGTTTGTCCTAGTCATGAAAAATCCTCCGAATAACCCCATACATAAATAAAATTTACTAACTTCCTTATTGTAGTGAATTTAATATGATAATGCTAAATAATTAACGTTATTGTAACATAATGATTATAGCAGTTGCAATACATTGTTTGCTGTCAAAATACCATAAAACCTAAGCATTTTACTTTATACTTTAGTTACACCTGTTTCTAATAATACACCATATCCACTTCCTCATGATGAAAACCACATGAAACTGTGCCCTTAAAAAATGGGTGAGTCAAATAAAGCAAGAAACAATAATTTTTATTTCAACCAAAGTAAAATAACTGAAGCGTAATTTTTTCGCTACTGTATAATAGTAGATAAGATGCACTACATCTATAAAGTTTTATATATTTTATGAAACATTAAGGCATAATTAACTAACTATACTTTGTAACCAAATATACTTTTACTAAACTNAATTGTTAGTTTTAGTGAAACTTGTAAAAAAATAATTCTATTATTAAAGAGAGGTGTCGCAAATGGGAATGACTATGACTCAAAAGATATTGGCAAGAAGCTCGGGCCATGACAATGTNACACCGGGTATGCTCATATCTGCAAAAGTGGATATGGTTTTAGGAAATGATATAACAGCTCCAGTTGCNATAAAGGAGTTTGAAAAAGCAGGCGTTGACAGAGTTTTTGACAAAGAAAAAATTGCANTGGTCCCTGACCACTTTACTCCAAATAAGGATATTAAGTCAGCACAGCAAGTTAAGCTGATGCGTGAATTTGCTAAAAAAATGGAGATANCAAACTTTTTCGAAATTGGTCAGATGGGCATCGAACATGCTCTATTACCTGAGCTTGGTTTAGTTACAGCAGGTGATCTTGTTATAGGTGCAGATTCACATACATGTACCTATGGAGCACTTGGCGCATTTTCCACTGGCGTGGGTAGTACTGATATGGCTGCAGCAATGGTTACTGGTGAAGTATGGCTAAAAGTACCAGAAGCTATTAAGTTTACTTTAACCGGAAAACCTTCAGAATGGGTTAGCGGGAAAGATATTATTTTGCATATAATCGGTCTTATCGGTGTTGATGGTGCATTATACAAATCAATGGAGTTTACCGGAGATGGTCTGGAATTTTTAACAATGGATGACAGGTTTACCATAGCAAATATGGCGATTGAAGCTGGTGCTAAGAATGGTATCTTTGAAGTTGATAACGAAACAATGCAATATATCCAAGGGCATTCAACTAAACATTATGAAGTTTTTAAACCCGACGAAGATGCACATTATGTTGATGAAATTAATATTGAACTTAGCAAAATAAAACCTACTGTAGCTTTCCCAAGTCTTCCAGAAAATACAAAAACTATTGATGGAATTGAAGATATACCCATAGATCAAGTAGTTATAGGTTCATGTACAAACGGTAGAATTGGAGATATGAGGATTGCCGCAAAAATTCTTGCAGGAAAAAAAGTCAACGACAATGTCAGATGTATAATAATCCCCGCAACACAAAAGATTTGGAAGCAATGTATGCATGAGGGTTTATTTGATATCTTCATTGATGCAGGATGTGCCGTTAGTACACCAACATGCGGACCATGTCTTGGAGGGCATATGGGAATATTAGCAGAAGGTGAACGTGCTGTTTCCACAACAAACAGAAATTTTGTTGGTCGTATGGGGCATGTTAATAGCGAAGTTTATCTAGCAAGCCCTGCTGTTGCTGCAGCTTCAGCGATAACAGGCAAAATCTCCAGTCCTGAGTCAGTTATGTTATAGGCATACAATAACCTAAAAAGCAATTAAATGGTTAACTAAGATTGAAATATTAAAAGGGAAGGTGAATGCTATGAATTATATTGGTAAAGTATTAAAATACGGCGACAACATTGATACCGACGTAATAATTCCTGCAAGGTATTTAAATATATCGGACTATAAAGAATTAGCTAAGCATTGTATGGAAGACATTGATCCAAGCTTTGTCTCGAGGGTTAAAAAAGGAGACATTATAGTAGGCGGGCAAAATTTTGGTTGTGGTTCTTCAAGGGAACATGCTCCCATTACTATAAAAGAGTCAGGTATTTCATGTGTTGTAGCAAAGAGCTTTGCACGTATTTTTTACCGAAACTCTATTAATATCGGCTTACCAATTATAGAATGCCCAGAATGTGTTGAAGATGCAAATGAAGGGGATAAACTTGAAATTGATCTTGAAAATGGTACGATATTTAACTATAGTAATGAGAAAACATATAAAATTATGCCTTTTCCTAAATTTATACAAAACATAATAAATTCAGGCGGGTTAATGGAACATATCAAAACTCAATGATGGCTTGTGCGAGAATGCGAAAATAGGAGGCTAATATGAAATCATATAAAGTTGCTGTATTACCTGGGGATGGAATAGGCCCGGAAGTAATTCGCCAGGGCATAAAGGTATTGGACAAAGTATCAGATGTATATGGCTTCAAAGTTGAATATACTTATGCGGATATAGGTGGAGTAGCTATAGACAAAACAGGGGAACCACTGCCGAGTGAAACCCTCTCCATATGTAAAANCTCAGATGCTATTCTTATGGGTGCAGTTGGAGGAGATAAGTGGGATGGNCTTCCACTAAANAAACGTCCAGAAGCAGGTCTTTTAGGAATACGTTCTGGACTTGGTGTGTTTGCAAACTTTCGCCCAGCGAAAATATTTGCTCCGCTTAAAGATGCAAGTCCACTAAAAGACAGAATTATTGGAGATGGTTTGGATATTTTAGTTTTGCGTGAGCTAACAGGTGGCATTTATTTTGGTGAAAGAGGCAGAACAACAAGAGATGGAGAACCTGTTGCCTATGATACAATGACATACAAAAAGTCCGAAATTGAGCGCATAGCACATCTTGCATTTCAAATAGCCAGGACAAGAAATAATAAAGTAACTTCAGTTGATAAAGCAAATATCCTTGAGGTTTCGCGCTTTTGGAGAGAAATAGTAATAGATGTTTCGAAGCAATATCCCGATGTGGAATTAAACCATTTGTATGTTGATAATGCTGCTATGCAGCTTGTAATAAAACCAGAACAGTTTGATGTTATTGTTACAGGAAATATGTTCGGGGACATTTTGTCCGATGAGGCTTCTATGCTTACAGGCTCTATTGGTATGCTACCTTCAGCAAGTTTAGATAGCTCTGGTGTTGGTCTTTATGAACCTGTACATGGCTCAGCGCCGGATATTGCAGGGCAAAATAAAGCAAATCCACTAGCAACTATTTTATCTGTTGCAATGATGCTCAAATATTCCTTTAATATGGAAGAAGAGTCAAGAGCAATTGAGGATGCAGTACTAAAAGTACTTGAAGAAGGGTTTATGACATTGGACATAGCAACTGAAAATGCAAAAATCATTGGTTGTGACGAAATGGGAGATGCAGTTGCGAGTAAAATTTGAGATTAAATTGAACAGAAAGGAAGTGATCATTTGAAATTAACAGGTGCAGATATAGTCATAGAATGCTTAAAAGAACAAAAGGTGGATACTATATTCGGATATCCCGGTGGCGCAGTTTTGAACATATATGATTCGCTATACAAAAAGGGTAAGAGTATAAAGCATATTTTAACTTCTCATGAACAGGGTGCTTCCCATGCTGCTGATGGCTATGCAAGGGCATCGGGTAAAGTTGGGGTATGTATTGCAACATCAGGTCCTGGAGCAACTAATCTTGTAACGGGCATTGCAACTGCATATATGGACTCAATACCACTTGTTGCAATAACAGGTCAGGTAAGTTCTAACTTGATAGGAAGAGATTCTTTTCAAGAGGTTGATATTACAGGAATAACTGAGCCCATTACAAAACACAATTTTCTTGTCAAAGATGTAAATAAGCTAGCAGAAACCATACGTAAGGCTTTCGAGATTGCCAAAACAGGAAGGCCTGGCCCAGTCTTGGTGGATATATGTAAAGATGTTACTTCAAATAAAGCTGAATTCATTCCTTTTGATGGTAAAAGCAGACTTGATCTTTCTATAAAAAACTACTTCACAGAGAAAGATTTAGAAGAAGCTGCGAAAGCTATTCAAGTAGCAGAAAAACCTATAATTGTGGCAGGCGGAGGAACAATCATTGCCAATATTACTGATTTGGTATCTGAATTGTCAAATAAGTTAAAAATTCCTGTAACTACAACATTAATGGGAACCAGCTCGATCTCTAAATCAAATCCATTGTATACAGGTCTAGTTGGAATGCATGGGTCAAGAGTATCAAATAAAGTAGTTTCAGAGTGTGATCTATTAATTAATATTGGTGCAAGGTTTAGCGATCGAGTAATAAGTGATTTGAAACGCTTTGCCCCCAATGCAAAAATAATGCATATGGATGCTGATCCAGCTGAAATAAATAAAAACATANATGTTCACTATCCTCTTACAGGTAATGTAGACGAGATATTAACAGGAATCCTTAAATACACCAAAGAAGTTTCTAAATCTGAATGGGCTGAAACTGTTAAACAATGGATTAAGGAGTTTGAACTTGTTTTTCCTGACGATGGTCAATTATTTCCATCGTACATTATAGATAAGTTTTGCCAAAAAGCTCCCGATGCATATATTACTACAGAAGTTGGACAAAATCAGCTTTGGGCAGCACAACATTTCAACTTCAGTTTCCCTAGACAGTTTATTACTTCTGGAGGCTTGGGAACCATGGGCTATGGAACAGGGGCAGCCATTGGAGTACAGATGGCTAAGCCAGACAGTAAAGTTATTAGTTTTGCAGGTGATGGGAGTTTTAGAATGAATTGTAATGAGCTAGCAACAGCAGTTCATTATAAACTGCCAATTATCATTGCTGTACTTAATAATGGAACACTTGGAATGGTTCGTCAGTGGCAGACTATGTTTTATGATAAAAGGTACTCACAAACAACATTGAACAGAGGCCCTGATTTTGTAAAACTGGCCGAAGCATATGGTGCAATAGGTATAAGAGTTGATAAAAAGCAAGATATTGAAGCCGCAATAGATAAGGCGTTGTCTTCTAAAGATGTGCCTGTTGTAATTGATTTTACAATTGATATAGATGAAAGGGTTTTACCTATTGTACCGCCTGGCAAAGGTATAGACGAGTTAATATTTACTTGATGTGTTGAATTGTTACGAAATGTCCAAATAAAGGAAGTGAACTTATGCGAAGTGATATCATTAAAAAGGGTATTGAGAGAGCTCCTCATAGAAGTCTTTTTAAAGCTATGGGATATACTGACGAAGAGATTCAAAGACCGCTAATAGGTGTAGTCAATTCTGTAAATGAGATTGTACCTGGTCATATACATTTAGATAAGATTGCTGAAGCTGTAAAGACAGGAATTCGTATGGCAGGAGGAACCCCTGTAGAGTTCGGATGTATAGGTATTTGTGATGGTATCGCAATGGGGCACGAAGGTATGAAATATTCCCTTGCAAGTAGAGAATTAATTGCTGATTCTTGTGAGTCAATGGCAATAGCTCATAGTTTCGATGGTATGGTATTTATTCCAAATTGTGATAAAATAGTTCCAGGTATGCTCATGGCTGCAGCAAGGGTTGATGTACCATCGATCTTCATTAGTGGTGGCCCTATGTTATCAATAAATAAGAATGGAACTCAATTAGATTTGAATAGTGTTTTCGAAGCAGTTGGTTCTTTTAAAGTTGGAGCAATAACAGAGGAAGATGTGGCTGAGTATGAGAACAATGCCTGNCCTGGTTGTGGCTCATGTTCTGGAATGTTTACAGCTAATTCAATGAATTGCCTTACTGAAGTATTGGGGATGGGTCTTCCTGGTAATGGAACTGTCCCAGCTGTTTATGCAGAAAGAATTCGACTTGCAAAACAAGCAGGAATGAAAATAATGGAGCTTGTTGAAAAGGATATTAAACCATCCGATATACTTGTACCAGAGGCCTTTGAAAATGCTTTAGCTGTTGATATGGCACTGGGGTGTTCTACAAACTCAGTTCTGCACTTACCAGCAATTGCTCATGAAGCAGGAGTTGAGCTAAACTTAGAGATGATTAACACTATAAGTTCAAGGGTACCGAATCTTTGCAAGCTTGCTCCAAGCGGCCCTTACCATGTTCAGGACTTATACATGGCTGGAGGAGTCCAAGCTGTAATGAAAGAATTAACAAAGCAAAATCTGTTACATTTAGAGCTTATTACTGTTACTTGCAAAACAGTTGATGAAAATGTTGAAAATGTTGAAGTAAAAGATACAGATGTAATAAGACCCATAGACAATCCATACAGTCCAACAGGCGGAATAGCAGTTTTAAAGGGCAATATAGCACCAAATGGTGCAGTTGTAAAACGTTCTGCTGTTGCTAACGAAATGCTAAAACACACTGGTCCTGCTCGGGTTTTTAATTCTGAAGATGAGGCCATTGATGCTATTTATGGTGGTAGAATAAACAAAGGGGATGTAGTAATCATTCGATATGAAGGCCCTAAAGGCGGTCCTGGAATGCGCGAAATGCTTGGACCAACATCGGCCATCGCTGGTATGGGGCTAGATAAGGATGTGGCATTGATAACAGATGGAAGGTTTTCTGGAGCCTCCAGAGGTGCATCAATAGGACATGTTTCACCTGAAGCTATGGAAGGTGGGCCTATTGCAGCAGTTAAGGATGGAGATATTATCACAATAGACATACCCGATGGAAAACTAAATGTTAATTTATCAAAGCAACAACTTGAAGAAAGAATGGTTGAGTGGAAAGCTCCAGAGCCAAGAATTAAGAAAGGGTATTTAGCTCGATATTCAAGGCTTGTATCCTCAGCAGACAAGGGTGCTATTTTAGAATAAAACTTTATATAAGCTTTTTCGATTAACCATAATAATAATTCATTTAATATTGCAAAAGAAAAGGCCATACAGCTACAATATACTCCACGGAGTTACACAATAAGAACATCACAAGATGCCCAATACTGCTGCAATATATTGTACATCGGAATTTATTTTTAGCATCGAAATACACAAAACGTTATAAGGTTAGTGTAAATAAAAGGAGGTATCCTGTATGAAAAATATTCTGTCGGTTTTGGTAAATAACCATGCAGGCGTTTTGTCCAGAGTAGCTGGACTTTTCAGCCGAAGGGGATTTAATATCGATAGTCTTGCAGTTGGAGCGACAGATGACCCCACCATCTCCCGAATGACAATAGTTGTTGAAGGTGATGAAAATACAGTTGAGCAAGTACAAAAACAGTTGAGTAAACTTATAGACGTATTAAAGATAAAACGCCTTAATGTTGAAGACTCAGTTCACCGTGAACTGGCATTATTCAAGGTTAACGCAGATACAACCGTTCGCTCGGAAATCATGCAGATAGCTGAAGTATTCCGAGCTAATATAATTGATATATCTGAAACAACACTTACAATTGAGACCTCTGGTAGTATAAAAAAGGTTGATGCAATCCAACAAATGCTCAGACCTTTTGGTATAATTGAAGATGTTCGTACAGGTCTTATCTCTTTAGAACGTGGCAAAAATTGCATAATTAACGATAAAGAAAGTTGAAAGGAAGGATACTAATGGCAAGAATGTTTTATGACAGTGATTGTGAGCTAAAACTTTTGGAAAATAAAACTGTAGCTATTATAGGTTATGGTAGCCAAGGGCATGCTCATGCTCTAAATTTGAAAGAAAGTGGAGTTAAAGTTGTGGTAGGATTGAAACCCAACTCAAAAAGCCGCCCAAAGGCACAAGAAGCAGGACTTGATGTGCTAGATACTGCTGAAGCAGTTAAAGTCAGCGATATTATCATGGTTCTTACTCCAGATCAAGTTCAAGCAGACATATACAAGGAAAGCATAGAGCAAAACCTTGAGGAAGGGGATGTATTACTCTTTGCTCATGGATTTAATATCCATTACAATCAGATAGTAGCTCCGGATTTTGTGGATGTGGCAATGGTTGCTCCTAAAGGACCAGGTCATACAGTACGCTCACAATATGTTGAGGGGCGAGGTGTACCATCATTAATAGCAATTCATCAAGATTATAGCGGAAAAGCACGTGAATATGCGTTAGCATATGCAGCCGGTATTGGTGCAGGAAGAGCAGGTATTTTAGAGACCACATTTAAAGAAGAGACCGAAACTGATCTTTTTGGTGAGCAAGCTGTTTTATGCGGTGGTGTTACTGAATTGATGAAAGCTGGTTTTGAAACACTTGTAGAAGCTGGTTACCAACCAGAAAGTGCGTATTTCGAATGTATTCATGAAATGAAACTTATAGTAGACCTTATATACGAAGGTGGATTTGAATATATGCGTTATTCTATAAGTGATACTGCAGAATATGGAGATTATGTAACTGGGAAGAAAATAATAACCGAAGAAAGCAGAAAAGCTATGAAACAGGTTCTTTCCGAAATACANGACGGTACATTTGCTTCCACATGGATCACTGAAAATAAGTCTGGTGGCAGAGCAAAACTTCTTGCAACAAGAAGAAAAGAATCAGAACATCAACTTGAAAAAACGGGTAAAGAACTTAGAAAGATGATGTCATGGTTAAAAAAGTGATATAATTAGTATTGGCATATCCTTGACCTTTAGTCTCATTTTTGGTAGATTTAACAGATGGGTTATATAATATAGAATGAGACATTTTACAATATTAGTAATAATGTCATAGTATTGTAATTAAATAATTAGGGGGGGTTCTCGTGAGAGCAACAGGATATGTCAGAAAGTTAGATGCTCTTGGCCGTATTGTTCTGCCAAAATCTCTTAGAAGACAATTAAGTATTAACGTTGGTGACAGTATGGAGATGTTTATTGACGATGAAAGGAATGTAGTACTTGGTAAATATGTTCCGCGTTGTTTGTTTTGCAACCAGGCATCTGACGATATGGTAGTATATAAAAGAAAACACATTTGTAGGGATTGTTTATCCGCGATCAAGTAAATTCTAATATGTGCAAAACAAAGTTCTAAAGGACAGTACACAAAACTGTCCTTTTTTCCGATACTTAAAATGATCTGCTTTCTTTTACNTATAATTGTTTAATATTCACATAGTATGTAACATCCATAATGATATTGATGTATCATTTATATCGAAATGCTTAAATTCTGCTTCTAGTTGAAAATACTTTTTTACAAGTTAGTTTTTATGGGAATATATATTAGTAATCGAGGTGGTTTTATGGTGATTCGTGAGGAAACTGAACGAATTGAGGAAAAAACGCTCTCTCCTTTTGCTACTTTATCATCAAAAACAAAAGGACGGAAAAACCCAGAAACAAAATGTAATACAAGAACAGAATTTCAACGAGATAGGGACAGAATCATATATTCAAAAGCTTTCAGGCGTTTGAAGCATAAAACCCAGGTTTTTATTTCACCTGAAGGAGATCATTATAGAACCAGACTGACACATACTCTAGAAGTCTCGCAAATTGCAAGAACCATTGCTCGAAGTTTACGTTTAAATGAAGATTTAACAGAGGCTATTGCATTAGGGCATGACTTAGGGCACACTCCATTTGGACATGCAGGTGAGCGTATTCTTAAGGAAATTTGTCCTTTGGGTTTCCGACATAATGAGCAAAGTGTTAGAGTTGTACAGAACTTAGAAAAAAATCGTAAAGGACTAAATTTAACTTATGAAGTGTACGATGGTATTCTATGCCATACAGGAAGTAAATTAGCAGCCACTCTTGAAGGTCGTATAGTAAGATACGCAGACCGGATCGCCTATATAAATCACGATATTGAAGATGCTATCAGGGGCGGTATTCTTTCAGAAAAAGAACTTCCTAAAAGCTGTCTTAAAGTACTTGGAAATACATCAAGTGAACGAATTAACAATATGATTGTAAATATTGTTGAAAACAGTGTTGGGAAAAATGAAATAATAATGAGTGATGATTACGAAAAAGCTACTAATATGCTACGGGATTTTATGTTTAGCAATGTATATGTGGACTCTGATGCAAAGTCAGAAGAGAGTAAAGCAGAGAATCTTATAAAAATGCTATATACCAAATTGGTGGAAGAACCAGAGCGATTGCCCGATGAATTTTACAACACGGTTGAAGAAGAAGGGATTGATAGAGTTGTATGTGACTATATTGCTGGAATGAGCGATCGATATGCTGTAAATGTATTTAACTTGATCTACATACCAGCAAGATGGATGAAGGATAATTTTAACTATAACTAATTATTAGTATTTATATGTTTAGTAAACCATAAATACTTAAAAAAATTTTTACTTTAAGAAGGATTTTAAGAAAACTTGTCGAATATGATATTATAGTGTTTTGGGGGGCCTATGAACTATTATCCCGAAGATGTAATTGAAGAAGTAAGGTTAAGCAATGATTTGGTAGAAGTAGTGTCTGAATACNTCCGTCTTGAAAAGAAAGGAGGGGGGTATTTTGCATTATGCCCTTTTCATCGTGAAAAGACACCATCCTTTAGTGTTGAGCCTGTAAAACAGTTCTATTATTGTTTTGGTTGCAACAATGGAGGAAATGTATTCCATTTCATTATGAATATTGAAAATCTTGATTTCCCCGATGCTTTGAGGTTGCTTGCGGATAGAGCAGGAATAGTATTACCTGAATCAAATAATAGGGACGAGCAATTAAGAATTGAGGCACGGAAAAACATTCTAAATATTAATAAAGAAGCTGCACGATTTTTTTATTCATGCCTTGCAGGCGAAAAGGGAGGAGAGGCACTTAAATACCTACAAAATAGAGGCTTAACTAATAGTATTATAAAACGCTTTGGATTAGGATACTCACCCAATGAATGGACTTTATTATCGGATTACCTTCTGAGAAAAGGGTTCGATGAGTCATTAATAGTTCAATCAGGACTCAGTATTAAAAATAAATATGGAAAACTGAACGATCGATTTAGAGGTAGAATAATGTTTCCTATATTCGACATACGCGGAAACATTGTAGCATTTGGAGGACGAGTTATGGACGACTCTTTACCCAAATATATTAATTCACCTGAAACCCCTTGCTATAGTAAGGGTAGAGAATTGTTCGGTATGAATATTGCTAAGAAAAGTACTGAAAACAAGCTACTTGTTGTTGAAGGTTATATGGATGTTATTTCATTGCATCAAGCAGGCATTGACTTTGCAGTTGCTTCCCTTGGGACAGCACTGACAAATATGCAAGGAAGAATACTAAGAAAATATGCTGATGAGATAGTTATTTCATATGATTCAGATACAGCAGGGCAGAGGGCAACAGAAAGGGGACTTGAAATTCTAGTACAATTAGGCTGTCGTGTGAAAGTGNTCCAAACTCCAGATGGAAAAGATCCTGACGAATATATTAGGAGAAATGGAGCGAAAAAGTTTAAAAACTTGATCGATAGGGCATTATCACTTTTAGAATACAAGATTAGCCTTTTAAAAAAAATGCATCCTCAAGACAATCCAGAAGGGAAACTTGCTTTCTTAAATGGAGTGGCTGACCTTCTGTCAGAACAAGACAACTTTTTGGAAAGAGAAATGGTTATTAAGAGAATTTCCCAAGACTACGATATTACTGAAGATGCATTACATGCTGAAGTTGAAAGACGGCTTAGGAAGAAAAGACGCAAGCAGAAAAACAACGAGTTTTATTCGGCACAAAATGACTTAACAGGTGCGGTGAAAACATATACCATCCGTAGACAAGAGAATAAAATGTCTCGCTATGAAAAAATGCTATTAGCGTTGATAAGTCGTGAAAACCAGTTATATCAAAAAGTCGCAGATAGGTATCCTCCTTCAGAATTTTCAGATGATACGCTCAAAGAAATGGCGAGTATATTATATCAAAAATTGGAAGAAGGTAGCGATTTTGCATTAGAGGAGTATATTACAAGGCTTGACTCTGAGAGGGCATCATCCATTGTTCATATGTCCAAAACAATATGCAATTTTGATGAGCCAGATAAAGCACTTGAGGATATTCTCCAAAAACTTGAAGTTTTGAAATTAGAAGAAGAAAAAAAGGATATTTTAATGCGTTTGAAGAATATTACCAATGTAGAGGAAAAAAAACAACTACAACAACAACTTCAGATTATTATTAGAAATATAGCTAAACGAAGATAAATACCATTGACAAAACGAGAGGTGGAATAGATAAATGGCAGGTAAAGGAATTAAGAACAATGAACCCACTGCCGGGGTTACATCATCGAGTAAAGATGAAAATAAGGAAATTACTGAAAATATAGGTTTGAGCACTGAGGAAAATCAACCAATTGCTGAAACTAAAGCATCGGGTAAAGAAAGTAAAAAAAAGAAAAAGAGTTCTTCTGCTAAAGCGAAGAAGACTTCTTCATCAAAAAATAAGGCTACAGACAAAAAAGATGAAAAGACTAAGAGTGCAAAAAAAGAGCCTTCAGCTATTTTGCGTGATTTANCAGAAGAGGGTAAAGCAAAAGGTATGCTCACATTTAAAGAAGTTATTGATGCCTTTGAAAACATCGACCTACCCCCTGAAAAGATCGAGAAAATTTATGCGGCTCTTGAGAATATGGGAATTGATATATTACCAGAAAGTGATACCGACGATGAAATTGATGAAGAGGAACTAGAAAAAAGCCCGGAATTGAGCATTCCTGAGGGCGTTACTGTGGACGATCCTGTCAGAATGTATTTAAAAGAAATAGGCAAAGTTCCCCTATTAACGGCTGATGAAGAGGTAGAGCTCGCAAAGAGAATGGAAGAAGGCGATGAAGAGGCAAAAAGGCTACTTGCTGAAGCGAATTTACGCCTTGTAGTAAGCATTGCCAAAAGATATGTAGGAAGAGGTATGCTATTCCTGGATTTAATTCAGGAAGGAAACCTTGGCTTAATTAAAGCAGTTGAGAAGTTTGATTATAAAAAAGGTTTTAAATTTAGCACATATGCAACATGGTGGATTAGACAGTCAATTACTCGTGCAATAGCCGATCAGGCCAGAACAATACGTATACCAGTTCATATGGTAGAGACGATAAATAAGTTGATCAGAGTATCAAGACAGCTACTACAAGAAATGGGACGAGAGCCAACTCCTGAAGAGATTGCAGAAGAAATGGGCATGACTGAGGATAAAGTAAGAGAAATTATGAAGATTTCTCAAGAACCTGTTTCTCTTGAAACGCCAATTGGCGAAGAAGAAGACAGCCATCTTGGTGATTTTATTCCAGATGATGAGGCGCCAGCGCCTGCTGAGTATGCAGCATTTACCCTATTAAAAGAACAGCTGATAGATGTATTAGATACTTTAACTCCAAGGGAAGAGAAGGTCTTAAGATTACGCTTTGGGCTTGATGATGGAAGAGCTAGGACTCTTGAAGAAGTTGGTAAGGTATTCAATGTAACACGTGAAAGAATACGTCAGATTGAAGCAAAGGCATTAAGAAAACTTAGACACCCTAGCAGAAGTAAAAAACTTAAAGACTACCTGGATTAAACGAGTTCATATTGAGTTCATATATCGATCTTTATATAGACTAACAGATGTGAAATCGTTTCTTTATTTGGCATTTTGCGATATATTTAATTTTGAATATCGCAGTACAATATAATTATAGTTACATGGGCATTTTACGATGCTAAAAGTTTAAGTACCGCTGTACGATATGTTGTGGTTATGTATGAGGATTTACCAACACATATTGTACAGCTTCTCTTTATTAAGGATACATCGAAAAGTCTTTTATGGGACGGTTACTTTTAATGCTATTCACAAATATAAATCAAAAATATTACAAGCACCAGAATACCACTTTACCAATATATTGATTG
>JGI24710J26742_10000120_pt1 | contig 66291 bp, 53 predicted proteins | sample BioPla2DNA2_FD_26742 | JGI IMG/M metagenome (IMG submission 26742) | reverse complement strand
AATTCTGATAATATACTTAGATGGCATAAAAGCAAAAAGAAAATTAAAGAGAGAATAAGTTTTTGCAAAGTCTCAGTTTAAAAGCAGATACAAAATATTCTGTTTTTTCAGTGTATTCCGTGTGTTCTGTGGTTTATTTTTTCTTTGTTAATTATAGATTAGTTTAAGCTTGGAGCTTTGCCTCGCTGGATTCCCCAAGGATCCAGCTTGTTAGGATAAGCAGCTGGAAGTCTTAAGTCATAAGGGTTTGAGCTGTCCAAGTCACGCATAAAGACTAGTTCTTGCTCTGTAGAATCTACAGAAGCCTGGCAGTTGATATATCTGGATTCAGGAGCGATATTCTGTATATTATTAGGCCCAAAAACCAGAGTCGGAGAAATATTAGGAGAGCANAAAATACCGTATTTATCNGTTTNAAGAGTAGTCACTGCAGCAAATAAATTCTTCTCGATTATAGGCCTTCCGCTAGCCACCTCTATAGCATAAGGAGTATCAAAAGTATTGTTTGTAACAATGGCATCATGCCCATCAATTCTTACTCCCCTGCCCTTTTCAGATATAAAAAGCGAGTTTTTTACTTTAACCTGGCTGTTGAGCCCGTCGCTGTTCAAAGCAGAATTAGTATAATCAATAAAATCGCATGAATCTACGAGCAGATTTCTGTTGTTTTCTGAAAGCATACTATCAGCAAGTTTGTAAAAAACAGAAGCTGAAACAGTCAAATTCCTGTTGTTTTCCGCAATTATCCCTTTGGAAGCATTTGATATTACAAAACCGGAAAGTTCAATATCCGTATTGTTTGTTAAAGCTAAGCCAATCTCAGAGCTTGAAATGGTAATGTTTTCAGCTTTAAGAGAAGTATTTTCAGCTGTAATAGCTGTATCAGCGCCATAGATTTCTGTCCAATAGAGCTCGCTCTTTTGGTTAAATAAAGATTTTCTGAACTTTATCCCATTCCAAACTCCGCTTACTCTTGGATTATATCCGCTGTAAAATCTAATAGGACTGCCTTCTGTGCCGTTAGTGATTAAACAGCCATTAACTGTGAAATCTATATTCTCAGGGTCTCCCCAACGCAATATATCATTTTCAGCGAATATAACTTCTACTCCTGCGTCGACTACAAGAGTTGCNCCTTGTTCGACGGTTATGTCGCCAGTGATATAGTAAGGGCTGTTTTTTGCTGTCCAGACAGTATCTTTTGATATACTTCCGCAAGCAAAAGCATTGTCCGTATTATGATATCCGCTTACGTTTCCAGCCTGATCCACAGCTTTGACATAGTAATAATATTTATTGCCGGGTGATGCGGTTCTGTCTTTATAATTTGAATCGGGAATCAAAGCATCACCTGTGACAGATTCAAAAGTTCCATCAGGCATGTGACTTCTATAAAGCTTATACCCTTTAATATCCTGTTCAGGGGAAGGGTCCCAGGTTACATCTATTACGCCAGGATGTACCGAAGCTATAGAGCGAATATTCTTCGGCGGTTCCGGGGATGATGTATCTTCCAAGGCGCTGACAGTTCTAAATGTATAAAGCCCAGAAGTTTCTTCTGTCATTCCTTGTCTTTTAGCAACTATTCTAAAATAATATTCTGTTTCCGGGTTAAGATTTATAAGCTTCACTTGATGCAACTTGCTAAGACTGCCTGTTTCCAAGGCATAACTCCCAAGCTTTTCATTGGTTCCGTAATTAACTGAACCCAAGGTGAAGTCCGTGGTAGTCCAAGTTATAATAGCGCTTGTAGAAGTAATCTCTGAGGATTTTATATCCAGATACTCAAAACTTTTGGTTTCAGCTATGATATTCCCTGCCTGAGTAAGAGAGCCAGTATAAATTTGTGCATAAAAATAGGTATCTCTTAAACCCAAGGCCTTTACTTGGAAAATCTGTCTTCCAAAGCCTATGCCATCCAAAAAAAAGGCTCCATTAGCATCGGTTCTGCTCCATCGAGTGTTGTCATAATGCCACATAACTAAGGCATCTTGCAAAGGTTTTCCCGCAGGATCCATTATTCTGCCTGCAATTGAGCCCTCTCTAGGCTGAACATCGCCTGAGGAGCCGCAACCGCTCATAGCCGCTGTAAGAATAAAAAGCAAAAGAACGAAGAAAGCAGTTCTCCCCATACTTTTTATCGAGTTTTTAAAAAAATCAAACATAAAGCCTAACCTTGTGTTTGCAGACGTTCACAGGCCTCTGAGGCAAATTTTCTAATTTTGCTGTTTACGGGAGCATTTTCCAAACAGCGTTGATAAGATTCCAATGCTTTGTCTATTAAACGTTTTTCTTCATAGGCCTGTCCAAGATAGAAACAAGCGTAAGCATCTGCGGGCGAAGCTTCTGCTACATGCCTCAGAGCATTAATCGCTGAATCCAAAGCCTTCATGTCAAGATAAGCTATACCCAAGTTGTACATTACATAAGTATCTTCGGGATTAATAGCCATAGCTCTTTGCATATAGATCACAGCCAGTTCTAATTGGCCGCTTTCATAAAATGCCAAGCCTAAATGCGAGTGAGCATAACCGTCATCCGGATCCAGCTCCACACATTTGGTAAAAGCTTGTATTGCTTGAGATATCCTGCCAGACTTTTTGTAAAGAACAGCCAAGTTATATTGAGAAAAAGCNTCATCAGGATTAATCGCTATAGCCTTTTTGAATGAAATTTCGGCTAACTCGTCATTTCCCATGCTTCTATGAATAGTGCCCAATAAATAATGAATATAGAAGTTGTCAGGATCGAGCCTTCTGCTCATCATAGCACTGTTCAAAGCATTGGTGTCGTCACCAAGGCTCTTATAGGTTGAAGCCAAGGTCGCAAGAACATCAGCATCATCATCTTTCAAACCGGCCAAGTCTTCCAAGGTATCATTGGCTTCTTTGATCATGCCATTATTCTTATAAATAAGACCTAACAAATAGCGGCTTTCAAGATCTTTCGGATTTAAACTGATAGTCTTCTTGATAGAACTGACAGCTTCTTCCAATCTGCCCTGATTCATGTAGGTTTTTCCCAAGTAATAGTATGCTTCTTGGAAATCAGAATCCAGTTCAGCCGTCCTGTGCCAAGCATTAACGGCCTCTTCCGATTTGCCTACATTTTTATAAGCNATGCCTAGCTGTAAATGAGCATGAGAAAATTCCGGATCAAGAGCTATGGCTTTTTCCCACTCTCTTATGGCTTCGTCAAGCATGCCCTTTTCTTTATATGCAAGCCCAAGTCTGTAATGAGCGCCTGCATTATCAGGATTTATTATTACATTTTTCTTCCAACGACTGAAGTTTTGATCATCCTGTCCTTGCATCCGCTGGATATATTCAAGATTATAGTTAGCAAAGCTGTCATAGGGATTGAGAGCAAGCACCTTTTTATATTCTATAGCCGCTTCTTCATACATTTCCTTGTTTTTCAAGGCTGAAGCAAGCTTGTAATGAGCATCAGCATTATTTGGATTAAGCTTGACCTCTTGGCGATATCTTTCAATATTCCTATCCAGCTCACTTTTTACTTTCATAACCGGATTTGTTGTAACAGTTGTCTCTTCCGGATATTTTTTTCTAATCTCTTCCTCCTTTTTCCAAGATGCTGCAGCCTGCTCATAATCGCCTTTGGCATTATAAATTTCGCCCATCAGGTTATAAGCCTTAGCCATTTTATGCTCTAGAAAAACGCAACGTTTCAAAGAAGCAAGAGCGTCATCTATCCTGCCCACTGCCTTATAGACTTGGGCAAAGCTGTAATGCAGTTCCGGATCGTTCGGAGACAAAGTTTTCTCTACAGCATATGCCTCTAGGGCCTTTGAAGTTTCACCTTTTTTGCGATAAAGATCACCTATTTTCAAGTGAACTCCAGGAAACTTTTTATCCAGCTTGACAGCTTTTTTAAGCTCTATCATGGCCGCTTCATCCATTCCTGTCTTAATATAGGAATAACCAAGATAGACATAAGCTTCAAGAATCATGGAGTTAATAGCGGAAACTCTCTTAAAGGATTCAGCAGCCTCAAAATGTTCACCGCTGTAATATTGGGCTAAACCCAAGTTAAGATGCACATAAGCATTTTCAGGATCCAACATGCCAGCCTCTGTCAAAACCTGTTTAGCCTCAGAATATTTCTCCAGTATTACATAGGTTCTGCCAAGCTGGGAAAGAGCGCTTGTATCTTTCGGATTCAAAATAGCAGCCTTTTTAAATTCTACCGCTGCCCTTTCAGGTCTTTCTTCTTCCAGATAGAGAGAAGCCAAGGAATAATGGGCATAAGCAAAATTTCGGTTGAGGCTTATAGCTTTTTTAAAACTTTCTCTAGCTTCAGGGTATCTTTTTTTAGCTTTATGGATATGACCTATTTGCAAATGTGCATAAACATAGTCAGGCTTAAGATATATGGCTTTTTTAAACCTGATAAGAGCTTCGTCATACATGCCCTTGAGTTTATAAATACCGCCCAAGTTTGCGTATGGATAGGGATAGGTGTTTTTGTACATTATGGCCTTTTTGAACTCTACGACAGCTTCATTTATTAGGCCTTTGTTTCTGTATGCCAAGCCCAAAAAATTATGAGCATAAGCGTCTTTTGGATTTATAGAAAGAGCGCTCTTGTAGACTTTAATAGCCTGATCCGTTTCGCCTGAAAGCTCCAGAGCACGCGCATACTGATAATAGGCGTAAAAATCTCTAGGGTTTTCAGCAATACGCCTTTTGCAATCCTGTATAACGTGTTCGTATTTTCTTAAGAACATCTTTTGCAAAGCCTCCAGACTATGTCATCATTCCTACTTTGATGTTCAATCGGCAGAAATAGAGGAAAAGTGTATAATAAATTACAAAAGATGTCTTTTTACCTCTTTAATTTTTATTGAGCGCTTTTGAAAAATACTCAAAACACGCTCCAAATGTTTTTCCTGTAAAATCATGCTTCTGGTACAATCCTGATCCAGAATATTTTCGCCAAAATCGAATTTCAGATTATTTTTTTCCATCAAGTTCATAGCCTTAATCATATCTCCAGCAGTAGCAAAAAATATTTCAGCTTTTTGCGGAACCATATGAGATTTTTTATATACTGAACTTTTATTTTCAAAAGCTCTATCAATACTGGGATACAGATTCAAATCAAGAGATTCATTGGCTCCTAAAAAAAAGTAACCGCCTGGCTTTAAAGCTTTCAAAAAACGTTCAGACAGTTCCTTTTTATCTTCGCGCTTAAAATAAATCATGGTGTTTCGACAAAGAATTATATCAAACTGTTGTTTAGGCCAATCTTGAAAAAGATTCATTTTCTCAAAGTTAACCATTTCTCTGTATTGGCTTTTCACAACGTAAGACTCTGAATCAATTCTCTCAAAGTATTCAGAAAGTCGGCATGCATCTACTTCTTTAAGCTCTGCCAAGTTGTATCTGCCTCTTCTGGCAGACTCCAATACCCTTCTGGAGATGTCAGTAGCTAAAATATCTATTGTTCTCTCTGAAGAAGAAGCTTTTATTGCTTCTAAAAGCAGAAACAAAACAGAATAGGCCTCCGCTCCGTTTGAACAGCCGGCTGACCATATTCTTATTTTTCCGTAGCCTTCCGAAATAAGTTCTGGAAGAATCTCTCTTTTAAGAATCTCAAACTGTTTCGGATGTCTAAAAAACCAAGTTTCATTGGTTACCAATGCTTCAACTAATCGCCTTCGTAATTCTGCATCTTTTGAAACTCTGAGAACTAAATTTGAATAATCAGATATACCTGCATCCAATGCAAAAGAGTGTAAACGCTGCCTGACAAAAGAATATTTTTCAGGCTGAAAAAAGAGACCATAGTCCTTTAACATTGTATTTACTATGAGCTCCAACTCTGCAGGCGTGAAATCATACATAGCTTAATAGCCCAAGGTCCTTTTAGGGAAAACTCTGCTTGAAACAACTTGCCAAGCTTGACGTGTATTCTGCGCTATTTCATCTTCGCAAATGCGGCATATGAGTCTTTCTGTATTCTTATATTTTAAGTATTTTTCTTCGGGAATTAAATATTCCCGCTCTTTCATGCAGAGGGGACAAAGTAACTTCATTTTAATTTTCCTACATAATACTTGTCTATTTTTTTCCATTCTAGCGCATCAATCTCATTAGGATCTTTTTTTTCTGATCTTGTTTTAAAATACTCATTAAAATGCTTCTCAGAAAAAATCATTCTGTCTTCGGGTTTCATTTTATCAGTCCATCGTTTTAGGTTTTCTGCTGTAAAATCACTGATAATTGCTCTTAGCTGCTTTAAATTATCTTCCGGCATCAGCTCTTGCTCAAAAGCTAGATAATATTTCCAATCTCCATGTGGATAACGGAAATAATTATCATAATAAATTTCCATTTCTACCGCATAAATCATACCGCCTGAGTCAGGCATCCAAGGTTTATTCTCTGGAGATAAAAAATCACATCCTATTTCTTTAGGAGGAACAAAAGTAAAAAAAGGAGATTTAGCATTATAATTTACAATCCAAGAATTCAAACCTAGAAAGATCGCCAAAAATGCTACCACTCCTTTTTTCTTTAGCAAAACAAACTTAGGATAAAGTATATAGAGCTGCCAAGCCAGCCAAAAGAGAAGAGCAGGCACTGCCCAATCACGCCAAAGACGTAAAACTTTATAAGACCCAATATAAGATATAAACCATAAAACGAAAGCAGGATCTTTATGCAGCTTTCGCCAAGCAAGAGACTTTTTTGAAATTAATGCAATAAATATTAACATTAAAAAAAAGGTGAAAACCCAAAATGTCTCTTCCAAGGGCCGAAGTTCACTGACCAACACCTTATTAACAATATCTTTTAGAAAAATATCTTTGGTTACATTGTAGTGGTAGTTAAAATAACCGAAAATATCGCCAGAAAGCAAAGCTGTAGTCAATGCAGCTGCCAACAACAGCAAAAAGATAGAGAAAGCATCTTTAAGCCTCCCCGCTAATGCAAAAGCTAATGGAAATAACAAAAACAAATACCAAGAACCATGAAGCCAACAAACTGCACATAAAATGAAAAATGAAGCCAATAACAGACACTTTTTAGACAAGCAGTCTTTCTCAACACACCAAAGTCTTAGCAAAAGCATAATAGCTGCTGATGTGATTAAGAAAGGTCTGCCCATAATAAGGTTATTTACATATAAAAATAAAAAGCTGTTAGCTATACAAAATGAAAAATACCAAGCCAACGGATGAGGAGAGGAGATGATGCCAGCTAAATGAAACAGCAGATAAAGAAAGATTATGGAAAAATATAAGACTTGTTTTTGATTAAAACCGAAAATCTTTCGGACTGTTCTCAAAAACCTGTGCCAACCGAAATTATGATCAAAAGAATATTCTGGCCGCATCAATACAATTTCGCTGTCTGAACGCTCATGCATTGCGTGAGCAGAATGTCTTAGAGCATCATCAATGGGCAGTTCTTGTTCTGCTATTTTTCTGAAAAGAAGCAGAGAGAAAAAAAGCAAAATCAGCATAAAAAAAACAAAAAACTTTTTTTCTGAAAGAGGCTTGTTTTCAGATAAAGCAGCTTGATAAATGCTCACTTCAATTTTCCCACGTAATATTCGCCTATTTTTTTCCAAGCAAGAGTATCAATTTCAAGCGGATTTTTCTGTTCTGAGCTGGTCACAAAATAATTATCAAAATATTCTTTTGAAAATATTAATCTGTCTGCAGGTTTCATAATATTAATCCACTTTTTGAGGTTATCTGCCGTAAAGTTGCCAGAAATTTCCCTCATCAATTTTAAATTTTCCTCTGGCATAACTTCTTGTTCAAATCCTAAATAATATTTCCAATCACCAAAAGGATATCTGAAATAGTTGGAATAATAAACGCCCATTTCTAAAGCATAAACAATGCCGTCTGTTCCTGGCTTCCAAGAAATATTTTCGGGAGATGAAAAATCACAGCCTACTTCTTTGGCAGGAAGAGGTTTTAGTGATAGAGATTTTTCAGGCGAGTTGACTACCCAAGTAAAAAGACCCAGAAAAGCAATCAAAAAAGCCATAAGTTTTTTATTTTTTAAAACTGTAAATTTCGGATATAGAGCATAAAACTGCCAAGCCAACCAAAAGAGCAAGGCAGGCACAGCCCAGTCTCGCCAGAAACGAGAAACCTTGTATGCGCCAAGATAGGAAATAAACCACATTATAAAAGCAGGGTCTTTGTACAGTTTACGCCAATCAAGGCTTTTTAAGGCAAGCATTGGAATAAAAAGCACAACAACAAAAAATATATGACGCCAAAAAGATTGCAAAGGCTGAAACTCTGTTACCAACTGTTTATCTAGAGCACGCTCTGCAAAGATTTTTTTAGTAACATTAAAATGAAAATTGAAATATCCGGCAGCATCTCCTGAAAACACACCAGCTGCTATAGCTGCTGCCAATAAAAGCAGAAGCAAAGAGACACTGTCTTTTAATCTGCCTGCCAATGCAAACGACAGAGGAAACAACAAAAACAGATACCAAGAACCATGAAGCCAGCATACCGCCAGCAAAATGATAAATGAAGCAGTCAGCAAATGCTTAAAAGCAATTTTCTCCTTGTCTACACACCAAAGCCTAAGAAGAAGAATAATTGCTGATGTCGAGACCATGAAGGGTCTGCCTATGGTAAGATTGGGGGCATAAACTAAAAAAAAGCATGAAGCGAGAGTAAAAGAAAAATACCAAGCCATCGGATGAGGCGACGATATTATACCAGCCACATGAAAGAGCAAATAAAGAAAGATTATAGAAAAATACAAGACTTGCCGCTGATTGAAGTTAAAAAGCTTACGAATTCCCCTTAAAAAACAGTGCCAGCCAAAATTATGATCAAAAGTATACTCAGATCGCATCAAAAGGATTTCGCTGTCTGAGCGTTCATGAAGTGAATGAGCAGCATGTCTTAATGCGTCATCTTCCGGCAAGTTTTGTTCTGCTATATTCCTGAACAGAAGCAGAGAGAAAAAAAGCATGCTCAGAAGAAAATAAATAAAAAACTTCTTTTCAGACAGTTTCTCATTTTCAGACAAAGGCACAGCTGTTGTATTCATATAAAGAACCTAATATCAGAACTCGTTGTAATATTCTTTTGAAGCGGCAGTATCTTGCCAGCGTATTACAACATAAGAAGTATAAGCATATTTCGAAAGCCCTTCGCCGCCTGTTGCCAAGGTATCATCATAGATACGCCTTCTTATCGGGGGATTATAACCATTGCCAGGCAAGTCAACAACATCTTCTGTTCTTAAATTTACTTCAGAACCAAAGTTCCTGTGGATAAAGGTTCTATCACCATCTTTCTTATACGGATGACCCACAGAAGGGTCTTGAGTATAGTTACCAATTTCATTGAAAGTTTTGCTTTCGTCCGGACCGGCATAGAAAGTGTGGTTAATTTTTCCGCAGGATATAAACATGCCATTGGTAGTCATCTCGGGATAATAGAGATAATCAAGACCGTTAGCATCAGAAGACTTCATTTTTTCATATAGTCCCTCATAGAGTTTGTAGAGTATATTATCTGCATCAACTGCACATTTGCCTTTAATCCCGGAATCCTCATATTGAGCTTTTGAAAGATTCCAGAGAGTTGCCGTCATCTCATTAAACTTTCCAGGAATTATTTCAATCTCTTGGCTTCCGTCAACACAGCTTTCAAAAATAGCAGTAAGCTGATCCAAAGCAGCATCCTTATCTGCCATGCTGTAACCTTTTTTTTCAAAAAAATGCTTATCTAAATAATTTCTAAAATCTTCTTTAGGATCATACTCTTCCTGAGAGTCTTCCTCGGCATCTTCTTCACCCTCTTCTGCCGGCTCAGGTTGAGGCATCTGATACTTCAATTGCGGCAAAGATGCGTCTCTTAGAAAAGCGTTGTCAGACGCGGTGCCTGGATTCTCTTCTCCTGGCTTAAAATTCAACAGAGCATTTCCCAACTCATACTGAAGCATGGGATAGAGTTCATTTTCGAAGCAATCAACAGGACTCCTGTAGTCCATCACTACTCTATGCTTTGCCACAACATTAGCCATAACGTGGTGACGAAACTCTCCATTTGGTATATCTGCGTCATCTTTATAGAGCTTCATGGAGCTTTCTGTATAGTTTGTGACCTTATCTGCGTTATTTGGACCACCTTCAAAGAGTTGCGGAAATCCGTGTTTATGCTTCGGATTGTCAGGATTCCCCGCATGATTGAAGTCACCTGCCACAAAAACATTTTTTTCGCTGACTATAGTAACATCCTTTGGAGGATTGCCTTTGATAACTATATCCGATTCTGAATAGATTACCCCGTTTGCTGGCACCTCTGCCTTACTAACAGCATTTCCGCCAACAACCTGAGAAACAGCATCTGAGACATTGTTGCCAAAATCCAAATAGACAACAGGCAGCGACTGTTTGCCATAAGCCGATTGCCAGTTTTTAGGCAACCAGTATTGAGTATCTCCGCTAGAATAATATTTTCCGCCTTCTTTGGCAGCTTCTTTGTAGCGATCGAATGCAGGTGTCACTGGCGGAATAGAAATGCCGTCGTATTTATTCTTTACCCAAGGTTTTATCTCATCAGGAAGCACAGGAACTTCGTTTCTCAACTCCTCAGGCATTTCGCCTTTACGCTCAGCCTCAGCTGATGTATAGGTACCCGAAGTTGGAAAAGTTGCATTTTCTGAAATGGTTATCTTTTCTTCGCTGCCTTTGTTATGATCTCTGAATTTGGATTCTACATCTGAATAAAAGAAAATACCGCCATCGCCGCTTAATACAGCATCTATTTTATCCAGTCGTTGTTTTGTACCTTGAAATGAACCTTGGCGGCCTTTCATTAAAACTCTGCTGATTTCAAGTCCTTGATGCCCGTAAAGATGTCCAATAGAAAATACGTTTTCATCGGAACCATTAGCCATACCATAAACCACAGAAAGAACACCGCCATCAAACATAAGAAATTCTCGTGCAGGAAAACGTCTGTTAATAACAGCCTGGACACGTCTTACTCTGTCGCCGACTTTGCCTAAGGATTCCGCATATATATAAGCTTTGCTTTCGTCTATAGCTTCTGTTTTTGGATTATCGTCAAAGGGAAGGGTTCCAAGACGGACCTTAAACTCACCTGCCCCTATTTGTCCTTCATAGGTTCCTTTTGAACCTCCCTTAGTTTTAAGATTAACATCTGATATAGGCCGTAAATTAGCTTTTCTTTCCAATTCGCCTTCCCAAAGAAAATCCTCACCATCTTCTTGGGTGTTTATTTTTACTTTGTGAGTTTGAAAGGAAGGATCAGCATATAGTTCGGACAAAGCCATTTCTAATCCTGCTTCAGCGACAGCCATAGCAATGACATTTGCTTCTTCAGTAGTTGCCCTGTTTATACGGTAGGAAGAAAAATAATAAAGAGCTATTATAACTATAGCTATAACGGTTGCCATAGAAATAGCTGACAAAATCGCGGAACCCTTTTTTTCTGTTTTTATTTTTATTGGGGTTATCTTCATGGCAAAGCCGCCCTCTCCTTTATACAAACAATGGTATCGTTCTCATACTGGCTTTTTGACTCTCCTTGACTCCTGCGAGAAAGTTTAAGTCTTACAAAAATATTGCCAGCTCTAGAAGCATTAGGGTTTTTAACTCTGTAAAAGACACAGTCTTCAATTCCTGAAAGAAGTTCGCGAATCTCGATTTCGCTTTCAACAAGAGTTCCATCAGGATTTATAGGAGTCATCTCGCGAATAAGCACCCAAGAAGAACTTGCCACAGTCGTATCTTCTTTTTCAAGAAAAAAAGTAACATTATTTTTAGAGTGATTTAAAAGTCCGTTTTGGCTGTCTTTAAAATCATAAGTCACTTTTGTTATTGAAAGTCTGTTCTCCGAATTTTCAGTTTTGAGATTCGGAATTTCACTTAACTCATAAATTGGAGGAGAGCTGCTGGCTATAGAATTTGCTTCTCTGACATCTTCTATTATCTTCATAAGAACCATATCTACACTCTCATTTAATTTCTGGTTCAGCATGATTTCCCTGGCATTTCTGCGTGATGAGTTGTAAACATGCCAAGAAGCAGCCGTCAAAAGAAGCAGCAAAACTATGACAACTATGACTTCTACAAGAGTAAAGGCATTCTTGCTGTCATTCATCATTGCCTACTCCCTTCTCGTCAGAGCTGTTGTGACAGGCAAAGTATGAATTTTGTTGCGGCTGTCTTCATATTTAATTTCGAATTGGAAAACATAAGCATTGGGCTTTTTTGCGGAATTCTTGCCTTCGTTTTCCGCCGCTTCAGAAGTCCAAACAGGCAAAATTTTCACAGAATCCGTCACTACCTCGTATACAACATTGTTAAGCACATGCTTTTTATAAAAATCATCATTTTTAAGTTTATGCTCAAAAGTCTCGCTTTTCTCGCTCTCATCAGCTTTAGCTTCTGAAATCAGCCTAAAAGAATGAGCCCTGAACATTTCTATTACTTTTTGAGCTACAAAGGCCGCTTGTATATGCTCTCTGGTGGCATTGACCATTTTAAACTGGTTGTTTATGGCATTAAGAGAAGGTACAAGGAGAAGAGCCAGCAAAAGAAGGCCTATCATTACCTCGACCATACTCATAGCATGCCTATTGATTTGCATAGATCAAAAACTCTCCCCGTCTAGCAACAAAATTTTCAAATTCAGCAGCATATGGAATCAAAGCCTGTTCTACCGACGAGCCCCTTACAATAGCTTCTCTGACAGCGGGAGTGCCTATCAGAGCATCTAAGGCTCCAGCTACAGCATTGTTAGACAAAGGAATTCTCTCTGGGTAAAGCTCGTATAGCACTGTAAGAATAGAGACTCCTGTCAAAAAAGGATCGAAATTCTTTTGATCCAATATGGCTATTTCAATACCTGGAACATTTTGTCCTGAAAATAAACCGTAATATACCCTTTGCTCAGTGGGAATAAATGCTACGCCGCTTAAAGGAAATTTAGAGAGTTTGTTTGCGACCAGTTCTGCATCAATCCAAGGAGCAAGAATATAGTGAAAAGGTCTTGGAGTGCCTACACCTGTAGAAAATACGCCTATTTCCGCAAGCCAGCCTGTCACAGCATAGTATAATGCCGAATCTGCCTCAGGCAAGTGAGCAAAAGGCGGCAACCAATGCAAGTTCATCTCTTTAAAAGTAGCATTGCGGCTATAGCCCTCCATACCTATTACAGTCAATTCGGAATTTATTCCAAATACCTTATTGAAATAAAGCGCCAGCTCACCTACAGTCATACCATAAACCACAGGAATCGGGTAAACTCCGAACCGGGTACGCAAATTGATATCCAGCATAGGACCACATATTAGATTGCCTCCAAGAGGATTAGGCCTATCCAGAAGCACAACAGGTATTTGAGCTTCTCGAGCAACATCTAACAACTGAGCCATAATAGTGATGTATTTAAAAAATCTTACACCAATATCCTGAAAGTCTATAATGAGCAAATCAAGACCGTTAAATATTGATGCCGGCGGTCTCTGCAGAGGGTCTGACATTTCATAAATGAGAGCATTTGTAAAAGCGTCAAACTTTTGCCCTTTTTCTCCTGGAATCACTGTACGCCAATAGGGATCACCTGTTATTATAAGTCTGATTTTAGAAGCCTTGGCAAGCCTGTCAATACTAGAGGTAAGCTCCACATCTCTAGCCGCCGAAGAGGTGAAAAGAGCAACAGATTTATTTCGGACTAGCTCTGGATGGTGCCTGCCCAAGACATCAATGCCTAAATTAATGTTTGCTGCCTGCAAAAGCGAAGGCATCAAAAACAAAAAAATGGCAAAAAAGAAAAAGACAAGCTTTATAGGCCTGCTGTAAACAGCTCTGACATTAGTTTCAGAGTTAAAATCAATAGCAAATTTGCTTAAATCAATGTTAGTCATATATTAATGCTGTGCTACAGCTGAAACTTCCTTTAAAAAGGATCTTACTTAAAACAAATCATTGGTGGCAGCTGCTAAGATCACAGCGTGGCGAGTGGTGAGTGGCGGGTTGAATTGTTTAGAACTCAACTGCTGTAACCAACAACTGCATTGCCATTGTTATGTGATTTTTCAAGAACAAAAATCGAAATGAATTGCAAGTCTATGTCAGATAGAATGCAATTTAGGTCGACTCGCGGAGTAAGGCAGAGATTTGCAAGTTTACTTGTAAAATCAATGGCTTAAGCCGAAAGTGAGGAAAAGCAGATATGCTTTTTCGAGATTTTTGGGTATTTGCCCTCCATCTGTGTAAATCTGTGTAATCTGTGGTTTCAAAGGTTTTCTGTCCTCTTGCTTTGTTTTTGGTTATTGCTACTCCCTACCCCCTACGCCCTCCCCCCCCTCTAGTGCGTCTGCTGAATCAGTTAAGCATGGAGAGAACGTTGAATGGCTTGTCATCAAATAGGTAATTTAAGTAAAAAAGCAGCACTGATTTAAGTATAGCACATTTTTTTTTACAAAACCAGATTGACAGAGCCTTAGTCTTGTACTAAAATCAGACATCACAATTGAGAGGAGCGAGATGAAGAAAAAAGCTAAAATTATAACCAGCCTGATTATTTTAGGAGCAGTTATAGCTTTCGGAGTTTTCATGGCTAATCAGGTTTTTGCGTTTTTAGAGAGAAAAGGCCAATCGGCTGAGCAAATACCTCAAACGCCTATAGAAACCGCGACAGCTATAAAAGCGGAAACAGACCTTCCTGCGTCCGCCTCTGAAAACCCGCAGGAAGAAAAACAGCAAGAGCCTGTCGAAGAACAACCGGCTGTAGAATTTGATCCGCAAACATCCAACTGGAGCATTTATATTTCTGTTCCAGGAGCCAACATAAGAAGTGACTCAAGCACTAAGGGTTCAGTGCTTTTCAGGCTTGCCAAGAATGCCAAGGGCAAGGTTTTGGAAAAGAAAAACGGTTGGACGCTCGCCAGATGGGATTACACGCAAAAAAATGGCTGGATAAGAGATGATTTGGCCTTACAAGGGCCAGCAGCTATTTTAGATGCCATGGTAAAAAACACCCAAGACATATCAACTATAAAGCTATCTCAAGTAACAAGCAGCGCCATAGCAGCTATGAACAAAGAATCCAAGGTAGCCATAGCCTTAGCAGAACCAGCCGACCCAGCTGAAACCTCCAATACCTATTCTGAAGGCAACAGAGAATTGCCCAAACATGGCACAATCGTTCCGCACAGCGGAGCAAATATCAGAGAAAAAGCTACCCGAGACAGCAACAGAGTAGCCAAACTTCCGAGAGGCACTATAGTAGGAATCAAAAGTGTAGCCAAATCCGGCAAATACGAATGGTTCGAAATAACCTTTGACAACGGTAAAAACAGCGGCTGGACAAGAGAAGACAACCTCAAGTTCTGATAAAACAGTGGATAGTGGCTACGGGTAAGAACCAACATCCAGAACTATTTATCCACAGATTACACAGATGGGATTTTAAGCATTTGTCCTTAATCAGAGGCTATGAGCAAAAACAGAATTTATGCGGCAGCATAAGCTGTTTTTGTGAGATTTGTCCTCATCTGTGGCCATCTGTGTAATCTGTGGACAAAAAAGAAAAGAAACTTTTAGTAAAAATACCGCACTAGCTCAGTCTGGCAGGTTTTCAAAAAGATTTCCTCTGATTATTCTCGGCTTATTTTTAAAATCAGGACTTAGTATGCTCTTGGTGAAGTCGCTTTGGGCAGTTTCTATACCTGCTAAATCAAGCATTGTATGAAAAAGATCTTCTGTTATGAAAGGTCTCTTTCTATATTCTGGATTTTTGACTCGTTCTGCGAGCTCAGGAAATGACTTTTCAAAAGTCTCTGACATCCAAATAAACATAGGCACTCTAAGCATGCTTTTACTGTGCCCCATGTGGGTATGTGTAGTATATTTGCCATTTTGTCCTATCTCATCCGCATGATCCGAAAGATAAACCACAATAACGTTTTTATCTTCAAAAAGTTTTATGATTTCTCCTACAACATAGTCTGAATAAAGTATAGAATTCAAATAAGCAGCTACAATAGGTCTCTTCTTTTGTTCTATTTCTCTCAAACCAAACTTTTTGTGAATATCCAAATCTTCAGGTTTAAAACGCTCAAATTCAGGCGGGTATCTTAAATCATAAGCATAATGGCTGCCCATAAAATGTATTGTATAAAATTGTTTTGGTTCATCCAAATTGCTGGCAATCGTTTCTTTTAAAGGCTTCAAAAGTTCACCATCAAAACATTGGTGAGTATAAGCCATAGACATTGAATCGGAAGTGAAATGACAAAAATCTGTCATTTCAGTCGCAACAAAAGTTATATAGGCAGAAGCAACTGTGTGATGATCCGCATTTGACAGCCAAAATGTCTTATAACCAGCCTTAGAAAAAATATCGACTAGATTTTCCGCGTTTTCTTCTTTGAATTCAGGCTTATCATTAGCTATAGATGTAATAAGCATAGGCACAGTTGTCCAAGTCATCGCATATGGAGCCACAGCGTCATAAAAGACATGAAGACTTCCTTCTTCTTCCAATCTGTCTCTAACTGGAGTTGTCTTTAGCGGATAGCCGTATTGACTCATATAATAAGAAGATTCACTCTCACCCAAAATTAAGACAATATAAGGAATTTCAGAGAAATTACTTTTAATATCAGCCGCATAGCCCTTTTCTTCTCTAAGCTTATTCAATTTAACATCAATGAGAAAGCTATGCACAACGGTCTCAAGAAAAGTTTGTACCGGCACTAATCCAGAAGGAATAAAGAAAAAGGTAAGAACAGAAAACAGAAGAAAAGATATAATTCGGCCTTTTCTGTGTTCGCTTCTAAGAAAAGCCTCTCCATATTTTCTTCCCAATCTCCAAAGTAGAGCTGTAGCCAAAAAAAAGATTAAACAAACAAAGAAGGCTTCCATTCCAAGATACATTGACGCAAAACCTTTAATGCTAGTCACATTGGCTCCCAACGCTGAATTTATATAAGAAGTTGAAAGCATACTATTCATTTTATATGCGGTAAGAGAGCCGATGAAAGCCAAAAAAGCCGTCAAGAAAAAAACGGAACAATCGAACAATAGTTTAAAAGGCTTATAAAAAAGCAAATAACGGCAAACAGCAAAAAAGCCCCCTACTCCCATCCCCAATACAAAAAGCATGACTGCTAGAAAAACAACTAAAAAGTTAACGTAAGAGGCAAGAAACAAGTATGGAACTAGAGCAGAAAAAGCAGTCACAAAAATCAAAGGCATACCTTCGCCAAACATCTGCGATAAAGTTTTAGCAAAGCCCGTTAAGAAGTCTTTCGGCTTTTCATCCTTTGAAGAAGATGGTTTCTTTTGTTGTTCGGGTTCTTTTGCAGTCTCCTTGTGCTCAGAAAGGCCAAGATTATCCACGTCAGCAGACGAGTTTGAAAGTTTATTCACAGAAGATGTCCCTGCAAAGGGCTCTTCCGAATATTGTCCGTTGTGTTTCATCAGATATTATTTAATGCTTTGGCTCATCTTGAATATAGGAACAAAAACAGATAGGGCTATAACGCCGATTATTATCCCCATAATAACTGTTAGAATGGGAGTTAAGGCTGAAGTCATAGCTTCAATTGAATCTTTTACTTCACGATCGTAAAAGTCAGCTGCTTTATTTAACATTGGCTCAAGATTTCCGCTGCCCTCGCCTACCTGCACCATTTTCTTAATCATTGGCGGAAAAACACTCGAATTTTCCAAAGTCGAATAAAGAGTCTTACCTTGCTGAACTCCGATAGACATATCATCCATAAGTTCTTCAAGTATTGGATTGTCCATTACCGAACCGGTTATCTTTAGAGCTTCGGTTACGTGAACACCTGCACCCAAAAGAGATGAGAAAGTTCTGGCAAATCTGCTCACAGCAACTTTTTGTGTAAACTCGCCCAGAACAGGAGCTCTCAGCTTTATAGTGGCTATAAGTCTTTTGCCTGATGTTGTTCGAGTAAAGAGATAAAGCAAAGTTCCACCGCCAACGAAAACTACCGTGACTATTATATAATGCTCGATCAAAGTATCCGAAGCAAGCATCATCAGCTCTGTAATCTTGGGCAAATCAGCTTTCATCTTTGCAAACATTTTTGCAAAGTTAGGGAATATTTTAACCAACAAAAAAACTACTGCGCCAGCCGCCAAAACCAATTGAACTACCGGCATTGTCAGAGCAGCCTTCAGTCTGCCTCTTATTTCAGCGTCTGCCTCAGAAAAAGCGGCCAGCCTGTTCAAAACACTGTCGAGCATACCTCCAGCTTCTCCAGCTTCGCACATGTTGCAATAAACTCTGCTGAATACATCAGGAAACTTTCTCAATGCGGAAGAAAAAGACTGTCCCGAGTTAAGATCTCTCTCAACCGATTTCAAAACAGATTTAAAATATTTGTTTTGCGTTTGATCTGCCAAAATACCTACGGATTCGACCAATGAAACAGCTGAACCTACCAAAGTCGCAAGTTGAACTGTAAAAATAAGCAGTTCCTTTTGAGGAACGCTTTTGCTGAAAAACATAGACAAGCCCTGTTTTTCAGCCTCAGCTTTAATTAAATAATAGCCCTGAGATGAAAGTCTGTTGGAAAGCTCTTGCATACTCGGCGCTTCAAGCGTTGTAGTAAGAACTTTTCCCTCTGCATTTCTGACTTCGCATTTGTATTTTGGCATCTTTTGTTCCTATGACCGGAAAATCGGCTTTTATCAGTCTCCTCTTGCTAAGGCAAAGACTTCTTGAGGAGTCGTAAGTCCCTGCTGAAACTTTTGCACTATATCTTGCTTCAGCGTAAACATACCGCCTTTTAATGCTGCCGTCTTTAAATCGTCGGGAGTAACACTTTGGATAATCATGCGGCGAATATTCTCATTAGTGAACATTACCTCGTGAACTCCCAGTCTGCCCTTGTAACCTGTTTTTCCACATTTGTCGCAACCCCTTCCGCGATAATAGGTTTCATTTATGGCTTCAGGCGGCAAATCCAAAGACTCGATAATTTCAGGGGTAATGCTGTCATCAACATCCTTACATGTTTTGCAGATACGTCTTGCAAGCCTTTGAGAAACAATGCAAAGAAGAGCGGAAGCTACCAAAAACGGTTCTACTCCCATGTCTACCAGCCTTATAGCCGTACTGGGAGCATCATTTGTATGCAGCGTTGCAAACACAAGGTGACCTGTCAATGCAGCCTCAACAGCTATCGAAGCTGTTTCTGTATCCCTAATCTCTCCAACCATTATAACATCAGGATCTTGTCGCAAAAAAGCTCTCAAAACTGTAGAGAAGTGCAAATCTATCTCAGGTCTCACCTGCACCTGGTTTATGTATTTAAGCTTGTATTCAACCGGATTTTCAACAGTACATATATTCATCTCTGTGCCCTTAATAGCATTAAGACAAGCATAGAGAGTTGTAGTTTTGCCTGAGCCTGTCGGTCCTGTAACCAAAACCATTCCGTTAGGCGATTTTATAGCTTTTTCAATCAGTTTATAGTTATAAGTGGAAAAGCCCATAGCAGCCAATTCCACGTTGACGTTGGACTTATCGAGAATTCTCAAACAAGCTTTCTCGCCCCATGTTGTAGGGATAGTATTAACCCTGAAGTCTATAGGCTTATCCATTATTGTCATCTGTATACGCCCGTCTTGGGGAATACGGCGCTCAGAAATATTCATGCCGCTCAAAATTTTTATTCTGGACATAACCGATGGCTGAGCTTCAGGCTGCAAGTTCATGCTGACCATCAAAGTTCCATCTATGCGATATCTGACACGCAATTCTCCTTCATCAGGCTCCAAGTGAATATCTGATGCCCCTTTTTGCACAGCTTGAGCCAAAATAAGATTTACAAGCTTAATAATTGGAGTTTCCTCGCTGGCTGTCTTAAGGTTAGCCACCATACTGTCATCGCCGCCATCTGGGGTGCCTTGATTTGTAAAAGCAGTCAAAGCGTCTGCCATAGCTCCGGCAACATAAAGCCTGTCTATCGTATCTGAAATCTGATTTTCAGAGCATATCGCCCTAGCTACCTCACAATTATTTTGAAACTGTATCTCATCTATAATGAAAACATCGAGAGGATCCGCCATGCCTATAGTCAAAATCTTGCCGTCAAAACTTATAGGAAGAAGATTATGCTTGCGGCAAATTTTTTCAGGCACCATTTTAAGAACATCAGGCTTAATTTCAGCTTTAGAAAGGTCGACAAAAGGAACTTTAAGCTGTTTGCCTAAAACTGGCAATAGCTTGTCTTCTGTTATATAACCAAGCTCAATAAGAACTTGCCCTATCCTCTTGCCTCTGGCTTTTTGCTCGGACAGGGCTATCATAAGTTCTTTTTCGGAAATATGTCCAGCTTCGATTAAAAGCTGTCCTATTTTTTTTCTCTTGAACATCGGTAAATAGTAACCTTTAATCCTTTATTTGGCAAGCCCTAAGAAACAGTGGTGGGTGGCAGGTGGCGGGTGGTGCGATGCATACTTTTAACAGATATTGTCTTGTGAATTTTGAAAGACCGGCAGGAAAGTTTTAGAGAAAACAAAGCACTAAGAATTGGCTACTTCCCAATAGGCTGCTCGTGCCTCTTTATAATTAGGATTAATCTGAATAGCCCTTAAGAAGGAATCCATGGCTTCATCTATCTTGCCGCGTTTGCGTAAAATCAAACCTAAATTGTAGTGTAAATCCGGATAAAATGGATTTTCTGCAACCATCCGCCTGTATTCTTTTTCTGCTTTTTCCAAAAGCCCCAATTCGGAAAAAATGAAAGCGAAATTCATCACAGTCATGCCCTTTTCAAGCTTATTGCCTTGAGTTTTTTCCAATGTTTCGCGATAGATCTGTAAAGCTGCGGAAACGTCACCTTTTACTTCGTGAACGCGTGCAACATAATATTGAGCAGCCACATAATCAGGATTTATCTCAAGAGCATTTTTAAAAGATTCAAGAGCTTTAGAATATGCCTTAAGATCGAAAAAAATTAGACCTATATTAAAATGAGCATCTGCGAATTTTTCATTTAAGGTCAAAGCCGTCTGATAAGAAGTAACAGCCTGCTCCTGATCTCCATTATCACGATATGCGTGCCCAAGATGAACGAAATAGACTGGATTTTTAGGTTCTATATTAACCGCCTTTATATAACAAAATATGGAGCGGTCATACTGGCGTTGCAGATAAAAAGCGTTTCCTAAATAAAAGAGCAGCTTATGATCTTTTGGCTTTTTACGCAGAGCTTTTATGCATGCCTCTACAACTTCTTCCAGCAGCCTCAGATCATGATAGTTTTCTATGGCTCTTTTAGCCCCTCTCATAGTTGCACAATCACCCTCTAGCAGCCTTTAATATCTTACTTTTCTATCCACAGATCACACAGATTAACACAGATGAGAACAAATTTACACTTTACACTCTATATTTCACTGACTATAAAAAACTCGCCACCTGCCACTTACCAATGCGGTTAGTGCAATCTTAGCACCTGCCAATAATGATTTTATTCTAGAGCAAAACACCGTTAATGAGAACGTTTTAGAGAAAAAACAGCATTAGTCATCAAAGGATATCAATTGTTGTATATCTTTTGCGACTTTGGTTCTAGGTTGATACTTACGGAACTTGTTCTTATCCGAAACATATAGATACAGAACCTCCAAAGGCTCATAATTTCCTCTCTTAAATGCCTGCTCTATTCCAGAGAAGGCATCATCAATCGCTTTCAAGCCTTCAGAGAAATCCTCCATGTAATTCTCTCTTGTAAAGAATCTGTATTTATGTATTATACCATTATCATGGCGATATATGTCTACTTCAGGGGTTTCTAGTTTTCTTGCTCTGAAAATATATTCGCTCAGGGCAAAAAAATGGTTTTTGTCATAATCTTCATAAAGGTTGAAACCCCAAATATACTGATTTCTGAAAATCCATCGCGAGAAAATTGGAGACAAAAGCTTTTTAATTGCAGCCAGCATCTCATAGTTGTAGTTGAATTCATCAACAGCAACAGTGAGCTTGTTTCTGGAAAACTCAAAGTCCCCTCCGTAAAGAAAATGACCGCTTATATTTTCTATTTTGTCTATATCCGGAGAATTAACCAATATCTTTTGTGTACGATCATTTGTATTGGAGTAAAATTCATCGGGACGGTCTGCATATTTAAGAGAGATGTTCTCCAAAGAGCAGTCAAAAAGAGTCTCCAAAACAGGCTTGTATATATCCCTGAATTTTCTTGAGCTCGAAAAGACATGCAACTCGAGCAATCCATTTTTTTCGCTCATAGAACTTGCCTCAAATAAATGTAACTGGAATCAATATCGGCAGAATCGTCGCTATTTTTTCCTTTAAGATTTAATAAAAATGTATTTAAAACTGTATCTCCAGAGGCTCCCTCGGAATCACCCAAAGCGATTTTCACTTCCTCTTCTCCTATTTTACCACTTTCAGAAGGTACAGTCACTCCGTTTGTGTACAAAAGAAGTCCATCGCCTGGCAAAAGTTCTATCAGAGTGTCTTTATAATAATTATCGCCTGGCTCCAATAATCCCAAAGGCACAGAAGTATCCAGATTGGCGGGCATTGCAAACCCCATAGCTTTTCTGTGAATCAAAGGCGGATTTTGCCCAGCCGAAACCACTTCTATGACTCTTTTCTCTCCCAAATCCAGAGAGAGAACTGTAATGTTGATAAAATACTCTTTAAATGCTCCTTTAATCATAATGTCTGAAAGTCTGTTCAATAAATCTGCCGGGCTTTTAGCATCCAAGGCGAATATTTTGCTTATGTTCAAAAACTGCGTCAAAAACATTGCTGCTTTTAAACCTTCGCATGAAGCTGAACCTAACAAAACAAAGAGCTTGTTTTCAGAAGAAACTGCAAATTGATGAAAATCCCCTGAATAAACAGGCGAATAATAAATACTTCTGGCAATTTCCCATTGAGAAAAACGAGGTATTTCAGGCAAAGAATATCCTAGCAAAAGTTCACCTTTCACTTCAGTTGCTGCCATGCTTTCTCTTAAAATAGCATATTGAGAAGACACTTCTTCCTTTCTAAGAAAAAGTCCTAAAGAAGAAGCTATATAGCTCACAGACAATGAGATTGCTTGCCAAGTCTCAGCTGGGCAAACCAATCCCAAGATACCAAAAGTTTCATTATCGCTTCTGCAAGGAATAAGAACAGAAGCTATATCAGATGTGATGAAATCAATAGGCTCTATAAATTTTCTTTTCAGCTCTGTCGCAGTCTCTAAATTAGCAATTTTCAAAAGCAAATCATTAACTGCGGGATCATTTTTTGAAAGAGAGCGAACCCCGTTCCTGCCGTCAGCTTCATAAGCCGTAACAAAAGCAAAATCAGAGGAAGAGACACGAAAAAACATACAGGTGCCTTCCTCCATTTTTGCCGAATATTTTGATAGAAGAGAAACTATCGCTGAGTTGGGGTCTCCATTAAAAGAGTTTTCTAGAAGAAAAGACAAGTATTCGTCACTCTCAGCCTGTTTTTTTCTTTCTTCTATCTCTTCTGCTAAAGAAATGCCTTCACAAAGTTGAGGAGATTTTTTTTCCAAATCCCCACCACCTGTATACAGAGACCAAAAAGCATACAACATTAAGAAAATGCCTATAACTGTTGCAAAAAAATTGTAGGAGGTAAGAAAAAGCGAAAATAAAATAAAAAGAACCCCTGCAGCAACAATCCAAAGCGCAGAGGTTCTTTTTTCTTCAGTCATAATATCTAGTGCTCCATTTTCACTAAAAGCTACCTGTTAAATGCCAAGCCGGTCAGTAACCTTTCCATGCTTACTTGATGCAGGCACCACTCGTCACTCTAGGTGTTACGCAGCACTAAGCTGCTCGATAGTTTTCATAACTTTGGGCGAAAGACAGCTCCAAGTTTTCACAATGTTTAGTTATGGCTTCAATAGCTCTGGGATCACCTATTTTAGCAAGCGCGTCACCTGCAGCAATTGAAACTTCTGGACGTTCATCATCCAAAGCGCCTATCAGAGCCTCGACAACTGCGGTGCCCCTTTTATTTGAAAGTTGCGTGCAAGCCAAACGTCTAACACGCCAATCAGGACTTTTAATGCTTTTTATATATCTCCAAGTTGAATCTGGAGTTCCAAGAGACGCCACGCTTCTGGTAGGTTGAATAGCCTCAGTAGCAACAGCTTGAGAAATAGTCTTTCGCACAGGCTTTTTCTCTGTGCTGCCTTTTTCAAAACGATTAAGAAGCTTCTCGAAAATAAACCAACCCATGAAATATATTAAGGTAAAAACCATGATTTTAATTTCCAGATGCAACATCTGTCAGCCTCCGTATTATCTCTTTTTTTCTATATTATCTTTATCGGTATAATCTCAGAAAATTCTTAATTTTATTCCCTACCCCTTTTAATGGCTGAAAATATGGGGTATACTTCCTACAAACAAATTCCAAGGAGAGCAAGCCAATGTATTGTTTCAAGTGCGGACAAGAACTGCCTGATAACACAACTGTGTGCCCTGAATGCGATTCGCCGCAAGTTAAAACCAGAAATAGAAAGAGACGAATGATTCTAGGCATTTTGTTGTTTTTAGCCGGCGGCTTAACCCTTTGGATCGTAACCGCTCTGTTTTCTGGTTTTTTCTCAAAAGACCCCTCTTGGAAAGAATCTCCTCTTAGAGACAAAACTCAAACTCAGATAGCTGAACAAAAAACTCAAAAAACAACTCCAGAACTCCCTGACAAACAGCCTAAAGAAAGCATTCAATTTTCCTCCGACAAAAATCTGAAGCCTTCTGCTGACAGTCTTTCTCAACAGCAAAGTGCACAAACATCAGCAAAATACTCTGTGCCTGAAAAGCCTGAAACAAAAGAACCTGAAATAGCGAAAGCTTCAGATGTTTCCACTGCACAAACTGCAACTAAGCCAAAGACCGAGGCTCCTGCCGAAGTAACCTTCGGCTACACACCATTCGATACTCAAACCGCTGACAAATACAAAATCTCGTATCAAGGACAAGTAGTAGTAGAGGGCGGCGACAACACAGATATGCACGTATCCTTAAGCAATGCAGGAGATGAGCTTATATTCGTTTCCAAGAGAGACGGCGCTAATTTTCAATGCTACATAAAAAACCCGCCTATAACAGGCAAAGCAAAACTTGAGTTCAAGTGGCTCGGCAATGTCTGGACACCCGATTTGACGCCTGATGGAAACATGATTATCTTCTCAAGCGACAGTGCAAAGCCAGAGCACATATTCCTGTATGACAGAAAGTCAAAATACAGCATACAGCTTACAAAGGGCACAAGCAAAAACATGATGTGTAACCTTTCGCCTGATGGACAACAAATTGCATTTGTATCAAACAGACAGGGCAAAAATGCGATTATGACAATGGATTTGACTGGCGGAAACCTCAAGGCTCTCACAGACGGAAAAAAATATGACGACAGAGAACCTCGCTGGACTCCAGATGGAAAATCTATAATTTTTTCCAGAATAATAAAACCTATGGAACAATCAAATATAATGATAGTTCCAGCAACAGGCGGAGAACCTAAACCTCTAGTCGAAAACGGCAAGAGAAATTGGATGCCCGACCTTTCTCCCGATGGCAACACATTGGCTTTCACAACATCACAAAGCAAGGGCGGAAGCAACAACACTATCATTTTGAAAGACCTAACGACAGGCAAAGAAACCCCTTTAAAAATGCCCGGAGTTTATGAAGCTATCAGACCAATTTGGAACAAAGACTTATCAGGCTTTGCTTTCCACAGCATTTCTTCCAAAACCAAACGCACTCTTCATATGGCTAATATACATAAAGAAAAGATCTAGTGCTGCTTTTTCACTAAAAGTTACCTATTTTGATACTATTCAACTCAGCAATGTCTTCATGGTTAATTGATGCAGCAGACGCACTAGAGGGAGTAGGGCGTAGGGGGTAGTGAAATACCTTTCAACTCAGCATTACAGCCGACAATTGCTTTAAGATGCTGATAAACAGATGAAGCTCTGACGTAAAAAACTAATAATACTTAGATGGCATATCAATCAGAGAAAATATTGCAAATTGTCCTTTCTACCCACTATTTACTACCCACAACCCACTGCTTGTTACAGTCTGTGTAATCTGTGGATAGAAAAAAAATATTATTTTTTTCTTGTCAGCCATTGCGTGTTGCCAAATATGTACGTATAATTAAACACTAAGCAAAAAATTTTATAAGGAGACAATAAGACATGCTTAAAAAGATCTTTTGTGTTGTGATTCTTAGCGTTCTTTGTACGACCTCGATTTTTGCAGCAGATTCCCGCTATATAGTCAGGTTCAAATCTGCACCACTTAAAGCCACAAATCCTTCACACGCTGACGTTGTTCATTATCTGCAGAGCAATCTCAAGAGCAACATGGCCGCCCTAAAAACTAGGAGCAACTCTTTTAAGAATGCCAACCCTCTCTGGGTTGCCAACGCTTTTGCATTTACGGGCACAGCCAAAGATATTGCTGAACTCAAGAAAAACCCCATGGTTGCTGAAGTTTTCGAATCTAAATATGAAATCTTCATGAAAATCCCCAAAAAGAATACTGTACGCGATAACCTTTCAGTAGTTCAGTGGGGCGTAAAGAAAGTCAATGCTCCTGATGTATGGCAAGAGCACAAAATCGATGGTGCAGGTGTTGTAGTCGGCGTTTTAGACACAGGAATCAATCCCGATCACCCCGCACTCAAAGGCAAAATCCTTGCATTCAAAGATTTCACAGGCGATAAATCTGAAAAACCCATAGACACTCAGGGTCACGGTTCTCACGTTTCTGGCTCTATAGTTGGCAGCAGCGGCGTAGGCGTAGCTCCCGGTGCGAAATTGATCGTAGCCAGAGTTTTCGACAACAAAGGCGGAACCACCACTGAAACTCTCCTTAATGCTATGCAGTGGATGCTCGATCCTGATGGAGTTCCAGAAACCAATGATGCTCCCAGAGTGGTTAACAACTCTTGGGGTTCCAGCAGCTCAACAAATAAAACCTTCTGGGTTTCAGTTGAAAACTGGGTTCAAGCAGGAATTCTTCCCGCTTTTGCAGCCGGCAATGACGGTTACTGGGGCGGAAAAGTCGGCACACCCGCAGCTTTCCCCCACTCATGGGCAGTAGCGGCTACAGCCTCTAATGATACCCTTGCAGCTTTCAGCAGCACAGGTCCTGTTTTCTGGGATGGCAAAGAGCTTATCAAACCTGACATTGCAGCGCCTGGCAAAGATATTATCTCTTGCTCTCACAAAGACGGCAGCCTCGTATCCATGAGCGGAACCTCCATGGCGTGTCCTCACGCAGCAGGCGTTGCAGCTCTGCTGTTCCAAGCAGATCCCTCCCTTACTCCTGAAGACGTAATGAAGATTCTCGCCAGCACAGCTTTGGATCTCGGAGATTCCGGAAAAGACAACAAATTTGGCTTCGGTCTCATGGATTCGGCAAAAGCAGTAAAAGCTGTTTTGGCTAAAACAAGACTTATCAACTCTTATCGCCATTATGAAGAAACTCTTGCAAAAGAAAAAGCTTTAACAGGCGTACAGACTAGATCCATGCTTGCTGCTCCTTTGGCGACCTACATCATAGAAGCATCAGCTGAACTTTCCGACAAAGAATTTGAAGCTTTGTCAGATGAAGTCCTCAAAAATTGCGGAACTTCCGCTAAGAAAGTTCTGAAAGATGCTGAAGATCTCAGAACTGCCAGAAAACTTCATACAGCTGAAATAGCCGACTAAAAAAACGACTTTTAATAAAAACTCTTCCTAGGCTGGCTAATTAGAATACAGCCATAAAAAAACTCAGCCGCCGCAAATCATACAATCTGCGGCGGCTTCTTTTATTCTCTAAAGTTTACCAGTAACTTTTTAAAATAAGCTCAGGAAAACTTTCCGTTCTTGCATCTCAAAGTTCTTAGATAAAGGCTTTCGAAATCACTTCTGTCAAAAGCGAAATCATAAGTCTGTTTCATGCAGAAAAATCTGTCAGGGCAATCTTTACATGTCATTGTTTCAAGCCTCCAATTTTTATCTATCTTCTAGCGCTGTTTTTGCTCATAAGCTCTGATTAAGGACAGATGCTGATGATCGATGCAAGGGGGGGGAAAGCTAAACCAATTTAACTCGCCACTCGCCACCCGCCACTCACCACTAAAATATATATCGGCATCAAGAAGCAAAATATGAAACAATTAAATTCGTAGTCCTTTTCAAGGCACCTGAATTATTTTGCAAAACTTCAAAAGCTGCTTTGGAATAAGATAGAGCTAAGTCAGGGGATTGCAGGAATTCTGAAAGAGCTGACTCAAAGCTCTCTGCATCTTTAACAATCTTTACCGCTTTCTTTTCTTGCAACTCCTCAGTCACATCAGCAAAGTTGCGAAAATAATTTCCACTTATCAGAGGAACATGAGCGTTGATAATCTCCAAAGGATTATGCCCGCCCACACTTTTATCTAATGTGCCTCCGATAAAAGCTACTGTTGCCAATGAGTAGAGAGAACTCAACTCGCCCATTGTGTTGAGTATAATAGCCTCTGGAAGAAGTCTATTACGCAATTCTGTCTTTAAAATACAATTAACAGATGCCTCGGAAAATCTCTTTTGCCACAAATCAGCATTCTTAATGTTTCTGGGAGCAATTAAAAGCCTGTTTCCATTTCTTACAGCTTTAAGCATCGAGGGGAAAAGCTCTTCAAACTCTGAGGGATGTAAAGAGCCAAAAACAACTACACTTCTATCTTTAAAAGCTTTCTTAACGTTTTCTATATCAGCTTTTAAAAAAGAAGGTAGCAGATCTGCTTTGATATTACCAGTGACTTCAACCAGTTGAGGATCTACGCCTATTTTAACAAGCTTCTTTTTGTCGCCAGGAGTTTGAACAAAAAAATTTGCAAAAGAAGTAAAAATCAATTCTCCCAATGACTTTTGCATAGAATAAAAACAGCAAATTTTATCACTAATACGGCCATTGATCAAAAACAGGGGCAGCTTGCGTTTTTTGCATTGCCAAGAAAACTCTGGCCAAAAATCTGTTTCCGAGATAAAAACCGCATCAGGTTTAATACGGTTGAATGCTTTTGTCATACTGAAGTGAGCATCTAATGGGAAGTATGTGCAAATATCTGCCTTATTTTTGTTATTAGCAGTTTTTAAAACATCGGGATGAGTAGTAGTAAAAACAAAAGAAGCTTCAGGAAATAGTTTTTTTAGTTCTTCTATTAAAGCAAAAGCAACAGAGGACTCTCCCATAGAAACACCATGAACCCAGAAAACTTTATTATTCGGGTCTGTAGGAGGCAATAAACCCAAATAATCAATAAGTCCCTCTTGCAAACGCCTTGAAAAATGTTTCAAGAAAGGATATAACGCAATAACTGGTGATAAAAGAAACATGTAAAGAGCTCTATAGCTAACTAAAGTTGCCTTTGCACTAAAACTGAGTTCCTTGTCCTGTTTAAAGACCATATTGCGGAACACCTTCTGTCATTTGCCCTCTCTCTTGCCTATATTTGGCTATTTTAGCTTCATGACGCGGCTTAAATCTGTCATAGAACCATAAATAATTATCAGGATATTCCAGTATTATGCGTTCCATTTTTTGAGCCATAATCTGAGTCACTTTTATAACAGCCTCTTGATGGGAAAGACCTTCTAGATCTTCATAATCCAGTTTAAATATTTTTCCTTCGTAGGTAAATGTTCCTGGTTTCCTCAAAGAATAAATCAAATATATAGGAACTTTTGCTTTTATACTCCAATTAGCAGGCCCCGGAGGGACACTCACCCAATGCCCTAGAAAATCCATATAGACACCAGCGTCAGAGCCATCCTGGTCAGCAATCATTGCTAGAAATCCGCCCTTTAGCAAAGCTCTATAAGCACCTGCAAGACCTCTGTCTCTGTCATGCAAACGTATTTTTGTAAAACTTCTAAAATATTCTATCAGTTCTCCGATGAGATCTTCCTTCTGAGCCATATAAAAAGAGTTAAGAGGATAGCCGCCGTGAGCCAGAAAGGCACCTAAAAGCTCCCAATTGCCAATATGAGGCAAAACAAAAATAAGCCCCTTGCCATTGTTGACATGTTCGTCAAGAATCTCCTTCAATCCCTCAATAGAAAATTTACTTTTGAAGTCATTGAAGCTATAGGCAGGGATTCTAAGAAAATCAAAAAACACATAAGCAAAATGTATGAAGGTTCTCTTAACTATTAAATCTACAGGCATTGGCGGTTTTTGACGCATTCTGAAATATATTCTGTCTATTTCCCGCTTAAGGCGAAGCCGCTCTTTTACCCAAAAAAGCCACAACAACAGCCCAAAAGACTCTGCAAGCATCCTGACAAAAGATTCTGGCAATAGAGAAACAATCTTAGAGAGAAGTTTAGCCGTTCTTTTTAACAATCCGCCTATATCCATATTAAAGATTCAGCAGAGAAAGAACCATTCTTACGACACTAGCGTTAGCTCCGTCAGGTCCTAAACGCTTTCTGATTCTTTCAAAAGCTTCAAATTGTTTATTTCGGCTTTCCTTATTGGCTATCAGGTCAATAGCTGTCTCAGAAAGCTTTTTAACTGTAAAATCATCCTGAATAAGCTCAGGCACAGCAAGTTCTCCCAATATAAGATTAGGCAAAGCTATATAATTAGGAAGCTTATAAAAGAGATTAGCTTGAATTTCAGTCAAAAAACCGACTTTATAACAAACTATCATTGGCACTCCAACAACCGCAGCCTCCAAGGTAGCTGTTCCAGAACTGATAATAACCAAATCAGACAAATTCATTACATTGTATATATTGCCTTCTGGCAAAGTTATAGGCAATTTACTTTTCTCCAACATAGCTTTTAGCTTTTTCTTAGAAAAGTTAAAAACCTCATCTGTATCTGTTTTTATTACTGGAACTGCAAACTGGTAATCAGGAAACTTTTTATGAATTTCCTTTGCTGCTTCAAGCATTGTCGGCAACATTTGAAAAAGTTCGCTGCGACGGGAACCTGGGCACAGAGCCACAACAGGCTTACCAGGAACCATATTATAAAACTTAATTGTTTCTTCTTTTGTCATAGAAGGCTTGGCAAGATCCACCATTGGATGTCCGACAAACTCAACATCAGCCTTCGCTTCTTTATAAATTTTATATGTGGTTGAAAAAGTAGCCGCAACTTTAGTTATCTTTTCAGCAGCTTCTTTAACTTCCTCGGGAGACTCAGCAAATTTGCTTGGCGGAAAATAGAATAATGTGGGAATACCCATTTTCTTTGCCATACGAACTATAGCCATATTGAAACCAGGATAGTCTACTGCTATAAACAGATCAAATCGGCTCTTAGAAAGCAATCTTTTAATTTTCCAAAGATTCATAATGATAGGCAACTGCTTGATAGACTCCATCAAGCCTATGGCTCCCCAATCTGTGGAATCGGCGATCATATTCACTTTGCGTTTTTTGGTTTCTATACCGCCTATGGCATGAATTTCAAGCTCAGGATATTCCAAAAGCGAATCTATGAGACTGGCTGCATAGAAATCGCCTGACGTTTCACCGGAGCTTATTAAAATTCTTTTACCCGTTGTCATCGAGATTACCTTCTAAGTTTTTCAGCAAGCAGAAGATCTGCACGCTCTTTTGCCTTGCTTAACTGCTTTTTAATTAAATCAATTGAAGTTTCAAGTTCTTCTGTTTCAGAAATATAAAACTTGGGACCACAGTAATAAACATTCTTTGAGAAAGGAAAAGCTACAAGTGTTTTATCCCAAGAGTTTAGGGAAAAACTGTTGCTGGATGCCATAACGCAAGGAACCAAGGGCACGCCAGTCTTTTTAGCCAGCATAACAGCACCGGGTTTCGGCTCTCCAACAGGGCCCCGGGGTCCATCAACCGTGATAAGAATAGATTTTCCGCTTTTCAAAGTCTTAAGCGCGCCAACCAGAGCTGCGACTCCCCCCCTGCTGCTTGAGCCTCTGACCATTCTGCTGTTGCATTCCCTTAAAGTAAATGCGGTTACCAAATCGCCATCTTTTGAGTTTGAAGCCATAGAAAGGATGTTAGGTCCTCTGAAGCGAGCTGCCATAAGAATTATATCTCTATGCCAAACCGCCAAGATTACAGGTTCCGAGAACTTGAGTCTATTAATACCGCCTTCAGCTTCGTTGATGATCTTAAAAGATGAAATCTGTTTGTGAAAAAGCGTGAAAAAGCGCAAGAGAAGCAATTGAAACTTCAACTTGAATATATAGCGCCTATCCGACCAACGTTCATTTTTCGGGTCAATAAGGTCTGGTATATTGTTTAAACTGCCTATCAGCGAATCCCTAATCATCTTTGTAGTCCACCGACTTGTATTGTGAATAGTATAAATTATAATAAGCACCCTTGAGAGCAATTAAATCTTCATGCTTTCCAACTTCTACCATTCTGCCTTTATCCAGAACTATAATTTTATCTGCGCCGACAACAGTAGAAAGCCTATGGGCAATCATAAAGGTGGTTCTGCCCTTCATCAAAAGTTTTAATGAGTCTTTGATCAAGTTTTCCGTTTCAGAGTCCAAAGCACTAGTAGCTTCATCTAAAATGAGAATTGGAGGGTCTTTCAAGAAGGCTCTTGCCAAAGCTATTCTTTGCCCTTGTCCGCCCGAAAGGTTTACGCCCCTCTCTCCAAGCAAAGTCTCATATCCATTTGGCTGCTCTCGTATGAAAGTATCTGCATTCGCCATCTTGGCAGCCTGAACTATTTCTTCAAAGGTTGCGTCCAACCTGCCTAATCTAATATTCTCCTCTATAGTTCCTGAAAACAGGAAAGTATCTTGAGGCACAACTCCTATAGAGCTTCTTAGACTATTTAAAGTCAGATCTTTTATATTTTTTCCGTCTATAAAAATGCCGCCTGAAGTTACATCATAAAAGCGCGGAAGCAAATTCACGAAGGTTGTTTTGCCTGAGCCTGAAGGCCCCACAAGAGCTATGATTTCACCAGGTTCTACCCTTATTGAAACTTTATTGAGAACCAGATCTGTATCTTCTTCGTAGCGGAAAACTACATTCTTGTATTCAACCTTGCCTTTGCAGTTTTCAAGTTTTTTAGCATCTGGAGATTCTTGAATAAGACTTGGGGTATCCAAAAGTTCAAAAACACGTTCTCCTGCCCCAACAGATTGGGCAATAACGTTACTGATTCTAGACAGCTTTCTGATAGGATGAAACAAACCTGTCAAAGCTACCAAAAAACTTATAAGCTGTCCTGGATTAATATTCCCTTTTATAACTTCACTGCCGCCATAAGCAAATATTACTGCTAAAGAGCAAGCATTAACAAACTCAATTATAGGGTTTATTGCAGCAGTGATCTTGCCGCCACGCATTGTCTCTCGATAGTTGCCCTCATTAGCTTCTTCAAACCTGTCCGCGAAGTATTCTTCCAAGGTAAAAGATTTTACAACCTTAACTCCTGTAATGAATTCTTGCAAAGTAGTCGCAATGTTGCCAATTTTATCTTGCATTGAGGCTCCAATGCGTTTCATTTTGCGAGCAAAATTGTTCATAAAGAGGCCTATTACAGGAATTATGACAACGCAAATAAGAGCTAATTTCCAATGTATATAGAATATATAAATAAGAAAGCCCATCAAAGATATTGTATCGCCAGTTATAGTTGTCAACTGAGAAACAAGATTTTGCAAAACTCCGATATCGGAGGTTATTTTGCTCATGATCTGACCAGTCTGTTGTTTTTCGTAATAGGAAAGAGAAAGCAATGAAATTTTTTCAAAAGCTTTAGCTCTTATGGTTTTCACTATTCTTTGCGAAACTTTCAAGAGCAAATAATGCTCAGCAAAAGAGCCTAAGCCCTTCATGAAAAGAGCAAAAACTATAAGTGCCGATATAACACCTATCATGGTTGCATTGCCTTCTAGAAGGACTTCATTCACAACGTCTTTTACAATCCATGCGGGAAAGATTTCTCCCGCAGCAACTACTAAGCTGCAAAGAAAAATAGCTACAAAATACCACTTATAAGGAATGCAATATCTCAGTAGCCTCTTAAATGAATTCACGCTTTTTCTCCAAGAGCCTTAATTCTTTTTGATATATGTTCTGCAACTCTTTTTTCAGTGCCCTGTTCTCCAAGAAGTTCACGAGCAGCCTTCAATGAGTCTTTTGTCTTTTTATAAAGTTCTTTATCATTAAGAAGCTTTAAAGCTTCTGCGGCAGTTCTTTCCGGCGTAAAATCCCACATAAGCAGTTCAGGAACTATAGTTTTGCCTGCGATTATATTTGGCAAAGATACGTGCTTAAGGGTAATTACCATACGGCCAAAAAGCTCTGTAAATGGGTTAAGCTTATAAACTACGACCATTGGAACTTCTAACATCGCCGCTTCCAAGGTCACGGTGCCTGACTTAATTAAACAAAGATCTGAAGCTGCTATAAGACTTCTGGCGTCCTCTTTGCACACTACAACATTGAGAGACTCATGCCCCTCTAAGTGAGCCGACATAAGATCATCCGACACGGCGGATGTTTGGGAAATAACAAAATCTGTGTCAGGAGCTTGTTTCCTAATAATTTCTGCTGCATCTAAAAGAACAGGCAAAATTTTATCAACCTCTTGATTACGGCTTCCAGGAAGCAAGGAAACAAGCCTTTTTCCATTCAGGTTTAACTTGGTTCTGAAATCTTCTTTGGAAAGTTCAGGGTTTACGCGGCCAACTAACGGATGACCATACCAATTGACTTCCACGCCATTTTCTTTCCAAATATCTACTTCAAAAGGGAAAAGAACGATAGCCTCATCTGTAACTTCGCTGAAAGCTTTGGCTCGTCCAGGATTCCAAGCCCAAACCTGCGGAGGAATATAGTAAATAACCCAAATACCGAGACTTTTAGCATATTTGGCAATACGTTTGTTAAAGCCTGGATAATCGATTAAAACCACAGCCACAGGACGCTCTCTCTTGAGCCAGCTCTTAACATCATACTCAATACGTTTTAAAAGTTTGAGATTTTTGACAACTTCAACTATACCGACTATAGCCATTTCATCAGAGCTATGAAGCCTTTTCATACCAGCTTTTTCCATTAGTTCGCCCCCTATACCGTGAATTTCAAGGTCAGGAGAAAACTTTTTAAGAGCCTCAATTACAGCTGAAGCGTGCAGATCGCCGCTTTGTTCTCCTGCCAAGAAAAAGACTTTCTGTACAGGAGTGGCTGAGGAGATGTGGGTTTTACCAGAAGATTGCAAATCGTTTTCCTTTTAGTAGGTAGCGGCTTTCACCTGAGAAAGAATTTCAAGAGCAACTTCCAAAGCATTTTTGCCGTCTTCGATTGTGACTAAAGGCTTTTTCCTAGATTTGATGCACTCAATAAAGTGTTCCAATTCCAACTTCAAAGGCTCAGCCTTTTGTATTTCAAGTTCCTCACACAGGATAGTCTCATCCTGTGCTGACTTTCTGCGTATGCTTATTGTTTGCTCGGCATAGTCCAGCGAAAAATACTTGTCCTTTTCAAACACTCTCAGCTTACGGACTTTATCTGAACTCACGCGCGAAGAAGTTAAGTTTGCTATACAACCATTTTCGAAAACCAAGTGAGCATTAGCTATATCTTCATTTTCAGTCAGAATGGGTATTCCAACAGCATCTATCCTCTTGATAGGAGATTTGACTAATGAAAGGACTATATCAATATCGTGAATCATCAGATCCAAAATAACGCCCACATCTTGCACCCTAGGCGAAAATGGTCCAAGTCGCTGGCACTCAATAAACAGAGGCTTTTCTGAAATAGTTCTGAGCTTCATCATTGCCGCGTTAAAACGTTCTACATGCCCAACTTGCAATATCAGATTCTTAGCTCCCGCTATTTCCAAAATCTCGTTAGCTTCCCGCAAAGTCTTAGTTATTGGTTTTTCTATAAAAATGTGCGTATCAGCTTCCAAAAAATACTTCGCAACTTCATAATGTAAAAAAGTCGGAACAACTATAGAGACAGCATCTGGAAAAGGCGTAATCTCTTTATAATCTTTAAAATAAGGGACACCAAGTCTTTCTGCTACTGTACGCCCTGTTTTTTCATCAACGTCCACAACCCCGATCAGCTCAGCACCTTCTATCTCGTTGATTATTCTGGCATGGTGCTGTCCGAGGTGCCCAACGCCTATTACAGCGGTTTTTATGACATCTTTACTCATTTCTGCCTCCAGAATTAAATAACTACTATGGCAATTCCTGCTTCATCAGCTAGCCTAACAACCTCATCCTTATCAAGCAAAAGCGTCATTTTATTTTCAAAAGCCAAACAAGTGGCTCCAGCTTTTTTAAGATATTCAACGGTATCTACGCCAACTGTAGGCATATCATAACGTTTATCTTGTCTGGGTCTTGCGACTTTCACTACTGTTATGTTCCCCTGCCCTAGTTCGCCGCCCCTCAATATAGCTGCGTCAGTACCTTCGATTGCTTCTACAGCGACAACCACCCGGTCCTTTATTACGACTGTTTGTCCTATATCCATTCCCGCAATCTGTTTGGCTATATCGAAACCGAAGTTTATGTCAGCCCATTCTCTTTCATTTGGCTCACGTTTTGTGAGTGTACCCTTTTCAGGAAGGAGAAAAGAAAGAAAAGTCGTAGAATCACAAACCTCAATACCTTCTTTGCGAAATTCGCTTATAAAAGCTCCTAAGAGAACATTATCATTTTGAGCTGGCAGTTTTTGCAAAAATTCCGCTAACCTCTCATCAGGCTTCAAAGACTCAAACATCACTGTTTTCGGAATTCTGCCAGCCATGATTATTTGTTTAACACCAGCGTCGACAAAGAAATCTATGACCTTCTGAAAATCTCCTACATAGATGGAAGTTGCATGACTTGCCAATTCAAAAACTTTAGGAGAGGCTTCGTCTTTTATTGCAGCAGCATAAACTTCATAGCCGTTTTTCCTTGCGGCCTGCAAAAAATAGATAGGAAATCTGCCGCTACCTGCTATTAGTCCTATACGTGACACGACTTTCCTCACTTGCTAAAAAAATGATGGTGAAAACCACCGCCATACAATATCATATTTATACAGATTAAGCTAATTCTTATTATCTTTAAGCTTTTTACTTTGACTTTTTTCTTCTTTTCTTCTTTTTCCCTGTTCCTGGCGGATTGAGATTTTCTAGCAAAATGCCAAGATCAGGTTCAGGATCCTTAGGACCTTGTATCCACCAAAGGTTTCGGCCAGTAGCTTTGTCTTTTCTTCCTTTCACATCAGATAAGTTAAAAGTAACTACGCGCCTATCTGGATAACTGAGAATTATCTTGAGAGTTATGTAGTTTATATCTACAACTCTTGCAGTAGCATCCTCAACAACAACCTCTGCTCCAATTTTTGGATACTTGCCCTTGAAGGAGGCATAATATCTATATTCATGAGAAAGACAACATAAAAGGCGGCCGCATATCCCTGAAAGCTTAACTGGATTAAGGCTTAAGTTCTGTTCTTTGGCCATCTTGGTGGAAACTGGATTAAATTTGTTCATAAACTGCTTACAGCACACTATTTTACCGCAACCGCCGATAGCGCCAAGCAATTTAGCTTCATCCCTCACGCCAATCTGGCGCAATTCAATCCTGGTTTTAAAAATAGAAGCGAGACTTTTTAGAAGGTCTCGAAAATCAACTTTATTATCAGATTTAAAGTATATAATCAAACGGGATAAATCAAACAAATACTCTGCCTTCAAGAACTTCATAGGCAAATCATGTTTTTTTATCTGTTCTTTTATTGTCGAGGCAGCATCTTCCTCTTTCTGCACTATTTCTTTCACGCGAAGCAAATCAGAATCATCCAGCTTTCTCACTATCCTGCTGACAAATTCATCTTTGTATTGAGGCTTACGGCTCTCTTCTTTATCTTCTTTGTCAAAAAGTTCCTGTTCTTCATCTTCCAAGTCTTCTTCGAGATCATCCGCAAAGTCGTTTAAAACCGCGGCCCCCTTTTCAATTATTCGAAGAACCGTGGCAACTTCCCTGCCCTGCTCCGTTTCCACCAAAACATCATCTTGGACGTCAAAGCCTAAAGGCTCGTCCGATTCGATATCTGCCCAGTAAACGGCAGGAAGTTTTCTTAAGTGCAGAGCTACGCTTTGTATCATACCGCAGGTCCTCCAATTTGAGTAATAAGATTTTCCAAAGCTAAAACTGGCTGAACATTGCGTTCCAGCATCAAGAGACAGTTTTCTGTCGCCTCCAACTTGAACTCTGATAAGACAAAGCTCTCATATTGAGGCATCTTAATAATATCTTCTTTAAAATTCTTGTTCAAGAGTAAATCTTCATCTTCAGAAGCAGAATAAATTATGGAATCCGAGTAAAAGCCTGCCAAAACATGTGCCAGTCTCTTTATTTCTCCTATTCCAAATCTGTCGATTCGGAACTCTATATCTTCTTTAATCTCTTTTAACAAAGCCGAGGGGTAAGATTTTGCAGCCTCATCCATTAGAGACTTCAATGCTTTGTTCATAGAAAATTGTCCGCTTTGGGCAATAGCCATAAACTCATCCGCAAACAGCGGTGCAAATGACAGCGGAAGCATGTTTGCTACAAACAACGAAAAAGCGAACTTTTTCCTGGCTGGCTCCAGTAAGTTGTTAGGCCTATCAAAAAGCCTGCGTAACGTTTCAGCTATAAGATCCAAGTTTCTTAATTCTTGCAATTCGTCGGAAGCAAAAATAAAAAATTGCTCCAAAGCTAAAAGATATTCGGCGTGAGCTCTGCTAATTCCATCAACTTTATCAATGGAAAAATCCTCTTCAGCACAAGCCAAGCTTCGCCCTAAACGCCCCTCGCCTAAAGAACATATGTCTGCAGCTGAATTTGAAGAAAGCTTATATATATTTTGTAAAAGCTCTCTAATCTCCTGATAAGAAGGCGAATTAAATTGAACTATCTCTGCACGGCTAGCAACAGTCGGCAAAACAGAGGTTTTATCATAAGCAGTTAAAATAAAAATTACGTATGAAGGTGCCTCTTCAAGGATTTTCAAGAGAGCATTGGAAGCTTCTTGATTAAGATTTTGTGCAGGATCCAAAATGAAGATTTTATAGCGGCTCAAGATTGGCGCAATCATAGCAGCATCACGTATAAATCGAGCCTTAGCGACTCTTATCTCGCGATCAGGCGAAAATATTTTTTCAACGTCAGGATGGCTGTTTCTCTGCATACGCCGGCATGAATCACAAATGCCGCACATTGACATATTGCCTTCTACGTCTGTTTTGGGTTCCAAGCATTGGAGTATTCCTGCAAAAAGCTCAGCAGCAGCGACCTTTCCACAAGACTCGGTGCCTGTGAACAAATAGCATGATGGAAAGGATTTTTGATTAAGCGATCTTGAGAGATGCTCAGCAGCTTCCTTTTGAAAAAGAAGCTCAGAAAAGGATTTAATTTTTACTGTCATTTGAGATTTTAAAGTAAGTGAATATACAGATACATACCATAACAGTGAGCAATATAGCCGTAAAATGTTGAACGCCTCTGTGAGGAATGTCAGCCGCCAAAATCGCTACAAGACTGAAGCAGAAAGAAACCATCCATAAAAAGGTTGTCGTCTGTTTGCTATTAAATCCTCTCTTCATGAGTTGATGATGCACATGTTCTTTGTCTGCTTGAAAAATAGGAACCCGCTTGAAAAAACGACGCAAAATAGCAAAAATCACATCAGCAACAGGCAAACCAAATGCAATGAGAGGAATAATCAGAGGAAACAAAATAGACCCCTTTGCTCCTCCAGCTACCGAAAGAGCGGCTATAACAAAGCCTAAGAAATATGCGCCTGAATCGCCCATAAATATTTTAGCTGGATGCAAATTATATTTTAAAAAGGCTATTATGGCTCCCATGAGCGAAACCGAAATAACCAAAACATTCATAATCTGTTCTAGAGCATGCACATGAGGTGTAAGAAGACGAACTAAAAAAAGCGTAAAAAGAGCGATCAAAACTATTCCGCCTGCTAAACCGTCTACACCATCTATAAGATTGATAGTGTTAGTCAAACCTATAATCCAAAGCATAGTCAGGGGATACGCCAAAAGTCCTAAAGCTATCTGCCCTTCTCCGCTTATGAAATCTGTAACAACAGTTATTTTAACTCCAAAAGCAAAAAGGATAAAACAAGCGACTATTTGCCCGGCAAGCTTCACCTTGGCGTTAACATCAACCAAATCATCTATTAACCCGATAATAAAAACAAAAGTCGATGCAGCAAGCAAACCAATAGTAGCTTTATTTTGAGACAAAAACGGCAAAGAACCCAAGAGGCTGGCGAGATAAATCGCAAGCCCCCCGATTCTCGGCGTAGGCGTGGAATGAATTTTCCTGCCTCCCGGTCTGTCTACTAGCCCCAGTTTATTAGCAGCTTTTCTTACCAGCGGAATCAAGAGAAGTCCGCTTACTATCGAAATAAGAAACGCCCCAATAAAAGGCAAATAGTCAATATTGTTTAATTCCATTTTTTCAACTCTCTAGAAAGAATTATACTACATTTTTAGCAATTTATCAGCCAAGGCGTTGAATTTTTCAACTCTTCCTTTCAGACCTTCTATAGTCTCTGACCAAAATGAGCTGTCTTCCAAATCAAAGCCTAAGGTTTTCTTAGCAATTGTTTGAGCTTCGCCAGCCCCTGATCTCTCCAAAAAGAGCTCATATTTTGGCAAAAATGCTTCCGCACCTTCTTTTTTGAGTGTTTGCATCATGGCGTTACTTAAAAGCATTCCAAAAATATACGGATAGTTGTAGAAAGTCACGTCGTCCGCATAAAAATGCAATTTGGATGCCCAGAACAACTCGTCCTCGCCGCCATCTTCCAACAAGCCCACAAACTGTTCCTTCATGGTTGTCCGCATTATCTCCTTTAAAGCGGAAGGCGGAACTTCACCTTTTTGCCTTGCCTCATGGAAGCGCTTCTCGAAATGAAATCTTATAGGGATATCAATCAGGTGAGAAATTATGTCATTAACAGAATTGGTCAAGATTGAGAGTTTGAGCGAATCTGAAGCTTCAGGATCATTTAGAATTCCTTCTGCTAAGATAATCTCAGCAAAGTTGGATGCAGTTTCAGCCAAGGTCATAGGATATTCGCTGCAAAGCGCCCTATTTTTTTTAATAATACTGCTGTGAAAAGCATGCCCTACTTCATGCGCAAGAGTCGAAATATCGCTGATGGAGCCAGTATAACTCATAAAAACTCTGGATTCTCCGTTATATAGAGAGCTGCTGCAAAAAGCGCCTGGTCTTTTCCCTTCTTTGGCTACTGAATCAACCCATTGTTTTTCAATTACTTTTCTGAAAAAGGTTCCCAGTGCAGGATAATGCTTATCAAAAGCCTTTTCTATTATTTTTAAAGCTTGCTCCCACGAGTATTTTTCAACTCCAGGAATTTGAAGAGCCGCTTCACAGTCATACCAGCAAAGCTTTTCTAATCCAAGAACCTTAGCTTTCGCTTTACCTGCAAGCAGTTTGATTTCCTTTGCTTCGTCAACAGCCTGCATCATAGCCTTAAGACATTCTTGGGAAATTGCAGATTGTTCCAATGCCACGTCAAGAAAATGCCCGTATCCGCGTCTTTCAGCAAGAGTAAGTCTGGTTCCTGCCAAAGCATTTAAAGCAGCAGCACAGACATCCTCCACTCTTCTCCAGGCTTTTTTTCCGCCTTCAAAAGCCGCTTTGCGAAGCTTTCTGTCGGGATTTGCACAAAGCGACCTGCATTGAGCCGCAGGAATAGTTTCTTTTTTACCGTCAGGCCATTCCATCTCAAAGTTGAGTTTGCCTGAAACAGTGCCATAAAGCCTAGTCCAAGAGCTGAAACCGTTCACGCTTAAGTCAGCCGTCAAAGCTTCCATTTCATCGCTCATAGTTCTTTGAGAAGCCTTGCGATAGCGTCTTAAAGTAGGAGCTGCCGTTTCAAGCTGTTTTCTGGAAACAAACTCTTCAAATTCTTTGTCAGTAGCATTTTTAAAAGCACCTTTAAAAAGCATTTTGAATTTTTCAGCAGCACTTGTTACACTACCTGACTCATAAGAGAGTTTCGCATAGTCTTCGTTATGAGCATCAGCAGCAGCTAAACAGCCAGCATAACTGCCTATATGCGTAATTCTTTTAAAAAGTTCTTCATAGGCCAAAAAATGCTTTTCCCATTCTTCCATGTTAGAAGACGAAAGAGGTTCAGCTTGCATAATTTCCTTCTCAAATACGGAAAGGTCTTTTTTCAGACTTGCAAGAAAGTCCTGCATTTCTTTTCCGTTAAATTCGTCAAAATAAGTCTTCATTTGCCATGTAGAACCACCGGACATTTTAATCTTTCCTCCTGATTTAATTTTCAACATACAGTTTACACCTATTAAGCGTTTTTTACAGAAATTATATTTCCACACTTCACACTGCTTTAAAAAGCATGATGTACAATTTCCAATCAATAGAAATCCTCCATCACCATTTGCTATTTTTCATGTTTTTCAACAATTAACTAGACAACATAAAAGCAAAACCATATACTTAATCATGTAAAAACATATAAAGTAGCACTGGAGGATATAAACTTGAACCGTAAACTTCTGACAACCCTTCTGATTTTCTTCTCCTTAACCATAGCCAACAAAGGCATGGCACAAGAATCCGCCTATTTCGAGCCATATCGTCTGCCAGACATATCGGTAGTAGATATTGAACGTGCAGAGTATGTGCCTGTATACCAAAAAAGCCTTGATGTCATAGAATCAGAGCAGATAAAACTGAAAGCCGAACGTAACCCTGTTAAACTGCTCCAAGAAAGCAACTCTTCAGTAGTGTTCGGCGGTGGCTTGAGAGGTGCAACAGTAACCCCTTCCTATAGAGGATTTGCTCCAAGATACACCCTAGTCACCTTGGACGGCACCCTTGTAAACACACCTTGGAACGGCACATCTCTGATTTCCGGTTTCCCGCTTGCTAGATTGAAACAGGTAAAAACAGTATCCCCAGGATTTGCACTCGCTTATGGTCCAGGCAGTTCAGGCGGAGCAGTTAACATGGTATTGCCTTCTGGCAAAGATCTTGAAGGAGGAACACTTGCCCTTGAGGGAGGCAGCGATAGCAAAAAATATTTTGAACTAATGTACGGCATGTCAGATGATGAGCAAGAGCATCTTTGGGGTATTTTCAAAGATGAAGACGAAGGAAAAAGAAAATTCGCAGACTTCGTTAATGCCGCAACATTACCTGTCGCAGGCTTAGGTGAAGTCGACAATAGAAAAGACAGCACAGCCATCTTTTATAAAGGAAGCTTAAAACTGAGAGATGATCTAAAATTGCATAGTTTGATTTTGCACAATGAAGGCTCTATTACGTGTCCTCAATATTTCGAAAGATTTGATCCTTGGAGAATGAGACTTTTTGGAATGGGCTTGGAAAAACAAATGGGCAATTCAGCCAGTTTACAGCTTAGATATACAGCATATCAAGACTTCACAAGAACATCTGCATACGCTTTCGGCGATAACAGCCTCTCTAACCCGACCAAAACTGATGACAGCCCTACCAGAGTCAACATGGACACTTTTGAGATTCTTTACAACCTTAAGAGCACGGACAGATACCACTGGACCTTTGGAGCCATGAAACAGGAAACAAAAGACGTTGGACACAGTTTTGCTAATGCAGCAGGAACTGGCATAATCAGGGAAAAATCTGTCGACAATAAAGGCTTTTTTGTCAACAATCTCATAAACTTAAGCGAAGACTTTGACTTGAACCTCTCATATCGTTCTGACGAAGACTACGAAGGCAGCATGCACTCATCTTGGGCAGCAGGCGGACTTTACAGAATAAGTGACAGCTTCAGAGTAGCAGGTTCGATCAGTGAAATCGCCAAAAATCCTAATATGCAAGAAATGTACAGAATACGTATGAGCGGCAACACCATCAGAGCACGCGGAAATCCGGATTTGGACTCTGAAACCTCCAAAAATGTCGAACTTACTTTGGAATATGACATTTCAAATAAAACTGTGCTGACTCTGACTTACTTCAATGCTGATATTGATGACATGATAGCTTGGCGAAACGATCCTGGACTAGGCTTTGATACTGCTGTAAACCTCGAAAAGACCAAATTTTCCGGTCTAGAGTTCTCAGCAGTCTCACAACTCAAGGATAATCTTAAGGCTTGGATTTCTTTTACAGAGTTCAGCAAAGCTGACGATGTAAGCCCTGGAATCGCATCCTACAGACTCCCCGACAGGCCGGAAAACCGTGCTGTTTTGGGAACTGCCTACGAATGCGGGAAAAACAGCTTCATGCTCTCTGCAATGTATCAAGGCAAAATTAAGGCTACAAACGATGGTGCCACAGCCTATCCCGAAGTAGACTCATCCTTCTCGCTAAACCTTAACTTGAGACATCAGGTTTCCGATAACTTGGCATTCTATATAGGAGCTGAAAACCTCTTGGATGACGATGATATTATTCTGAATCAAACATCAGGTATTGGTGCAGCTCAAGGAGCAGGCATCAACTTAAATCGTTCAAATCCGATGTATTATCAGCCTGGCAGACAGATTACTTTCGGAACTGAATACAAATTCTAAAAAACAGTGGGTAGTGGGTGCTGGTTAGAAAGAGCCCAAAACCACAAAAACACCCTAAACCTTCTCTAACCGCTAATTAACAAAACATCGCAGCTACTATCAGCTGTGATGTTTTTCTGTAATTAAGTCAAAGGATTCAGCTATTTAAGCACAGAATTTTTAAGCTACGCTTAAAAAGTGCTCTTCTTGCTATAAACGCTAATTATTGCTATTATTAAAAAAGATATCAGGCAGTTTGCTTACATCTTGCAAAACTGCTTATATGCCCTCTTTATAAGCTTCTTGGAGGAATTCCATGAAAACAACAATATGCTCAAGAAATATTCTGAAAAAAATAGCTTTACCGCTTATGCTCTGTCTTTTTCTAGCGCTTTCCATGTTATTTAAATGCAACGCAAAACCGCAAGGCACTCTTCGCGAAGTCATTTTAAATGACGGCACAAGGCTCGTCGGCTATATAGATTCAATGAGCGGCGGTGTCTATACTATAAAAACAGAAAGCATGGGAACAATTACCATTGAAGAAAGAAAAATACGACAAATTTCAGATTACATGCCCCAAGCTATTCAGCAACCTTTAGAACACCGTCCTTCTGCCTACAACAATAATCGAAGCAATTCTTATTCGCCACCAAACCAAAGCAGAAAATCATCTCAAAGTGCTCCTCCAGCAAACTACGAATCCGAATACAATCAAGCTCAACAAAAGTTACAACAAAACATGTCTAATCCAGGATTTCTGGACTCTTTAATGAATTTATCTTCAGATCCTGACATGCTTGACGCTATGAGCGACCCCGAGTTTATGAGAGCTATAAACGAATTTGACATAGAATACCTGATGAATGACCCGACAATGCAAAAGATAATGCAAAGCGATGGAATACAAAATATTTTAGGCTATTGATTTTTCGTTTATTTATCCATATTTATAGTCAGACCACATTAAAACATTGAGAAGCGATACAAATGAAACATCGAAAGACTGCAAACTTTCATATTCTCTTCCTTTTAGCATTATATTCAGCTGTTCTTGCTATAAGCCCCGCCGCAGCTTTTGCTGAATTCTCTATAAATAAAGCTGCTTTGCTGCTGACAACACAAACACATAACGAAATTTCAAAACTTAAAATTCCTCTGAAACAAACTGAATTTATAGATCTTGAAGATTTTGCGATGTCAATGGCAGCAGAACACTCGTTCTCTCTTATAATCTCTAAAACAATTCATCTTCCCATAAAAAAAGCTCATGGAGCAACTATTGAAGAGGTTTTAAACAGCTTTTGCGAAGATACCGACATAGGATGGCTCTTTGATGAAAATTGCCTATACTTGGCAGACAAAAATAAGCTGCAAACTTTCCTTCAAGACTTACAGACGATAGCTGCGACTCTGCCCGATTCTAAAACGACACCTGCAACATTTACAGGCAGCTTCAAACAGATAGATCTGTCAATGCTGTGCCTCTTTCTTTCCTCCCTTTCCGGAGTCAAGATAATCCCGCCTTCAGATCACGATATATCCCTAACAATGAAAGTAATAGATTTCAACTGGAAAAAACTTCTTCTGGCGGTTACAATGTTAAATGACTTCAAATTGGATATCTCGGATTTCTCTGTCTTCATTGTTCCGAGACAAACGTAAAACATCTGAAAACCGGAATTTAAAGAAAAACAAATGAAACTGTTCAGAGCAGCCGTATTTAAAACTTTACCTGCGTTTTTTTTACTTTTGTCGGGTCTTTTAGTATGCGAAGCAGCTCCCCTGCCATATTCTGACTTGGCTCAATATGATCACCTGCCGCTCAAAGAGCGCATTGCCCAAATTGAAAAAGCAGGAATAGATATGTATAAACGTCACAGATACGATGACGCCATACAGATTTTCAATATAGTCTTAGCTTTGGATAGTAAAAACGCAACAGCGCATCTCTGGAAGAAAAAAGCCGAGATGCAAAACAGATTTAACCAAAATAATGAACTCAAACAGCAAGCTTATAAAAAATATGACGGAAGACTCGTACCAAAAGAAAAGTTTGAATGGCCCGAGAGCATAGGACATTTCGAGGTAAGATATTCAGAGTACAAACCCAATGTCTATCCTCCAAAGGAAGTCAGACAACCAGCTACAGACGAAGAGTTAAAAAAATCAAAAGCGAAAACACTCGCCAAAGGAGCCAAAGCCTTTGATTTCTTTGAGTTGGCTATGCTCTACTGGTCGAGAAAAGAAACAGAGCAAGCTTTAAAAACCTATATAAAAGCGGTTGAAATGGATCCGCGAATCTCCGCCAAGAATGACGAAGCAATGCTGTACACCATACAGCTTGAAATAGAAGAAAAAATGCTCTCTGGTGAACCCACAAAAGAAGACTACAGACAATATGCTTTGGTTTCTTACTTGCAAGGAGCTATATATGACGCTGTTAAATATTTTGCAGCCAGTGCAGGGAAACCAGGAACAGAAGAGTATAACGAAGCCCGCAAAATTCTTTCTAATATACTTAATAACACTCCTCATGCCCATTTCATGTCTCCAGCCGACTTATTTGGCTTCAGAATGCTCTATGCCTGTGAAAAAGATGGACATTATATATACCTGAGAATGAAACTTATGCCTCAAATGAACGCAATAGTAATTCCATTCGATATGTTTCTCCCCTCTCATCTCGTTGAGGATGTCTACCTGGAAAACTCAAAAGATCTTTCTTTTGTTCTTGCAGAAGAAGGCATGGATGAGTATACCCTCAGACTTTGGCTGATCATTAGAGAGCATCCAGACGACTTTCATCAGTATGATGCCCAACTGAGAATCAAACTAAAAGATCCGACTGAATCATCAACTTCTTTCTATTTGGCAAATCATATTACTCCAATTATAGAAACAGATAACTGGGCTTTTATAGTTACTCCTGCGGGCATAGAACCAGCTTTTTATGAGCCGCCTGATTTTGTCAGACACTTCAGAGACTCGGCTATAAGCGCCTACTCTCTTTATAAACTAGAAGGAGAAGGCCCCAGAATAATCCTAAACAATTATGCTTATACTCCTGTCGACAAAGAAAACTATTGGGATATAATGACAGACAACCTTGACGCTGCAATAGATGACGTATTCAAAGCTATACATGCCAAAGCTGAGGCTGCAAAGCTGGATGAAGAAAAAGCAAAACAAGAAGCTGCTGAAAAACTGATCGAAGAGAAAGTTCAGCAACGCCTTGAAGAACGCTTAAAAGAAGAAACAGAAAAGATGTCCTCTCCGATGATGAAACGCATTCAACGGAGTAAAGAACCGGAAAAAACACAAACTGACTAATTAATTAAAAGGTGAATAACAATGACAGATGTTGAAATGGTTTTTGCCAAGTATATGCAGACACTTTCAGATCAAAAGCCAGATGCTGCCACAAGTTTTTTTCATGAAAACGCAACAGTTTTTTTCAGAGAAGGCAGTTATTTTGGCAAAAATCAAATATCTCAGATTTTAAAAAACACTTTTTCCATTATAAAAGACGAAACCTTTACCCCCTCAAAGGTAAATTGGCATTATAAAAGCAACGACACAGCCGCTTGTACATTTCAATATGAGTGGAGCGGAAGAATACAAGGCAAGCGATTTACCACTCTTGGCAGAGGCAGTTTAACTTGGGTCAAAGATATAAACGGAGATTGGAAAATAATTACCGAGCATTTCGGCCCTACACCGAAATGACAGCGAGCAGGAATTAGTGGGTAGAAAGGGCAACTGGAACAGTAATAAGTGATGAGTGGCGAAAACTCCAATGAAGCAGGGCATAGGGTGTAGGGGTTAGTGAAATTGTTTAGAACCCATTGTTGAAACTGATAATTGTTATAAGCAGCTAATAAACAACTGAAACCGTTAAGTTGTTCTTAGGTGAAAATCGAAAAATTACATCGTAATTTTGAAATAGTCACATCAAAGCTTTTTGTATTGGTGTCCTTGGAACTCAACAAGGAAAGTAAAAATATTTTATATTTTACGAGGGTCTTTGAAAAAGAAATAGATATTTAGAAGATTCATTTTATAAATATCTGTTTCTGCTCGGATACATCAAACATTAGATTCTTTTAGTATATAATGTCTGGCAGTTTGCTTTTCGTGCCTTCGTGTTTTTTGTCGTTTAGAAAGGTTCTTAGAGTATTTGTTCTAGGTATTTGGTCCTTGCTACCTCCTACACCCTACACCCTACACCCTACACCCTACCCTCTATCCCCTTAATAAGGTTACCAGTATTCCTCACCGCTCTTATTATCTTCTTCAGGCTCCTCAGCTACTTCGACCAGTATTTTTGATACTCTCATGACATCCAATTCTAAAACCGTAAATTTCAAGTTTTGAAATTCAGATGACTGCCCTACTTCAGGCAACCTATCCATGTGCTCAATCAGCCAGCCTCCAATAGAATAATACTCGCTGTCAAAGTCCGAGAGGTCCAGATCAAAGTAGTCGACAAAATCTCTTATTGAAATATCGCCAGCTACTTCATAAAAATTTTTCTCATTGGTTTCAAGTATACCTAGCTCAACATCATCGCTTTCATCCCAAATTTCGCCAACAAGTTCTTCCAAGACATCTTCTAGAGTAACACAACCTAACGTTCCGCCATATTCATCGTTCACAATCGCCATCTGAAGATTTTCATTATTCATAAGTTTGAAAACTTCAGGCAGTTTCATGGTCTCATAAACAAATCTGGGCTTCATAAGCATCTGCTCTAATTTTTCATGATCTATAGTTTCACCCTCTGCGAGAGCCTTCAAAAAGGAGTTAACGAAAAGTATGCCTATAACGTCATCTATAGTATGTTTGTAAACGGGAATTCTGCTATATTTGGAAGTAAGCACTGCTTTAACTATATCTTTCATCTCGTCTTCAATGTCTATAGCCAAAAGATCAACGCGATGAGTAACAACTTCTGAAACAGTTATTTCTGAAAATTCAAGAGAAGATTGCAAAAGATCTGACGCATCCTCGTCTATTATGCCATCCGCTTCTACTGACTCTATTATAGTCACAAGCTCATCTTCAGTTATTGTAGGTCCTTCTTCAGGCTTTCCCCAAAATCTCGATATCTTATCAATGAGGTAAACTACCAAAGATGTTGCAGGTTTCAAAACAATCATTATAATCCTTAATGGGAAAGCAGCAATCATTACATAGGTTTCAGCAACCTTTTTGGCCACAATCTTTGGAGTAATTTCACCAAAAATTAAAATAATAACCGTCATAAGCACAGTAGAAATCAGTGCCCCGCTTTCTCCAGCTAACTCCATTATAATGACTGTGCTTATGGCTGAAGCTGAAAGATTAACCAAGTTATTGCCAATAAGTATTGCTGACAAAGCCTCATTAAAGTTTTTTATAATATAAAGAGCTAATGATGCTGCTTTACTGCCAGATTCACTCTTGTGTCTTAATCTGACTTTACTTGCTGAAGAAAAGGCTATTTCACAAGCAGAGAAAAATGCGGAAAAGAGGATACATACAATTATGCCAATATAAGGAGCCATTAGACCACAGCTCCTTTGCTTAATTCTTTCAAATCTTCTTCATCCCAAATCTCTCCTACAAGTTCTTCAAGAATATCCTCTAAGGTGATTATACCTATGACTTTAGAATGATCGTCTAAAACCAAGGAGATATGATTGCGTCTTGAACTCATAGCATGCAAAACATTATCAATATGAGCTTTGTGATTAACAGCAATAGTCTTGCGTAAAAGTTCCTTTATACTCTTCATATCCTTTTTTTTGATGTAAGCCCGTAAAAACTGTTTAGTATGTAATATGCCAATAATATTTTCTCTTTTCCCTCTATAAACAGGAAGGCGAGAATATTTGGTCTTTTTGATTTGCTCTGCTATTTCATCTACAGGCTTTGTAATATCTACTAGTTCAACATTATCTAGGGGCGCGTATGCATCTTTGACTTTTTTAACATCAAATACTATGGCAGAATTTATCAGTTCTTGCTTATCCTCTTGAAGAACCCCTTCCTCATTGACAGTTTTTAATATGGTATAAAAATCCTCTTCGGTTATACCTTTGTTGTCAGATTCTTTGAAAAGCTTACTTGCAAATACAGAAATTAAAGTAAACAAATAGCTCAATGGAGTAAAAAGCTTCATTAAGAAAACCAAAGAGCCGGAAATGGTCATAGCATAGTTAAAATTGGATTTCGCGTAGCTCTTGGGAATCATTTCACTAACAAAAAAAACTATGATGGTGGAAACCAAGGTCATATAGGTAACCGAACCAACACCCCAAAGCTTAGTGGCTATAAGAGTTGCTACAGAAGCAAAACCTATATGCGTAATATTATTCCCTATAAGGAGAGTTGTCAGAGCCTTTTCAAAATTATCTAATATGTACAGGGCTCTTTTGGCTCTTTTATCACCCTCGTCCGCCAGTTTTTTGGCTCTGATTACATTTAGTGAGGCAAACGCTATTTCGGCAGATGCACAGTACATTGCACCTAATAGCAAGATGAGTAGTATCAGCAAATTCAGCCATAGGTTGTCGTCCATATGAGGGTAAAAAAGTTCTCCTTTCACATTCTTCTAAATAATACAGAGAAGAAATTTGTTCCTTATGAAGTATAGGCTTTTACCATAATTCAGCTTATAAAACAAGGAGAAGATTAAAGGAGAAAAAGTGCAAACTTTCACAAATCACTCTTGCTTTTTTCTATGCAATCAACTAAAATCTCATCAGTATTTGCATATTAAGGAGACTTTCACATGAAAAGACACGATGTTTATAAATGCTCAATTTGCGGCAATATCATAGAAGTAGTAAACCCAAGCGCCCCCGCATTAGTTTGTTGCGGCAAACCAATGGATCTGCAAACAGAACACTCAGCTGATCTTACAACTGAAAAGCACGTTCCCGTTATTGAAAAAACAGCTAACGGCATAAAGGTAGTAGTGGGTTCCACTGCCCATCCTATGGAAGAAAAGCATTACATTCAGTGGATTCAGGTCATAGCAGGCGACAGAGTATATATGAAATATCTGAAACCTGGCATGAAACCTGAAGCAGAATTTCCTGTTACAACTTCACCAATTAAAGTACGCGAATATTGCAACCTCCACGGCCTTTGGGTAAACAAAGCGTGAGATACTAAAATTATGGCAAGACGCACCAAATATCAGCAGCTCGCTGTTGCATACGACAAAGGCGTAAAGGATTGCAACAACTACCAAGCGAAATGTCGAGACTTCGTAACAGATCTTAAATGTTCTCTAATTGAGTATCTGAACTGTCCAGAGACTAAAATCTACATGTTCCAGCCGACTATGGGTCTGCAAGTAAAAGATCGTTCCTTCAAAGGAGACGCTTTCGACATAGAATTCGGGGAAGACGGTAAGGCTGCGATAGGATTTGCCGTCAATGTCAATGATCAAGATCTGAAAGACAAATTTTTCAGCTTTTTGGTGATTTTCAAGAAAAAGGGTGAAAACTTCGAATTTATGTTTGATGACAAAAAGAAGTTCTTGAGCAGTCCTGAAGGAATCGAAGAGTTTTGCGAGCATCTGTTCAACGAAGCTCAACAAAACCTTTTACAAAGACTGGAAAATTTCTTGAGTTCACCTGAAGACACAGAAAAACCTATCGGATTCCAAATGGCAAAGTAACATATATAAAATAAGCCATAAACTGAGTTTTCAGTTTATGGCTTATTTTTATTTTAGGAGATTATTTGGCAGTTTCTGAACTGCGAGTTTCTCTGATCAAAACAACCTTAACTTGTCCAGGATATTCCATATCGTTTTCAATCTTCTTAGCTATGTCGTAGCAAAGCTTTGGAACCATCCTGTCATCCACTTCTTCAGGTTTAACTATAACACGCACTTCTCTTCCAGCTTGAATCGCATAAGCAGAATCTACGCCGTTAAAGCCCTTAGCTATATTCTCAAGATCAGAAAGTCTCTTGACATAAGCCTCTAGAGATTCACTTCTGGCTCCACGTCTTGAAGCTGAAATAGCGTCAGCAGCAGCAACAAGAACTGCTTCTGGAGTTTCAAAAGGAACGTCTTCATGGTGAGCTGCTATGGCATTGACCACTTTGTCGCTTTCCTGATAACGTCTAGCAAAATCCGCTCCCAGCTTTGCGTGACCAGCCTCATCACTTTCTATCACTTTGCCTATATCATGCAAAAGTCCAGCTCTTCTGGCAAGTTCCACATCGCCGCCTATTTCAGCTGCAAGGTTTGCTGCTAGGTTCGCAACTTCTATGGAGTGTTGCAAAACGCTCTGGCCATAAGAGGTTCTGTAGTTAAGCTTGCCTACTATTTCTACCAGCTCTTGATGTATGCTTTGAATACCAAGAGCGAGCATTGTCTGCTCACCTGCTTCAACTATACGAAGTTCTGTTTCTTTGACAGCACGTTCATACATTTCCTCTATCTTAGCCGGGTGTATACGTCCATCTAAAGTCAGATTTTCCAGTGTAACACGAGCTACTTCGCGCTTGATAGGATCAAAGGACGAAAGAACTACGGCTTCAGGGGTATCGTCAATAATCACGTCTACACCTGTAAGATTCTCAAAAGCTCTGATGTTTCTGCCTTCACGGCCAATAATTCTGCCCTTCATTTCCTCGCTGGGCAATTCAACAACTGTGACTATAGGATCGATGGAATGATCGGTCGCACAGCGCTGAATAGCAGTGGCTAAAGCATCGCGAGTTTTCCGATCAACTTTACTCTTAATTTCCTGTTCAGCTTCATTTATCTTCAAGGAAATTTCATATTGAAGGGTATCTTCAACATCCTTCATCAAGATTTCTTTTGCCTGATCTGCAGTCAAACCGGAAATTTTTTCCAGCTCAGTTTTTTGGGCAGCCTTGATGTTTTCTATCTCAGTTTTAATCCCTTCAACTTCTGTTTCTTTTTCTCTCAGATCGTCAGCACGTTTATCCAGCTTTTCCGATCTTGAATCAAGTTTCTCTTGTCTGCTGTTAAGGTGAGCCTCTTGCTTTTCCAACTCCTGTTTTTTCTTTGCAATGTCTTTTTCGGCATTACGTCGATCGGCTGCATCCCGATCTCTGATATCCTTAGATTTTTTCTGAGCTTTTTGGAGTTCTTTTTGAGCATTACTTTTAGCTTTAGAGATAATATCTTTCTCTTGCTCTTCCGCTCTGGCAAGAACACTGTCAGCATCTTTTCGCAAAAGATGGTTGGAGATGAAATAACCAAGAAGACCACCGACAATGGCTGCAACGGCAGCTATTATGTATTGCATGGGGCCTCCGTCAAATTTTCTTCGTAGACTACGAAATATCCGCTTTGTATTGGATATTAAATGTTTTTTTTGCATTAATTGGTACTGTGATTTTAGAGTTTTTCAGTATGAATTTTGAAGTTGAAATCCTTTTCCATCTGTACAATAAAGTTTTCAACCGCTTCTGCCTGCTTGCCTTGAATCAGGTGCATTTCAAGCTGTTCTCTTACCTCTTCTAGAGGAATAAGAGAAGCAGGTTTCTTGTCATTCAAGCGTATAATGTGATAGCCAAATTGTGTTTTGACAGGACCCACTATGGCTCCTTTTTCAGCTTTCAAAGCTGCTTCTGAAAACTCTCTTACCATAGTTTCAGGGGTGAATTCACCCAAATCGCCGCCTTGTTTGCCAGAGGGACACTTGGAAACAGCGCCAGCTATTTCGGCAAATTTCTCAGGATTCTTTTTCAAAACAGCCAGATGCTTTTGAGCTTCTTTTTCGTCTTCGACAAGAATATGGCTGGCATTCAAAACCTCAGGCTGTGTAAACTGGATAAGGTTTTGAGCATAATAAGCCTCAAGTTCTTGAGGAGAAACAGTTGCTTTGTCTGCAACTTCTTGCATAACCATTTGAACCTTCAGCTGTGTTTCCACGTTGCCATAAAGCACGGGGTGCTTTGCCTTATAAGCATCTATGTTTTCCGAAACATTTTTTGCAGAAATCATAGCGAATACATATTGATTTACAAGTTCTCCAAGAGCTTGTCCGTGCATAATCTGTGGCCTAATCATCGGAGGAATCTGCTCAAGCTGAGCCAACAAAGGAGCTATAGGAATGGATTCTTCCTTGCCGTTAAGCTTATAGGTACATAAAACAGCTTCTTTATCTTTGTCAGTAAGTTCAGATTTCGCAAGAATTTCAGCATTCATAATCTCGCAAGAAGCTTCTTTCAATGTCTTTTCGATAAAAGTTGAAAGAACCTGCTTTTGAAGTTCAGGAGCAAGAATGCGCTCAATAGTATTTCTAGACTCTTGAAGAGTCTGCTGTTTTCCTTCCATTTTGCCTATCAGTTTAACAATCACATGAAGATTGTCATCTAGTTTTATGGGATTGGAAACCTCGCCATTAGAAAGGGACATCAGATTAGCCAAGATCTGAGAATCAATCTGATCTGCAGGGACATAGCCTTTATCACCAGCTGAATCTGCAGTTTTTGATATAGAGTGTGTTTTTGCCAATGCAAGGAAAGATTTTCCTGAATCAATTTCTTTCTTGATCTTTTTGGCTTCAGCTTCCGTATCAAGAGCTATATCTTGATAGTTGTATCTGTCGGGAGCTACAAAGTCTTCTTTGTTCTGCTCGTAATATTCTTTAATCTGAGCTTCACTTGGAATAGCCTGCTTCATTTTTTCGCTGACAGAAACCTGAACTACCTGAGAAGCGAAAAGATCTTTTACAGCAGCTTTATATTCTGGTCTTGCAGCAAAGCCTGCTTTGTCAAAATAAAGTTGCAGCATCAGAACATCTGCGAACTGTCTTATAAAGGATTCTCGGCCTTCTTTTGTTTGATATTGCCTTGCAATCGTTTCGCCTTGAGGAACGGAAGCAACTCTGGCAAGTTCGCCTTCTACATCGCCTCTGGTAAGCCTGCCGCCATCATAAGTGGCCAATACATCGTCAGGAGAAGCCAGCAGATTCACCCGTGATGACAGGATAAATGCTGACAGGAACATGAAGTAAAAAAATATCTCAACGCCTCGGCGCTGTTTAAATACGCTAAACATAATCCCTCCGAATTAATAACTGGGGACATTATAGCATTGAGGTTTTGTTAGCGCAAACAATATCAGTTGGCAAGACTGCGAGCAATTTCGTAATCTGACTCAGCCTTCGCAAGCATGTCCATCATAGCCGAAGAGCTATTTCCGGCGGCAATTTTTTTTATGTTCATAAGATTTTTCATAGCTTCCTGAGGAGAAAACCAGTCGCCTGAAAAAGCCATACTGACAGTCTTTGGATATGCTCTAGAGAAAAACTTATCCAAGTTGCGTTGAGTTCGCACCTTCAGAATCATATATTTTTTATAGTCATCGTAACGCTTCATCTTAAGTGATGCCATGGCCAAGATCTCATAGGCCTCTATTTTATGCTTCAGGTCTTTGTCCTGAATATGATCCAAAGCCCTTTCAACCGAAGAAATAGCTCTGGAATAGCTTCCGCTTTCATAATAGGCTTTGCCAAGGGCTAAATCTTGGTTATAAATGTTATAGAGAGTTTCTATTTCGTTATAAAGATCTCTGGCTTCTTGTGAATAAGCCATATTTTCCATACCCCTCTCCAATGCCTCGGCATCATAAGGGGGCTTATAATCTTTCATAACCTCTTCCATACCTGAAGCGAACGCATTTTTGGTATGATGCATGGCTGCTACAAGAGCTGCGTTTTTGCGGCTGGAAACTTCAGAATGAGAAACATAAATACGCTCTTTTTTCCAATCTTTCCGTCTGCTTTTAGCAGCAGCGGCTGCAGCAGAATAACTGCCATAATCAACAAATGGTCTTTGTTGCCGAGGCGAAGGCGGCTTATAAGTAAGCACTTTAAAAGCCACAAAGATGAACAAGAGTATAGAAATGATTCCAAAAAACGCCAGCAGACCTTTTCGCATCAGTAGTCACCATCACTATCCGAGGTAGAAAAATATCCCGGATAAAGCGCCTCTGCAAGCCTTGGAGCCGAATAAAACTTAGTTACCAAATCAAGCTCCTCATCACGTTTGTTTCCGCCTTCATCTATTTTGGAATATAACCTTAGAACAATAAAAACAGCTTCATGCGAGTTTTCAACAGTCACAGGCTCAATTAAAAATGGCTTGACTCCCGCAGAAAGGGAACCAGGAACAAAATCAGGATTAGGTTTTTGAATATAACCCTTGATTTCAAAATTTTCCACACCGCTCAAAACAACTCCCGTGTAAGGAGCATATTGCTCATCAAAGGCACTGGAATTATCAGGCACAAACTCGATAGGATCTTTCAGAAAATAAAGCCAGCCAGGCTCACGGGTAACTGTGACTTTGGAATCAACCCATGAATAGGTATATTTAACGACCTTATGTCTCGCCCCTAACTGTACGCTTTCAATAGGGGAAAGAGAACGAGCATCTCTGCCATCAAAGAGAATATCGTCTAATGGAACTCTGGCATAAGTATACATATAAAGAGAAAACTTCTTGTTTTCACTGTCTATCTCCGCAAAAGAGTGAGCCGCCATCATTTGCATCTCAAGCTTATCTAGAAATATTCTGGAATCATTCTGAATCTTGCTTTGACTAACAGCAAAACGTGTTGTCTCAGTGCCAGTGTAATGATAATACATTATTGCGCCTATCAGCAAAACCGCCAAAGAAGCGGCTACCATAAGCTCAACAAGTGTCAGAGCAGTTCTCTTATGTATCATAACCTACCACTACAGTTCCGAAAGGCATAGAAAAACGCCTATCCGGCTCCTGCCATTCTATCTCAAGTTCCACACGTATTTTATTGTTGTTGATCGCAGTTGCTTTTTCCAAACGCAAGGTATAAAGAAAACGGCCGTAATATTCAGGATAAAGAATAGAGTCCTCATCGCTTGACACAAGCCTTCCTTCAACAGGCTTTTTTTCCTGAACAAGTCCTAGAGCTGAAGAAGAAATTTCCTCACTTAAAACTGCAAAGCCAAGGGACTTGATTTCTGAAATCATAGTGCGGCCTATACTTTGAGCTATCATAAGATGCTTTGCTTGAGCAGTTTGCTTATATCCTGTGTTAAAAAGAACCAGTATAGGAATAATTCCCAAAGAAAAAATAAGGAGAGTCGCTAAAAGTTCTATTAAAGTCAAACCTTTTTTATTCACTGCCAGCTCCTTTAAAGCTAACATGTTGCAGCTTCGGAGACATATAAAACTCATGCACATCAACAAAATGCTGAATAATATCATTATCATCAGCTTTTAATAAAACCGAATCTGTAGAGTGCGGACGAGGATCTCCCGGGAAATTTTTAAAATAAGCCGGGCTTGTAGTGTTATGAAAAACCCACAAATCATCGCCCTGCTCTTTTAAGTTTGTATAAGCATTAACATAGTTCCCGAAAATGACATTGCATTGGTCTGATATGCGTGTAGCAACATTCACATCCCATGCGGTGCCAGGAGTGCCGCCAGCTACAGCTTGAGTGCTGCCATAGGGCTGAGAGGGATCCATTCCAATAGCTACCATTTGCTCAGGCGTAAGATTTCCTCCAGCGCCTGCCAAGCTTTTCAGTCCATAATATGAAAATACCGATGCTTCCAAAAAGACAGGAGAATCTGTGCCATCCAAAACGAGATATCTGGCACTGCTGCTTTCGCTTGAACCTGAATAGGGGTTATAGTTGAAAATATTTAGATGTCCCATAGGAAAGTTATCCGCATCTCTATCAGAAGTTACGCTGCCCTTAATTACGGGAGGTCTTACTTCATTGTATCTATCCAGAACTACGGTTCCTGTTCCAGTATAAACAACGTTGTCCTCTATCTGGAAATCTTCAAAATGATAAACACCATTTAAATTCCAGTAATTTTCAGGAGTGACAGGAATATCAGTTTCATTTTTGAATTTGCGAGTAACCCTTCCCATATAGTTGAACTTGAAATTGCTGGGAAAAAGATTTGTAACATCTGTCTCTGTGCCATCAACCGAAAGTCTTGGCGGTCTAAACCTGCTCCAAAGACTTTTAGCAGCATCAACTAGCATGTTTATATGACTAAAAGAAAAGTCCAGCAAGCCTTGTCCAACATCTTTAATAAAACCCCATACTTTTCCCCAAATCCCCTTAACAGGAAGATTGTAATAATAAATGCCAAACTCAGGGAGTTGTGTTTCTCTATAAGGAGAAGTGGTATTCAGCAAGCTAGCAAAACGATAGTCTACAAGCCTTGCTCCAGCATAAATTCTGGTTGAATCTTCAACATCTTTGTCATCTTTATTCCAACGATGTTCAAGAGTAATGGGAAATTCAGGAAATTTTTTCCCTCCTGATGCAGGAAGAGGTTTAATGTGATGTCCAGGATTATCGACCTCAGCACTTGCGTTTCTTTCTTCGGAAACGAATCTCCAAGGAGTGCGACTGAAAGGTCCGCCAGGGAAAAACTTTTGATGTTTTGCATAACCGACATAAAGACTTACTTTTTTGTAGCCAGTCAAAAGATTTTGAAAAACGCGCCCCAGACTGTCCAAAAAGCCTTGGCTTTTAACAGGCAAAGTACCGCCTATCGCGGTAGAATGTTTATCCTTGTCACTGCTGCCTATACCGTCAAGAACAGTAGCTAATATAACGTTATAATCAGCTGTATCATCCATATGATCCAAGTTTTTTGATCTCAGTCCGTAAATAGCTCGGATTTTCCCTTCAAAAGGTCCCAGTCCAAGATAGGTGTGGCTATATTGATAAGCCAAATTGAAGGTTGGACCGATCTTGGTAATTTCAAGTTCGTCAGTATCATTCATAGTCATAGGCTGGTAAAAACCAAGCCTAAAGTCTTTGTCTGTCGCATCTTCAACTATTCCTGCGTTTTCAATAGGAATCACGGCAGGACCATGGAAATAAACACGCGATTCAAAAGGAAGGTTCCATAAAAACAGCCTGCCCGCCATTTTTTCAGGAGCTGTAGAATCAAGTTCCTTCCCCATCATCCTGGTCATATGTCTAAATAGTTGTCCGCTGTCAGAGACCCCCGAAGGCCACTGCAATCCTAATGTGCTGAAAAATGTATAATCGCGGGCAATTGGTTCCATATTTATGATTTTGGCATCTCTGGAGACAACATAATCATATTTCTGCTTGCGTCTGCCACCAGCTCTCATTTTGACTGTGACATTCACTCTGATTGTACATTGCCAATCTCTGGAATACTTGTTATCAAATTTTATAGTTCCGCGATCTTTCGGAGAATAGTAATTATTAAAATAATCAAGAGGACCATTAGGAATAGGCCTAAGGTCTTTTATTTCAACCATTATGTTGTCTATTTCGAACTCATTGCGAACAAGATGATAATCAGCCAGATTTTTGGTCTGCTGCACATATGGAGCCATATCATTGAAGTCTTCAGTAATAGAGATCTTCGCAAGAGTTCCTGTGTCACCCATGCCTGGCAGTTCTGACTCGGCCGCCTGCCTTACCAATAATGGCAAACCGCCCTTTGCTCCCTTGTCTTTGAGCTTCTGCTCAACTAGAACAAAGGCTTCTTCCGCAGCGCCTTCGGCTAATTGTGTAGCCATGGTTCGGTAAACAGAGTAAGCTGCCTGAGAATAGCCAGCTGAGGTATTGCGCACTAAAAATGTGCCCATAAAAGCCAGCAAAGCTAAAACAGCTATGGCTATTATATAGGCTGCGCCTCTTCTCTTATCGCCTTTTAGAGTTATTTCAAGCATCCGCCTCTCCCGCTAATAAGTTTAACATAGGAGATAAAACACGTCAATACGACAAAAACAGTGAACAGCACTCACTAAAGCATGGACGCTGGAATTGTTTAGACTCAACTTCTAAAACTAACAAGCGCTTTAAGATTCTAATAAATAACCGTTGTTTATTTTGTAGTTTCTGTCTTGGCTGTCAGCGATCTTTCTACCACTACCTGCTCTTTTGTCAGAAAAAGCTTTCCGAGAATATGCCTGAGCAGACTTCTGCAACCGAAGCTGTCAGATAAGCCATGCCTTCCTCATCAAAAGAAACATTCAGAGAACCGCCTGGCATATCAACAATGACTTCGTCGCCACAAATACCTTTTCTTCGACAAGCAGCCGCAGAAGCAACAGCTCCAGTACCGCAAGCTGCCGTAAAACCACAGCCGCGCTCGTAAACTGTAACTTGAATTCTGTCTCTGCCTTTTGGCAAAACCAATTCCAAATTCATTTTTTGAGGATGGTTAGAATCCTTTTCAAAAGCCGAACAGTCTCTCTCTATAAGATTATTCGGAAAAATCTCATCCACAACAACTACTCCATGCGGATTACCGACATTAACATATGTCACTTCATACTTTTTGCCGCAAGTCTTGAAACTAAAGCCATCAGCCAAAATCTCCCCGGTTTTAAGCAAATCGAAAGAAGGAATTCCCATTGAGGTTTTATACAAAAGCTCATCAGAGGAAATATAAGTCACAAGTCTTTCTCCAGCATCTGTGCCAACCGCAAGAGAGCGATTAGGAGGCAATGTTTTAAAAAGCAGATGAGCCAAGCATCTTAAAGCATTGCCGCACATTTGGGCACGCGAACCGTCACTATTATAAATTATCATTTTGCAAACCTCTGAAAGCTTTTCAGAAGGCTCTACAAAGACAACTCCATCTGCCCCCACTCCACTTTGCACACTACAAATTTTCGCAATTATTTCGGGAGTTTTATACAAATTAAGATTCTGAGTCCTGGCATCAAAAAAAACAAAGCTATTGCCGAGTCCGTTTAGTTTTACAAATTTCAAATTCATATTAATAGCCGTGGGTTACGGATAGTAGATAGTGGCAGAAATGAAAAGAATGCCTGTGTTGAGAAGTGGTGACACGACAAGACAGCAAGCACAAAAAGATAGACAACGGTTATTTTTTATCATCTAAAAGCAGTTTTCAGTTCCAGCAATCGAGTTCTAAACAATCAACTCGCCACTGTGCGTCAGCTGCATCAGATAAGCATAAAGAGTTTGTTGACTTGCTTAGCATTAAATAGGCAACTTTTAGCTGCAACACAGTACTAGTCAGGCAAAGCTGCCAAAGACTCTTTGGCCTTAGCCACTATGGTTTCGTCCGTGTTGCTCTTAATAGCCAATTCATATGCCTTCTGAGCTTCAGCGAAGTTGTCCATTTTTTCGTGAATTTTGCCCAAGTGATAATGCACATCACTAGAAATCTTTTCGTGGGAAATCCTGAATGTATTAAGAGCTCTTTTTTGAATTTTCAAAGCTTTCTCAAATTTGCCTTGCCTGTAATAAAGCCATGCAAGAGAATCATAGTAGGTAGCACGGTTTGTTTTATCAAGTCTTAAAGCTTTTTCTATAAGCTTTTCAGCTTTTTCAAGCTCTATTCCTTTTTCAGCCAGAAGGTAACCGAGAGTATTAGAGACAGAAGCATTTTCAGGCATTATTTCAGCCATTTTGTCAAAAACTTCTATAGCTTTGTCATATTCATGTTTTTCAAGATAAGCAGAGCCCATTACGGAAAGAACTCTTATATTATCAGGATTATCCTGTAAAATAGCATTCCATTCCTGATTCGCACTTTCCAAATCGCCCTTTTCATAAAAAACAACTCCAAGATTCAGCCTTGGACTTATATCTGTTTTATCAATCGATATAGCAGATCGATATATTTTCTCTGCCTCAGCAAGATCTTTTTGAGACAAAAAGACGTTTCCAAGATTGATTCTGGCTTTAACATTGCTCGCATCTATTGCAAGCACAGCTTTAAAGGCTTCTATAGCACGTTCTTTTTCACCCATGACAGAGAAAATAAGTCCCATATTGTTTAAAGAGTTCACATGCCCAGGAGAACCTTTGACAACTCTCTCATATTGTTTGACAGCCTCAAAAAACCTGCCTGTTTCATGATAGGCAACCGCCAAATTGTAAACAGCCTCCAACGGGAGAGCAGGTTCAAGAGCAAAAGCTGTCTCATAAGCTTCCACAGCCTCTGATAAATGGCCGCTGAAATAAAGCGCCATGCCGTAAAGATACCAAGTGAAGGGCTGATTTCTGTCCTGAGACAAAGCTTTTTTAAGACAATTCGCAGCTTTCCCGAATTCATCGCCGTTCAAATAAAGCTTGCCAAGATTGCGAAGAGCTTCAGGATACATAGGTTCAATAGCCACAGCTTGGTTAAGCATAGCTTCAGCTTTCTGGTAAAGCTCCTGCTTCATATAGAGAAGACCTAGAAAATTATAAGCTTGTGCAGAATAAGGATCTGCAGCTTTAGCCTGAAGAAACTTTTGCTCCGCTTCTGCGTCTTTATCAGATATAAGAAAACTTACTCCTTCCTGAATAAGCTTCAAAGCTCTCTTTTGAGGAGGGGAGTTCAACTCGAAAGTTTGATCTGCAAAAGCGGCTGGACTCACGGCCGCAATATATGCGCAGAGACAGAATGTCAAAAACTTCTTTTTCATAATTTCATAGAAAGCACATCAATAAATGTCGTCAATTGCTTGATCAGAGATACAAATAGAGCGGTTAATCAACTGTTCCAAAGCCGAAAAATAATATTGAGCATTCAGTATTTCTGCCTTAATAGTCTGAGCAGAAGAGAGGTAAAGAGCAACACTCGAATCAGCATTTGCCCGCAATGAGCGTTTTGAAGCATCTCTGACCTTTTCAAGAGAACCTATCAGCCAGTCGCAAATCTGTTTCTCTTGAGCAACGTTGGTATTAGAGATCATTCCCCTGAGAACTTTAGCATGTCTTAAAGCCGAGGAAGCTAAATCAAGAGTGTTCTTGGCATGAACTTTCCCTGGGCGAAACTGATAACGGAACTGATGTCTTGGCGCCATAAAAGCTTCGGTCTGTTTTTCCATCTCAAATGAGATTTTATAGATTCTCTTGATAGAACCGTAAATCTCTTTAAGAGAGTTTTCAACAGAAGAATAGTGTCTAATACTCTGCAGAGCTTCTGCTCTCGGAGCAGGCAACAAAGTAATCAGGAGCGACAGCAGAAGAATTTTAAAAATACTTTTTTTCATTCGAACTCCTCAACATATATAGTATAACCTTTTCACGTAAAAACAACAATACGAAACAGTCAGATACCGCAATATCGTCAAAAAGATATTTTTATGTTATGATCGTGAGCCAGTATTTTTTGCTGGAAATAACAAAACAGGAAAATTCAATAAAAATGACTCAACCTTTGATAAGCATTATCATTCCATCTAAAAATGGTCTGCACCACCTGAAAGATTGCCTTCCATCCGTCAAAACAGCCATGCAAAATTCCCCAGTTTTGTGCGAATTGGTAATATGCAGCGACCACTCAACGGACGGCACGCTTGAATTTTTAAAAGAAAACTATCCTGATTTCAAAGCAATCGAAAACCCCAAAGATGCCTTTGGAGCTTGCCATGCCAGAAACAACGCTGTCAAAGCTTCCTCAGGAAAATACATACTATTTTTGGATAACGATGTATGCTTGGAACCGGATTTTTTCATCAAAACAGTTCCACTGCTTAAAGAAGACATGTTCTGCTATACATGCTGCGGACACAGTTACAGCAAGCCGGAAAAACAGCTTGACGGTCTAAAACTCTTATCCTTCTCACGAGGCACTCTCAGATTCACAGGCAATATTTATAACGAAGATTTGCCTCAAAAAAACCTGATAGAATGCTACGGCGTACAAGGAGCTTATTTCTATTGCACTAGAGAAAAATTTGATCTCCTGGGCGGAATATCAGATCTTTACTCTCCATATATGCTTGAAGAAAGTGATTTTGTTTACAGAGGCATGAAACGGGGCTGGCCTGTTTACTACATCAGAAATGTGAAACCTCTGCACAAATGGGGTGGAACAATAGCAAGCAAGACAAATCCACTCACCAAGTTTGTATCAATAAAGAACCGAATTATCCTGAACATGGTTAATCTGACAGATAATTCATTATTACTCCAAAGCTTGATACTCTATGCTTTAAGACACCCAATTGCATTTTTTGAAGCTGTAAAATATCTAAAGCCAATTCTCAAATTAAGGCGTTCTGAGAAACCTCACATCAAGGTTACAGACAAAGAATTGCTTAAAGCTTCCAAAGAAACTAAAAAAAGATTTAAAAGTAAATAAATTGCTTGCCTTATCGGATGTAATCCGGTAACATCAAGCTTACCAAAAGTGCCATACGGCACTTTGAAATCGGGGCGTAGCGCAGTTGGTAGCGTACCTGAATGGGGTTCAGGTGGTCGCTGGTTCGAGTCCAGTCGCCCCGATTTTTTTATGCCTTCTTAGCATTTCCTGAAAGCATTAAAACCATTATTTCTACCTCGGAAGCCTGTTTTGATAGCTTCTGAAATCAGCTGAAATAATCTGAAAACACAAAGCAGGGTATGGTATTATGGTGTGGTAACTGCTAAAACCCACAGAAAGGTTACCCTGTCTATGCCTAATGATCATCTAGGATCCCCAATAAAAAGAAAAAAGATTTTGCCTTTCATGTCCAGACTCTTCTTTTCAATACTTTTACTTTTTATAACCTCCCCTCTTCTGGCCGCATTTTGCTTCAATTGCGGTATTGAACTTCCCGAATCTGCCAACTATTGCCCTTCCTGCGGAACCTATGTAGCAAACAGCCTTAAAACAGCAAAAAAAGACCACGAACCTCAAAAGTCCACCCAAACAAAAGAAAAAACAATATCCGCCAAAACAAAGTCAGCCGACAATGCCGAAAATGAAGAAAATCTTACAAAAGTAAAAATACTAGCCGCTGGAGAAGTTTATCAAGCCAAGCCTGAAGCGGCAGCAAAACTCTTAGCAGAATTACATCCAATAAATATGCTTGAAAAAGCAATAGCAGAAACCCTTCCCCTGCAAGACTTGACTTCCAAAAAAGAAATTTGCGAACAAAATATGAAGCTTCTTGAGCAGAACAAAAGTGCCTATTCCGGTGCTGAACTGACTTTGCTGGAACTTCACAAAGGTAAGTTGGAAATCCTTTCCTTATGGATAAAAAACTTATCACTGAAAAATGAAGCTCAAAGAAAAGCAGAAACAGAAAAAGCAATATTTGCTTCAGGTGAAATTAACAAAGCCATAGACAACTTTTTAATGTCTGAACTAAACTTTGAAGCTGGAAAAAAGTCAGAAAAACATCTTCTTAAAGTAAAAAAATCAACTGAACCTTATAAAATCACCGCGGGCAGATTCAGACTCCCAGACGGAAAAAGAATAAAAAAAGGACAACCAGTTTGGGTTATAGGAATTTCAGGCTCCAGTGTAAAAATTATGCACCTAGGCGAATCGTCTTATCCCGATCCTATGATTACAAGTCTTTCTGTCTACGATCTTCAAAGACGAAGCAACTGGAGATCAAACGAAAACTTCTTTTATGAATTGCCTAAAGGCTCCGAATCTGACAAAATACTTGATAAGCCTCTGCCAGAAACATATATAAAAGCAGTGACAGCTTGGGAGAAAAAATATCCCTACAGATTTGAAGATAAATCAGAAGAATCAGGCTTCAGATATTCGGCAGTAAAACCGAGCTACCTATAAACCCTCAAAAACACTAACCTACTTACAACCAAGAAAAACACAAAACAAAACCATTTTTTTATAAACCACAGAACACACAGAATACACAGAAAAAAAGAACTGATATTTTTCTGATTTTGATATGCACCCCTAGAGGGTGACACTTTTTCTCTGACCGAACTG
>JGI24710J26742_10000118_pt1 | contig 66588 bp, 41 predicted proteins | sample BioPla2DNA2_FD_26742 | JGI IMG/M metagenome (IMG submission 26742) | reverse complement strand
TCGTGATGAACGGGATCCTCTCGCCCGATTCCCTGATCGAGATCAAGGTAAGCAAGAGCTTCCTCTACACCGACACCACCCCCAACCGGAACCTGATGGAGGGAGCCTCGCTCACCCTGTTCGTCAATAACGTGGAGGTGGAGAAGTTGCAAAAGGTAAGGGTAGACACCACCTCGCTGGCAAGCGTGTACCGCTCGACGGTTTACCCCAAGGTGGGCGACCGGGTACGGGTGGAAGCATCCGCGGCGGGGTACCCCACCGCCTGGGCAGAGACCACCGTTCCCGTCCCGCCGGTTATCCATAGCGTGGACACCGCCACCTTCATCACCGAGAGGTCGATCATCAAAAATAATCCACCCACCTCGCCCACCGAGGGAAAGGTGTTTCAAAATATGCGGATTAAAATGGAGGTATCTGGCAGCGCCCCCAATCTCAACCAGCACTTCCTGCTTCAAGCGAGGATTATGACCGAGGAGATCGAGGAGCACCCCAACCTACCCACCCGCTACCTTTACATATACACGGACGACGACCCGATATTCGAGGAGAGCCATCGCCACAGCCTAGTGGAAGATGTTATCACGGAGGGGGCAGAACTAAAGGGAGTGAGGCAATACGACTCGGCGCTTTTCTCGAACAAGCGGTTCCGGGATAACCGCTACACCCTCGACTTCTCCGTGACCGATTTTTACTACTACCACATCACGTACGAGGAGCGAGGGTGGGGCTTACCCGTTAAAAAGGAACTGTTTCTCAATCCCCCCATAGAGGTGCTTTTCACGGCCGTATCACCCGAGCTATACCCCTATTACAAGAGGAGGAATGACGATCCCGACAGCGATAGAGAGTCAATTCAAACCATCTCCGAGCCTGAACTCACCTATAGCAACGTGCAGAACGGTATCGGTGTGGTCGGTGCTATCGCGCCGACGAAAGCACGTATCGAGACACCGCCATGGTCTTTCGAGGAGATTGAGCCTTAGCAGTCGCTCACGAGAAAGTCCTTGAAACGTGTAAACTTTAGGGGGAAAAAAAACCAATCGGCGTGCATAAAACCAAATTGAAGCTCACGGGCATTAGTTGGAAAAATAGGCCTCTAGCTTGACGACCACATCATTGAGTCGTGCGACCGCGGCTGCAGCAATTTTATCGGAAGCACCCCGCTTGAACAGCTGCGTATACCTTTTGTCAACCAGGATATCTTTCCCGGTGAACATCGTTAAATTGAGGTTGCGGGGGGACTCTTGCTGCCTTTCATAATAGCCCTTCTCCATAAACTGGATATTGTTAATGGAGAGATCACAGGAGGCGTCTCGGTACACGAACACCAAATCGTAGGTCATATACACACCAAACAGGTAAAGCATGCTGGATTCAATATCCAGGTAGTCAGTAACTCGGCAAACGACGGTATCCTCCGCATGCTTTAAGAAAGCTCCCTTGTAAGGATCCAACTCGCGATCAATGAAGAAGTAGGTGCGGGTAAGATACTCTTTCTTATCAATGTCCGCCTCAAAACGGTACGTGAACGTAACTTCTTCATCCACCACAGGGATGGAGTCGGTGGAGAAAGGGAGTGACCGCGCATGACTCGTTATAACACACAGCCAAAACAACAGCACGCTAACCGACACGAAAACGCTTCTCCTTCTTAATAGCAATAGAACATCCATTCACACAAATTTTATCGTGAAACAAAAATAACAAAAAAATGATGAACACTCTATTTTGTCCGGTAAAGAACAGGGAAATCGTTCATATTTCTTATCCTGATCGCGTAGACAAGTTTATTTTTTCCCTCGCGTTTGTAAAAAGCGGTTTTTTCATGTACTTTTGGGCAAATTTTACATGTAACGATATGAAACAAGATTTTCAACGTACCCGGACAGAGAGCGACCTGATTGGTCCCATGGAGGTACCCAACGATGCCTTATACGGAATTCAAACCTTGCGTGGCATCAACAACTTTCCCATTAGCCATTTTAAACTTCACGATTACCCGCTGTTTATCAAGGGGCTTGGCATCACGAAGAAGGCGGCAGCCATCGCAAACCACGAGCTGGGACTGCTGCCCGACCCACTGGCTGGTGCCATCCTCAATGCTTGCGACGAAGTGATCGAGGGAAAACACGACAGGGAGTTCCCGGTGGATATGATCCAAGGGGGCGCGGGTACCAGCACCAACATGAATGCCAACGAGGTGATTGCCAACCGGGCACTGGAGATCATGGGCTACCCACGGGGAGCATACGAACACTGCTCGCCCAACGACCACGTGAACCTTTCGCAGTCGACCAACGACGCGTATCCTACCGCTATTCGGATTGGTCTTTACTATACCCACCTAGAGCTGCTAAAACATTTCAAGGAACTAATCATCTCTTTTCAGAAGAAGTCGGAAGAGTTCGCTTCGGTCATCAAGATGGGTCGCACCCAAATGCAAGACGCGGTACCTATGACATTGGGCCAAACGTTCGGCGGTTTCGCCAGTATCTTGAATGATGAGGTAGCCAACCTTGAGTTCGCCGCTAAAGAACTCCTAACGGTCAACATGGGGGCTACCGCCATTGGGACAGGGATATGCTCCGTACCCGGTTACGCCGAAAAGTGCGTTGCTGCTCTCTCCAAGGTAACCGGCTTTGAATTCAAGTTGTCGCCCGACCTTGTGGCTGCAACCTCCGACACCTCCGCCATGATCGGCTACTCCTCCGCCATGAAACGTGTGGCCGCCAAGATGAACATCATCTGCAACGACCTTCGCCTACTCTCCTCGGGACCCCGCTGCGGGTTCAACGAGATCAATCTCCCCCCCATGCAGCCGGGCTCGTCTATCATGCCGGGGAAGGTCAACCCCGTGATTCCAGAGGTGATGAACCAAATCGCCTACAAAGTAACCGGTAATGATGTATGCGTAACCATGAGCGGTGAAGCATCGCAACTTGAGTTAAACGCTATGGAACCAGTTATGGCACAATGTTGCTTTGAGTCGGCCGAGCTACTGATGAACGGGTTCGATACCCTGCGCGTACGCTGCATCGATGGTATCACGGCCAACGAGGAGGTATGTAAGAAATACGTCCACAACAGCATCGGTATCGTTACTGCCCTGAATCCCATTATCGGCTATAAGAACTCCACCCTTATCGCCAAGGAGGCGATGCAAACCGGTCGGGGTGTATACGAGCTGATCCTGGAGCACGATATCTTATCGAAAGAAGATCTCGACACCATCTTGGCACCGGAGAACATGATCAAACCTGTACATCTCAATATCAAACCCAAAAAGAGGGGTTAAGTTTCATCAAATCCATTCAGCATGCGCAACCCGATATGCCTAATCATCGGCATCTTACTTTCAACTACCTTCGTTTTCTCCCAGAAAAAACCGTTGGATCACTCCGTGTATGACGGTTGGAAAAGTCTCCAGAGTACTGCTATCAGCAACGATGGCAACGTGGTGGCCACCCTTATTGCCCCGCAAGAGGGCGATACCGCCCTTCTCATCCAACGGTTAGAGAACAAACGAGCTACCACGGTCACCCCTAACGCTACCTTTGATCGGGTCACCCGTTACACCCTCTCCAGGGATGGGCAGTGGGTGGTAGGCTTGTTAAAAGCCCCGTTGGCTGAGCGGCGGCAGGCCCGCATCGATAAGAAGAAAAAGGAGGAGGCACCCAAGGACTCGCTGCTGATCGTGGATAACCGTTCATTTGCCGTCCACAAAATCCCCGACATCACCTCCTACAGGACCGCGAGAGAGATGGGCCACCACGTCGCCTACTCCCTCACCCTGCCAAAAGATACCGCCCAAAAAGAGAGCAAGGAAAAGAAGGCGGTCATCCTGCGTGACCTGGTGAGTCAGCATGAGGACACACTGTACAACGTGAAAGAACATGTTTTCAACCGGTGGGGTAATGCCTTCGCGGTCATCATCCAACCGGACGATAAAGATAGCATCGATGTACGCCGGGTGGAGTTTTTCGATCTGGTGAACAATACGCGTAAAACCATTTCGAGCGACCAGAAAGAGTACAGGTCGCTCGTGTTCGATGAGCCCGGCGGGCAGCTCACCTACCTTGCCACGGGCGACACCTCCAAGGTGGAGCAGAAGGAGTACGACCTGCGTTACTATAGCGTGGAGAGCGATTCCGCCCGCGTATTGGCCGATCGTTCTGCATTAGGCTTGCCCGAGGGATGGATCTTTAACGAGTATGCCTCCCCCTCGTTCAGCAAGAACGGCGAGCGAATACTTATCGGGGCGGCCCCCAAGCAGCCACCTAAAGACACCACGATTGTTGACTTCGAGATGGCGAAGCTTGACATCTGGCACTGGATGGATCCGTTGATTCAGCCCCAACAACTGAAGGAGCTAAGAGGTGAAGAGCGCCGCACCTACATCGGCATCGTCCGCCCGGATCGCCCGAACCACTTTACCGCCATCGCCAACGAGACGATGCCCAACGCGGCTATTTCAGACGAGGGGAACGGCCGTTACGCCCTACTTAGTTCCAACCTCCCCTACCTGATAGAGAGCACGTGGGACCTTTTGGCAAAGTACGACGTATGGGTAATGGACCTGGAGACGAACAGCCTACACGAGGTCGCTAAGCCACTCTTTGCGAGACCAATGTTATCACCTAGGGGCACCTACCTCTACTGGTGGGATAGCCATAAGCTGGAGTGGTTCGTGTACGATATCGTCTCCCGCTCTATCAGAAGCCTTACCGGAGAGATTCCCGTTAACTTCTGGAACGAAAAGAATGATGTGCCTGCTGCCCCCGGCGCGTACGGGGTAGCCGCCTGGGGCGAGAACGACGAATACATCCTTATCTACGACGCGTTCGACCTATGGAGGGTGTATCCAAAAGGGGTGAAGGGGGCCGAGAATATCACCGCCCACACGGGCCGCTCTGACTCCATCACCTTCCGGTACGTCCAGACCGATCCCGATAAACGGTTTATCGAAAAGGGCGACCTCCTCCTGCTTTCAGCGTTCAACAACAAGAGCAAAGAGTGGGGTTACTATACCCTCAAGCAGTCGGGGCGAAACCCCTTGCAAAAGAGGAAGATGGAAGGATTTACCTACTCTGGCCTGATGAAAGCCAAGGAGAGCGACCTGCTGGTCTACCAGAAGAGCAACTTCAACACATCGCCCGACCTACATGTGACGAGCGACTTGTGGAAAACCTCCAGAAGGCTCACCGATATCAACCCGCAGATGGAGCAATACAACTGGGGTACAGCAGAGCTCTTCTCGTGGATCTCCTATGCCGGCGTGCCACTCGAAGGTATCCTCTACAAGCCGGAAGATTTTGATCCCACGGAAAAGTACCCGGTCATGATCTATTTCTACGAACAACATTCCGACGAGCTTTACCGCTACTTCACCCCGGCACCAAGTCGATCTACCGTCAACATCCCGTTTTTCGTGAGTCGCGGGTACCTTGTCTTCACACCAGATATCCACTACACGGTGGGGCAACCAGGTGAAGATGCCTACAACGCGATTGTCTCCGGGGCAGAAGCCCTCGCCAAGAACGATTGGGTGGATAGGGAAAACATGGCGATCCAGGGGCAGAGTTGGGGTGGATACCAGGTGGCCTACCTAATCACACGAACCGATATGTTCAAGGCCGCTGGTGCAGGTGCACCCGTTTCAAACATGACCAGCGCCTACGGGGGTATCCGGTGGGGATCCGGGAGAAGTCGCCAGTACCAGTACGAGCAGACACAATCCCGCTTAGGCTACACCATGAGCGATTCGCTGGAGGTCTACCTGCGGAACTCGCCGGTCTTCTTCGCCGACAAGATAAATACCCCCCTGCTCATCATGCACAACGACAACGATGGAGCGGTACCCTGGTACCAGGGGATCGAGTTGTTCATGACCATGCGCCGTCTAGGCAAGCCGGTGTGGATGTTACAGTACAACAACGAGGAGCATAACCTCCTGCATCGCCGCAACAGCAAGGACCTCTCTATCCGGCTGCAGCAGTTCTTCGACCACTACCTGAAGGGGGAACCTGCGCCGACATGGATGACTAAGGGAGTTCCCGCGATCGAGAAAGGGAAAACGTGGGGATACGGGTATTAATACCCCCTCTGCCGCATTTGCGTTTATCGTTTGCTTTCAAGCTTGACTGACGCTCGTTTTGCGACCCATCTGCTGCTTGTTCACTATAAGAAAAAAACTCACGACTAAAGTCGCTCAAACAGCTTTTCTTTTTTAACGCGAACTTCGCAGGATGTGTCCCCGTAAAACGAGCCAAGGCCTTCGTCTTGAAAGCAAATAACAGCAGAAATGTAACTTGCGAAAATTGAGTTAATACCCCCTCTGCCGCATCGCTTCGAAGGTGAGCACGGCCGTGGAGACCGACACGTTCAGTGAATCGATCTTCCCCCGCATGGGAATCTTAATGCGCTTCGTCGAATTGTCGACCCAAAAGTCGGTCAACCCTTCCGCCTCCGTACCCATCACGATAGCGGAGGGACCGGTGAAATCAACATCTTGGTACCACTCGGCTGCTTGCAGCTCGGCCGCGTATGAGGCAATACCGTTCTCTCGGAGCCACTCCAGCGCCTCTACCGACGTGCATCGAGCGGTCTGCACGGTGAAGAGCGTCCCCACGCTCGAACGCACCACGTTTGGGTTGTAAAGATCCGTCCTCGGGTCGCACACCACCACCGCGTCCACCCCGGCGGCATCGGCCGTCCTCAGCACCGCCCCCAGGTTACCCGGCTTCTCCACCGCCTCCAGGATAATCACAAACGGGTTTGAACCCAACCTCAGGTCGCCCAACTTATGTTCCTTAGGCTTGGCCAGCGCCACCACGCCGTCCGAGCTTTCCCGGTACACCATCTTCCGAAACACCTCACGGGATACCTCAACGACAACCTTCTCAGGAATCGTGGTCAACACCCCCGGGTAGCGGGTAGTGGCGAATAGCTCCCTGCAAACGTACAGCTCCACGATCTCATAGCCCCCTTCCAGAGCCAGCGAGAGCTCCCTGGCCCCTTCAATAACGAAGCGTTGCTGCTCCATGCGCTCCCTGGCCTTCGACAGTTTTACCACGTTCTTGATGAACGGGTTTTGCAAGCTAGTAATCATGCTTCATTTTTTAACGTAAACAGTTGGCAGCCATGTTCCGCCATCACATGGGACGACTCGAACGAAAGCGCAAGGCGTTCTTGCTCGGCTTCCCAAACTCCCGCACCGATGCCTCCTCGATCACTACCTTCCACACCTTCACGTTCTTCACGGCGGGATCTGAATAGCTAAACTCCCGTCCCGTGTAGTGATACATGATCCGGTTCAGTGCCTGCACCTTCTCCTCGTGATCCTCCTCGAACAACACCCTGCCGTAACAGATCACGCTTTCACCTTGCAGTCGGTAGCTACACGCCACCTCCTCGTGTTGCCACGACAACGCGGTAAAGGTAGAAAAGGTTATACAAACCAGCGGATTCTTCTCGAGGATAGTGATAGAACGCCCCTCCTGCGCAGAGTGTAAGTAGATTACCCCCTCCTCATACCCGAAATTCATTGGGATCACGTACGGAACACCCTCCTCATCCACCATCCCTACGTTACAGAGGGTACACTCCCTAATTACACGTTCCACATGTTCTCGTTCTTTTATAGTATTCACACCCATACTTATCAATTAGCAATTAGCAATGAGCAATGAGCAATGAGCAATACCGTTGGAATTAAGGGTGGGGTTGTCTTTTGCAACCCAACAGCTCGTATACACCCCAGTCAAAACAATCTCACCAGTTATAAAGCTTTTGGCGTGGTAGATGGGCCATCGACCGTGAGCACCCCGTTCTCATCGATCTTCATCTCGTCGATAAAGACTACCCGCTCATTGCCCGTCTTCTCGGTCCGCCCGTGGTACACGCAGTACATCTTGGTACTGTCACTCGACCAAAACACCATATTATGCCCTGTACCGGTCACCTCACCCCCTTGCTCGATGTTCTTCTGCAACACTGGATTATTATCCGCCTTGGTAAACGGCCCCAGCGGGTGATCGGCCGTGGCATACCCCACCGCGTAATTCTGTCCCCCAAAATAGTTTGCCGAATACATCATGTAGATCGTACCGTTATGTTCAAAGGCAAACGATCCCTCTGTCCAACGTCGGTTCACCTCACCACTCGTTACCGACCGGCTCTCCCACTCCGTCTGCGGGTCATCCATGGTGGAAGGTGGCTGCAAAAGCAACATCGGCTCGCCGATTACCGTCGTGAAGTCGTTTGATATTTCAACACCATACACCCAGCTCTCCTCGATCTCCTCGAAAAGGCCCTGCGCCCTTGCCCACCCGGCCACCTCGCTCTCCACCGGGTGCTTGTAGCAGCAACGGGAATAATAGAGATAAGTCCTCCCCTCGTGGCGCAGGATATTCGCATCGATAATCGGGTAACCCGGGTCAAACAGCGGCTCATCCGATACCTCAATGAAAGGTCCCGTTGGCTCATCAGCCACCGCCACCCCGATCCTAAAGTTCTCCAGTTCATCAGTAGGGTTCACCTTCCAGTCGGCACTAAAAAACATCAAATACTTTCCATCAACCTCGTACACTTCCGGTGCCCAGTAGTTCTTTACTGTCCACGATCTCGGTTGATTTCCCGAATAGACCTGTCCCACGAACTCCCAATCGACCAAGTTATCGGAGCGATATGCCCCGAACCCCTTTTCCACTCCGCCCGTACCGTACATATAATAATACCCATCTGATGCTGACAGGATAAACGGGTCACCAAAAGCCACCGGCAGCGGGTTCGTGTAGATCACCTCACCCGATGCCTCCTTACCTTTCGGGTTACAACCGACAAGCATTCCCGTCAAAAGCAAACCCACGAGTGGGCAAGCTAGCGTAAACAACCATTTTTTCCTCATATCATTCATTTATTACATTCTCTTTTTTCTTCCCATGTGTGCCAAGGTGGTGCACTATCACCCAGCTACGCATATCCATCAACATCCATACAAGACCAAAAAGAGGGAGAAGCCCTAGTTAGAACCCCTCCCTCTTTCACTATTTTGTCATTCTTCCCGGCTACTTCACCTTGTCAACGATCGCTTTAAAAGCTTCGGGATGGTTCATCGCCAGGTCGGCAAGTACCTTGCGGTTAATTTCGATGTTGTTCTTATGCAGCGCACCCATCAGGCGAGAGTAGGACATCCCATGCTCTCGGGCAGCAGCGTTAATACGCTGTATCCACAACGAGCGGAAGTTGCGTTTTTTCTTTTTTCGGTCACGGTAGGCGTAGGTCAACCCTTTCTCCCACGTGTTCTTGGCTACCGTCCACACGTTCTTGCGTGCACCGTAATAGCCTCTGGTTAATTTCAGGATTTTTTTCCTGCGGTTGCGCGATGCAACATGATTGACTGATCTTGGCATAATGTTACTTGTTTTGAATGATAGCGTCCCCGTCACGCGGAGCCCTTAGGTGCATATACATCCTGTTAATAAATCGTTTACGTGAAACTGTTACTCACTTCATCACAGACCCAACAAGGTCTTGACATTCTTCTCGTCGGCCTTGTGAACCAGGCCCGTGTGCGTTAGATTCCTCTTCTGCTTCTTGGTCTTTTTCGTGAGAATGTGACTCTTGTAAGCATGTTTCCTCTTGATTTTTCCTGTTCCGGTAAGGGCGAACCTCTTTTTGGCACCGGAATTAGTCTTGATCTTTGGCATTTTGCTCAGTTTGAATAAGTTTATATTGTCACCCTTTTTCCCCTTTTCAGGTTCAAAAAAGTTTGCAAAAGTAATGATTTTATTCCAATTATCAAAACAATCGGCTATATTTATTTTCAGGCATGGCCAAGGGTTCAAGTAGGAACAGGTATCCTGGCTTCACGCTCGCTGCCTCCCTAAGAGTTTTATTGTCCCGCCGGGCAGAAAACCTCCTTTACCGCCTCCAGGTAGCCGTAGCCAAAGATGTTACACGGTTGCAAGTAACTTGTTTCCGTCCACTCATTCCAACTGTTGATGGTTATCAACGGGGCTTGCCTGGGGTGGCTATCCACGTACTCCTTCGCCATCCTCAGCGCTTTCGCGAAGTTTTCGGGGGTATTGTTTTTCACCACGGCACTTCTTGCCGTCCGGGGACTATTGTCCCAGCCCACGCTGATATGGGGGTAATATACCAGATCGAACGTGGCATCGATATCTGCCCACGCCTTTTTCACCTCTTCCATGATCTGCAGATAATCTCGGTTCACGTCCGTGAAATGGACAAACTGATAGTGCGTGGCACTGGTGAAACCCAGTTTTTTCACGAATCTCGGGTCTGGCTCACTGGTTCTACTGCCATCCACCCCACTGTGGTTCACGTTTTGCCCCCACATGGTTAATTGCAGGTCTAACCCAGGGAAACCAGCTTTCTTGGTTTCCTCCACGAACCATTCAAGGGCATCTATCGTTTCCTCCATGCCTCCTAATCCCGCTATCAGTTCTGGAATATCATAGATCATAAAGACCGGTTTACCGTCGATTGTGTAATAGCGCGGGTGTTTGAAATATTTCTCAATATTTCGCTTGCAAATTTTCTCAAACTCCTGACGGTCCACCTTACCCGTCCAGATCACGTTATGCTCGTTTATGCCCGCCAGCCGGGTATCCCACACGTTCACCACCTCGTGGTTTGCCCACATCAGGTAAAACTTCATCTTATCCACGTTTTTCGCTTTCAGGAAACCGTTGTCGAGCGTGGTCTCCATGAACGGGCGGCCATCGTACCAGTACCAGTCGAAGATAAACACGTTCACCCCATGCTCCGTGGCCACATCAATCTCCATGGCCATCACGTTAGGGTCGGCTTCATTGATATACCCCCAAAGGGGTTGGCGATTCCAGTAATGCCCGGGGTTCCGTTGTTGCATGGTAGCAACGGTCTCCCATTCACCTATACCATGCGGCCAGAAAGGACGTAAACGCGGGTCATCCGCAGCATACGCGGGATAAACAAACGCGGCGACATCATATTTTTTCGCTTTTTGTCCAAATACCGATAAAAAGAAAACGACAAGCAATAAGTTTGTCAATAATGCCCTCATCAACAATATTTTTTTAAACATTTTGAACCCAAAAGACGCCAATCCGGAAGTTCTGTGGTTGACAGTTCACGGGTGGCAATTGCCACCCGTGAATACTAGACCGTGATTTTTCCCGTAAGGACCCGATTCGATACCCGCGTTATGTTCCCATGACAACAGGTAGTCATCAAATCGATACAAAACGGACTGTGTGTCGAATGTTTCATGCATCCAGTCGGGAAAAAGGTAGTTACCTCCGGACGCCTAGATGGTAAGCGGCAAGTTAGCCGGCTGCTTCACCCATAGTGCCATGTTCACCCGGTCACTTGAGGAGAGCGTACCGGCCTTTAAGTAAGTGGGTACTGCCAAACCCGCCGCCAGGGCGGCGGATGTTTTTATAAAAGAACGTCTTGTTAATGTCAAGATATTAATCAGTTATTATGTGCCTGTCTTCACAAGTTACGAATCCAAATGTTCCTAAATGAAACCTCGGTCCCGTGATCTTGAAGCATCAAGGGAAGTCGCCCGTGCGGCTGATATTCCGGTAAACCAATGTAAGGCGTGTGTCCCTTCAGGATGAAGTTGTTCTGTATAACGATACCATTTAGCACCACGGTTATCATGGCTGGTGACTCCAACTCCCCCCCAGTGCCAAACCTCGGTGCCTTCCAGTAGATGTCGTACACCTGCCACTCCCCGTTTTTGGTGTACGCGTTGACCGAAGGTGCCGACTGCTTATAGATGCTTCCCACCATACCATTCACGTAGGTGTGGTTATTATCCCCATCCAGCACTTGTACCTCGTACTGCTTCATCAACAAGATGCCGCTGTTACCCCGATTCTGCCCATGGTGATTCTCCGGAGCGGGTGATCGAAATTCAATATGCAACTGGCAGTCCCCAAAGTGCTCTTTGGTCAATATATCCCCTGTACCCGGTTTCACAGAAAGCACTCCATCGGCCACCGTCCACTCGGGTTTTTGACCCTTTGAGTTCACCCATTTAGACAAGTCCTTCCCATCAAACAACACGATGGCATCAGAAGGTGGAGCTCCCGCTTGCACCCCGGGAGTCACTTTTTCAGGTTCAGGGTAATACCATTCCGTTTGCTGGGGCGTCCACTGCGCTGAAATCGCAAACACGCGAAGCAAGACAACTGAAACAATTAAAAAAACACTCTTTTTCATACGCTTATTATATTAAAGTTTCACATACAAAGAACAAATATACATCAAAATCTTTTTTATCAACACCTAAGTGTTCAGTCTTTCACTACAACAATATTGGCAAGAAAACCAGTGAATGTGCGGGAATAGTAACTTTTCCCCCCTTAATTATCATTTTCCGCTCTTGTGGAACTACTCGGTTCGGATTGTCAATATCATTGAAAGCTTCCGTAGAATCGCCAGAAAGCATAGTTGCAGTGATATTTCCATCAATACCGTTAATCCCTAAATCACAAATTACCTCCGCCTTAGGATCTTTATTTACCAGTGCAATGACCAGTTGTTTTTTATCATCACTACATGTTACAATGGCGTCAACAATTGGAACTGATTGCCCATCTTTGCTAAGCTCATCCGATTGAATAGTGACAGGCAAAATGTTGGGTTGAAGCTTTGTCGCGTACATCTGCATAACATGGTAAGTTGTTCGCTTTACAATCCCCTCGGGATGTACAAACAGCGGACCTCTTGTATTCACTACCGGAGACATATTGGCCATTTCAACATAGTTTGAGTGGCGTAAACAGGCATTCAAAAAGCAGGCTGAAAAAAGCGCATCGGCCATGGTGTAAAGGGAGTTATCATCGTTACCGTCCCTGGCTTCTATATCCTGGCCTTTACGGTGTTGTCCATGGCCAGGGTGGTGCCAGTTTTTCAGGTTCCATTCGTCAAACGCGATTTTAATTTGTTTATCGAACCCTGTTTTTTTTAATATATCAATGGTTCGCAGAATCTGTTTTTCAGGCATGGTGGTTTTAAGCATACATGTTACGTAGTCAGATGGCGTATTATTTTCTACCATAAAATCCCAGTAACCATGTATTGAAACGTAGCTTAAATATTGTCCCGCTCTTTCTAACAATGGGATGGTCCAATTATCATCTGCCAGTGCTGCTGCAAAAAGCTTGATATCCTGATCAACGCTTAACATTAATTTCGCGGATTCACGCACCAAATAACTCCATTCATCCGCGGTTTTCGCACCCAGTTCCCAAGAGCCGTAGTTTTCATTTCCAATGCTCCAATATTTCACCTTATGTGGTTCGGGGTAGCCATTGGCAATACGCATTCTTCCATACTCTCCAACGTTCAGGTTGCAATATTCAAGCCAGTCGCTCATCTCCTCAGGAGTCCCTGTTCCGGCATTGGTACAAATATAGGGTTCTGCACCTATTTTTTTACACCATGCGATATACTCGTCCGTTCCAAACGTGTTGGGATCTTCCACGTGCCACGATTTATCGTAGACGGGTATCCTGTTTTCACCCACACCTTTTTTCCAGTGGTAAGTCGACACAAAGCAACCTCCTGGATAACGAACCACGGGAACCTTTAATTCACGAAGTGCATCAACCACGTCTTTTCTAAACCCTTGCTCATCGGATAATTTTGAACCAGGTTCATAAATTCCACCATAAATTTGACGATGAAAATGCTCAATAAAATATCCGAAAATCATCTCACTATATTCGTGAGGGCGTGACTCAAAATCTATGGTCAGCGCTGCACTTGAATGGTTTTGTGAGAACAAACTGGGTATTAATATTATACTCAATAATACCGTTGCTATTAGATGTTTCATAGTTTTAAATTCATTGTAACGTTATACTCGCTCCTTGCTTTTCAAAAAATCATATCGAAAATATTTTCTTTCTGTAATACCAATAACTATATCAGATTTTTCATGGTTATTTAACTGACCGCCACCCAAGTACAAATTAACGACAATTGGTACAAATACCCAAATTTACCGAGATTTTCTTTCCCGGTGACGAACGTGGTATCTTTTATTTAAAAATAGCGCTTCAAGATAGACGCGACCGAGGCGTAGTACCCGCTACCGAAAAGGTTCAGATGGACCAGCAGGAAGTAGAGTTGGTACAGGTCGATTTGGACATCGTGGTTGTCAGTTCGTGGTATCTGTTCGTGGTATGCTTCGTAAAAGAGAGTGCCGAAGCCACCGAAAAGGTGGCTCATCGCGACATCTACCATCGAGTGACCGTAATAGGTGGCGGGATCAATCAGGTAGGGCGTGCCGTCGCTCGCGATCAGGTAGTTGCCACCCCAGAGGTCGCCGTGTAGCAGCACCGGTTTCACCTCGCCGAAAACTTGGGTGAAGAGGTTGACCGCCTTCCTTTCGGTTGGAATCGCTTTTTCAGGAAGTAGCCCTTTTCGTCGTGCCATCTCGAGCTGAGGCAGGATTCTTTCCCGCCAATAGAATTCCGGCCAGTCAGCGTGGTTTCGGTTGCTTTGAGGCAGGCTGCCGATAAAGTTATCGCCCGTGAAACCGAACTGCTCGCCCGCGGTTTGGTGCAGTCGGCCCAGCTGCATGCCCAGTCGTTGGTAGTCCGACCCGTCAGGGCGCTTACTCTCCACGTGCTCCATCAACAAGAAATCCTGGCTGCCGAGTGAACCAATCAGATGCACATGCGGCACGGCGATGGTTTTGGTTTTTTCAATAGCTTCCAATCCCGCTTGTTCCGCTTGAAACATGGTTAGCGCGGTCGGCTCCCGGTTTACCTTCAGGAAATAGGTCTTCGACCTGGTTTCCAGTCGGTAAGCCGATGAGATGCTGCCACCCGAAACCGGTTTAAACGTCACGATAGGTTCATCGATGCACTCCGAAATATAGGAGACAAGCTGGTTCATCGCGTCAGGTTACTGATGCTCTCTTTCAGTCGGGCTATCTTACTCTCCGCATCCGCCTGTTTCTTACGTTCGTTCTCCACCACCTCCGGTTTCGCGTTCTGCACGAACCGTGCGTTACTCAGCTTTTTCAGTACCGATTGCAGGAAGCCCTCGGTGTAAGTCAGTTCCGCGCGAAGTTTCTCTAGCTCAGTCTCTACATCTATCTTCTCCTCCAGGGGTACGCTATACTCGGTGGTCCCCACGAAGAACCCGGCCGCGCAGGGTTGCTTCTCCGGGACTGTCATGATGGTGGAGAGGCGGCACAGCTTGGCGATCACGCTGTTGAAGCGGTCGTTGTGCCCCCCGGTCACGTGCAGCTCCAGCTCCTCCCTGTTGGGGATATTTTTCTCCGTCCGGATAGCCCGCACGCCCGACACCACCTCCTTCAACACCTCGAAGTCGGCCAATAACCCGCTGTCGGTTGCCCCTGCTTCGGGTTGCTTTGCGGTCATGATGCTCTCACCCTCCTCCCGGGGGTGAAGTGCCTGCCACAGCTCTTCGGTGATAAACGGCATGAAGGGGTGCAGCAAGCGGGTCAGCGCGTCGAAAAAGCGCAACGTGGCCTCGTACGTCCGGGCGTCGATGGGTTGTTGGTAGTCCGGTTTCACGATCTCCAGGTACCATGCCGAGAAGTCGTCCCAGAAAAACTTGTAAAGCGCCATGAGCGCCTCCGAGAGGCGGTACTTCGAGAAGAGGTCGTCCACCTCCGCAATGGTCTCGAACAGCTTGTTTTGGAACCACTCCACCGCGATGGTTGCCGTTTCGGGTTGAGGAATAATTTCGTCCACCTCCCACCCCTCGATCAGTCGGAACGCGTTCCATATCTTGTTGTTGAAGTTGCGCCCCTGCTCGCACATCAGCTCGTCGAAGGGGAGGTCGTTTCCCGCGGGGGAGGTGAGGAGCATGCCCATCCGCACGCCATCGGCACCGTATTGGTTCATCAGCTCGATTGGGTCGGGCGAATTGCCGAGCGACTTCGACATCTTCCGCCCCAGCTTATCGCGCACGATCCCCGTGAAGTAGACGTTCCGGAAGCAGGGCTCGTTCCGGTACTCGTAGCCCGACATGATCATTCGCGCCACCCAGAAGAAGATGATCTCGGGCGCCGTTACTAGGTCGTCCGTGGGGTAGTAGTAGTTGATATCATCGTTATCGGGTTGGTTGATGCCGTCGAACACCGAGATGGGCCAGAGCCACGAGGAGAACCAGGTGTCCAGCACATCCTCATCCTGTTTCAGGTCGTCTATCGTGAGCGGGTAGTCCACCTTGGCCCGTGCTTTCTCGAGTGCCTCCTCGGGAGACATCGCTACCACGTAACCCCCCTCGGGCAGGAAGTAGGCCGGGATCCGGTGTCCCCACCAGAGCTGGCGGCTGATGCACCAGTCCTTGATGTTCTCCATCCAGTGGCGGTACATGTTCTTGTACTTCTCCGGGTGGAAGCGGATGGTGTCGTTCTCCACTGCCTCGGTGGCCGGCTTGGCCAGCTGCTCCATCTTCAGGAACCACTGCATGGAGAGTTTCGGCTCGATAACGGCGTCGGTGCGCTCCGAGAAACCTACCTTGTGGACGTACGGCTCTATCTTCTCGATAAGCCCGGCCTCCTCCAGATCCTTTTCAATCTGTTCCCTCACCTCAAACCGATCCATCCCCTTGTAGTGAATGCCATGTTCGTTGAGGGTACCATCGTCGTTGAATATATCGATGGAGGGGAGGTTGTGCTTCTCGCCCAGGAGGTAGTCGTTCACGTCGTGTGCCGGCGTCACCTTCAGGCAGCCGGTACCGAACTCGATGTCGACATACTCATCTTCGATCACTGGGATGGCCCGGTTTACGAGCGGGATGATCACCCTCTTCCCCTTTAGGTGGGCGTTCTTCGGGTCGTCGGGGTGTATGCACATCGCGGTATCCCCCATGATGGTCTCCGGGCGGGTGGTGGCGACCAAGGCGTAAGCTCCGTTCGGGTCACCTTCTACCCTGTATTTCAAGTAGTAGAGTTTGGCGTTTACCTCTTTGTGGATTACCTCCTCATCGGATAGTGCCGTGAGCGCCTGTGGATCCCAATTCACCATTCGAACTCCCCGGTAAATGAGTCCCTTCTCGTATAGATCGCAAAATACCCTCAGCACGCTCTCGGAGCGGAGGTCATCCATGGTGAACGCGGTGCGCTCCCAATCGCAGGAGGCGCCCAGCTTCTTGAGCTGTTCAAGGATAATGCCCCCGTGCTCCCGCGTCCATTCCCACGCGTGCTCTAAGAACTCTTCCCTAGTAAGGTCGCTCTTCTTGATACCTTGCGACGCCAGTCGCTCTACCACCTTCGCCTCGGTAGCGATGGAGGCATGGTCGGTGCCGGGTACCCAGCAGGCGTTCTTTCCCTGCATGCGGGCTCGCCGCACCAGCACGTCCTGGATGGTGTTGTTGAGCATGTGGCCCATATGCAGCACGCCGGTAACGTTGGGCGGCGGGATGACCACGGTGAACGGTTCACGGTTGTCCGGTTCTGAGTGAAACAGCCGGTGCTCCATCCAGTATTGATACCACTTTTTCTCTACCTCAGCGGGGTTGTACTTGCTTGCAATTTCCATTTGTTGTTTCAATTTCACCTCAGGAGCTTCAGTTTGAATGGAGACCATTCTTTTTCGCTACTTTCACGAGGTTATGATTTTATCAAGGGAATCTCAATGTGAAACCCTGAATAGTGTTATTATTCTTATTCAGGTTGCAAAGGTATAAATTATTTAGGACTTTGGTTTTAGGAAGCTCGTTAACTTTAACATATTGTTTTATGGCTGTTTTTTGCCCTAAAAGCCAAATCTATTTTATATGTCTTCATAGAGCAAGTAGGGCTTTCGTTGTTGCTTGAATTGCTCAACATCATCTGCCCATCTCACTTTGATAGCATCAGCCGATTTCCCTGCCATTATATCCTCGCGGATATAATCCACACCGACCAGCTTCTCGAAGAACGAGGTGAAGAATGCTTCTCCTATATTCAGGTTGTGGTAGGCATCGATGATGTAGGAGAGGTCGAACCCCTTTTCCCAGATCTCCTCGTGTGGCACGTTCCTTAGGTCGACCCCATAACACTTTTTGTTCAGTAATGGAGGGTTTTTGGCTCCTGGAACACTGAGCGGTGTGAACGTGAAGTCCGACCCCTCGTAATCCGGGTGGCCGTAGGTTTCGAAGGGGAACGAGGTGCCGCGTCCCAGGCTCATGACCGTCCCCTCAAACAGACAGGTGGAAGGGTAGAGGTAGATCGACTGGATGGTAGGCAGGTTGGGCGAGGGAGCTATGGGGAGTTCGTAACGTGTTTGGTGCGTGTAGTTCTCGCAAGGCACCACGGTGAGGTCACACACCCGCCCCCCTGGCAGCCATTTTTCGCCGTTGATCATCAACGCCAGTTCCCCAAGGGTCATCCCATGTGCCACCGGGATGGGAAGCCAGCCTACGCCCGACTTATGCTTCATGTCAAGGAGGGGACCATCCACGTAAAAGCCGTTGGGGTTGGGTCGGTCCAACACGATCATCTTCTTACCGTGCTCGGCGCAGGCGTCCATCAATCTCGCCATGCTGACGTAATAGGTGTAAAAGCGGAGCCCCACGTCTTGTATGTCGAATAATAATAGATCGAACTCCTTCATCTGATCAACTGAAGGTTTACCGCCTCCGCCACCGTATAGCGACCAGATGGGGATACCGGTTTTCTCATCGACCGAACCACTTACTTTTTCTCCCGCATCAGCGGTTCCCCTAAAGCCATGCTCGGGTGAGAAAATCGCCACCACCTTGATACCCCGCTCCACGAGAGCGTCCACCAGATGAACATCACCCACCATACCGGTTTGGTTGCTCATCACTGCCACCCGCTGGCCTTCCAGCGTGGGGAGGTATTGGTCAAACCGCTCAGCACCCATCGTTACCGATGAGTCATCGTGGGTAGATACGTCTCCCTCGGGTGTCGCCGATAGCTTTGTGCGGTTCATCGAGGCCTCTTTTTTCGCTAACGGGCAAGCCGTGAGAAGAACAGGGAAAATAAACAAAGAAAACAGGGAAAACAGCGCTCGTTGCATTACTCTTCGATCTTGGTAGATGAGTATTTTTGTTGCTCGTGCAATTGGTCGAACTCTCCTTGCAGGAGGAGCAGTTCTTTCTTTATCTCCCTAAGGCGTGCCACCGTCTCGGTTCGTCTCGTTACCTCGTCCTTTTTCGTTTGCAGGGTTTGGCGGGCTCCCTCAAGCGTCATACCCTTCTCCTTGACCAGGTGGTAGACCATCTCTACCTGCAAGATATCTTCACGGGTATATTGACGGGTGCCGCCAGCCGTCTTTTTGGGGCGAATGTTGTCAAATTCTTTCTCCCAGTAACGCAGTAGTGAAACGTTGACGGCAAAATGGTCAGCCACCTCTTGTATCGAGTAGAAGAGGCGCTGCTTGCTGAACTGAATTGGTTTCTTTCTCTTTCCCATAAGGCAATGTGTAAGGAAAATAATATTGTCAAGGGGTTTGTTTGCTCGACTTTCGCACGATAACAACTATAGAGCTGGCTTGTTCAACGTCACGCCATGAGCGGGCAAGGCTTATTAAGCCGACAAATGAGGCCCGAACGTAACGTACCAGCGGGTTGCTCTTCATATACTTCTCGCTTAATAACGAGATATAGAACGGGTCGAAGGGTAACGCATGCCTGCCCGTAACAACCAGCCCATGGCGTACTAACAATCGTTCGAGGGTGGCGGAGGTGAAGTGCCACAGGTGCCTGGGCACATCGTACGCCGCCCACTGATCCTTGTAAAAGCGAGCGTCATAAGAGAGGTGGTTGGGAACGGCGATAATCGCAACCCCCTCGTCCGTCAATACCTCCTTGATCTGATTGATACTCTCATTTAGCCTTTCTAGATGCTCCAGCACGTGCCATAGGGTGACCACGTGATACGAGTCCCGCTTGATGTCCCAAAAGCCCTCTTCGTCCCGAACATCCAAACAGAAATGGGTGATGGCGTACTCTCTAGCCCTTTGCCCTTTCTCGATGCCCGAAACAGTGAACCCACGTTTTTTCGCCGCATGCAGGAAATGACCGGTACCACACCCCATATCAAGGAGTCGAAGAGGTTCACCCGTAACGTTAACCGACCCGTCCGCTAAACTTGGTCTATCCGATTCATCTGCCTCCCTCTGAACGACCGCCGTCACCAGGCGAACCTTCCTTTTCACCATAACCTCCCGGGTTGCATGGTAAAGCTTATTTACCAGTCCCCGGTTAGTGTTGGAGTGAGCGATGTATTCCGGTGAATCGTAATACCTTCCTATCGCATCTTCAGATGGGAAGCGGTTTGTGAAACGAAAACCGCACCGGTTACAATCAAAAAGGGGAAAGAACTCCCCGCTCGAAAAGTGATCCACCACGTCAAGCGCTTTTCCTATAGCGTCGCTGCCACACACCGGGCAACTTGTCAATTCGATAAGGAGTTTGTCATTCATACAATGGTTCAAAAAATCTTCGCTTCTCAAACAACCGAAACAGACATTTTGTCACCTATCTACACAGTGGCTCAAAAATAACACTATTCAACGGGAAGGACAAATTTTTGACTCCCATTCCCCTTTATTCCTCTTACCCTGTTATTTACCCTTGTCACACCCTTTTCTCGCCCATTTTCACTCCTTTCCCCTCGCCATTTTGTTCCCACACTTTGGGAAACGAAGTTTTTCATGTAATTTTGTAGCCTGTTTCACACGATTATTTTTTTCACGTCGGTTTTACGCGGTTTCATAAATATTACTTGTAATGATGACTTCCAAAGAGATTCGCCAGTCGTTCAAAGACTTTTTTCAATCGAAGGATCACCGGATCGTGCCATCGGCTCCGATGGTGATTAAGGATGATCCCACCTTGATGTTCACCAACGCTGGGATGAACCAGTTTAAAGATATTATCTTGGGCAACGCCCCTATCGAGTTCCCGCGCGTGGCCGACTCCCAGAAGTGCCTGAGGGTGAGTGGAAAGCATAACGACCTGGAGGAGGTGGGGCATGATACCTACCACCACACCATGTTCGAGATGCTGGGGAACTGGTCCTTCGGCGACTACTTCAAGGAGGAGGCAATCGATTGGGCGTGGGAGTACCTCACGGGGGTGCTCAAGCTCGATAAGGATAGGCTGTACGCCTCCATCTTCGAGGGATCGCCCGAGGAGAACCTCGAGCGAGACGACGAGGCGATAGGGCATTGGAAAAAGTACCTACCACAGGATCGTATCATCAACGGAAGCAAGCATGATAATTTTTGGGAGATGGGCGATACCGGTCCCTGCGGCCCCTGCTCGGAGATCCATATCGACTTGCGCCCGGAGGAGGAGCGGGCTAAGGTAGACGGGGCGACCCTCGTGAACCAAGACCACCCGCTCGTGATCGAGGTGTGGAACCTGGTGTTCATGCAATACAACCGCAAGGCGGACGGCTCGCTTGAACCGCTGCCCGCGAAGGTGATCGATACCGGGATGGGCCTTGAACGGCTCTGCATGGCGGTGCAGGGAAAGCTGTCGAACTACGATACCGACCTGTTCCAGCCCCTTATTCAGAAGATAGCGGAGATAACCGGCTGTCCATACGGCAAAAATGACAAGCAAGATGTGGCCATGCGGGTGGTGGCCGACCACGTGCGCACCATCGCCTTCTCGATTACCGATGGACAGCTTCCATCGAACGCGAAAGCGGGTTACGTGATCCGGCGCATCTTGCGTCGCGCGGTGCGGTACGGCTACACCTTCTTGAGGATGCATGAGTCGTTTATCCACCGATTGGTGCCCACGCTGGTGAAAGTGATGGGCGAAGCGTACCCGGAACTACCGGCACAGCAGTCGCTTATCGAGAAGGTGATCAAAGAGGAGGAGGAGGCATTCTTGCGGACGCTCGAAAACGGGATCAGGCTGCTGGAAAGGAACCTGCCCGAAGAGAAGGGGGGCGTGCTGGCAGGGGAGGTGGCTTTCCAGCTATACGATACCTTCGGCTTCCCGCTCGACCTTACCGAGTTGATTCTCCGTGAACAGGGTATGACAGTGGATACCGAGGGCTTCAACGCTGAGATGCGGAAGCAGCGGGAACGAGCGCGCAATGCGGCAGCCATGGAGACGAGCGACTGGGTCGTGCTGCGGAAAGGCGAGCCGGAGTTCGTGGGGTATGACGAAACGGAAAGCAGGGCGACCATCCTGCGCTATCGGGAGGTGAAGCGCAAGAACAAGCGCTATTACCAGTTGGTACTCTCCCGTTCACCCTTCTACGCGGAGATGGGGGGGCAAGTGGGTGATAGTGGCTGGCTGATAGACCAAGAGAATCGTATCGAGGTGTTCGATACCATACGGGAGAATAACCTGGCCATGCACCTTACCAACAAGTTACCGGTCAACCTGGAAGGAAAGTTCATCGCACGAATCGACAGGGAGAAGCGAACGGCTACCGAGTGCAACCACTCGGCTACCCACCTGATGCACGAGGCGATGCGCGAAGTGCTAGGCAACCACGTGGAACAGAAGGGGTCGTATGTCTCCCCGGAGCTGTTGCGATTCGACTTCTCTCACTTCCAAAAGATGAGCCTCGAGGAGATTCGGGAGGTGGAGAAGCGGGTGACCGCTAAGATACGGGCGAACCTGCCGATTGAGGAGCAGCGGCAGCTACCAATCGAGGAGGCGAAAGCGCAAGGTGCGGTGGCTCTCTTCGGTGAGAAATACGGCGATAAGGTACGTACCGTCCGCTTTGGCTCTTCCATCGAGCTGTGCGGGGGTACCCACACCTCCTCCACGGGTCGCATTGGTACCTTCCGCATCGTTAGCGAACGGGCCATCTCCGCGGGCGTACGCCGCGTGGAGGCCGTGACGGCCAAAGGGTGCGAAGAGTACCTTTACATGCAGGAGGACCTTTTAAGGGAGATAAAAAGTCTGTTCGAAAACGTACCCGATGTGATGCAGGCGATTCAAAAGGTGATTGGCGATAACGAGGAGATGAAGAAGCAGCTTCAAGCGTATCTGAAAGAGCGTGTAGAGCAGCTCAAGCAGCAGCTGATTGATAAGCGTAAGGAGGTGAACGGGGTAACCCTCTTCAAGTTGCTGTTACCTGTTGGAGCTCCCGACACGGTTAAGGAGATCGCTTACCAGCTTCGGGGTGAGTTTCCGGAAAAGATGATGTTCGTGGCCGGGACGCTGGTCAACGATAAACCGAGCCTCACCGTTATGTTGAGTGACGACCTGGTAGCCAAGGGGCTCAATGCAAGCAATATGGTGCGTGAGGCGGCGAAAGAGATACAAGGTGGCGGCGGGGGCCAACCTTACTACGCGACCGCGGGAGGGAAAAATGCGGATGGGCTGAAATCGGCCGTGGAGGTAATCATCAAGAAGCTTGCTGAAGCGTAACTTTTCACTTCGCACATATTAATTTGTATTCGCTTTAAAGCAAAACAGTAAAACAACAGGTGAACTACGGTTTTTAACACAAGAAAAGGAGAAGTATGGCTCGATTTTTTTCAAACGTAACGTTGCTCCTGGTGATTGGGGTTATGACCTTAACCCCGATGTTGCTGCACGGGGTCGGGGTTTCTCGAAACGGGACCGAAGCTGCCGAATACGGGATCAAGACTTCTCGAAACGGTAGTGAAGGTGCTGGATTCGGGGTTGAAGCTACCAGGAGCGAGGTAGTCAAGGTGGAACCGGTCGATAAGGTGAACCTGTTTATCGGCACGACCAATTACGGAACGACCAACCCAGGGCCGGTGATGCCCAATGGGATGATGTCGGTATCGCCCTTCAACGTGATGGGTTCACCGAAGAACCGGTTCGACAAGGATAGCCAGTGGTGGTCCACGCCCTACTCGTACGAGAACCGTTTCTTCACGGGGTACGCGCATGTGAACCTGAGCGGGGTGGGATGCCCGGAGTTGGGGTCCCTCCTGTTGATGCCAACCACGGGACCCCTGAATGTCAATTATACCGAGTATGGCAGCGAGTATACCGATGAGCAGGCTTCACCGGGCTACTATTCAAACACCCTTACCAAGTACCGCGTCAAGACGGAGGTATCAGCCACCACCCGAACCAGCATTGCCCGCTTCACCTTCCCAAAAGGGGAAGGGCATATCCTGCTTAACCTGGGGGAGGGACTCACTAACGAGTCGGGGGCTTGGATGCGCCGGGTAAGCGATAGCGAGGTGGAGGGGATGAAGCTGCTAGGAACCTTCTGCTACAACCCCTGGGCCGTCTTTCCCATCTATTTCGTGATGCGTATCAACAAACAACCCGAGGCGACCGGCTACTGGAAGCAGCAACGGGAGATGGGGGTCGAGGCGCAATGGGATAACACCAGCGGTATCCGGAAGATATATACCCGCTACGGGCGGGACATCGCGGGCGACGACATCGGCGCGTGGTTTACCTATGACCTCGCGGAGGCAGAACAGGTGGAGGTGCAGATAGGTGTCTCTTTCGTGAGCATCGATAACGCGCGGTTGAACCTTGATACCGAGCAGCCCGGATTCGACTTCGAGAGGGTGAGGAGTGCTGCGAAAGAAGCATGGAACGAGGTGCTATCCAAGGCAACGCCCGTTGGGGGCACGGACGACCAGCAGACCGTTTTCCACACTGCCCTCTACCATGCACTTATCCACCCGAACGTGCTGAACGACGTGAACGGGGAGTACCCGATGATGGAGCGTGATGAGGTGGGTATCACCGAGACGACCCGCTACACCGTTTTTTCCCTGTGGGACACCTACCGAAACGTGCATCAGCTACTTGCGCTGCTTTACCCTGACAAGCAGCTTGATATGGTCCGCTCCATGGTGGATATGTACAAAGAGGGGAGATGGCTACCCCGGTGGGAGCTCTATAGCCGGGAAACATTAACCATGGAGGGCGATCCCGCTATCCCGGTCATCGTGGATAGCTGGATGAAAGGGCTGAAGGAGTTCGACGTGGAAACAGCCTACGAGGCGATGCGGAAGTCGGCCACTACGCCTGGGAAAGATAACTTCATCCGTCCCGATATCGATGACTACCTGGGTTTGGGCTACATCCCGCTGCGGGAGGAGTTCGACAACTCGGTATCACATGCCCTGGAGTACTATATCGCTGATCACGCGCTGTCGAAGTTCGCGGCCGCACTGGGCAAGGAGTCCGACTCGAAACGTTTCCGGGAGCAGTCGCTCAACTACACGCACTACTACTGCCCCGAGTACGGGGTCTTCCGTCCCCGGTTAGCCAACGGCACATTCCTCTCTCCGTTCAACCCCAAGCAGGGAGAAAACTTCGAGCCGGTACCCGGCTTCCACGAGGGGAGCTCGTGGAACTACTCCTTCATGGTGCCACACGACGTGGAGGGGCTGATCAAGATGCATGGGGGCAAGAGGGCCTTCGTGAAGCGGTTGCAAGTGGTGTTTGACGAGGGGCATTACGACCCGACAAATGAGCCCAACATCGGCTACCCGTTCCTCTTCTCCCGGGTGAAGGGAGAGGAGTGGCGCACGCAAAAAACGACACTCGAGCTGCTTGACAAGCACTTTAAGAACACGCCCGACGGGCTCCCGGGGAATGACGATACCGGCACGATGTCCACCTGGGCGCTCTTTTCGATGATGGGCTTCTACCCGGACGATCCCACCGATCCCTCCTACACTTTTACCACGCCCGTCTTCAATAGGATCACGCTCACGCTCGATACACGCTACCACGCCACGGGTCAGCTTGAGATCGCAACTGTACGACCTACCCCCAACGCTCTGTTCATCGATCGGGTGGAGGTGGATGGCAAGCGATGGAAAGGTTTCCGCATATCACACGAGGAGCTGATGAAAGCACGATCCATCGTCTTCTACCTTAAAGAGAGAAAGTAATCAGCTTCGATAGCCGCTCCCACTCCTCGGGGAAATAGTTCGCGAAACGGTATACCTTTTGATCCCGACGAGCGATTTTCCACCTCTTTTGCCAACGGATGGCGAAGTAGAAGGTGAGCGGCATCACGAAGAGGTAACCCAACGCCAGGAGCCAGTTGCCGCTAATACCTCCCAGTAGGAGCGATTGCAACAGGGCGAAAATAGGCACGAAAAAGAGTCCCGAAACGTACCGTACCGAGGGGACGAACTGCTTGTCCTTGAACAGCCCCTTGAGCTTTTTGTTAATCAGCAGCGGGAAGAGGCCATTCAAGAAGCCGAACAGCGCGATGGGGACGGTAAGGAGAAGTACCGAAAAACGGGCGAAGAGGTTCCATTTGGAGGGCCGCTTCCATACCCGGTCTTTGGAGGTGAGTCCGTTTTCCTGCAACAACTGTTTCGCCTCTCTCAGTTCATCGATTTTTTGTTGGAACCGTTCGGGATCCAGCTCGAAAAGGCGATCCAGCTCCCTCACGATATGGAGCGATGCCTGAAGGAAGTCGTCTTTTCGACCACGGAATTGTTCCTTTGCAATGCGGTCACCGTTCCAGTCGATCGCCAGGCAGTAGTCGTCGTAAAATTCATCGTTCCAGATATCGACCACCATCGACTTTAACCGGGTTTCTAGGTCCTTCCGCAACTGGTTGATGGCCAAGTTGGGACTTTCGCTGTACAGCGTCTTGTACTCCGATACCTCGATGGGTTGGCCAAACGTCACGTAGGCGTCAGATGGGAAGTCGTTCACATCGCGATAGTAGATGGCAACCGGCACGATCTGGCTTTGTAGCTCGAAGCCGAGGGAGGCCTCCGTGGGCAGCACGATGCGGGGCACCGCTTTCTGAATGGGGAGGAGCGACTGTTTGGGGTTGTGTCTCCCCTCCGGGAAGAGGGCGATGGGATTGTTTTTCTTCAGTACGCGGGCAGCTGTTTTAAAGACCTCATCGTTTCGCTCCAGGTTCTCTTTCCCGTCACGAATCCGAAAGACCGGGATGATACGTAATCCCTTGAGCAGCCAGGCGACGAACTTCTGCTTGAAGATATCGGCCCTGGCTAGAAATACGACCTGCTTGCAGTGGTAGCTGGAGTAGACCAACATCAGGGCATCCAACAACGCATTGCGGTGGTTCGCCGCGAAGATGACCGGCTTTTTCCTGGATACGTTCTCTTTCCTGTCGATAAACACCAACTTCCTGAAGTTCAATCGCAACGTGGTCTTCACCGGCAGTTTAGCCAGCGAGTAGCGAATATCGTAATGGTAAATCATAACGGTAAGTTTTGTCAGTAGAGGCAACAACCCGTATCAATATACTCTCTCAGTTTGTTATGAGGGGCGAAATAACCCGCCTCCTCCAATAAAACGCGAGCATTAAGCCGGCGATGATATGCCATATACCCCACCAAGCGGCGATAAAGGCCATCCCGCCTAGTTCCAGTTCAGGAGGGAAAATCCTCGGGTTGAAAATCAGCGCGAGGCCTAAGCCCGAATTCTGTATACCCGTCTCAATGGAGATGGTCCTACAGTTTATCTCGCTCACCTTGAGAAGCTTGGGAAAGTAGTACCCGCCCACGTAGGCCAATCCGTTATGGAGAAGCACGATAAAGAATATCAGGTGAATGTACCGAAGGAAAAGGCTGAAGTTACCCGCCAGCGCGGCCACGATGAACCCTACGAAAAAGAGGATGGAAGCAGTCTGCACCGTCTTGTCAATCCGCTTGGTGAACTTCGGGAACTTCATGCCGACGAACATCCCGAGAATCACAGGGATGCCGAGGATCAGGAAGACCGTGCGAAACATCTCTATCGGATCGATTGTGATGGGTACCAACAGGGGCGAGTGCTTCGCGTATAGACTGCCCCAGAAGGCGAAGTTAAAGGGTGTCATAAAGAGGCTCATCACGGTGGTAAGGGCGGTGAGACTAACCGATAGGGTAATATTCGACTTAGAGATGGAGGAGATAAGGTTGGAGACGTTACCCCCCGGGCAAGCGGCAACCAAAATCATTCCCATTGCCACTGCCGTGGAGGGGCGTAGAATCATCACCAGCAAAAAGGTGAGGGCAGGAAGTAGCACATATTGCGAGATGACTCCCAGGATAACCGGCTTAGGGTTCAGCGCGAGCGTTTTAAAGTGCTCGGGCTTGATACTTAGTGCTACGCCAAACATAATAAACGCGATGGCAACGTTCATGATGTTGACGCTCCCTTGGTTAAAATTCAACTGAACCGCATCGAGTTGTTCAAGGTTCCCAAAAAGCGATAGTAGCGGGGTAAACTTCATTGGACCTTTTGATTTTGAGGCACAAGGTACGAAAAAATATATTCCCCACCGTTATATTTCACATTGTTTGTCTTTTTCACATAGTGAATTAGCCATGTGCTTTAGACTGATACGTTACGCAACATGTGCATTTATCCGTTTTATTATATTCCCATATAGCAATGCTTGATCAAGAAATGGAATGTGAAAAATTGATTATCGTATCTTATAAACCGATAATAAAACAACGTGTAAAAGTTGCGTTAAATTCATTACCTTTGTCGATATAAAAAGAAACGGCTTAACAAGAAACCCTATGAGCGCACCCCTCGCCGAGCGGATGAGGCCGCGTACCCTCGATGAGTATATCGGACAGACACACCTGGTCGGTAAGGGAGCCGTGTTGCGCAGAATGATCGACTCCGGTCGCGTACCCTCCCTGATTTTCTGGGGGCCTCCCGGTGTGGGGAAGACCACGCTCGCTTACATTATCGCCAGTACCATCGAGGCACCCTTTTATAAGCTGAGCGCCGTGAACTCGGGAGTCAAGGACGTACGTGATGCGATTGAGAAAGCGAAAAGTAATCGTTTTTTTGATAGCGCTGCCCCCATCCTCTTTATCGATGAGATTCACCGATTCAGTAAATCGCAGCAGGACTCGCTGCTGGGCGCAGTGGAGACCGGAACGATCACCCTGATCGGGGCGACCACCGAAAACCCTTCTTTTGAGGTTATCCGGCCGCTGCTTTCCCGCTGTCAGGTGTACGTCCTTAAGCCAATGGGAAAGCAGGATCTGGAGACGCTGTTGGAACGTGCCCTTACTGAAGATCACCTCCTGAGGGAGCGGGAGATCAAGGTGAAGGAGAGCGATGCGCTGTTCCGTTTCGCGGGTGGTGATGCCCGCAAGCTGTTGAATATCCTGGAGCTGACGGTTGCCTCCGAAGGGGGCGATAAGGTGGTGATCACTGATAAGCTGGTGACGGAGCGGTTGCAGGAAAACCCGACCGCGTACGATAAGGGGGGTGAGTTGCATTACGACATCATCTCGGCTTTTATCAAATCGATCCGGGGGAGTGACCCCGACGCGGCCATTTACTGGCTGGCGCGGATGGTGGCGGGGGGTGAAGACCCCAAGTTTATCGCCCGGCGACTGGTCATCTCAGCCGCCGAAGATATTGGCCTGGCCAACCCCAACGCGTTGCTGCTGGCCAATGCCTGCTTCGATGCACTGCAAAAGATCGGGTGGCCCGAGGGGCGCATCGTCCTGGCCGAGACCACCGTCTACCTGGCTGTTTCACCCAAGAGCAACTCCGCCTACCTGGCCATTGATAAGGCTATCGCAAACGTGGAGCGAACGGGTAACCTGCCGGTGCCGTTGCATCTGCGCAACGCACCCACGTCGTTGATGAAAGAACTTGACTACGGCAAGGAGTACAAGTACGCACACGATTATGACAATAACTTCGTGAAGCAGGAGTACCTACCCAAGGAACTCAAGGGAACCCGTTTCTGGGAGGCGCAACCCAACCCCGCGGAACTGAAGTTGGTTGAGCGCATGAAAAAAATGTGGGGTGAAGAGCGGGAAAATCCCGAAAAAAACCTATGACACCCGCAATAAGGAGCAGGTGAACAATCAATACCAATCCATACCCCGGTCATACGGTGAACTCCTCTGGTCATACTTCAAGTCTTGTAGCATGGAAGAGTTGGCCCGGATGGTGAAGTTATACGACTTGTAGGGTCCGATTGGTATAAAGCTGGCCGACATGTTCCAGCAATGCAGGTTGCGCGTGAGCGTACAGTTGATGTTCGTGAACTTCTTTTGGTCGAAGTTGTAGTCGGTATTGAACGTGAAGTTCCAGTTCTTGGACGGCTGTATCGAACCACTCAACCCGAAATTATGGGTAAGCCTTCCCTTGTACTCCATCCTCTCCTTATCAAACTCCCCGTATCCGTACCGCAACGAGTAGTTAAACGAAATGTTCCAGTTGACACTGTTTTTGAGGTATCCGTTCTCATCGAACTCACCCATCGAGCTATCACTGTTATCAAACATACCGCCACGAGAACCCTCTTCGTATGGGTTGCGACCTATCGTTCCATCGTCTGGCAACGGATTGGTTGTATCGTCGTCATCACTTTCATCGCGTCCCTCGCTACCCTCACCCTTTTTGCGACCAAACAACTTCTTCAACGTATCTTGGTTAAGCGAGTAGGAGAAAGAGGTCCCGGTGCTCATCAACTTCCCGAAGCCCTTACCGTTCATTACCCGGAGCTTGTCGACCTTCCTTGGACTCCCATTCTGGTCCAACTGATAGATGTAGGGATCCCACACGGCGTTCAAGCTGAGGGTGTAGGATTTGGAGAGCTTCAAACGGATGTTCGAGTTGATGTTGCTCCACTTCATGGAGTCGGCCATCATGTTGTAGCTGAAGCTGATCCCCAGGTCGTCAATCAGACTGATCTTGCGGGTACCGGTAGTGTCCGCGTCGGTTCGTATCTTCATCTCCAGATTATTCTTGAAGTCGAATCCAATGCTCCCACTTTGACCACGAGAGGCGGTACCAAACATCATAGAAGAGTAGGGCGAATAGGTATACTCCACATCCTCGCCGTATTCGTTTTTGTAGGTGTAGGTCTCGTAAAAGCCGTACTTGGGATCCCCGAAGTCAGGCTTCCAGTTGAGACTAATACTGGGGGTAAATACGTGTCGAATGGCCTGTACCTTGTCGCCAAATATCTTCCACGGGGTATACATCCCGTAGAGCTTGGTCTGTGCGCTGAGCGATGTGCTGTAGTCGTACACTCGCTTGAAACCGTGGACGGTATCCACCGGCACGTGTCGTTTAGCGATGGGATCCCACGCCTGCTTATGTGCCCCGGTATACCACCGCTCGGTGTAGTTGAACGATGGTGATACCTGAATAAACTCGAGGAGGGTAAAAGTGGCACTTACCGGGATACTGTGCTTTATCCCGTTGCTCCAATCACGAATCAGGCTCGACTTAAGGAACAAATCCTCCTTCGTGGTAATCGAGTTTCGAAACTCACCAGAGTAGCTCATCGATATCTTCTCGTACCACCGTTCGCTGCCCACCGCGTTCTTCCGCTTAAAAGGGTTTATTCGGCCCATGTTGACGGAGATATTGGGGAGCGTGGCGGCAATGGTGGAGTCGCGCGATACCTGGTTGATGCTCATCGTGGCTGACAGACTCCAGGGTGAATCGGGGAACCGCTGGGTGAGGTTTACACTGGAGCTCTTGGTATTACTCGATGCGTCTCTTGAGTAGAGACGGCTAAGGTCGCGGTGGTTGTTCTTGCTCGTGGAGAAGTTCACACTAGCCGAAAGGGTGCGGTACATATTGGCTTTCGGATCCTGCGAGTGGGTCCAGTTGATGCGAAGGTCTTTCGCCACGGAGTAGGCCGCGGGTACCACCTCCTTCAGCTCCTTCTCACCGGTGGCTGTGCTCAGGTGGTAAATGTTGAAATTGCCCGAGTACTTGTACCGCTTACGATAGTTGGAGCGGGCTCCTATACCCCATGATCCCTTGGTATAGATCTCGCCCGTTACTGCCAGGTCAATGTAATCGCTTAACGCGAAGTAGTAACCCCCGTTTTGCAAGTAAAATCCACGGGTCATCTCGTCGCCGTAGCTTGGCATGATGATCCCTGAGGAGTAACTCTTGGTGAAGGGGAAGAACGCGAAGGGCAATACGATGGGGAAGAGGGGCACGTCAGCCACCACCAGCCAGGCGGGCCCCGTTACGACATCCTCGTTGGTTACCTTTGCCCTTGACAGGTTCAGGTAAAAATGGGGGTTTTCGTCATTGTCGCAGGTGGAATATTTCGCGTCGCGCATGTAGAACGATTTATCGGGGTTCATCTTCGCCTCCTTAGCCACAATATTCCCTTCACCCTGCTTCGTGATCACACCGTGAATAAACGCTTTTTCCGTTTCGATGTTGTACCGCACCCTCTTCATTTCGTACTCGTCTTGCCCCTCCTTGAAGACTGGGTAACCGAACTCCTTCCCCAAGGAGTCAACACCGAACGTGGAAGAGATCATACTGCTGTCCAAGTCCACGGTAATATACTCCCCCTTGATAGACATTTCGCCATACTCGATATCGGCATCACCGTATAAAAATCCCATGTTGTCAGCGGTAAAGATGACCGAGTCTTGTGCCGTGTAATGAACCGTGAAATCGAGCTTCTCCTTCGGAATGTCAATCTCAATGCTGTCACGTGCGGCGTCAAGTGACAACGTGGTATCTGTTGGGGCAACCGTAAGCGAATCAATCGCCAAGCTATCTGCTTGAAGTGGATGCGGTAAAGAGTCAGGGAGTTGTAACGAGTCGGGACGTTGTGTTGCAGCAAGAAGCTCCAATGAGTCAGCATGTTGTAGCGTATCAGTAAGCCGCGGCGAGTCAGGTAGTTGCTCTTCCACCAGTATAGTCTCTCTCACCGAATCGATAGCCAACACCTCCGTTACAGCCGGCAGCTCTTCTTGGCTTGTCGCCATACCGGTCTTTCTCAGGGACGAACATTGGACAAAGACCCACAGGATGGTAAGCAGGTATATAAAACGTACAAATTGCCTCATGCGGAAAATGCAGGTCACGTATGGTTTTCACACGCGAAACTACTCATTAATGCATTAATATGCGGCAAAAATAATAAAAAGAAACTTAAGAGCGGGCGATTAGCATCTTTTTCAGTTCATGGAGGTCGTTGGGAAGTGGTAGCGACCGTTTTTCACGCGTCATAAAAGCTTTTAACCTATCGGGCACCTCGATCGAGATACCGACACAAGCTTCCACGATCTCCTTGAACTTGGCCGGGTGCGCGGTCGCCAGGAACACACCCGTTTCACCCTCCCGTTTTCCCTCTTTCAGGGCCATGTAGGCGCAAGCCCCGTGGGGGTCCAGCAAGTAGCCGGTTCGTTGGTACACCTCGCGAACGGCCATTTTTATCGCTTCATCGTTATAGGTGAAGCCATCGATCGCTTGTTGGATGGAGGCATGCGATGAGCCGTACAGGTCAAGGATGCGGTCGAAGTTGCTGGGTGCGCCCACATCCATGGCGTTGGCTAGCGTCTGTACCGATGGGGCAGGACGGTATTCACCCGTTTTGAGGTACTGGTAAAACACGTCGTTACGGTTGTTGGCAGCTATAAATCGCTTAACCGGCAAACCTGTTTGCTTCGCGAATAGCCCTGCCGTGAGGTTACCCAGGTTACCGCTTGGTACGGCGATGACCACCTGATTGGCTAACGAGCGGTTTGCCAGTTGGGCATAGGCCCAATAGTAGTAAAACGATTGGGGCAGGAATCGTGCCACATTGATGGAGTTAGCCGAGGTAAGGTGTAAGCGGTCGTTCAGTTCGTTGTCCATGAAGGCCGCCTTCACGAGCGCCTGGCAGTCGTCGAAAGTGCCATCGACCTCCAGGGCGGTGATATTTTGTCCCAGGGTAGTGAACTGTGCCTCCTGCATCGCGCTCACCTTGCCGGAGGGGTAGAGCACGAACACCCGTATCCCCTCCACGCCCAAAAAGCCGTTGGCCACTGCGCTCCCGGTATCGCCCGAAGTGGCAACAAGCACCGACACCTCCCCTTGCTGTCTCTCCCGTGCGAAATAAGAGAGCATCCGTGCCATAAAGCGTGCGCCCACATCCTTGAAGGCAAAAGTGGGTCCGTGGAACAGTTCCAGCGCGTATATCCCCTCCTCTACCTTCACGAGGGGTATGTCAAAATCGAGGGTCTCCTTAACGATCCTGTGCAGGGCCTCTTTCGGGATATCCTCGCCAAAGAAGAGGTCGGCCGCCTCCTTAGCGATTTCCGTCAATCCTTTCTCCCCGATGTTGTCAAAAAACTGGTCGGGGAGCCGCCCGATACGCTCGGGCATGTAGAGGCCCTTATCGGGGGCAAGACCTTTTACCACCGCCTCTTGCAGGGAGGCGAGGGGTGCTTTTCCGTTCGTACTGTAATAGCGCATATTTTTGTTTAGTTGTTGTCCTAACTTTCGCTTTCAGGCTCGACTGGCATAAATCCTGCGACTCATCTTCTGCTTGCTAAAAGAAAAGAACTCACGTTGTTCAAACAGCTTTTCTTTTTTAACGCAATCTTCGCAGGATGTGTCTGCGCAGGAATTTATGAGGTCTTCGCTCTGAAAGCTGAATTTTCTTAGGAACGAGAGCATAGCTGAGCTCGCTCAAGCTTTGCCGAGTGACGACATAAAAGGCAATAATTTGAAACGTAAATAACATGTGAAAAATAAGTTGTTGATTAATCGAGGAGGGCCTTCATGAACCCGTCGCCACTCAACAGTCCGTAGCTTCCCCCCTTTGCTGAGAACTCATCGTAAGTAAGCACCTCGTCGGGTTCCCTATCCCGCCGGTAGATCAGAAAGGGGACGGGTTGGCTCGTGTGCGTCCGGGTGGCGCAGGGAGTTGGGTGATCGGGCAGGACCGCAATGGTCACCGGCTCTTGCCACGTGACGGTCTCCTCGTAGATCGTCTTCACGAGCCGGGCATCCAGGTACTCGATGGTTTTTATCTTGAGGGGTACGTTGCCCTCGTGTCCCGCTTCATCGCTGGCTTCAACGTGCAGGTAAACGAAGTCGTGTTTTTTCAGCGCCGCAAGAGCCGCCGCTGCCTTCCCCTCGTAGTTGGTGTCGTGGAGGCCCGTGGCCCCTGCTACCTTCACTACCTCCAGTCCCGCGTATACACCAATCCCCCGGATAAGATCTACGGCCGAGATAACCGCCCCGCTCCCTATGGGAAACAGCTCCTTTAACGGTTTCATGGAGGGACGAAATCCGGGTGACCAGGGCCATATGGCGTTGGCCGGATCTTTTCCCTCGCCCTTTCTACGCTGATTCACGGCATGATCCTCCAGGAGTTCCCGCGATGCCGCGATCAGGCGGTTCAGAAGATTGGCCGTGGCTATGGCATCGTCATTCTCTGGATGTACCAGGTGGGGAGCAAACGGTTGTTCCGGGATGTCGTGAGGGGGCGTGCAATGTAACGCCTTGCTACCGCCCTTGATCTTCAGCACGTGGCGGTAAGAAACACCCGGGTGAAAACTGATTGATTCGCCGCCCAGCTTCTTATCCAGGAAACGAATCAGCTCGTTCGCCTCGGGTGTGGAGATATGTCCCGCCGAGTGATTCTTTAACCTATCACCCTCCAGGTTCACAAGGTTACAGCGCAAACAAAGCTCGCCTGGCAGTACTTCCACCCCCATACTCGCGGCTTCCAATACACCCCGACCCTCGTACACCGAGGGGAGATCGTACCCCAGAACGGAGAGGTTGGCTATCTCGCTGCCGGGTGAAAAGCCGGGGGGTACAGTCTGTAGTAATCCGTTTCTCCCCTGGCGGGCGAGCAGATCCATGTAAGGTGTATGGGCCACCTGCATGGGGGTTTTGCCACCCAGCGAGGCGATTGGCTCGTCTGCCATACCGTCACCCAAGATAACTATTCGTTTCATCGCTTTAATTGCTACTACCGTATGTTCGCGATCGAGATGATATCCGAAAAGACCCCGGCGGCTGTCACGCTGGCGCCGGCTCCATACCCCTTGATGACCATGGGGTACTCGTTGTACCGCTCGGTGGTGATCATGATGATATTGTTACTCCCCTCCAGGTCGTAGAACGGATGGCCCTGTTCCACTTCCCTCAAGCCTACTTCGCATTTTCCATGGTCGTAAGATGCAACGAACCGCAGCCGTTTCCCCTCTTTCGCCAGTTTCTCGCGCCGCTCCTCAAACGAGGGATCCATCTCGGGGATAGCCTGCCAGAACTCCTCGAGGCTTCCGTCGAAGTACTTTTGCGGAACGAAGAGGGTCTTCTTTACCTCTTCCTGGTTCACTATCGCTCCAGCTTCACGGGAGAGGATCACCAACTTCCGTATCACGTCCAGCCCGCTTAGGTCGACCCGCGGGTCGGGCTCGGCAAATTTCGCGTCCACCGCCATGCGTATGGCCTGGCTGAACGGGATTTTCTCGCTCAGCGTGTTAAAGATGAAGTTCAGCGTACCGGAGAGTACCGCCTCTAACTTCACGATCTTGTCGCCCGAGTTAATCAACGAGTTCATCGTGTTGATGATGGGCAATCCAGCACCCACGTTCGTCTCAAAGAGGAACTTCACCCCGGCTTTTCGGGCAGTCTCCTTCAGCAGGCGGTAATTGTCGTAGTCCGATGAGGCAGCGATCTTGTTGGCGGTGACCACGGAGATGTTTTTTCCCATCAGTTCACCGTATAGTTTCGCGATATCGGGGCTCGCGGTGCAATCCACGAATACCGAGTTGAAAATATTCATCTTTACCGTCTCGTCGCGTATCCGTTCGGGGGAGCTTTTGTAGCCGTTGGTCATCAGGTTGTCGAAATACCCCTCCAGTGGGATACCTTCGCGGGCGAAGAGGGCTCTTCTGCCGTTGGCGATGCCCACCACGTTGATGCGGAGCTTGTTCTGCTCCTTCAGGGTCTGTTGCTGCTGTTGTATTTGCTCGAGCAGCTTGCCCCCCACCGTACCGGTGCCCACCACGAACAGGTTGAGTTCTTGGTAGGGCGACAGGAAGAAGGAGTCGTGTATCACGTTGAGTGACTTCCTAAGATCCGCTTTGGCGATGACGCAGGAGATGTTCGTCTCACCAGCACCTTGCGCTAGGGCTACGATGTTGATCCCGTTGCGTCCCAGAGCACCAAAGAATTTCGCCGCGATGCCCGGTACGTGCCTCATGTTTTGTCCGACGATGGCGATTGTTGCCAGGTCATACTCTACCATGATCTCGTTGATGCTTCCCATCGCGATCTCGTGGGCAAACTCGTTCGACAACACTTTCTGGGAGAGAGGGGCATCTTGCGTTCGCACACCAATGGAGGTGCTATTCTCGGAGGAGGCTTGCGAGACGAGGAAGACGCTGATGCCGTTATCGGCCAGTGCCGAGAAGATGCGCTTGTTCACCCCGATCACGCCGACCATCCCCAGTCCCTGTATGGTAATCAAGGCAGTATCGCTGATGGAAGAGATCCCCTTGATAATTTTCCCATCCCCCGTGGGTTGAATGTTGCGTATCCATGTTCCCTCCCTCTCGGGGTGGAACGTGTTCTTCAGGTGGATGGGGATATTCTTGTGGTAGACGGGGAAGATGGTGGGTGGGTAAATCACCTTGGCGCCGAAGTTGCTTAGCTCGATCGCCTCGGTAAACGAGAGCTCCTCGATCAGGTAGGCCGAGTTGATGATCTTCGGGTCGGCCGTCATAAATCCATCCACATCGGTCCAGATTTCCAGTACCGAAGCATTCATGGCGGCGGCGATGATGGCTGCCGTGTAGTCCGAACCTCCCCTGCCCAGGTTGGTGATGTCGTTGGTATCGTGACTCGATGAGATAAAGCCTGGCACGATGGCTACCCGTGGTGGCGGCATTTTGGCGAACGTCTCGCGTATCAGCTCGTTGGAGCGTTTCAGGTCGGGTATATGGCTGTTGTACTGTCGGTTGGTCTTGATAAAGGTGGTGGCATCGTAGAGTCTTGCCCCATCGATAAGTTCGCTGATGATGAGCGACGAGAGCCGTTCACCGTAACTCACGATCTTGTCGGAAGTCTTTTGCGACAGGTCGCCAATCAGGAATACCCCTCGAAGGATATTCTGCAGTTCATCGAACAACTGGTACACTTTCGGTTCCAGCTCCCGCTTAGTATCTGGGTTCAAAACCATTTTTTCAATGATCACCTCGTGGCGGGAGATTACCTCATCGAGTATACCCTTGTACCCGGCGTTGCCATTCAGCGCGAAGTCTGCCGCAAGGAGAAGGCGATCCGTGACTCCATCCAGCGCCGATACCACCACGATAACGGGCTCTTTTTGATTCTCGATAATCTGCTTGACTCGTTGCAAACTTTCGGGACTTCCCACCGATGTCCCCCCAAACTTCATCAGTTTCATACGATTATTTTATTCTTTTACATTTCAGTGTATGGAACCTGTCGGTTTCATACGGCTTTTTTATTTTTATATTGAAGTGTATCCAATTCCAGACCATGGAAAGAGAAGATAATGCGTTAAAACAAACGGGCCTCTCTTCTGCCCTTGGTGTAACCCACTCCCTTGAAAAGGTTACATTGTTGTAATCATGTGTTGATTATTGAAAAGCGCACACCGGACGGTGGCGAAAAAAGCAGCGAATGCTTACGGACGTGAATAATTTACCTAACCCCCCCAAGGGGTCATGGTCATTGTAGCGGTTGCACAGAGGTGCATGAAATAGAATCCTTGCATAGCTGTCGTGTGAATCTGTTGCAAAGATAGGCCATTAATTGATAATGTGAAATAAAAACGAAAGAAATTGTCTATCTGTCGTAATTCCCCGCATGGCTAAGTGCCCGTGAACTACCTCTTACGTTTTTATCGTCACCTGTTTTCGCGTTTGTCGAGGTTGAAACCAAAAAGCCAAACAACTCTCTTTTTTACGCGAACGTGGGATTTTATTAACGGGAAAAAATCACTACTTTTGGGGATATTACTGAAATTTTGGGAATATCACTGAAAAGTGATTCCTTTTGATATAACCATTCCGATTGATAACGTGTTTCGTTGAGAAGGAATTGCTTTGAGGAAAACCGTTTGAGAAAATATTTCATTTAAGAAGAACCTTTGGGGAAAAGTGTTCCGTTGAAAAAAATCGGTTAAAAGTTTGCAAGATGAGGTGTAGAATGAGAAACAAGCTATTTGCCGTGGGGGCATCCCTTGCCGCCTTCACCCCGTTGAGCGCGCAACAGAAGCCGAACGTGGTGTTTATCATTGCCGATGATTTGGGATACGGCGACTTGAGCTGTTACGGGCAAGAGAAGTTCCAGACACCCCATATCGATCGATTGGCGTTGAACGGCACTCGTTTCACCCGTTCATACTCGGGAACCACCGTGAGTGCACCATCCAGGGCGAGCCTGGTGACCGGGTTGCATACCGGCCACACGCCTATAAGGGGCAATAAAGAGATACAACCCGAGGGGCAGTCGCCGCTCCCGGCCGGCACGTTCACCCTTTTCCACCTGTTTAAGAACGCGGGGTATACCACCGCCGCCTTTGGCAAGTGGGGATTGGGTTACCCCGGTTCCTCGGGCGACCCCGTTAACCAGGGGGTCGATCGGTTCTTTGGCTACAACTGTCAGCGCAAGGCACACAACTACTATCCGGCTTACTTGTGGGATAATCGCACCAAGGTGAGGTTCCCCGAAAATGATGGAGGAAAATCGGTCATCTACTCGCAGGAGGTGATTCAGGGGGAGGTACTAAAATTTATCGAGCAGCAGCAGGAGAACCCCTTCTTTCTCTTCGTGCCGATGGTACTTCCACACGCTGAGCTGGTCGTTCCCGAGGATAGCATCATCCAGAAGTTCAGGGGGCGCTTCCCAGAGACCCCTTACGTGGGGGTAGACGCGAAAACCGCCTTTGAAAAGGGCGGCTACCGCTCCCAAGAACACCCGCGTGCCACGCACGCGGCCATGGTCACGCACATCGACCTCTACGTGGGTCAGATTATCGACAAGCTCAAGGAGACAGGTGTTCTCGAGAACACTTTGATCGTTTTCACCAGCGATAACGGGCCGCACCGTGAAGGGGGTGGCGACCCCGATTTCTTCAACAGCAACGGGATATACCGGGGGTACAAGCGGGATCTGTACGAGGGGGCGATCCGTGTTCCCACCCTGATATCGTGGAAGGGGAGGGTGCCGTCCGGTAGGGAGAGCGATCACCCATTTGCCTTTTGGGACTACATGGCCACGTTCTCCGAGTTGATCGGTCAACCGCTTCCGGAGGAGAGCGATGGGATAAGCATTCTTCCCTTGTTGCTGGGTGACGAAAGGCAAACTAAACACGATTACCTCTACTTCGAGTTTCACGAGCAGGGTGGTCGGCAAGCCTTGATTCAGGGCAACTGGAAGCTACTTCACCTTGATATCCGCGGAGACGGTTATTACGAGTTATACAACCTCGCGTCCGACCCATCGGAAAACCATAACCTAGTGAGTCTCTACCCAAGCAAGGCAGAAGAGTTGAAAGAACTCATGAAGGGTGCAAGAAGCGATCACCCCGATTGGCCGCTGTTCAGGTGATTACTCCAAAAACGGTTGATTTCGGTGTCTTGCCGCATGACTTGAGATTGGTTGCTATTCAGGTAATCACGCTGGGAGAACTTTCCGACACTTTTTTTCACGGTTTTTTCATGTGATTTTGAAAAGACAAAATAAAATAGCTACATTCGCAGAAATTGATAAAGGCTCATGAAAACAGTCAAAAAGCTCCTCCCGTTCACATTTTGGTTAGTTACGGGGATCGCTGTTTTTTTGTTTTTGCAACACTATTTCGAGTTTCACTTTTACTACGTGGAGCAGCTTCAGCTGTTCCTCTACCACAGGGCTTTTTTATCTGACCTTCTTTTTTCATTCGGTGGGTTATCCGAACTAATTTCCCGTTGGCTCCTCCAGTTTTTCATCCATCCAAAAATGGGAGCATTGATAACGACGGCCTTGCTGCTTGCCATCGCCATCCTTATGAACAGCGTTACAAAAAAGATCAACCCGAAGATATCGCTTATTCTCATCCCTCTCTTGAGTAGCGTTTTTATATTTTTCCTACACCTAAACCACAATTATTACATTGCCGGCACCGTGGCCTATATCCTCGCCTTAGCGGCTTTCCTGTTCTATTTGTATATCCAGCGGCCTATTGCGAACCTGATCGTCTCCACGTTATTCACGTTGTTGCTGTTTTGGTGGGCGGGACCAGCCGCTTTTCTGTTTGCCGTTACGGTTACTTTATGGCAATTTCTAACGACCAGAAAACGTGTATTGCATGCCCTTACACCTCTTTTCGTGTTTGTTATCCTGGCTTTCGTGAGCGTTCGTTTGTCGTGGGTGGGCGACTACAGGCAGACATTTCTGCCTGCGATCTACTTTCACCCTAAGCTAACACCCCCACCCATCATTTACTTTCCTTGGGGTCTAATGCTGCTGTTAGTTGCCATTTCGCACCTGCTACGGAACCTGAATATTTCAAGAAGACTCCAATACGTTGTTGTTGCCGGTCAACTGCTCATTGTTCCCGTTATCGTTTATACTCTAATCCCTACCCATGGGCAGCACTCATCAGCAGAATATAAAAAAATGGATTACTACCTGCGGATGGAGGGGTGGAACGATATAATCGAGGGGAGCAAAAAACCGATAACCAACTTGCTACACGCGTACTACCTGAACATTGCCTTAATGGAGACCAATCAGCTTGGTCATCAGTTCCTCATGTTCGATCAGAAAGGCACGAAAGGATTGGTCCCTATCGAAGACAAAGGACTTCCTTCCTTGGTGGTATCCAATGAATTAAACTTCACCTTAGGAGATATTGCCGCTTCTCAACGGTTCGCGTTCGAGGCGAACCTCACCGTTTCGAAAACGGGGAGCCCCCGTTTATATAAACGGCTGATACAAACCAACCTGATTAACGGTGAGTATGCCGTTGCCGAAAAGTATATCCAGCTGTTAGAGCAAACCCATGCTTACAAGAAGTGGGCGATGGAACAGCGACGTTTTTTGTACAATGACAAGGCAATAACAGATGACCCTCTTTTAGGCAAAAAAAGAAGGGGGCTACCCACGGATAACTACCTACTGGCTTCTCACGACCCTGTTCACAAGGTTAACAGTTTACTGAAAGCCGATCCAACTAACAGGTCAGCCTTTGACTACCTGGCATCGATATTCCTGTTTGAAAAGCAGGTTTCACTTTTCATCGAGCTTGTCGATGAATATTGTACCACCGAAGAAACCCTGGCAGATTTACCTGAAAAATTTCAGGAAGGCATCATCGTCTATTACGAGAGCGATCCTTCCGCCTGGGAGAGGTATAACGTAAATCCACGGGTTACAGAAAAATACATTAATTACAAACAGCTCTATTTAGAAAACAGAAGTGACCCTCGCGTGGCAGACATTTTATACAGAAGCTTCGGCAACACTTATTGGTTATATTTAATGTTTAACGACTGATAAGATTCACAGGAAACCGTCAGAAAATATCCAAAAGTGTCATTCATTGAAGCGTAAAAATTATTATCGCATGAACAGATTCCTACACCATATCGGACGCGTTGTTTTGCCCTCGCCGCTTTTTCTCGTGCCACTTTTCCTCTTATCGATTTTTCTCTTGTTAACCACTTGCTCCAGACCGGTGGAGATCGTCATGGTAAAAGAGACATCTCCAACAATATTTCCCGACTATGCCGAGGTAACCATTCCCCCGAATATCGCTCCTTTAAATTTTAAGTTAATTGAGCATAGTGGTAAGGCGCAAGCTGCCATTTTTGAATCCAATCACGTCACATTTGAAGTGCGCGGTAAGAACGGACGGTTTCATATACCACCATCGCGATGGGCTGAATTACTAAAGGTCTCGGCTGGCGGCGAATTCACGATCACGGTGTGTGTTCTAGAAGAAACCGGCTGGGCAGCTTACGCTCCGTTCAGTGTGAAAGTTGCCAAGGAGCCTGTTGATCCTTACTTGGCTTATCGCCTAATAGAACCGGGATACGAAACGTGGAATCAGATGGGCATCTACCAACGGAACTTGGAGAACTTTACCCAGACCGCGTTGCTGGATAATAGAACGGTTGAGGGAGATTGCATGAATTGTCACTCGTTCTGCATGCAGGACCCTGCCCAAATGATGCTGCATATACGTGGGGTGAATGCAGGCACCATGATCGTTATAGATGGGAAAGTTGAAAAACTGAATACGAAAACCAAAGAGACCATGTCGGCCCTCGTGTATCCATCGTGGCATCCATCGGGTAGGTTCATCGCTTTTTCGGTTAACGATACGAAACAGGACTTTCACTCGATAGATAGGAATCGCGTTGAGGTATTCGACATGGCTTCCGATGTAGTGCTGTATGATGTTGAGAATCATGAGATATTCACTACTGCCGCCCTGTTTTCCGAGGATCGATTCGAATCGTTCCCCACCTTCTCCCCCGATGGAAACAACCTCTACTTCTCCACCGCCGAAGCTTGTGATATGCCAAACGAATACGAAAGTGTCAAGTATAGCCTATGTCGTATCGGCTTTGATCCCGAAACCAAGCAGTTCGGGACATCCGTGGACACCATTTTTAACGCCCGGTTAGAAAATAGAAGCGCCTCCTTTCCCAGGGTATCCCCGAATGGGAAGTACCTACTTTACACTCAGGGGGACTACGGGGGCTTTTTGATTTGGCATAAAGAGGCCGATCTCTATCTCTACAACATTGAAACAGGAGAGCACTACCCGCTCACGCTGGCTAACAGTGACGATGCCGAAAGCTACCACTCGTGGAGCAGCAACAGCCGTTGGATCGTGTTCAGCAGCCGTCGCGTAGATGGCCTCTATACACGTCCGTTTATCGCCTACATCAACGATGAGGGAGAAGCTGAAAAAGCGTTTATTGTGCCTCAAAAAGAGGTAGACTATTACGATCACCTTATGAAGTCATATAACGTACCGGAATTTGTAAGAGGTAAAGTGAACGTCTCAGGGTACGATATTGGCCGAACGGCAAAAAAGAGCACCGGTATCGATGTGAAATTTAGGAAATAATAGGTATACTGACGCCACGTACTAATTTCGTGGACGTCCAGTATAAACAACTTGGATATGGAGCGACTACCTGTTTGACCGCTCTTCAGGTGATCACTATAAGAACCTGTTGACCTCGTGATTTCATCGTCTGACTCGGAACTGGTTACATTCAGGTGATCACTCCAAAAACAGCTCAATCACCGGTATCTCCACGTCCGGCTTGATAACCGGTAACCGCAGGTTCAGATCCGCCTCCGTGGCTATGCTCCCCTGCATGTGGTGGCCGTATGGAGCTGTGATCTGGATCTCTGACGCATCGTGCAGGAACTGTGCATACTTCACCTTTCCCTTATACCCCGGCAACCGGAAATTGGTAATCGGGTAGTCCAGCAGGTGAATGTACAGACGGTTGGTCGTGGGGTTGTAGGTGAGGATGGTGTGCTCGGGCGCTTCGAACTCTTCGGGCGCTTGCGTGCAGCCGTAGATCGAGCGACCATGCAGCTTTACCCACTCACCCATTTCGGCCAGCGCCTTATCTGCCCGTGAATCGAATGTTCCCCTCGCGGTGGGCCCCACATTTAGCAACAGGTTCCCGCCCTTGCTTACCGATTCGATCAGTAGCCCCAAGAGTTGCCGATTATCCTTCCAAGTTTGCTCATCGCGGTAATATCCCCAAGATCCTGAAAATGTTTGGCAGGTCTCCCAGGGAATCTTCTTCCCATCGATCTCTGGCCAGCTCTGTACCTTGAACTGCTCTGGTGTAGTGAAGTCCCACCCACCCCGGTACTCCTTGAGGTCGGCCCGGTCATTCACGAGGATCTCCGGTTGAAGTTGACGAACCATCTTCATCAACTCCACCGAACCCCAGTCGTCCCGCCCTTTTCCAAACCTCCCCGGGAACGAGTAGTCGAGCCACAGCAGGTCGATTTTCCCGTAATTGGTAAGCAGCTCCCGCACCTGGTCCTTCAGGTACTGGCGGTAGATATCCATATCCTTCCCTTCGTTCAGTCGGTCATATTCCTCTGCCGACGATGCACTTCGCGGGTGTACCTGGTCAATGGTGTAGTGTGGGTGATGCCAGTCGATGAGCGAGTAGTAGAAGCCCACCTTTAACCCTTCGGCCCGGAAGGCGTCCACCCACTCCTTGATGATATCTTTACCATACGGCGTGTTTGTCGCCTTGTAGTCGGTGTATTTCGAATCGAATAGACAGAACCCCTCGTGATGTTTGCTGGTGATGACGGCGTATTTCATCCCCGCGGCTTTCGCCTTGGCGGCCCACTCCGCGGGGTCGAACAGGTCGGGATCAAACAGCTCGAAGTATTTTTGGTACGCTTCGTCCGAAATGCGCTCGTTTTTTTTGATCCACTCGTGCCGCGCTAATTGTGCGTAGAGTCCCCAGTGAATGAACATACCGAAGCGGTCTTCGGTCCACCATCTCATCCGTTCCGTTTTCTCGGCCTCCGTTTCGTTCCAAATGGCCATCTCCTTGTTGTCTGGCGTCTGGGGGAATATCCCCTGGATGAAGAAGAGCCCGATGCATAAGAAAATCAACGTTGTTCTCATAGTGAAGTGATTTATAGTGATTAATTATTGGTTGTTAAAATAATAATGACCAGTTCCCGGTGTTCGTGTTCCCGATTTCCTCGTTCCCGGTTTCCTCGTTCCCGGTTTCCTCGTTCCCGAAAATCCCGTTCGCTAACGTTGGGGGTTCCGTATGCGTTCATACGCTTCCGTCATCTCCTGCAATTTCTCCGGTTCCGAATCGGCGAGGTTTACCTGTTGGCCGATGTCGTCTGTTAGGTAATAGAGTTGGGGTTCATTAGAGTTGCCCAGCTCGATGTTGACCATCTTGTTGACCGCGGGACCTTTATAGGGAGGGACAAACACCCAATCACCCTGTCGATAAGCCGTTCTGGTCGTTGCTTCCATGATTAATTCCGAACGCCCTTGCTCGCCACGACCCAGGAATGCGTCTATCAGTTCTTCGCTATCGGGGCCCCTTTGGTCGCTCCCCACAAGTTGGGCTAGCGACGAGAAGAGGTCTAGTTGCGACACCAGCGCGTTGGAAACGGCAGGTTCTATTTTCCCTTTCCAGAAGACGATGAACGGCACCCGTGTACCCGCTTCATAGAGGCTGTACTTCCCTCCTCGTAGCAGTCCGGACGGCCGATGATCGCCCAATTTCTCCTCCGCATCATCAAAATAGCCATCGTTCACTACTGGTCCATTATCACTGCTAAAGATAACCAGCGTGTTCTCCAGCAGGCTCTCCTTCTCGAGCGTTTTCATCAGCTCTCCCACGCACCAGTCCGCCTCCACGATCACGTCACCACGTGGTCCCATGCCCGATGATCCCACGAAGCGCGGGTGCGGTGTTCGGGGTACGTGCGGTTGTTGCATCGCGTAGTAGAGAAAGAAGGGTTTCTCCTTGTGATTTCGGATAAACTTTTGCGCTTTCTGCAGAAAATCGTCTGCCATATCCTCATCAATCCATCGGGCCGACTCTCCTCCCTTTTGGAATCCGATCCTGGGTATCCCGTTGTGGATGGAATTATTATGACCGTGGTGCCACATCATGGTACACAGTTCCGGGTTATCGAGGCCAGTGGGTTCGCCCTCAAAATTCTCCCGATAGCTTACCAGGAGCGGATCATCGGGTTCAAGTCCAACTACCTGCCCGTTCTCGAGGTACACCGTGGGTACCCGATCTTGCGTGGCCGCCATGATAAAAGCATAATCGAACCCCACCTCGTTGGGACCCGGTGCTACCCGCTGGTTCCAGTCGACCGTTCCCCTACCCAGTCCCAAGTGCCATTTCCCCACGATGCCCGTTTGATATCCCCTTTCTTGCAGCATTTTGGGAAGCGTCATCTGGGTAGTGTCGATAATTAACGGGGCTTCGCCAGGCAGGATTTGCGCATTTTTCTCACGCCACGGGTACTCTCCGGTCAGCAGCGCGTACCTGCTGGGGGTACTGGTAGCGGAAGAGGAGTAGCCGTTGGTGAAGCGCACGCCGCCATGGGCCAGCCTGTCCATGTGGGGTGTTTCTACTGCCGTGGCACCGTAGGCTCCCATATCGCCGTAGCCCAGGTCGTCCATGTAAATCAGCACCACGTTAGGCAGTTGTGGTGGCTGCTTGTCACCTTGGCATCCGCTAAGTAGAGCCATAGAGCCTACCCCCAATAATTTAGCCGAAGTTGAAATGGTTTGTCGCTTTATTTTCATACGATTAATTTACTCTTTTACATTTTGGTGTATGGAACTCGCTTTTAATCTTTGTCATTGGTGTAAATGATTTACATGCTCGTTTCATACGATTATTATATCTTTACGTTAAAACAGATGGGGCTTTGATGTTTAAAGTAATTATTATCAGTTGTTTGACGACTGTATTAATCATGCTCGTGCAAACGGGTTCAAAAAAGTTAAGCAATAATGTTAACACAACATGTCGTCATCGAATCATGACTACTCGTCCGGCCAGGGACACATGTTTGAGTCCTCGTTTACCCGGTCACGACCTAAACCCAACATCTCTCCTCCGTTTTTAAACGAGGGGCGTTGTGCGTTCACGCTTCGGAGGTACTCCCCCAATTCAATGGCGAGTTGTTGTACCCGTTGAGGTTCATCCTCAGCACGGTTCACGGTCTCACCGATATCATCATTGATATTAAAAAGCTCTTTCTTCCCGCTTTCGTAATAATGAATCAGTTTCCAGTCACCTTTCCGAATGGTGCTTGTGGTGCCTATGCCAGGGCCTTCGTTCCCCCATCGGTTCGGGTAGTGCCATATCAAGGCTCTATCCTGGTAGCTTGTTTTTCTACCCTGAAGCATTGGAATAAAGCTAACCCCATCGATCGGTTGTTTTGTTTCTCGCTCTTCTACTTGCGCGATATCGAGGATGGTGGGGAAAAAGTCCTCGATAATAAGGTACTCATCGCACCGGCTGCCCGGTGTCGTAACGTCCGGCCATTTCACGATCATCGGCACGCGGATGCCCCCCTCGTAAGCCGACCCCTTGCCGCTATTTAGCGGTGCGTTCTGGGTATGTAATGGTGCGTCACGCCACTGGGTAGAGGTTGAAAAACCACCGTTGTCCGACATGAAGATAATCGCCGTGTTCCCTTCCAGCCCATTCTCTACCAGCCATCCCATTATATCTCCCAGGCTTTTGTCCATCCCTTCGATAAGTGCCGCGTAAGCCGCTTCCTTCTCGGACAGCCCGGCATCCCGGTATTTCTGGTAGAATCGGGGGTCTCTATCAATGGGTATATGGATCGCGTAGTGTGCCATATACAGAAAGAAGGGTTGCCCTAGCTTCTTGGCTTTGTCAAGCGCGGTCAACGCCTCGAGGGTCAGCGCCTCTGTGACGAAAGTGTTACTGCCCCAATACCTCTCCAGTCCAGGAACCGCTTGCGGTGGCGATGGGCTACCATCGGTTCGGTTCCCGTAATTGTTCTCACCGTGGTAACTGGCAATCCCTCCCCCGGCATGGCCCGCTATATTGACCTCAAAGCCGAAGTGGTGCGGGTTCTCACCCGGTGTATCGATCGCCCCCCAGTGCGCTTTGCCGCAGTGAATGGTATGGTAGCCGCTGTTTTTCAGTAGTTGGGGCAGCGCTGTGACTTCGTAGGTGAACGGGATGCCCGGTACCTGGCTAATGCCGTTCCAATTCCACTCGGGGAAGGAAAGGTTGGCACTCTCCTTGTCGTTACTTCTGTTTTTATGAAGTGTCCAGTTAGTTACCCGGTGCCTGGCGGCATTCATGCCCGTCATCAGGCTTACGCGGGTAGGTGAGCTAACACTGCACGCGTACGACTGCGTGAAGGTCATTCCTTGTGCCGCTAACCGCTCCATGTTGGGTGTATGATACCGCTCGTTAAGGGCTGTTTTCTCTCTCCAAAAGGGGTGCGATGTATCCTGCCACCCCATATCATCAACCATGAAAAGGATGATGTTAGGGCGTTCACCAGCAACAGCACCATTTTGTGGAGATAACCCCATTAGCGGGGCCAAAGCCACCGGCGCCATTTTTTTTAAACGTCTCATAGTATCTGTCACTTGTCGTTACTTGGTCTGTTATACTTTATTAACTTCCTGCTCCCTGCTTCCCACTTTCAACTTTCAACTTACCTTTCTCTTTTTAGCAGCACCTCTCCCACTGCGTTCATCACTCCGAAGCGGCTGTTTGATCTTGTTTATCTATTTCACGATTACTTGGTTTATGAAATCGATGCTGGTTTAGTCTATGAGTTCAGCAGTTGCTTGGCCTTGTTGAGTCTCTCTTGCCAGTCGTCGGAAGGATCCGTGGTATCGAAAAACTCGATGGCCTCCTCCAGTTTCGTCAATTTATCCAGCGCTTCGGGGCTATTTTCCTCGCTGTATGCTTTCCGCAACACCCGTATCTTTTCCACGTCCTGAATCCCCTCTACTAACCGTTCAAACCGGATGGAGCTGCGGGCATCAGGATAGACAATGTAGGTGTCTCCCGCGGGCCAGGTACGGAATCGCGAGTCGGTCAGCGGGTTTTCCACCCACGAGTTGTAGGACCAGCGTAAGAAGCCGTCCAGGTCGAGCGCCACCGAGTGCCAAGCTATATACACCGCTTCGGCAGACGGGGAGAAGGTGAATGTGTTGGGAAATTTATCGGAACAACAGACATAGTAAGTAGTGTTGAGTCCCTTTTCTCTTCTTGTCGTTATATCCTCTTGAGTTGGGCGTGCGCCCGCGCCCACGCAAATATCCTTGATCCACGGGTATTGCTGGTAGCTCTTGTGGTTGTCCGCGAGGGAGACACCCAGCTCGGGAGCGTAGCGATTCAGCACTTTTAGCGCGGCTTGCATATCAGCCGGTCCCCGTTCATCCATCGCGATGTTGGTTATCTCCAGCCACCCTTTCTCACGGAGATGACGGGTAAAATCGGGAAGGAATACCCCCCACAGTGCTTCGTACTCTTTGGATTGTGCTTTAAGCTCCACCGTCACCAGCTCTTTTTTCTCCATATCGTTGTAATGCATCTGGTTATTCCAGGTGAGGAGCGAGTAACAGTTGATCATCTTGTTGATTCCCAGCCCCATCATGAATTCCACCCAGCGGTCGAACACGCTATAGTCGAATGTCCAGCTTCCATCCTCGTTCTTCGTCCAGGTAATCATATCGGCGTACGCGTCGTAGCATTGATGGTTCCACGGATCCTTGTTGAGCGTGGCGGTAATCACCTTTTGTCCCCCGTCGGCTAACATTTTCATCAGCGGGCGCATCTTCTCGAAATGCGCATCGCTCCACAGTTCCAGGTTATGTACCCGTGCCACGGCCGTGGGGTGCTGCCACAGATCCAGGTGGTAAATCCACTCCGATGGCTCGGGGAGTAACCGGTCGACCACTTTAAGTTCAATATCGAAGGTTTGTGACCGTTGCTTTTTGGCGTGAAGGGTAACTTTCCCTTTATAGCTACCCGCATGTGCATCGACCGGGATATGGATGGTGAGCCACAGGGGTCTTACCGCTTTCGCCTCCATGTTGAAGCACTCCAGCGTGTCGAGCATATCGGGCGCCAGTGATGCGGCGAAGTCCTCCGGTTTGCGATGTCCGCAACCATTAGCGAACTCATCGGTCATCACGTATCGAACAAACCGGGCTTGCGCGATGGAGGCGGGCAGTACATTGTCATCTCCCTTGAACTCCCCGATTTCATACTCCACCTGCTGGATCTCTTCCGCACTCCATAGGAGAAGTTGCGCGGAGACCCTCTCCCCTTTCCATCCGCTAACGGTTACACGGTTAACGGGGGTAATTTCGGGCGCCACCGACTTAGGCAGCTTCTCGTCGATAGAGATAAACGAGGCGTGTAGTCCTCTCGTCACGTGCGACCAGTCGGAAAGCGTGTCGTTCGTGGGGTCTTGCATCTCTTGGAAGGTGGCACACTCTTCTTGGGGTTGCTTGCCATTGCATGAAATGGTTGCCAGCAGTGACAACCCGAGCGCCATACATAGCGCTATTCGAAAAATAGATGTAACGATTCTCATAATTATCTTTTCTGTTTTTTGTCCGATTTTGGCTTTCGGATTGTTATCCATACAAAAATAGATGAAAAAACAGTTCCTTACAACTTTATAAGATTTACAAAGTCGCCAAATAAGGATAATATAATTTTGAGAAATGTACCCCTAATGGAGGGCAGGGTTAGGTCTCTCCTATTTTTGGATGTGATAATGGAAGTAGTCCACGTCTACGTATCCCTTTTCCTCCTTGTTGTTGAAGCAGTATATACCAATTCTGTCTCCCCTGTAATTTCCCCAGGCTAGTTGATAGGTATCACCAAAAGGCTGGTAATTATCGCCATCTATACTGTACGAGTAGATGGATTTCCCGTCCAGTCCCCACTCGGATTTTAACCAAACATGGGGTTCTTGAAGGGTTACCCCCTCTTTTTCTTCCCCGTTTATGTTGATTTCGATGCTACGTGTGCTGCCAACCTGTTTAACCCCGATAAAAGAGTACTGTCCGGAAAAGTGACACAAACCGCATTTTTGTCCATCGACCATACCCGATATATCCATTTTGATGATCACCTCGTTTCTAAAGGTTCTGAAGCTTCTTTGGGTCAGCGTATTTCCCGCTTGTAACAATTCGTTTTCAACCAAAGGTTTGAATGCTTTTAAACGCAACCATCCCTTTCTCTCCACCAATGAGAACATCTCCACCCGAGGCTGGTAATTCCATTCCCACTGCTCTGAGATAACAGCATTATCGAAATCATCGCTTCGTTGCATGTTAAACCTGTCGTTATCTTGGAAAGGCATCTCTCCACCCCAGCTCATGCTTCCTATAGTGTCAGGTAACACTGTCCCGATAATAGGCCATCCATCTATCCAGGTAACGGGAAGCAAGCTCATTATTCTTCCCGACCAATCGCCCGTTCCATGATGGGTTAGAAAGTACCACTTTCCATCTCTCCCTTGCACGATACCCCCTTGGTTAGGCTCCATCGCCTCTCTCCCAGGCAGAGCCAGCTGTTTTTCTTCATCATACGGACCTTGTAGCCGTTTCGATCGTTTTGCCATCACATACCTTCCCTTATCATGCTTGTGTTCGCTAAACACGAGGTAATACCAATCGTCCACTTTAATCAGCTTATTGGCTTCTCTGCCCGAACCGGAGTTAACCAGTTGGGCCGATTCCCGATCAATAGTTTTCCCATCTTTAGATAACTTGAAGAGGTACGTTTTATAGCCATCCGCGAAGTGGGTGCCGACAAAATAGCCCTCGCCATTTTCGTCCCATAGCACTGAGCAATCGTCCCAGCCTGGCTCAAGCATGATTGGATGAAGCGGTTCCCAAGGCCCCTCGGGGTTCGTCGCGGAGGTCATGAAATACCCTTCATCGGGCGTACCGAAATAGATGTAGAACTTCTCATCGTGATAACGAATGGTACCAGCCCACACACCCCTGCCGTACCTATTCATTTTATCCCAATTTAAAGCGGGCGAAATTTGCGTTACATCCTGTATCGCGTGACCCAGTATCCTCCAGTTAACCAGGTCCTTCGAGTGGAGGATAATCACCCCGGGGGAGAATTGAAAAGTGGAAGAGATGGCGTAATAGTCGTCACCTACCCGAATGCAGTCGATATCACTATAATCGGATGGTATCACCGGGTTCCTATAGGTTCCATCAACCTGTTCTCCCCAGTTCCTCCAGGTTCCCCACCTGGTATTATCCTGGGTGAATCCACTGTTAACCCATACCAATAGAGATAGGACTATCCATATACCTTTTTTCATTTCACGAGTCATCTCACCTGTTTCTTCAATCAATCAATACACTTTTATCTCCCATAACCCGGGATCCCCCTTGATGATTTTAACCCTCAGGTACCTGGCCTCACCAATTCCCGTGACTATATGCGGCGAACGCGCGATCTTCTCGGCTTGGATACCGCACACGTGCCAGTTTCTCCGATCCATCGATTTTTCGAGTATCCAGGCATGTCCAAGCGCGGGGAACGTGAATGACATCTCGCACGATTCGATCATTTTCACCTCCTCGAAATCGAGGGTGAACCAGGGAGTTCTATCGTCTCCGGAAGCCTTCCAACGGGTGCCGTTTGAACCGTCTACTGCGTTGCCCGGCTTGTAGGTAAACACGCGGGTGGCTACTTTGACTGATCCTTCGTTGGGCATTGGGTTATTTTGATTGGTCTCGACTTTTTCAGTGGATGTTTTTTCTTCCTGGAAACTAGAGGCGGTAACCCTCGCGTTCATTGCCAGGTTCAAACGGTTATCGGGCGTGTTATTCAGGTAACCCACACCTTTGAATCCCGGGATAATAGTTTGTATGGTTCCATCGGGGTTAAACTCCATTTTGTCCACGAACACCTGCCTGGTAGTACTCCCTTCACCAAATTCAAGGTAGGCAAAAAGGTAGCTGTCGGAGTCGGCATCATAAAAAACGTTCCCATGCCCGGGGCCCCACACCCCGTTCTCGAGCGACGAGGAGATAAAAACATCGTTTCCCCCGGGAGCCTCAAAGCCCTTGAGTGGGCTCTCCTTGCTCATCATGTACGCGTTCCGGTAGTTTTGGTGGCCACCTTGCGTATAGATATAATAGTATATACCCTCCCTTTTAAAAAGGGTTGGGCCTTCTGAGTACTCGGTTCTCTTGGTCGGCATGGTTATCACCTCACCCTCAATTTTCGAGAAGTCGCGGTTCACTTTTGCCGCTTGTCGCTGCCGCCAGTACACGTAATTTTGCCCATCATCATCGATAAACGGTTCCACGTCGATGTCGGGCACCAAAGGTTGGGACAACTCCATCCACTCGGGCTGTTGTCCCCAAAAGAGACCGTGACCATTCTGAAACCGGAACGGCCCATCGGGTGCTTCCGATACGAGGGTGTAGACAGGGCACGTTCCATCGGGTGACACAATGGTTGGGAACAGGTAGTAAAGGTTGTCTATTTTCACCGCCCTTCCCGGGGCCCAATACCGATAAAATCCGTATTTTTTCTCTCCTTTGTCATTGGTGTAGAGGTACGGCTTATTCCAATCAATCTCTTCCAGTATGGTGCCTTCGAAGCTCCAGTTCACGAAGTCTTTCGATTTCCAGACTACCGGCGGCCCCATCTCTTCCAGTCCCCTGTCGATATCTGTTGTACCGTAGAGGTAGTAGGTGTCTCCAAACTTTGCGATGGAGGGGTCGGCAACATTATCGGGTATGATGGGGTTATAATTCTGCGCGACTCCCAAGAATTGTAACATCAACAAGAGGGGTAAAAATAGCGTTCTTTTCATATAACAATTTTATTTTTCAGCGTACGAAACCTTTGATGTTTAATGGTTAATTAAAAACATCAAAGGTTTCATTTCACTGTTTTATTAAATTCACAAGGATTTTAAAGTAGCTCAGTACAAATGTACCTACTCCTTTATTCATATAAATAGAAAATTCTCTCCATCAGCTGCCATTTTTCACTTGAACTTTGTTTGTCATCCGCCTGCTGGTAAAGCGATATGAATGCTTCCCATTCCTTTTGGCGCTTCATGCCGGCTAATTTTTCAAATGCCTCATCCCATTCGAAGTCCAACGGGGTTTCCACGATCATAAAGAGTTTTGTACCCAACAGGTAAATCTCCATTTCAAGAATCCCCACGGAGCGGATTTCCTCCCGTATTTCAGGCCAGTGATGCTTCTCATCGTGATGTTTAACGTATTCACGAATCATCTCTGGGTTGTCTTTCAACTCCAGGGTTTGGCAATAACGTTTCGTTGGAACAAGGTGGGTCTTTTGCTTATACCCTTCTTTTTTCAGCATGATTACCTGTTTTTGCATCAGTTAGCGCGTGGAATAACTGTTAACTGAGGCTATAAAAAACCTATTAATCAACTTGTAGACTCTGTGTGTCTCAAAGATAAGCATATTCATTGAGAAAGGCGAAACATTGACCATACCGTGCCTGCCTTAAACAAAAGAAAAAACCAGCTATAAAGCTCAGAAGTAAATGTTTCGCCTTGTGTTTTACACCATTTCCGGGTTAATCCTTTCTTGGAAGAATTGCAGTTATACACTACAATTAATAACCCGGATTTTGCACAAGATTTCCATTGGCATCGATTTCCCTTCTCGGAATTGGAAAAAGCGTTCTATATTCTCCGTTTGGAGCATGAGAAAACCATGATTTTGTGGTGAAAACACCAAAACGAATCAAATCTTGTCTACGGCGTCCCTCTTGGTTAAATTCCCAACCCAGTTCATCAAGAAAGCGACCATACTCTATATCGGCACCACCCTCAAATGTGTTTTCCGGAGTATCTCGGTTGTCTCTTATTCCATAATCATAAACACTCCCTGCAAGGAGTTGTTCTCCTGTAACTTTTGCTTTTTCAGGTGCAGCCGTGAAAGCTCTGGTACGAACCTGAGTAACGATTGCAGCAGCGTCATCCGCTCTACCCGTCCGTAAAAGACATTCTGCTTTCATCATCAATACATCAGCATAGCGGAAAAAAACATAATCGTTATTTAAAATATTGGATGAGCCGAGGCCTATCTCATATTTTTGAAAACGTATTCCTTGATGTTGTTCGGACTGAGCGATACTATTGACTTCATTGACAAAATCCATCTGTTTGCCGATATACTCCGCGCTTCCAACGGTAATATAAATAGGCTCGCCTGCAAGCGTAAATTGCGGTCCATAAATAAAGTTGTCGTGATATCGGCTATCGTCAGGATCAAATGTATCGATAAACTGTGGAATAGCACACATACCTCCCCAGGGTTCCTGCGTTATATTGTATTTATACTGCAGTCCTGCCGGCAATGTTTGCATGTGATGATCGAATGCATTCCAGCTATTTGTATAATTCGCATCAATTGCTAATCCGAAAATAATCTCGATAGAGTTTTGATTTTCAGTTACAAATACATTCTTTTGTCTAGGCTCTAATCCATATCCTACATTCGAATTAATAATCAAATCGCATTGTTCTATACATTTTTGCCATTCTGCTGTACCAGTATAAACTTCGGCGTTCAAATACATTTTTGCCAATAAAGTTCGTGCTGCCCATTCATTAAAGCGCGCGTATGTACTCTGGTTTCGCTCTTTTGATAGGAGGGGGATACTTTCTGTTATTTCTTGAATAATGAAATCATACACTTGCTTTCTGGTTGATTGGGTAGGTAAGTATCCGTCAGGTTGATCAAATTTTGTTTCGATCGGAACATTTCCCCAAAGGTCAATCAACAAGTAATAATAACATGCACGTGTTGCCCTTAATTCAGCAATGACCGCGTTGTACATATCCTGATCACTGATAGGTAAAAAACCTGATTCAAGTTGAAATATCAATCGATTACAATTGGTTACCCCTCTATATACACGGGTCCACAAGTTTCGATTCCAGTTTTCTGTTTCGGTCCATGAGTGCTCGTGTGCACGTCTGTACAAACCGCCATCTACCCATCCATTGGGTCGTGCAGGTATCACTACTTGGTCGGCGGTAATTTCCTGATAACGCCAAATTCCGTCAAAATCCAGCATTGATGCACGTAACTGCGTATATGCAGCTCCAATAATTGCAGGTACATCTCTATCAGTTGGCTCGAACTGCTCGGCTATTATATCGCTAAAACTTTCACTTGCCAATTCCGTACATCCAAAGCTGACATGAGTGATCAACACGATCAAAAACAGATATTTATATTTAATTATTTTCATCTCATTTACTGTTAAAAAATTAAAAACTAAGGTTGATGCCAATAGTAAACGTTCTTACAGTGGGGTATTTATCCCGACTGTCATTTCCAGGAGCAAGACCACTTGCACTCACTTCAGGATCAATACCTTTGTATTTTGTGATAACAAACGTATTAAGTGTTGATGCATAGATTCTGGCACTATTGAGGTATTTTATGTTTTCTGTATTGAACGTATACCCCAGTGTGATATTATCAATTTTCCAATGGTCGCCTTTTTCTATGAAATACGAATTGTATTCAAGATCCAAGTCATTGTTCAATACTGCTTTGCCGAACACAGGGTCGTAAGCGGATTTCAATCGGTTGTACTGCTGATGGGTTTTGGTGTTTTCGTAATACATCCGAGCAAAGTTCAATATCTCGTACCCGAATGCCCCCCTCATAGAAACTGAAAAGTCAAAATTCTTAAAACGAACATAATTATTCCAACCCAAGTAATATTTGGGAAGGCCGTTTCCTATAATCATTTTATTTTCATCAACTTTTGCAAAATCATCATAGGGCACAGGATTCCCTGTACTTGGGTCTTCGTAAATCCATTTGCCATCATTATCGATATCAATTACTTTATAACCCCAAAAATTGCCGATTTTTCCCCCGATATCCAATCGATGTGTCGGGCCATAAATAGGTATCTGAGCGTCACCAGCTGTAATATAGGAGTTCTGTGGCTCATACAGGTCATCGGAAAGCGTAACTAATTTGTTCTTATTTGTCGAAAAATTTAGATCAGCACTCCATTCAAAATCTTTTGTTTTTACCGGGATTCCTCTTAACAAGAGTTCAATCCCGTTATTTTTCATCTTACCAACATTTGCACGCGTTGTATTTACCAGGTTCGGGGGGACAGGTACTGTATAATCGTACAACAACCCGTCAATCACACGATTATAATAGTCAATACTTCCAGATATACGGCTTCTAAAAAAAGCATAATCAAGTCCGATATTTGTTTCCTTTTTCTCTTCCCACCTCAGGTATGGGTTGGGGTTTCGGCTCGGCACAAGCGTTTGCATCCATTCGCCATCGGTATAAACAGCACCACTGTAACCAAGTGTTGCTACACCTAAAAACGAACTATTGGGTTGTGTTCCGGTAACACCGTAACCAGCGCGCAACTTCATTTCGTTGACATACGAAACATCTCTCAAAAAAGATTCCTCTTTCAGTCGCCAACCTAAAGAAATAGAAGGGAAAGTACCCCACGGATTCTTTGTGCCCCATAATTGACTTGCCCCTTCGTGCCGTAAACTCGCCATAAGTATGTAGCGATCCTTGTAATTATAATTTACTCGACCAAAGAAACCAATGAGATTGGTAATACTTCTATTACTACCCATACTCCAAAAAGTAGATCCTCTATTGATAGCTTGCGCGAGACCAATATTGTGCCGGCCGAATATATCTGTTGGAAAATCCGTGTTATTCATCGAATGACTCATTCCATCAAAATCCTCATAGCTATATCCTCCTAACAACGTGAAATTATGATCACCGATGTTTTTTCTATACTCAGCCGTGAGGTTAATCAACCTTTCAACATTTTGTCTCGCATCGAGCCATGCAGAGCCATTACGACCATTACGAACGGTTGAAATATGATTATGGGTTTCATACGATCCACCATGCTGATGATATTTAGACCAGGATAGAAGCGCTTTTAAACTCAATCCTTCTATCGGGTTAAGGGTTATTGTTCCATTTATACGGTTGAACAGCGAACTCGAACTATTATCTTGTTCCATGATACGGGCAACCGGATTTTCTACTTCGAATATACCCGCTTCAAACCATTTTCCATTCTCATCTTTAACAGGAATAGTAGGATGGTATTGATTCACTAATCTAAATATACCATTACTGAATGAACTGGAATTATCATTGCGCGACAATATACCAATATTTAACTGCAAAAGACCATCAAACATATTGTGATTCATGTCAGCACGAATATTGAATCTTTCTCGGTACGATTTTTTAAAAATACCTTCCGAATTATTATACATCATTGACAACAAATAATTTGTTTGTTGGTTCCCCCCCCTAATTGTCAAGTTATGATTTTGGATTAACGGTGTCCTTGAAATTTCATCTAACCAATCGGTGTCTCCACCATAGTCATGCGATTTTCCTATTACGCCTTCAGCAATAAGCCTGCGATAATCATTGGCATCTAACAATTCTGTCCTCTTTCTGATAGACTGTGTTCCAAGGTAAGATGAATAATCTACACGACTTCGAATGTCTGCGCTTGCTCTTTTGGTTGTAATGATAATCACACCATTAGTCCCTCTAGTTCCATAAATAGCCGCTGCCGACCCATCTTTAAGGACATCGATAGATTCGATATCATTGGGTGAAACGGTACTAAAATCACCTGGAACACCGTCAATCAAGATCAATGGATTAGTGCTAGTACCATGAAGCGTAGTATTCCCACGCAGTCTGATCGATGAACTTCCAGAAGGGTTACCACTGGTGGTATTGATTATTAAACCCGCGACTTTACCCTGTATCAACTGGCCCACATCCCTAACACTTCCTTGAATGTAGCTTTCAGGTTTTACAGAAACAACCGCACTGGTAATATCAGCCGTTCTTATACTACCATAGCCAATTACTACCACTTCTTCGAGACCAATAAGATCCTCTGAAAAAGTGACGTTGATTTCTCGCTGATTCCCAACAACAACCTCTTGTGTAATAAAACCAATGTAAGAAAACACTAATACGGCATCCCTGTTAGGAACGTTAATTGAGTATTGCCCATTAATATCGCTAACAACTCCAACGCTTGTTCCCTTAACCATAATTGTTGCTGAAGGTACTGACTCTCCAAATTCATCCGTTACCTTTCCAGTAATCGTAATGGATTGTTGCAATACATTAGCCTGCACATGATTAATCGACAGGACTAAAGTACATAACAATAAAAGTGTTAATTTATTTATCATGATTTTCATTTTATAATTTTTGATTAGTTAAAACTGATTTTTAAGAAAAAAATAATAGTTGTTCTCCGTTTTATTCCATAGGCAATCTCTTTAATTTATTATTAATCAAAAGCTGCAGAAAATGTAAAATTGTTTATTCTTCATTTTAAAATGATAAAAGGCTCCTCTTATACCTTCTAGTTGTTATCATGCAAAAAATAGGTGAGGTATAAGAGGAAGCCTTCAACATACAAACAATTCGCAAAATTGTTCTTGCATTTTAATTATATCCCTCGTTTTGTTTTAGATTTTTATTTATGTTTAATTCACTTTGTGGTATGGGGAAATATCGATTATGAGCAGCCCACTTACGTGTCTCAAATTGATAATACATGTTTTCATCCACTGGTGATGCCGTTATACCGCTGCCACGATAATTGGGTGCATTTGGATCATCTGATAATTTAACACCAGTAAAAGTGTGATTCAACTCTTGTATTGCTGTTCCCCAACGCAATACATCAAAATAACGAAACCCCTCGAAGGCCAGTTCTACTCTTCTTTCATTACGAACCGCTTTTCTCACAAGTTCCTGAGAAGACAATTCTGATATACTTAAAGGGGGTAATTTCACCCGATCTCTGATATCATTAATCGTTAAATCCAAAATCTCTTGTGTAATTGATGCTGGACTGGACTCATTTAGTGCTTCAAGATAACTTAACAGGACTTCAGCATATCGCATAAGCGGTGTATAAGTAGGCGTGCTACTCAAATTGTTTGTAATAGAGGGGTCACATCCCTTTTTGGGGCAATAGCCATTAAAAAGTGTGTAGCGATTGTAACTATCCGTCGTATTGGGGCCTTTAAAGCAATTGTACGTAATATTATTGTACTTTGTGCCCGGGAAACTACCAAGAGGAGGCAGGAAAAATGAAGCGTACAAACGAATTTCACGATTTGCATAAGGATCGTTGTCGTCATACACTTCTGACGTGTAGATATCCTTGCCATCACTACAAAAATAAGCTTTCACTAACTCGTTGTAAGGTGCAAATTGATGCCATCCACCATAGCATGCTTCAGGATAAAGGTATTGATAACGGGAATTTGTATATCTACCTTTAATGCCCATTATACAAAAAATCATTTCAGGACTATACTCACCACCTATTTGAAATAGTTTTTCGTAACTTTCATCTCCGTTCTTCCTATCAAGTTCATAAATATTTGAATCGATAATAGAACGCAGAACAGAAGCTGCCTGTTGCCATTTATTTTGAGCTAAATAAATCCTACTTAAAATAACCTTAGCCGCTCCTTTAGTATACCTTCCGTACTCAGCATTGGAACGGGTTTCTGGTAATAATTCAATTGCGGTTAACAAATCCTGTTCAGCTTGAGCATATACTTCTGCCTGAGGTGTCTGACTAATTGTATTTGCTTCATCAATCGTCAAGGTTTTTAATGGCATAGGAACGTCTTTAAAATGAAACGCTAAGTATAGAAAATAATAAGCCCGCAAACATTTAACTTCAGCTATCCATAAAGCTTTTTTATTTTCATTCATCGGGCAACCTTCAATCTTGTCTAAAAATGTATTATAATGAGCAATTTGTGCATAAGCGTTATTCCAATATCCTCCGACATTTCCACTTGTAGCTACGGTGCTAGAGCTGGCCATCCCTAAGGTCGTGAAGTTTTCTTTCTCTGTTCCATGACCTCCTGCAAAATCAAGGTATAATAATCCTTGAGGTGTAGCAAAATCATCGTGAGACCATCCCGTTTGGAAACGATAACATCCAACAAGGGCTAATAAAGCATCAGTTTCTCCCGTCCAAAAATTATTGTCCGATATGGAAGAGGGGGGCTGTTTATCAAGAACATCTGAACAACCTGATATACCTACCAATATAGTAAGCAAGCATAAACAGCCTATCACTTTTATTATTTTTTGTACAGTATTTTTCATATTACAGCTCTTTTTTCTAGTGTTTACCTTAAAATCTAAAATTGAAACCGAACGAATAGATACTATTGATCGGATAATAAGAAGGGGCATCGCCAGTTCCAATTTCATTCTCTGGATCCCAGCCCTTATAGAACTTATTGAAAGTATGAAGATTCTGACCGCTCACATATACGCGAATGTAATCTAACCCGATTTTTCTTGAAATGTTTTGGGGTAGAGTATATCCTAACTGCAAATTTTTAACACGCAAGAAGCTTGCATCTCTAACCCAATAGGTGGAAGTCTGAATATTCGTATTATTCATGTTAAGTATTTCTAGGCGAGGATATGCAGCCCATTTATCGGGATTATCAGTAGTCCATCGGTTATCAACTTGCCATTTTTGAATTTGACCTCCGTTATAAAAAGCATAAGCCATATAAGAGCCGATTAACCTTTGATATCCTCCCAATCCTTGCAGTAAAGCCGAAAAGTCAAAACCATTAAAAGAGGCAGATAATGTTAGTCCATAATAATATTTAGGTGTTACACTGCCGATAACGGAACGATCATACAAAGCATCTACTTTCCCATCAGGAATTCCATCAGGGCCACTAATATCCATATATTTTACATACCCTGGCTTGATATTGCTTTTGTCTATCAATTGCTTTGGTGCATTATCAATTTCAGCTTGATCTACAAAGAGTCCATCGGTTTTATATCCATATATAATTCCTAGTGGTTGACCTACAATACGATTATTGTTAATCTCTTCTGTTGCGTCATTAGCTAATTTTTCAACTGAATTTTTTATGTAAGTGAAATTGGGTGCAATGCTAAAATTGAATCTTTCACCAACTTTACCATTATATTGTATATCTATTTCAACACCTTCGTTAGAAACTGCCCCCACGTTTGATTGGCCCACATTGCGTCCCATAATGGCTGCCCTTTCCACCGATGCTAAAATATCGGAAGTGTATTTATAAAAATAATCAATTGATCCGTTGAACATTCCTTTTAAAACAGTGAAATCAAAGCCTATATCGGTAACAGCTGTTTTCTCCCAGGTAATTTTCGGGTTATTAAACGTGGTCATACGTGCCCCGGATAAGAGGACAGCAGGGTTGCCAATAGGGAAGTTTTGTCCTAAAGAATAGGTTTGTTGATAGGGATAGGTCCCAATATTTTGATTTCCTAAAACTCCCCACGAAACACGAATTTTGAGATTATCGATAATAGTAGACATCTTGCTACTTTTCCAGAAATTTTCTTCTGACAACCTCCATCCTCCCGATATTGAAGGGAAAACTCCCCATCGTGAGTCTTTAGCAAAACGTGAAGATCCATCATATCGTAAATTTGCCTCGAAAAGGTAACGATCTTCATAGGAGTAGTTCACTCGGCTGAAATACGATAGAAGCGCAAATTCATTTAGGCTGCTATTATTCTGCGCGGTAGATGCATCACCCGAACCCAGCTCATACAAATAATTATTTGGAAAGGTGTTCCTGCTGCCATTTACATCTCTATTAGCAGACTCTTCCAAAGAAGTACCTAATAAAACTTTAAAAAAATGGGATTGAAGTTGCTTCTCAAAAGAAGCTAAAGCTTCAATTGTCGTATATAAATTGTTAGCTGAGCCTATCGACAAAGAGGCAGGTCCTACCGTCTTTGATTCATCAAAGTAGGTGTTAGCTCGATAAGTTTTGTTGAAATCTGTATAATAATTCAACCCTGCTTTCCCACTTAACAATAAGCCTTCCACTGGTGTCTCCCAATTTAATTGCGCAGAACTACTTATGTTTCTACCTAAATTGTGTACGAAAGAGGGACTTGCCATCCATGCCTGTGGGCTATAATTGTCTTGATAACCAAAGGAACCATCTGTTTTTCGTCCTGCATAGATAGGACCTTGTCGAACGGAGTAACCAATCATCCCATCAATACTTTGTGGCTCACCATTGGGTGCTTTATAAGTATTAGCGTAAGCGTTTAAATTGACATTCAAGGTGAGTGATTGAGCAATTTGACTTTTTAAAGCAAATAAGGCAGTATATCGGTCATTGAAGGTTTTATCGGTCATCCCCTCTTGCCTACGATATCCTACCGATAAATTGTAATTAGTGGACGTGCTCCCTCCCTGTATGCTCACGTTATGCTGATGCTGAAATCCGGAACCTGATTCTAATAACCATTTAAGATGGTTAACATTTGGATAGTTGTCAGGATCTGAACCATCCTTGAATTTTTTTATTTGGTCGGTACTATAGGCTTCTTGCCTACCCATGTTTACCATCGCTTCATTATAATAAACAGCATATTCCCATGAGGGAAGGAAAGCGGGTAATTCAGTAGGAACTTGCCATCCTAAAGAATTATTATACGAAATCCTTATTCCTCCTTCTTCCCCTTTTCTAGTTTCAATTAAGATGACACCATTTGCGGCACGATTTCCATAGATTGAAGCGGATGCAGCATCTTTTAAAAATGATATGCTCTGAATGTCATTAGGATCAACGTCATCAATATTCCCGGCAAGTCCGTCAATCAAAACCAACGGGTTAGTCCCTGCGCTAGAGAAAGTACCTGTACCACGTATCCTCACTCGTGCACCTACTCCGGGGCGACCCGAGTTTTGAATAACGCTTAATCCTGGGGCTAATCCTGCTATTGCAATAGATGTATTTGTAACCGGCTTATTTATTAATTGATCACGAGTGATTGAGGATACTGAACCAGTTAAATTTATCTTTTTTTGCGTTCCATATCCTACCACAACAATTTCGTCTAAAGCTTGAGTATCCTCCTCTAATACTATATTGAAAGAAGTCTCTTCACCAACAGGCAACGATACAGAGACGTATCCAATATAACTTATAACCAAGATAGAATTAGGGGCTACAGATAATGTAAATTCTCCTTGAACATTAGTGATTGTTCCATTTGACGTACCTTGTTCAGTAACATTTGCACCAATTATCGGTTCTCCATTTGTCCCTGAGATCACACCTGACACTATTTTACGATCCTGCATTATCGAGTAAAGGGTAGGATCATCAGTAGTGTACACGGAAGATAAAATCTTTAGGCTTGGAAATAATACTACAAATAATGCCACATACAATCTTGTTTTTAAGAAAGACGTGGGTTTCTTTTTAGTTGAAAAATAATTCATATCTTTGTATGGGTTTAGATTATTAACGACTTATACATTTTAGGCGAAAAATGTAATGTTTAATTAAATCGAATCTAAACAGGTAAATGCCGTTCATTTACCTGTTTTTTTTGTTTGTCTGATGTTCATAGGCCTTTCATACTTTACTGTTATTTTAATACGATCTTGTAACAGATGGGTGCCACGATCTCTTTCCTCTTCATCGGTTGGATAGTAAGACCGCTACTGTTTTGCCTCCACCGTACTCTCTCGCGAGTCCCCAAGCAGGTCACCGATCTCACCTTATCCTCTTTACCGAAAGAGGTCAGGGTAATAGGAGCCTCGTTATACCCCATCACGTACGCGTAGACGGTGTTCCCCTTCGAGGTGTAACGGACTTCCCTCTCCGTGAATTTGTTCACGCGTCCCTCGTTAAAACCTTGCGCGTTGAGGGCAACGACCGATTCGGCATCCGGCCCTTCACCAAAAGCTTTCCACGGGCGTGTAGCGTAGATGCCCTCGCTGTTAACGGCCATCCAATCCCCTATCTCCTCGACGATGGCCAACGCTTTATCGTCGAAGGAGCCGTCACCCCTCATGGGGATGTTCAGCAACAGGTTCCCGTTTTTACTAACCACGTCGATCAACTGACGGATAACGGTTTCCGCGCTCTTGTACCGGTTGTTGTTGTAAATGTTGATATCATAATGCCAGCTTCCGATACAGGTGCAAACCTGCCATGGGTATTCCTGTATTTCATTGGGCGTGCCTTTCTCGATGTCCCAAACTATCGACTTTTTCTCGTAGTCGTTAGTTAACACCTTCCCGGTTATTACCGCTTCGTTTTTCCCGTTATTCCACTCCATGGATGAGTTGTAAAAATGGGCGACCGTTTTCAAGCTGCCGTCGCTCACCGGGTAGAGGGGTAGAACCGTGTCATCGAAGTAGAGTAAATCCGGCTTGTACTTGTTTATGAGATCGAGCGTGCGGTTGTAAATATTCTCCGTGAACTTCCTGTCGGGGAAAGTAACACCTCCAATGTTAGTCCAATGCCAGTTCACGTGGATGTTTTTCTCTGGGCTCGGGGCATGGTCTTGAGCGTAAAGATCCTGCGGGTCGTACCCTTCCCACCAGGTACCCACGCCATCTTCTTTCATGAGCCTCCCGTCGTAAGGAACTCCTTCTTTCGGGCCGCTCGTGTCGGCTAACCGCGCCGGTTCGTGAAACAACCACGCGTGGGCCGCGTGGAACGTCACGCCAAAGCGCAAGCCGTTGGCTCGTACCGCCTTCTCGTACTCCCCGATGATGTCCCTCCGGGGGCCCATGTTCACGGAATTCCAAGGCTGGTACTTGCTGTCCCACAAATCCATGTTGTCATGGTGGTTCGCCAGGGCCACGAAGTACTTGGCCCCCGTTCGCTTGTACAGGGCCACGATGGCTTCAGGGTCCCATTTCTCCGCTTTCCACTCGTTTATAACGTCCTTGAACCCGAATTCCGAGGGATGGCCGTACTGCCTAATATGTTCACGGTATTGACGTGACCCCTCTTCGTACATGCCCCTGGAATACCAATCGCCTCGCTGCGGTTGACATTGAGGTCCCCAGTGTGTCCACATGCCAAACTTCGCGTCTCGAAACCATTCAGGAACTTCGTATTGCTGTAGCGACTCCCACGTTGGTTCGAATTTTCCTTCTTTCATCTCCTCGGCGTCCACGCTGATTCTATAGATGAAATCAGGGTCACTTACTTGCGCGATGGCGCTTGAATATGCCCACGTGAAACAAGCGGCCACGCAAACGATTTTTATTAATGAGAATACCTGTGCCATGCTACTACCTAATAAATTAAAAAGTTAAAAATAAAAATCACTGTTCATGGTCGTATTTTATGCGCAAAATCACAAAAAATGATAGTTATAATAACAAATGTAACGGTTTTGGTCTGAAATATTTTTGTCCATTATCGACAAAAAGTTGTACTATATCGATAATTTGTTTATTTTTAAGCTAAAAACAACGGATACTGTTCCAAAAAGTGTGTCT
>JGI24710J26742_10000117_pt1 | contig 66920 bp, 57 predicted proteins | sample BioPla2DNA2_FD_26742 | JGI IMG/M metagenome (IMG submission 26742) | reverse complement strand
TACTGTCTGTGATCTTCTGTCCTCGGATATAGACATCTCCGCGAACGTGAGCCTTCTTAAGATGCGGGATTACACCGTTGAGCATATTCATTAGTGATGATTTACCGCAACCTGAAGGACCGGTCATAAGGATCAACTCTCCCGGTTTCATCTGAAAACTAAGATCCCTAAAAATCCATCGTCTCTCTTCGTCTGTCATTTCTTTTGAAAAGTCATAGGAAAGGCATAAGTTTTTAACTTCTAAGGCAAGACTCACCGGTGACCTCCGAAAAACAAATAGACAAAAACGATAAGGCTTCCGAGAAAAAGGCATGAGAAAGCTAAATCTCTCTTCCTGAAAAGGATCAATTCATAAGACGTACCCTCGATATCTGTGGAAAAGCCCCTCGTTTCCAAGGAAACGGCCAATCCTTCAGAAATGCTTAGGACGCGGATAACAAGAGGAATAAAGAAAGCCCTGCCCCATAGAACCGGTGTTTCCATCAAGCGAATATTTCGCAGCCGAATCGCTTGCCTGATACATCTTATTTCTTCACGGAAAATCTCGATAAATCGGATTACAATTAGGACGGCCAAGCTGATCCAGCGTGGAATGCGCAGCTGATTCATTGAGCGAACAAGATGAATGGGCTTTATGCTGATGCTCAGCGTACCCGCCAATCCCAACGTCAGAACCCGATAAAAGGCATACAAAGCATCTTGCCAGCTGCCGTCGATCATCGTCAGACCGCCCATAACTCCGCCAAAAACAAGGATGAACGGGATGAGCCTGATCATTGTCTTATCAAACCTAAAAAGGATAAGAAGGGCAATGAACGTCAGAGCATAAAAATGGAACCAAGTTTCTTTTACAAAGAGTAAGCCCGTCACAAAGAGCAATATGCTAAAAATGAGTGAGAGTAACGGATGAATCGCCTTGGAATCTTGATACATATCGATCCTACAATTTGCCTGCTTTTTCCAATTCATCCGCTATTTTGTTGCCGATGAACGCGCCGATAAAGCCTAGGAGTATAGCTCCTAGAACGATTAAGACAAACGTGAACGGGTTTCCTACTTGCTCTGAAATGGATCGCCCTTTAGCTAAAATATTCATGACTGCCGTCGTCGGCATCGTAAAGAAAGAGAACAACCCTGAACTAAAAAGGACGGCTTTTCTGTTTTCGTATGTCTTAAATAAAAGCAAGGCTATACCTTCGGAAAGAAAAGAACCGATAAATTGATTGAAGAACATAATGGGCGCCATCAGCAGGAGCACAAGACCGGAGAAAATGCCTATAAGTGTCAAAGAACCCGGTTTCTTCACTTTGCGCAGCCCAATCGATGTCATTAACGAAAAAGGAAGGGCCATTGCGGCGGCTTGAACACCTAATTTTGTCGCCGTCATGACAATCGGTGCAAAAGGTCCGCTAACAAGCAGGGTAACCGCCGTGATCACCGCGAGGAAAACAATATCCCTTATCGAAAAAGCCTTAAATGTCACTTTTGTCATTTTATTGATCTATTCCTTTCACTTCGCTAAAGGCCATGCCGCGAACCGCCGTAGCCGATAAAAGTTATATGATCTATTCCTTTCGCCTCATTCAAGATTTAAAACGATATGAATCGTCGGCTTTGAGCGTAAGTCCGAGGTGGCATGGCAAGCGCTAAAGATTCAATTTTCCTCCTCGTTTCGACTCGCTTCGCTTGTATCTTTATATGTTATTTCCCCGCGATTTTCCTACATCTGAATGATGCGATCACATATTTTCAGACTGCTCTCGCGGTGACTGATTAAAAGAATCGTTTTGTCCTGTTTGTTGCGCTTTAACGCGTCTAAAATAATGTTTTCATTTAAGACGTCGAGATTGCTCGTCGGCTCATCTAAAAGTAATATTCTTGTATTTTCCAAGAAGCACCTAGCAAGCCCGAAACGCTGCCTTTCGCCGGCTGAGAAATTGTCGCCCAATTCAGTTAACGCAGTATCCAATCCATGTCTTACATTTTCGACAAAATCTAAGATTGAAGCCTGCCGCAAAGCGTGCCTTAATTCATCATCCGTGGCATTCGGCTTTGCGATCAGAAGATTATCTCTGATAGTGCCCTCAAAGAATTCAGTGTTCTGCGTCATATAACTGATATTCCCCCACAAGGACTGTGTGTTGATGTTTTGAATCGGGTGTCCTGCAATTAATATTTCTCCTTTGTCAGCCGGTCGGAAGTACATGATTAAGTTTATGAGCGTCGACTTGCCGCAACCGCTTTCACCTTGAATCCCTACGATCTCACCTCTTAAAACATCCAAGTCGAAGTTATCAAGGACAGGTTGATCGCCATAAGAAAATGAGAGCTGCCTGATCTTGATAAGAGGATCTGCTGTCTTGTCTTCAAGATTCAAATCAATGCCGTTTTTTACTTCCTCAGCGATCGGTTCTTCCTCCAACAAATTGAGAATTCGTTCGCCACAGGCAAGAGATTGCGATAAGCCATTGCCCAGCGAGGCCACGTTGATCATCGGGGGGAAACTGAAGAAAATACCGAAAGCCAGCGGCAGAAGAACAGCCCAAGAAAGGTCCGTAAGAATACCGACAAGAACGGCAACGCCGGTCGTCGAAACGACAATCACATCTTCCAGAGCGAGAAGCAAGGCTAATTGCTCAATAAGAATGCTTTGTTTGCTGATCAGAGTCTTATTGGATGATTGAACCGTACGGATGGCTTTATCACGGTAAGCAAATTGCATAATCTCCGTCATGCCGCGCAACAGATCTAAAAAAATGTTGTTTAAGTGGCCAATTTCCTTACGAATAGCTCGACCATGTCGCTTTGCCCACTTCGAGAAAAGAGCGGGCAAAACAACGCCCATGACAACGTAAGAAATGAGTGTCGTGACGGCGATGAGCGGTGAAATAAGGGCAATCAAAACAAGATAGGAGATGCCGCAGATGAGCGCGATGGCAATCGGTGAAATCGTGTGCGCATAAAAAACTTCGACCAGCTCAATATCGGCAGTAATCAATGATATTAGAGCTCCCTTGTTACTCCCCTCCACTTTAGCAGGAGCAAGTTTCCTAACAGCGGCGAAAACTTTGTCACGGAGCATGCACAGAACCTTAAAGGCAACCAAGTGGTTCATGTATTGCTCTAAGTACCTCGCCAGACCTCGAACAAGCGCGAATATTGCCATCAGGACAACCGTTTTTGTAAAAGACAGACCGCTGTTGATTCCGCTTGCACAAACGACCAATAATGCCGCCAGTACAGCGATCCCCACGCTTGAAAAGAAGGAAACAACTCCTGTAATAATGGCAAGAAGCAAGTCGATAATCTGATCCTTTGCCAAAATCAGCAAGTCCCTCATGATGCTAAGAGACGTTCTTTTCTTCATAGGCTAAGCCCCTGCTCAAGCCGCTCTTGCGCCAGCCACATCTTTTGATAAATCCCTTCGCCTTTGACCAATTCTGTAAAATGGCCTTCTTCCACCAACTTGCCGTCATCTAAGACGTAAATATTTTTAGCATTTTTGCCGACGTACAAGCGGTGTGACACGAGAATGACAATCTTGTCCTTGGCCATGTTCTCGATCACCTGTAAAATAACGGCTTCACTTTCCGCATCTATGTTAGAACTTGCCTCGTCCAAGACATAAACCTTGGCATCGTGCAACATGGCTCTTGCGAGAACAAGTCGCTGCTTTTGTCCTCCGGAAAGATTGCTACCGCCCGATTTTATGAGAAGATCCAGACCTCCTCGCGGTTCAACTTCGTCATACAGTTGAACCGTCTTCAAGGCTTCTATTAACTCCTGATCCGTCGCCGTATTTTTTCCCATGAGCAAATTATCTCGAATCGTTTTTTCAAAAATATGGGCATCGTGGGCAATGCGGATCATGTTTTCAGTAATCGATTGCTTCTTATACACGCTGTAAGCGTGCTCACCCCAGAAAATGGCCTCTTCACCGCCGTTAAGCTGTCCCGTTAAGAGGCGTACAAGAGTCGTCTTGCCGGAGCCTGAAGCGCCTACGACCGATGTATAACCATCGCTCATAAATTCAGCGCTCACGCCGTCCAATATTTTGCGGTCGCTGTCCGGGTAGGAAAAGTCGAGTTCCCTTACGGTGACACCATCTGTAATATCTTCAATCTCTCTTTTATGCCCCTCGTCCTGTTCGGGCAAATCAAAGAAATCAATTAAATGTTTTCCTGCCGCGACACCCGTCATGGCGACATGAAAACTCGAAATGAGGGTCACCATCGGGCTGAAAGCCTCCATCGACATAAACGTCAAAACAATCATCGACCTCAAACTTTGGATCGCAAAACTCGTATTAGCTAGACCAAGCGCTATTAAGGCAACACTGCCTCCATAGGCAATCCATTCAATGAGGGTAATCGAATTCAACTGCATCCTGAGAATCTTCATTGTTTCAGTGCGGAAGATTTCTGATTTTTCATGAATTTCCTCTGCCCTCTTTTCATCTGCAGAAAAAATCTTCAGCGTTGTCATGCCCTGTAAGCTGTCCAAAAATAATTGACCTACGTCTTGGTAACTTCTCCAGTATTCCTTTTGTTTGCGGCTAACCCGTTCCAAGATGGCTTTCAACATCAGGGGAACGATAGGCGCAAGAACAAGAAATAAAAGACCTGCGTGAAAGCTAATCGAAATCAACACAGCAAAAGTGACGGCACTCATGCCGAAGCTTCCGAAAAATTGCGGCAAAAAGCGTCCGTAGTAATTCTCAAGCTGCTCAATCGTATCGGACCCCATGTTCATCATGTTCGATGTCGACGTGTAGTTCAGGTAGGATGGTCCAACGCGCATGACTTTCGTTATCATTTCCATTCGAAGATTCGTTTTTACCTCGCCGGTAATTTTCGTTTGGTAACGAGTGACCAAATATAGACTGCCGGATCGCAAGACCAAACCGACGAGGAATAGAGGAACGTTCGTGCCCAAATAACCTGTAGCTGTAGAGAAGAGACCTTGAATCATCCCGCCAATAGAGAAAGCAATCAAGAAGCTGCCGACGACCTTGATCATCATCAGCAAAACACTGACGGTAATGTATTTTCTGGCATGGCCAATATAACGAAAAAGCAGCTTATCGAGCATATATATCTCTATCCTAGAGCAGTCGTTAGAATCATCTAGCTTGCAGGTCAAGGAGATCATATCGACACTTAAATATGCAGAATAAAATGTTGTATCGTATGATCCGGCTGTTTAAACAAAGCTTTGCTAAGCCGTCCACCGATACCGGGTGCTTGCAAGTTAGTTAACTCTAACTTGCAGATTAACAAAGATTTTTTCGTTTGGCAAATGTCAGTAATAAAACAAGAGAAAACGACAAAAGCGACACTGAACAAATCAATTTTTCGTATTTTGTCATGCTGTCACAAGTCAATGTCTGCCGTCTTTTTGCGATAAATCGCATGGAAAATATAATGAGAAATTTGTCCGTCACTTATGATATGGGACGGATTGAAATCATCCGAGCGCAACATCAAGAATCATCATGACGGCAAAGCCGAGCATAACACCGATCGTCGCGACATCGGCTTTTACCTGCAGATCTTCCTCTTCCTGACGCTGTGCCTCCGGAATAAGTTCTTCGACTACAACAAAAATCATGGCGCCGGCCGCGAAAGCAAGAGCAAACGGCAAGATATTTTGGAAAGATTGTACAGCAAGAACGCCAAGTACAGCTGATATCGGCTCAACGATGCCGGACATTTGTCCGTAGAAAAAGGCTTTTCTCCGGCTCATGCCGTCTCGCCTGAGCGGAATTGACACGGCGGCACCTTCGGGAAAATTCTGGAGACCTATACCTACCGCCAGCGCAATAGCACCGGCAAGTTCCGTCCCTTCGATACCTGCCGCAGCCGCACCGAAAGCGACGCCAACGGCAAGTCCCTCGGGAATGTTATGGATTGTGATGGCCAAAACGAGAAGAATACTCCTTCGAAGATTTGACTTTGGGCCGTGTATCTCACCGCCTTTGCCCAACCCCGAATGCATATGCGGAAGCAAGTGGTCGACGAGCATGAGAAAACCGCCACCTGCTAAAAAGCCGACTGCCGCAACAAGATACGGAATCTGTCCGATCTGTTCCGCCATTACAATCGCAGGCTGCAAAAGCGACCAGAAGCTCGCGGCGATCATCACGCCGGAAGCAAAACCGAGCATGGCGTTCAGGACGATCTTGTTGATACGCCTGAAGAAAAAGACCAATCCGGCTCCAAGCGCCGTCATTCCCCAGGTAAAAAGCGAGCCTATCAGCGCCTGTATCGTCGGCGCAAGATCTCCAAAATGTGCCATGAACATCTCTCCCGATTAATTTGATGATAACGAACATCTGACCGCCCATAAGGAAGTCAACGTGTTTCAGCAGTTGAATCATACCATATTCGGTTTGCGCAACATCGTAAGAAAAACTACATTGCTGATTTGAATAAAATTGCCGATGTTATTGACGAAAGCAAAGAAGGGCTTATCGAAGTCGAAACAAGAGATATATGTTTTTCAACAACACGTTATCATCATAACTGGCTTCTGATCAAACTCGCTTGTTAATATTTGACTTGAACGAACAAATCACATTGAATAGAAAAAGCATAAGAGTGTGAGGTAAGTTCTAATGCCATTTACTATTGTCCGACAGGACATTACTAAAATGAATGTTGACGCCATCGTCAATGCTGCCAACAACGATTTGAAAATGGGTGGCGGAGTTTGCGGAGCGATCTTCAAAGCGGCCGGAGCAGCCAAACTTCAGGCAGCCTGTGATAAACTCTCCCCGATTAAGACGGGTGAAGCTGTTATTACACCGGGTTTCGAACTGCCTGCTAAATTTGTCATTCATGCTGCAGGTCCCGTCTATGAAAGACAGAATGCAGGAGAAAGTGAAAAACTCCTGCGTTCCGCTTATATGGAGTCGCTTCGACTTGCCATTGATAATAGATGTGAAAGCATTGCCTTCCCGCTCATTTCGAGCGGAATTTACGGCTATCCAAAAGACGAAGCCCTTGAAGTTGCTACTTCCGCAATTCAAGATTTTCTTGCTAAATACGATATTGACGTAAGCCTTGTTATATTCGATAAATCGACATTTGTTATTAGTCGGGAGCTTATCGGAGCTGTTGAAAGCTACATAGATGATCACTATGTCGATACGCATGAAATAAAGAGGAGAAAGCTGTTCGGTGTAGAGCGAAAAGAGGCATCTGCAGCAGATGCTTTCTCCGGCAAGCTCTACATTGAAGAGATGATTGCTCCTCCTGAAGAGATGGCTGTTCCCTTTGAAAAGATGACAGCTCCCGTCAGAACAGCTGCTCCGCTCGAAGATTTAGTCGGAAACCTCGACGAGCCCTTCTCGATAATGCTTTTACGTCTGATCGATACCAAAGGGATGACCGATGTTGAAGTGTATAAACGCGCCAATCTTGACCGAAGGCTGTTCTCAAAAATAAGAAGCAATAAAGCTTATATGCCGAGCAAACGTACAGCGATTTCCCTTGCTGTAGCACTGAAATTATCACTTGATGAAACGGACGCCCTTTTAGAGCGGGCGGGATATGCGCTCTCCAACGCTGTAAAGTTCGATGTCATCGTTGAATATTTTATTGCGAACGGCAAATACGACATTTTCAAAATAAATCAAGTGTTGTTCGAGTACGACCAGCCGCTATTGGGCGGGTGAGTGAAAATGTCGCTTTCGAAGCGACCACAAGCGCCTCATAAAGTTGCATTCTGAGATTGTAATAAAACTTAGGAGGCTACGACATGAAAAAAGGATTAACTGAACTCGTATTTATTCTCGACAAAAGCGGTTCGATGAGCGGACTGGAGTCGGACACCATCGGCGGATATAACTCAATGCTAAAAAAACAGAAGGACATTGAGAGCGAATGCCGCATCACAACGGTATTGTTCAATAACAATTACAGACTGCTCCACGATCGTATTGATATTAAAGCAGTCGGTGAAATGACAGAAAAAGAATATTACGTCGGAGGGATGACCGCCCTCCTTGATGCAGTCGGTAAAACCATTCATAAAATTGACAATGCCCAAAAGCACACTGCTGAAGATTACCGCGCAGAAAAAGTAATATTCGTAATTATTACAGATGGACTGGAAAATGCCAGCCGCGAATACACCGCCAAAAAGATAAAGGCTTTGATCGAGAAACAAAAAGAAAAATACGCTTGGGAGTTTATCTTTCTAGGAGCAAATATCGATGCGGTTGAAACGGCCGAGAGTTATGGAATTTCAGCTGATCGAGCCGTCGATTATCTGGCTGACAGCGAGGGCACTGAGCTCAACTTTAAAGTTATGTCAAAAGCGGTAGCGTCATTTCGCAAGACCGGAAAAATCGAGGAGGCTTACTTCGATGAGATCCGCGAAGATGTGAAAAAGCGCGGAGGACATTAAAAAGAGTAAAAGTAGGACTGGTTTGAACCTAATCCACGCGATGGTGCTTGCGTCTTTCGCCTTTCATTAAAAAGAGTTAAAGTAGGGCTGGTTTGAACCTCCGAACAAACGGACATCTTTTTGCAAAAACAAAATCTTGCTTCAACTGTTAGCAAAGGGAATCGATAGTTCGAAAACGAGCAGACACTTTAGCGATGATATCGGAGCATAGTGAAAGGGTTTCACGGATCAACCGTGAAACCCTTTTGTCAATAAAAATCCAGGTTAGATTGACTTGCTGTTGTTATGCATCCTTGTCTTCGCGGAACGTCAGGAACCAGTCCATCATCTTATAGCCTTTTTCCTTGACTTCCTCATTCCTTTTACGGATAGCGCCACAAGTTCCGGGAGGAGGAACGATGACGTCTTTTCCGGGTTCCCAGTTTGCCGGAAGAGCGACACCTTCTTTATCTGACTTCTGCAGCCCGACCACGATGCGTTTGATCTCCGCAAAGTTCCTACCCATGCTTGCAGGATAATAGAGAATCGTGCGAATAATACCCTTCGGATCGATGAAGAAGACGGCGCGCACAGCACTCGTATCTGATTCGCCCTGAAGCATGCCGTACTTCTTAGCCACATCCATCTTGATGTCGGCAATGACCGGAAACTCAATGTTCGGATTTTCAATGCCGTTCCAGCTGTAACCACGGATCGCAGTCAGCCAGCCAAGATGCGCGTGAATTGAGTCAATCGACAGACCGATCAGCTCCGTATTCAGCTCACGGAACTCCTCCTGCATGCTTGCGAATGTCATAAATTCCGTCGTACAGACAGGTGTAAAGTCTGCCGGGTGTGAAAAGAGAATCACCCATTTCCCTTCATAATCCTTCGGGAAATTCATTTCACCTTGTGTTGTTACCGCCTTAAACTCAGGCGCCTTGCTGCCGATCACCGGCATGAAAAATGTTTCCTGTTTAGCTGCTAGTTCGTTCATATTGACCTCCATTTAAGTTTAATTCTTTATCATTACTTCCCTGCATTCTCTGCAGATGCCCTTGTAGACGAACTCCTGTGATTCCACAAGATGGCCGTCAAGTTCTGTTATTACCTCATCGCTCTGCAGCGCGATGTCATACATCTTCCTACAATTTCGACAGAAAAAGTGACTGTGCGTTTTAGATACGGAATCAAAACGTGTCTCAGACTCGGCCGTACGCAACGAACGAATAACACCTTTATCAACTAAGAGATTCAGCGTGTTATAGACTGTCGCTCTAGAAATCGCTGGGACGTTTGATCTTAGCCGTTTGTAAAGCATATCCGCAGATGGATGCTCGTCAGTCTCCAGAAGAGATGAAAGAACCATAATGCGTTGATAGCTCGGCGATATGCCCGCGCATTTGAGGATTTCGGATGCTTCACACTGTGTCGATCTATTCATGCGTAACTTCTTTCTATACAGATGTAAATTAGATTTAATCTAAAAATAGATTAATACAAATATTAGAATAATTCTGATACCTATGTTACAGCTGTATAAATATCCTCAATCTGACACATGGATTTTCATCCTGAGAATCTTCAACGCAACATTCACTAGGCTTGGAAAAATCAATATTGAAAAGTGATCATAGGTGGCATGTACGTTAATATTGCTGCTGTCGCCTTCTAATTCATTCAGTTGTATAATCACTTAAGAATGTGCGAGGGCGATGTCCTGCTAAAATATGATGGATCAATAAGTCATTGAAAATAGATTATTTGAAACCTGAACGGAGGATCATTCATTTATGGATCAACTAAACATTATTCTTATTGCTTCATTTGCAGTCAGCATACTTGCTTTTGCAGTCGCATGGCTGCTTTATCGTTGGCTGATTGCTATCAAGGTTGAAAACAAGCGAGCACTTGAGTTATCGGAGTTGATTCGTGACGGATCCAACACTTTTCTTAAGCGGGAGTATCGCTATTTGGCGTATTTTTGCTTGGTCGTCGCTTCTCTTATCTTGATGTTCCTGCCTAAGCCGATTTGGCAAGGAGATGTTTTGAGCAACATCTCTATGGCATTGGCCTACATTTCAGGCACTATTTTTTCTGGATTGGCGGGAAAAATCGGGATTGCCGTAGCGACGAGAGCTAACGTACGCGCTGCTGAAGCGGCCGCTAAACATGGGATAAGCCTATCTTTTCTCAGCGGGTTTCGCGGTGGAGCCGTCATGGGCATGGCCGTTGTCGGAGCCAGCTTGCTGGGTGTGTGCGCCATTTATACATTGACCGGTGATGCGATCACCTTGCTCGGTTTTAGTTTCGGCGCCAGCACCATGGCCTTGTTTGCTAAAGCGGGCGGCGGCATTTTCACCAAAACGGCAGATATCAGTGCCGACCTTGTCGGTAAAGTAACCTTAGGAATGCCTGAGGACGACCCGCGCAATCCGGCGGTCATTGCAGACAATGTCGGAGATAATGTCGGCGACGTGGCAGGCATGGGTGCCGATTTATTCGACTCTAATGTTGCCGCCATGGCGGCAGCTCTTGTCATGGGAATATCGCTTGATCAACAGGTAGGCGGTAATCTCAATGTCATGGCGGTCTTTTGTTATGCGGCCGTTGGCTTGTTCGCATCCATCGTTGGGATTGGCACCGCCCGCCTGAAAGAAGGAACCAGTCCCACACGAGTATTGAATTCCAGCACTTATGTGACGACGGCCGTGTTCATTGCCCTAACGGCGGGATTGACGGCTCTTTTGAATTTTTCTTGGAGAGTTTGGGGAGCTGCCGCTGTCGGGCTCGCTGTCGGACTCATCATCGGCCTCACAACTGATTATTTCACGAACGATGAGCGTCCGCCCGTTCGCTCCGTCGCCAAGATGTCAAAATCGGGGCCTGCTTTTACCATTCTTTCGGGTATTTCTTATTCATTCATCAGTGTGCTTCCTGCCATGCTCGGCATCGCGGTTGCCGCTTTGTTCGCATACATGCTGTGTGATCCTTTAGGCGACGGTTACGCCATGTACGGCATTGCCATGTCTGCCGTCGGCATGTTGTCTATTGTGGGAATGATCGTTTCTAATGACGCCTACGGACCGATCGTTGATAATGCGCGCGGATTAGTCGAGATGGCGGATTTAGGCGATGAAGCATTGATAATAACGGATGAGCTTGACAGCGCTGGCAATACGGTCAAAGCGATTACGAAAGGATTTGCCATTGGAGCGGCAGGTTTGACAGTCATTTCCATGTTGGGAGCTTACATGACAGAGGTCAATGTGGCGGCCGTCGAGCAAGGCATCGTCAAAGCAGGAGAAACGCTTTTGAAGGGCTTTGACATCATTGACCCGTTAGTCTTTTTCGGTTTAATCGTCGGCGCAGCCGTACCGGCCGTCTTCTCTGCCATGCTTATGCGCGGCGTGGATCGCAATGCTGTGCGCATGGTTGGAGAAATACATCGCCAGTTTGATGAAATTGAAGGACTTAAAAATGGCGTAGATGGTGTTGTCCCTGAATACGATAAATGCATTTCCATCGCGACCGATGGGGCGTTAAGAGAACTCATTCCCGCAGGATTGTTTGCTATAGTTGCCACGCTCGTAGTCGGTTTTGTCGGAGGCGTTTCGGCCATTGGCGGATTCCTTACAGGAAACATCGTCAGCGGTCTCTTGCTCTCCCTTTTCATGTCCAACGCGGGCGGTCTCTGGGATAATGCTAAGAAATACGTTGAGGCGGGAAATTGCGGAGGAAAAGGTTCCGAAGCTCATAAAGCCGCCGTTGTCGGCGATACCGTCGGTGATCCGTTCAAGGATACGGCCGGACCTTCAATCAATACACAAATTACTGTAGTTTCTTTGCTTGCTTCATTGATGGCCTCTATGTTTCTTGCCTTTTCACTCTTTAGCTGACAACGTGTTTTGCGCGGCGGATGTCTTTTCGTCCGCCGCAAATAAACACTTTCAAGTGACGCCATGCAAAGATTACAAGAACATTAAATTAACCCGATACTCCAAAATATCCAAGTTTTTCGAGCACTGATTTCGGAAACTCGAATCGAATCGTTATTTCCGGATCAACGACTTGACAAAACTTCAGATCCCCGACAAGGCCCATCAGGCGTCCGGCGTCTCCTCCGGAAAGACCAACAATCCCGGTTAGAAAATCAAACATGTTGTCAATCGCCATCTTATAAGCTTCATCTGATGTCGGAGCTGTCGCAACGGTGGCATAGACCTCATCGTTTTCAATAAATGGGGTCGGAAGATTCGGCTGTTTAACGACGCTGGCAGAAAGCGTAACGCGTGCCGGTGTTTCCGCTCCGCACACGAGAACTTCGCCGTCGCCCATCAAAGCGTGCACGTCGCCGCAGCCAAAGAGACCGCCATCTACGGAAGCTTCTAGGTAAAGGGAGGCACCTGGAGCGTTCAGATTACAGTCAAGGTTGCCGCCATGTTTACCGGGATGGCCGTTCGGAATGCTGCCCTCGGCAGGCACCAGACCAATCACGCCTACCATCAGTTCCAAGGGCAGTTTTACGTCGCCAAGCGCCGTCGAAACGTGTAAAACGCCGTTATCATTATCCATCACGGTCGTCTCTGAGTCTGCAATGCCGCTGATAGCGCCAGCTCCGGGCATCGTAATCATGACGGATTTTCCGGTAAGTTCGATGTTTTTAATATCGATTTTTACAATGTCACCCGGTTTGACGCCTTCGATGTAGACAGGTCCCGTTGCCGGATTGATTTTATTCCAGTCAAGTACATCAAGCGTATCGTCATTGCTCGTCAACTGATTCGCGAAGCAGTCGCATGTTTCGAGCACGAACGTTTCGTTCTGAGCTACCGACATTTTCGGTTCAAGTTCCGCTGAAAAAGCGTAAAATACCTGATCATTCTTAAGTGTTTTCATATGTTATCCTCCAAATTCTATTGATCAATGACGAGCTTGTGCTTTTTCTTTCTGAACAGTCGTTTTAAGCTGTTTAAATTAAGTTCATACCCTCCCGTCAAACCGTTAGGCCTCCAGATCAAGAAAATGATCATTAGGATGGCGACCACAATCTCGGTCATGCCGTATGCTTCAAAACCGCTTCTCGTCAATCCAAGTTCAACCTGGCTCAAACCCTGCCTTGCAAGGGTTACGATAAGCGTTCCAAAGAAAGCGCCGGATACCGACATAGAGCCGCCAATGACGAGCATCGACAGGACAACGAACAACTGAGTAAGATAAAACGACGCCGCCGTGATCGACAAAATATAATGCGAATACAGTCCTCCGGCTAAACCGGCGATAAATGCGCTGGAAACATAACCGACATAGCGGACAGCGACAAAATTGATACCGCTCGAACGTGCCGCGTAACGGTCATCCCGCGTAGCGCGAAGTTTCAGACCGAGCGACGATTCTTTGAACATGAATACAGCAATAATGACCACTACAGCGACAACCATAACGAGTTCATACGTCGTTTTGCGCGAACCGCCAAGTGTAAAGGTGCGCGGTCCGTTCGTGACTTGCGACCACTGTGACAGTACAACGTTGATGACGATCAGGAGCGCAAACTGGGTGATAGCGCCTACTGAGTCTGATAGACGCATCAGCGGCCAAGCGATCAACGCGGCAACAAGCGTTGCGACCAATGCGCCAGCCAGCAGAGCAAGAAGAAAAGGAAGATGCAGATCAACAAGGAAAGGATACATTGTCGGCAGCTGTAAATTCTTTAGCATTGGTTCCATTGAGAAAATCGCTGATAAAAAAGCTCCGATGCCGGCATAGCCAACGTAGCTCCAGTTTAAAATGCCGGAGTTACCCATATACATCTGAAACCCCAAAACCATGATCAGGGTGATCGTACTTGATGTGAAAATGTCCTCAATAAAAGGAATATTTAACCACCAAATAAAGAATCCGATGACACAGTAAATGATGATTAAAAAGACAGGCGTTGACCACTTCCCTGCAAAATCGAACTGTGAACAAGACCCGGTAATGTTGGTCGTTTCAAGTGTTTTATTTTTCTTTGTATTCATCCGACACGTTCCTCCTGGTAGCTTCCACGTATCAAGCCTTCCGGTTTCAGAAGCAGGAAAGTGATAACGATGATAAACATGATGGCGTCACGGAAGGAGAGCAGCGTGGTCGGCAATATCAGCGAAAGCGTATTAGAGATAAACGCGTAAACATAACCGCCCGCTACCGAGCCGGGCAGTGAATACATGCCCCCGATCACGACAGCGATAAACCCAATATTAAGGGGAGTCCCCCCCATCATCGGTTCCACCGAACCGGTCCGTACAGACCAAAAGATCGCGACAATTCCGGCAAGAAAACCACAGATGATAAAAGCAACCGAGATAACTTGGTTGGCAGGAACGCCCATCAGTCGAGCTGTTACAAAGTTTTCAGAGGCGCCTCGCATGGCGATGCCGAGCGGTGTGTATTTCATGATAAGCGTCAAAACAACTAACAAAACAAAGGTTGTAATGATCAGGACAATATTCCTAAGCGGCGTCGTCACACCGAACAAATTAATATTTTGAGCTAAAACGGCCGGCACAGGCACTGGTTTTGAGCGCGGGCTGATGCCGATCTGAAACATATTTTGCAAAATGACGCTGATCGCAAACGACGTCACAAGGAGCGCGTCAAGCGAACGTCCGCGGAACGGACGAAAGGCCACCAGTTCACTGATATACCCGACGGCAACGCCAACCAGGATAGCGATCAGAAATACGATCGGCCAAGGAAGACTCGTAAATGTGCCGACGAAGTATAGAATATACGCGCTGACCGTAATGAATTCTCCATAGGCAAAGTTGATCAGTTGGCAAATGCCGAATACAAAGACAAGGCCGAGCGCGATCAGAGCATAGAGACTTCCCATACTAAAGACATTTATAAAAAATTCAATTAAGATTTTGCCGTTCATACGCCGTTGCCTCCTTCGTTTGCTCCAAGATAGACGGCAGCGATATCAATGCTGCTCTCCATGTCTTTCGGGCAGCCGGCATATTCGATCCTGCCGTTAGAAAACAGGTAGGCGCGGTCAGCGATCTCCAGCGCGCGCTTGGCGTTTTGCTCAACCAGCAGAATGGTGATACCTCTTCCCTTCAACTCAAGAATCAATTCGAATATCTGGTCAACCCGAGTCGGCGAAAGGCCGAGGGACGGTTCGTCCATCATTAAAAGATCAGGACGTGAGATCAGTCCTCGAGCGATGGCAAGCATCTGTTGTTCGCCGCCGGACAACAAACCTCCCGCCTGATGAAAACGCTCTTTCAAAATTGGAAACAGGTTAAACATATCCTCAAGATCGGCAGCATATGTTTTCGGTTTATAGCGACCGTACGCGCCGATCCTTAAATTTTCTTCAACGGTAAGCGTCGGGAATATATCCCGTCCTTCCGGCACGAGCGCCATACCGATTTTATGCAACTGTTCCGGCTTTTTCCCCGTAACATCGACTTGCTTGAAGCGGATGGTTCCGGATTTCGGTTTCAGTACCCCCGCAATGGATTTTAAAATCGTTGATTTTCCTGCGCCGTTAACACCGCAAATACTGACAAGTTCGCCTTTATTTACATGAAGAGACACGCCATGAATGGCCTGAATAGCACCATACGATACGTAAAGATCGTCAACCTCTAAGATCGGATTAACGCTGTTTTGTGCTTGTGCTGTGTTTATTATTAATTCACTCATGATGCTGCGCTCCCCAAATAGGCCTTGATTACCTCAGGATCCCTGCGCACGTCATCAGGCAGCCCCTCGGCAATAGTGCGACCGTAATTCAGAACATGCAGACGATGGCACAGATTCATGATCAGGCGCATGTCATGTTCGACGATGAGCATGCCGATGTTCTTTTTTGCCGGCATCTCCTTCAAAAGCGCGAACAGTTCGTCCGTCTCTAATTCATTCAAGCCTGCGGCAGGTTCGTCAAGCATGACAAATTTCGGCTTGGCAGCCAGCGCTCTGGCCAGTTCAACGAGCCGTTGGTCGCGGAAGGTCAAACCATGAGCCGGTTCGTTGATCCGATCGCCGAGGCCCAGTTCGACCAACAGTGAAGCAGCTAAGGAGGCGGCTTCGCGTCGCTTAATCCCAACGCCAACGGCGCCGATCATGACATTTTCGAGATTGCTCAAATTCTTGAATAGACGGATCTTTTGGTACGTTCTCACGAGTCCGTATACAGGCACTTTATACGCCGGAACATCGCTGATATTCTGCTCGTCGATCTCAATGTGACCACTATCTTTCGGCAACATCCCCGTTACCATGTTGATTGTCGTCGTCTTACCGGAACCGTTCGGTCCGATCAGACCGAGGATTTCACCTGTTTTCAAATGAAAACTTACATCATCGACTGCTTTTAGACCTTTGAACGATTTGCTGATGGATTTTACGGTAAGTGTAGATAGATTATCCATACTTCATACTTCCTTATTAAAGGCAAGCGTATTCCACATCGGGAACACGCTTGCCGTAAAGCTTACAAGGTCGCGCTCAACGAGTTAGACCATGAACGCGCAAGTCGGTCTTATGGCCTAGGGAGAAACTCAGGTGTTGCCCATTCAATGAATTCGGGTTTTCCATTGACCAGCTTCATGACTGCAGCAGCCTTGTTTGGCTCGTGACCGCCCGCTGCATCTGACCAATCAAGATGGCCGGTCAAAAGATCAAAGGTGTTGTCTTCCATGTACTTCGCCATCTTGGCTCCGTCCGTTCCAACTTCCTTCATCGCCGCTGCCAACACCATGACAACGTCATAGCCGGACATCGAAAATGGTGCGTCAACATAACGACCGTGGAGCTCTTTGTAGGCTTCATTGTATTTGTCAAATCCGGGGACGGCTTCTTCACTATTGAAGCTGTGTGAATCCCAGTAAATATCGTTGCCGTACTCGGGACCGAGCAAGTCAAACAACGCCGGATCGTCGTAGGCGTCACCGCCGTAGATGGGCGTATTGATACCGGCAGTACGAATTTCCTTGATCAAAGTGCCAAGATCAGGCATGTAGGAGCTGATATAAATAAAGTCAGGCTCTTCCGGTAACGCTCTGTAGTGCGCGATGATGGCAGCCGTATCCAGTTTGCCTTGGCTGAAGACATCTTCAAGCAAGATGGTTCCGCCGTAATGTTCAAAAGATTCGATGAAATAACGTGAAAGACTCTTCGTGTAATCGATAAAATCGTCGGTAACAACATAGACAGTCTTTAAACCGTCTTTGACATAAGCTTTTTCAGCGATGACAGAGCCCATTGTCGTATTCCACATCGATAGCGTAAACTGTTTGTCGCCTAGCATGGTGCTTCCAAACAACGGCGATGATGCGCTCGGGCTGATGCCGACAATGCCCGCTTCTTGTGCTGCACGTGCTGCAGGGCCGCCAAAGTCGTAGTCGGATGATGTGATAATGGCCACGACGCCTTGATCAATCAACTGTTTCGCGACTTCAGAAGCTGTGGCAGCATCAGATTTTGAGTCCATATTGCGAAACTCAAGCATCTTTCCGTTAATGCCGCCTGTTGCATTCACTTCTTCAATGGCAACTTGGACACCTTCAAGAGCGGGTGTATCGAGGGGTCCTTGGATACCTGTGATGGACATCGCTCCGCCGATAACGATTTTTTCATCGTCTTTTGATGGACCGGCCTGTTCACGACGACAGCCGATCACGGCACCGAGGATAGCCAACACGAGCATGGCTACCAAAATGTGTGTCAATTTTCTTTTCATACTCTAACCTCTTCTCTTTTCCTCATTCTCCGTTAAACGGCTTATAAATATGCACGTTTAATGGTATGACGCCAAAAATAAACCACCGAAGAATTGAAGTCAATGCAACAAAACAACGGCTTTTCTGCATTTTTTTTCACATGTTTTGCCAGATTGTATGCAATAACCGATTATTTATACTATGAATAAAGTGTAATTATTGTTTTTTTGAGCAGGATTTTTTCTACAATCAATTGCGAAAACGATCAAAAAATGTACTTGACAGAAACGGATTCTGGGAATCTCCTGTCACTTTTTCTTTATAACGTGATTCGATCGCGTCGGCGAGCGGCAAACCGTGATAAATCGCATATCTCTTATAGAACACTTCAAGACTGATTTTAGATTCGAAAATATGATTGGCAATATCGCTGATAAAGTGTCGGCTATTGGGAAACGCTACACCGGAGATGAGAGGAACGCGACTCCAAATAATGCAACCGTCTCCGATCTCGATCTCAGGAAGATCCATCCTGTTTTCAGAGCCCTCCCCTGCGTGAAACCTCTCAATATCATCGTTCTGTACATTTTCTTTTACAAAAGAAATGTCCTCGAGAATTTTACATAAATCAGCGAGTGCGCGCGCCAAGGTTGATCTGGGATAGCAATATTGAAACGTTATCCACCCGTAAAGGTATAGACAATGACCTGCACGAAGTCGAATTAAATTTTGCACGGGTTCTGTTTCTTCACGTTTTTTTAACTGACTCAACGTTGAGAAAAGCAAACTAAGATCTTTTTGGGTGAGACTTTGGGCGAATTCTTTCAGTTCCGCCTTCGTTCCGATCTTTCTGATTTGTGTGCTCAACCATGTAAATTGGTAGGATTCTTGTGCAAACAGCGTCTCTGTAGGCAACGGATGAAGATCGCGCAGACCTCCCATCGCTTCTTCAAGGGTTTTGAACTGCAGCGGGACTTTCGGCACGGGCACGGCTATGGCACGCGCATCTTCCGAATACGATTGTGTCGATGTTACCTCAGATTCAGAAATATGTTGTGTAGCGGGAATGCGTCGAAGTGAAGGTCTGGCAGAAGGTGTAACTAACGTGACTGCTGAAGTTGCAGTATTAAAGGAAGTACCGAATGATGAAAAAATGTCTTGTTGATCCGTCTGTTGGAGCGACATTTCAGTTTCAGAATAATCTCTGACTTCAGCTGAAAACAACACGTCTATATCCGACGAATCGATTCTTCCTAATGGAACTCTAATCTTCTCAGTTATCTTATCAGACGACGCCTCTTGTCTTGAAGAAAGCGGACGTGAATCTTGAGGCAGGCCATCTTCCGCGTCTTTTTTCAATGAAGTAAACGCTTCAAAATGATCTTCGCCGTTTTGAGAATATGAATACAACTCTGAAGATGATAACGGTTTTGTTTCGGGCAAATCATCCCGCACTTCAGTCTTACCGCCACCGATCTGCCGACGATCGCCAGAGGGAAACGTCAGTTTTAACGGGCGAATTCGTCTTGTGTTCTGATTCATTCTTTTTTCGGCTTCGTCTGCCATCAATCTAAATCTCTCATCTTTACGTTAAGAACACCCTCTGTTTAGATGATCCATCGAATTGAAGTGGTCCTTCCAACCAAATGTTCACATCAGTCTGTCAGCCTCTATCTCGTATTTATCCCCCTGATCATCACATGGTGCTATTTGAAACTAAGCGTTCCCGCTGTCACGGCCACCGGCGACACGGCGGATGGCAGGAGGCAGCGCATCGACAGCATCCCGTATTTCAGCGGCGGTAAATGTCAGGCGCTCAACGACCTCCGCCAAACTCGAATCAAATTGCTCTAGAGTTTTGATGACGTAATCGGATGACTCTTGTGTGAAATTCGTCGTATTTGATTCGATCGCGGCACTTAATTTTTCCAGTACTTTGATTTGAGAAGAGAGTTCTTGCTGGATCGTAGCGGCGTCGCGCGTTTGCGTCGATGAAAAATCGCAACAGGCGCTAAACACTCGTGCGTTCTCAGTGATGCCTTGATCAAGCGTCTCAGTATAAAGACGGAGTTGTTCGGCCATGTGGTGAATATGTTTTGCAAGATCTGTTTCTTCTCCGGCATAAAGTGCCGTCATGCGGTCAGTGCTCGCACCGATGATCTTGAGGTTATCGCTAAGCGACACCATCTCGTCGGCAATATCATTCTTGGCAAGTGCCATCACCCGGACGGCTTCGCGTACATCTTTATGGATCGCTTCATTTCTTTCGGCCGAGTCTTCAACGGAACGCATACTTTCGTCGACAAGCAACGACGTTTTTTCAACGATCGTTTGAATGGCTTTAAGCCCATCGTTCAGTTGCTGCATGTGATTCGCCAATGCTTCGGATGCCTCATCGGCGAAGGCGCGGGCAAGTGCCTCCATGCCGCGATCTTGCTTCTCCGAAAGAGAAACCGCAAGAGACTGCATGTCTTGGACGGCAGTCTGGAGTGGCGGAACAACTTCCTTCATCATCACTTCTCGCACGCTCGTTCGGATGCCTTCCGCGAAATCGCCTTCGGCCAACTTATTGGCGAGTATGCCAAACGTCTGCACTTCTTGACGCATCGCTTCGCCATACCGCATCACTTCACTAATCATTGCCGCCAAGCCGTTGCGTTCCTGAAACACAGGAGCAAAGCAGGTAATCTCGGAAGAAGCTCGTTCGATCAACACCTTGTACCTAGCGGCAATGGTGTTCTTCCAATATTTGGTGAGGAATAACGCCAATACGATGCCGACAATAACCGGCGGAAGAGAGGCGATCAACGTTGCGTTGCCAAACTGAAACCAAAGCATCACGGCGGCAATCACTGTGCCTGAAATAAGCCCGATCGAAAGGCAGAGCCAGCCGGCAAAACGAATACGGTTCAAAGAGGCAGACATATCAAAACAGCGATCAATCGTCATCAATTTCGGCACAGGATCCGAAAGCCAAACCCCTGCGTAAAGAGAGCGGCTCGTCAATCCCATCTCTTTAGAAAAAGCTCTGAGACCTTCGCTCGGCGCATCTTCAAAAATTCGCTCGAGACCGTCAGCGGGAAGCTCGTCTTCCAAGAGTTCGGCACCATCTAGTTGTGACACCAAAAGGGCGAGCATCGCATTTGCTTTACGCAGATCGCGTCTACTAGACAGAAAAGCCGCCAAAAGCACTATCAGCAAGACGACGATCAAAGCGGCAGACACCGGAAAGAGCATCTCTGCGGTTAATGCGAGAACAAAAGATATACGCATACAGCACCTCGTTAATAAGGATTAATTTTTATAAAGATACCACAATAAAAGCGTTGCCCTTAAGAGGAATGATCTTCTCTTTCAAAGGCAAGCTCAACAAGACGGCGCACCAGATCCTCGTCCGCATAACCGGCGTGTCGGAACAGTCGAGGATACATGCTTATACTGACAAATCCAGGTATAGTATTTATCTCGTTGAGAAGAACAACGCCTTCATCCGTCACGAAAAAATCGATACGAGCCAAACCATACAAGTCGAAAGCTCGCCATGCCTTAAGCGCGATCATCCGAATATCAGAAACGACCGACGCATCAAGTTCTGCCGGAATGATCAGTTGCGAGGATGAATCTTTTTCATATTTCGAGTCATAATCGTAAAAAGCGCGGTCAGGAATAATCTCGCCTATTGGCGACAGCTCGGGATTGTAATAACCTCCAAGTCCGCCAATCTCTACTTCACGTCCTACAACACCTTGTTCCACTACCACACGGCGATCAAAGAGAAGCGCCTTCTCAATGGCAGCTTCAAGTGTTTCCTTTGAAAAGGCTTTAGAAATGCCCAGAGAAGAACCGCCGCGAGATGGCTTAACAAAGACCGGCCATTCAAAGGTTTGCGCTAAAAAATCGACATACGCCTTTTTATCGCGCAGCCATGACATCATATCGACATAATGCCATGGCGTGTGAGGTATTCCCTGTTGTTCAAACAAAGCACACGCTAAAACTTTGTCCATGGCAAGTGCGCTTGCCGCCACTCCGCACCCGACAAAAGGAACATGCGCCATTTCCAGTAATCCCTGCAGAGTACCGTCTTCGCCGTAGCGACCGTGCATGACCGGAAAAACGCAATCGATCGGCAACGTTTCATAACCGCCGTTCCCGTTGAAAACGATGAGCGACGGCTGCATTGCCTCAAGCGACAATACGACACGTTTAATATAGGTATCGTCGAGCCAGCTGCCGTCCTGCATTCGTGAAAAAGGACCGGTATAGAGATACCAGTCCCCTTCCTTTGTTATGCCTACCGTGATCGTTAGATATCCGGGACAACGTGATAAGGCACCGGAAATAAACGATGCCGACGATCGAGAGATATCATGTTCACCCGACATGCCGCCGAATATAACGAGGATCGTTTTCTTTCGCATTCTCTAATTCCTCAACACTCGTCAAATACACCAAAAACTAGTTGGCGGCACTACTCAAGCTCTTTTTTATTACGCGTGATGTTAACGAGAATATCGGTAAGGTGATTTTCGAGATTGGTCAGCATTTCTCTCGTGTATTGAATGGCGCCTGCTCGGATCTCATTGCTCTGCCGGGTGGCGTCTTCGACCATCACGGCGGCACCATTCTTTGCCTGCTGAGTGATTTCGTGCTCATCGATCATGCGCGCCATTTGCACCTCAGCATCACGCATGATCGTGTCCGCCTCACGGCGTGCCTGATTAATCAGCTGTCGATTTTGCTGCAGGATCCAACGCGCGCGATCCAATTCTTCAGGTAAGCCTTCACGAATCATGCGCACAAAGAAAAGCATCTCTTCCCGATCCACCATACATTTTTCGGAAAAAGGAACACTTTTCGCGTCAATCAAAGATGACTCAAGTCGATCTAAAAGGGTCTCGACACTTCGATCCCGTTCCTGTTCACCTGGCAATGGTCGACTATCCTGCATTAGTTCTTGGGGCGGTCTATTTCCCGAGCCGCGACGGCGAATTTGATCATCACTCATAACTTTTCTCCTCCCCGGCAACCTAACCTCGGACCACCGAAACGCGCTACGCCCTTATTTTCTTGTGAAAAAGCGCGGAGCGCTTCTGCCGGAATGCCTCTATTGTACATCATCCAACAAAGAATTTACCTTTATTGGCCTATCCTCTCGATTTTACGCGGCTATCACGTGCTTTGCAAGACTCGTATAGACCTCATGTCGTATATGATGACGCTTCCTGATGGAGCACATTAGCGTCTCGTACCGTAAAAGGTTCACGACGACTTATTTTCTTCATCGTTTTCATCGTTAATGATAATCAAAGACGATTATCGGCACATATTCTAAAGCAACCTCAGTCGAGGTACGCCTCCGCGATATTTTCTAAAATCTCGACTGGCACCCAGCCATGCAGATCGCCACCATAACGGGCAATCTCACGCACGGCGGACGATGAGACATGAGCCAATTCCGGCGCAGTCGGAATCATAATGGTCACTAATTCAGGATAAAGACGTCGATTGATTTCAGACATAACCTGCTCTTCTTCGAAATGTGCCGCACTGCGAATCCCGCGTACAGCAACACGGATGGATTCCGCTTTGCAAAAAGCGGTCAATAAGCCGATACATTTTTCGACGCGAACAGAAGACAACGGCGTAACCGCTCGCCTGATCAGCTCAACGCGCTCATCAGCGGATAATTTTGGGCGCTTTTGACTGTTCTCACAAACAGCGATGACGATTTCATCGGCAAAAGACAGCGCCTGTTCTACTATTCGAAGATGACCCAGCGTGAAGGGGTCAAACGTTCCTCCGAACACAACCGTACGTTTGACGTCCATTTTCCTTTACCTTTCATCTTTCGTCTTCTCATCCGATTCTGTCTCAGGATCCGACTCTTTTTCAGGATGGTAAAAGGATAGCACGGTAAGGCCGTAGGTACAACGTTCAAAGCACAGCACACCCGCGCTATCAAATGACAAAGGTTCTCCTTTACTGCTACTTTCCAACACGATCAAGCCGTTCGGCTTACATAGTTTTAGAAGTGTTGGAAAAAGAGATAACATCTGTTCTCCTTCAAACGACCACGGGGGATCGCAGTAGATGAAATCAAATCGTTCCTGTTCTCGAAGCAAACGCGATGCTACACGATGGACATCTCCTGACATTACGACTGCCCGTTCTGAAAATCGTGTCTTCTCGATATTGTGACGAATCGCGGCAAGCGCCTCGCGATGACGTTCCACGAGAACGGCTTTTTTTGCGCCGCGTGAAAGCGCCTCAAGCGCGATCTGACCGGTACCGGCAAAAAGATCAAGTACTGTTCCACCAACAATGCGGCTGCCTATTTTTGAAAAAAGGGCTTCTTTTGCCCGATCAGATGTCGGACGAATGGTCTCTCCTTTCGGTACGAATAGGTGAATACCGCGAGCAGATCCCGTGATGATTCTAGGCATGTCATTCCTTTCGAAAACCTATATTGTTCTACGGCGTCAACAGGATTGAGGAAACTAACGCAACTACCTTCCTATCCTCTCCTCAAAAGGCGCTGATACAAGCAGGTTACCACATCTATTCCTGAAGATACGAATACGATCCCTATACTCAAATTCCCGGGCGTGCAAGGCGTTCGCCGTAACGCTCACGAAATGAGCGAATAACACAAGCATTCTTTGAGGAACTCAATAGAGGATCTTCAGAGAAAAGTTCTTCACAAGCCTTAGATGCTTCTCGCAAGAGTGCTGCATCTTCATATAGATTGGCAACTTTAAAGTTTGGAAGACCATGCTGCTCAACACCAAAAAAGTCTCCCGGACCGCGAAGTAAGAGATCTTCTTCCGCAATCTCAAACCCGTCTTGGCTTTTGCATAGCGCGCGAAGTCTGCGACGAACTAGCGGATCGTCGCTATCGCTCATTAGAATACAAAAGGAAGGAAGGGATGAACGGCCGACGCGCCCGCGCAACTGATGCAACTGCGATAAACCGAACCTCTCGGCATTCTCAACAATGAGCAGTGTAACGCGCGGTTGATCAATACCGACCTCAATCACAGTTGTCGAAACCAAGATGTCAATCTTACCCTCTGAAAAAGCCTTCATAACCGCTTTCTTCTCCGAAGACTTCAAGCGTCCGTGCATTAAGCCGACGGCATAATCCGGAAAAACATCGCGAGAAAGGCGTTGATACGTTTCTTCTGCGGAACGAAGAGGAGTATCATCACTGACATCGATTGAAGGACAAACGACAAAGACTTGATGCGTTGCATCGACTTCTCTTCTGATAAGACGCTCAACGCGCGGCCGATCTTTTTCACGTGCTGTATACGTCTTAACAGCCTGACGTCCTTTTGGCATGTCTTTCATAACAGATAAGTCGAGATCGCCGTATAAAATCAAGGCTAGAGTCCGAGGAATCGGCGTTGCGGACATGACAAGCACGTGAGGTTCGAAGAGTGATGATTCAGTATCCGTCAGCCGCAGCCGTTGACTTACACCGAAGCGATGCTGCTCATCGGTCACGCAAAGCCCGAGCCGCTTAAAGACAACATTCTCATTTAAAACGGCATGTGTTCCAATGAGGATGTCAATGCCGCCACCGGCTAACTCTTCTTGTAGATGCCGTCGTTTCGCGGGAGGCACGCTTCCCGTAAGAAGCGCGATCTTGATGCCGCTTCCCTTTAACAACGAATCAACGGTGTCTGCATGCTGCTGTGCCAAAATAGAGGTCGGCGCCATAAGGACGGACTGATAGCCGTTCCAGCAAGCGACCGCCATAGCGAGAACGGCAACAACCGTTTTACCTGATCCCACATCGCCCTCTAACAGGCGGTTTGCAGGAAATTTTCTTTCAAAATCGTTGAGTATATCTCGAAGAGCGTCTTTCTGAGAAGATGTGAGAACGAAGGGCAACGCCTCAATCGTTTCTTTTAAACGCTCATTGCACTTCCCGTCACAGATCATGAGAGGACTTTTTACTCGGGCGCGTCCCGCCTTTAAGGCGCGAAGCCCTGCGAGTACTAGAAACAACTCTTCAAACGCTAATCTTCGACGAGCGATCTCGATATCTTTCTGACTTTCAGGGAAATGAATGCGGCGCAATGCAAATTCTGCTGTAGAAAGACATCCGGATGCGCGTACAGATGCAGGAAGACTCTCCTCAATTTGAAGACACGGATCCTCCAATGCGGCGGCCACCGCTTTTCGAATGACAGATACCGTAAGCCCTTCGGTCAGAGGATAAATTGGCTCAAAAGGAATCGGATTGTCATCGTCTCGTATGTCAGGATTCATAAACTGACGGTGGGTACCCTTTGCTTCAACCTTTCCGCGAAAAAGAAAAGTCTTACCTCGTAATAATATCTCTGAAAGCCAAGGCTGATTAAACCAGATCGTGTTGATCGTGCCGGAATGGTCTGCAAGACGTGAACGTATCCACGATAATTTGCCGCGACGTCGAAGAGACGGCACGGTCGTCGGCGCAGCACGAATGACGCCGATCTCGCCTTCTTGAAGCCGACTTATGGGTACAGGTGTAGACCAGTCGGCGTACGTTCGCGGTATGAGCCAAAGAAGATCCCGCACCGTCTCGACGTCAAGCTTTTTCAGAAGGCGTGCACGCGTTGTTGAAATACCGGGTAGGATCGTGACCGATTCATTGATGAACGACGACGTCTTAAACTCAGACACAATCGTCTTCTTTCTTATCGAAAATATCAACAGAAGCGCCGTAGGCACATAGATCGCGAACACTGCACGAAAGGCAACGACGGCATCGGGCTTTGCATACTTCGCGTCCGTGGGTCACCATCAAATGACCCCAACGCGTGCGCTCATTTTCAGGCACGACGTTAAGAAGATCACGTTCCACAACCAAAGGGTCATCGGACGTCGTAAATCCCATTAATTTTGCGAGGCGTTTACAGTGTGTATCAACGACGATCTCCTGTTGACCAAATGCGTCGCCGAGCATCAAATTTGCTGTTTTGCGCCCGATTCCGGGTAGTTCCAGTAAATCTTCCCGTGTCTCCGGAATACGACCGTCAAAGCGCTCCATGATCACAGCAGCGCTTCCTTGAATGGAACGAGCCTTATTGCGGAATAGGCCACAACTTCGAATTAAAGACTCTATCTCCAAAAGTTCAGCTTCTGCCGCGCTTTGTATATCTGGAAATCGATCAAAGAATGCAGGTGTTATTTTATTGACGCGTTCGTCCGTACACTGCGCGGCAAGAATAGCGCCGACCATCAACGCCCAAGGTGATTTAAAATCGAGTGTACACGCTGCGTCAGGGTACGTCGCCACAAGACGCTCAACAATCATTTTGGCGCGCTCGGCATCGGTAAACTTATTTTTAGAAGTCAAGGCTGTTCCTCCTTAAGGTAACAAGACAATGTCAGCGTACGTTTCTCTGACGGACGATACGCCTTGATCTCCACCAGACTTCCGACGATCTGTTCATCCATAAAGAGGAGAAGATCGTCCAGTCTCCCCATACTCGTTTTATTCAAACTCAAGAGAATGTCACCATCGGAAAGGCCGGCAGTGTAAGCCGCACTTTCCGGTTTAATGCGTGTTACGTATAGACCTTCGGGATAATCCGTTCGCTCACGAATCTCCTCGTAATCTTTATCGCCCATGACCACAATGCCAAAGGATGCTTTTTTTGGCTCCTCCGGTTTCCGACTCACGCGTTCCTTAATCTGGCGGATTACATCCAACACAACCGGAGACGGCACGGCATAGCCATAGCGATGATGGTAGACGCGCTTGAGGTATCCGCTTGTAACACCGACAACTTCGCCCCTTGTATTGAGCAAGGGACCGCCCGCATAGTACGGCTGTGTGGGAATATCGGTCTCTAAAAGACCTACCGGAGCTCCATTTTCTTGATAAGTGGTCTTATAAATGGAAGTAACGTAACCGGTTGAAAGACCTCCCTGAGCGATTAAATCGGACGGATAGCCAACACTGTAAACCGTTGTTCCGACTGTCAAAAAAGGCTCTTTAGAAAGCGTTGCGGCTTCGAAGAGAATCCCGTCCGGATTGGTGATCCGCAACATGGCCAGATCAGTGATTGAATGTACACCCGTTAGCGTTGCTTCAAATGCTTTCGGATAACCGGGCACACAAACACTGATCGACGCACCGCGGATAAGGTTGCTGCGGTAATCAAGGGCAGGTTCTAAAAGACTATACGTCGTGATGACAATGCCGACCGGTTCAACGATCAGCCCTGAAAACAACTCTTCACGTTGTTCATAGAGTTGTGTTTTCGGGATGATCACACGAATCGACACCACGGTAGGGACAATCGTCTCAAAAATCTCCTGCAAAGGAAGTGGAGATTCAACAGGAAGGGTCGGTAACGTTAGTTCAGACGGATCGATATCTGAGGGTATAGTCGTCTCCGCCGGATCATGAGATGTCGAATAAGACGGTTCGGAAGGCGATGTCGTTTCTGTCCGAGAATGATCGGAGGGCATTGTATTGTCTACCGTTACTATGGGATCCGGCTTCGTTTCACCTGAAACTGTAGTTTGATTCGTCTTTGGAATAATACTTTCAGATATGGAAATTGAAGGATTAAAGGGCGTTTCCGTCGAGGCGCTCTCTCTCGGGTCAACATGATCCGACAAGCAACCAGCTGTCAATGTAACGATCATCAATAAAGACGCCAGATAGCAAGCTATTCGAAATAACCGTCGATTTTTCATCTTGTGTCCATGCCCCCCTAACGACCTGCCTTCTTCGTTTAGGTGCACTTGTGCTCACACAGGCCATCGTCTGAGAAAGTATTTATGAAAGCAGTCATTCTTCCATCGCAGATAAACACGATGTTACGTACGTCTTCGCTAAGTCTACTTTTTGTACGTGACTATATTGTGAACGAAAAAACAATCCTTCGCAATCCTGCCGCAGACCATCAAGCTTTCCCTAATACTCCACTTCCTTAACATCTGACGCCCTATGAAACGAATACGGCTGTCGCGTCAATAGCTCCTATGGCCTTGACAGAGTGAAACGGATCTTTGCGCCGCCCAACTCATCAGAATTGGATGCTTCGATTGTTTCCCCATGTCTCCTAATAATTGAACGCGCAATATAGAGTCCAAGCCCTGAGCCTTCTGACTGGCGCGATTTATCGGCTTTATAAAAACGGTCAAAAACGTAGTCGAGATCTTTTCTTTGAAATCCCGGACCGTTGTCGATCACTAAGACTTCGGCAACACGTGAATGAATCACTGTTCGAATCATCACAATCCCTCCCCTGGGTGCAAATCGAATCGCATTAGCAAGACAGTTGTTTAGTACGCGAGTAAGCTGTTCTTCATCGCCGAGCACACGAACGCGTGTACCCGAAGTATCGTCCCAATCAATGATAAGGTGAATATTCTTCTCCCTAACAATCGGTTCAAACGAACCCGCTACACTCGAGATCCAGTCGTGAAGATCAAAGGCGTCCATCCGCAGCGCTTTTTCATCCATGGCATGTGCTTGCTCAAAAAGAGCGTTGAGCAATTTTTGTAGTCTATTCACTTCGTCTTTAATGATGTTCAGGCTATGTTCGTACTTTTCGGGAGGAATCGTACCGTCGCGCATGCCTTCTACAAAACCGGCGATTGACGTCGCCGGAGTACGCAAATCGTGTGACACGTTGCTTAAAAATTCGGAATGAAGCCTTTCTCGTTCTTCAAACTGCGCGATTAGTGTATTGAACGTCCTTACCAGACGTGTCAGATCATCTTCTTTTACATGAGCCTGAGATGCACCTTCTTGCCGATCTGTCTCTTCCAACCTTTCAAGCATTGGAGCCCTTTTATCTCTGCCTATTTCAACACGTGCGGAAAGGTTACCGTGATAGACTTCATTCGCTGTTTTTGCCAGCAAAGAAATCGGATGGGTGATGTTCCGAGAAAGCCAAAGAATAATCAAAAGTGAGAGTATATAAGCGATCGAAAACGAGAGCGGTACATTGTTATCCCTCAGAAAACCGACGATGCTCACAGGTCTGTGCGATTTCATGAGCAGAACTTCTCCGGAATAGCTATCACCATACGTATCGATAGGCGCGCTTGAGACATACCAAGATGAAGCGTTAGGAAGATACGGTTCAAAAACCGTTTTGTTAGCCGGTTGGCAATAAAGAGCGCGTACCGTGTTCCGTGTCTCTTTCGGTAATTGGTAATCGCCCGCGCCGCCTTCTTCTCTCGGAAGAAGCGCCATGGTCTCACTTGGCATGCCGGTATGATAAATAATGGCTCCGTTAGAGTTGACAACCCAGACAAAGGCGCCCGTCGAACGCGTGGCAAAAGAAAGGTACCCTGTGATGTCAGAACTTGTAAACGTCAGACGCTGGTCGTCCATCCGCCGCGCGCTCAATTCGGAAAGCGCGATGGCATTTCGTCTCAGTTCTTCACGAAACTGTTCATTTGATGAAATACGGTAAACCGTCCCATAGATAAGCGCTAGCACAATGAAAATCGTGAGAATCGCAATGGAAATCGTCAATAACGTGCGCGCGTAAATGGAAAGGCTGGACTTCACGATTCAAGGTCTTCTTTCAACTCAAACTTGTAACCGATGCTCCATACCGTTTTAATTTGCCACAACGGATGATCAATCGTATCGAGTTTCTCGCGGATCCGCTTGATGTGAACATCTACCGTCCGCGGCTCGCCGTAAAAATCAATACCCCAAATATGTTCTAAGATTTGATCGCGTGTGAATACACGATTGGGATGTGAGGCAAGAAAGAACAAAAGCTCGAGTTCCTTCGGCGGCATATCGATCTCTTCACCACCGATGCGAGCAGTATAGCGCGAACGATCCACCACGAGGCCGGGAAGTTCCACCATGTCCTCTGAACGACGATCGCGGTCCTGATGCAGCGTATCTCGTTCGCCGACACGACGAAGCACAGCTTTCACACGCGCCAACAGTTCTTTCGGCTCAAAGGGTTTCAGAATATAGTCATCGGCACCCAGTTCAAGTCCAACTACTTTATCCAAAGTATCGCCTCTTGCCGTCAGCATGATCACCGGAACGCTCGAAATGCGGCGTAAAGCCCGCATTACATCGAAGCCGCTCATACCGGGCAGCATCAAATCTAAAATAATAATGTCCGGATCAAAAGAACGCACAGTCGGAATCACGGTGTCTCCCGAATAGCATGACGTCACTTCAAAGCCATCCTTTTCAAAATAAATTTTTAATAGCTCGCTGATGTGAAGATCATCATCGACCACCAACACTCGCCGTTTTCGGTTCATCGCGGCCTGCCTTTCATAAAGTGACATCAGGTGTATCGGTATTATCAGGTGATGCGGTGTCATCGATTAAAGCGGCAACATCGACCGGATGAGTGTCGTCGAGAGGATCTGCGACATAAGACACTTGTTGCTCTTGTTCTTGAAGACTGCGCACCTCTTCGAAAAAAGAGTGTATGTCGCCGAAGTCGCGATATACAGAGGCAAAACGAATGTAGGCAACTTCATCGAGACTTCGAAGATACCTGAGCACCAGTTCACCGATTTTTGACGTCGTGATCTCGCGCTTCATCATGTTGCCTGCCACGCGTTCGATCGTATCGATCAGACGTTCGATCTGTTCGGTCGTAACGGGTCGCTTCGCGCAACTTTTCATAATACCCATGAGCAGCTTCTCGCGGTCGAACGGCTGCCGGCTCCCGTCCTTTTTGATGACCATGAGCGGCAGACTCTCAATCTTTTCGTACGTCGTAAAACGAGCACTGCAAACAAGGCATTCGCGGCGGCGCCGAATAGCAGCCCCGTCTTCAGCAGGTCGGGAATCAACAACTTTATCATTGTTGGCTTCACAAAATGGACACTTCAAGGGCACCCTCCCATGACATTCCGTTTAACGAACCTAGACAAAGCAGCCGGATCCAAAGATCCGGCCGCGGTGTCAATCCTATAAAAACCCTCTATGCCTAACACACATCGGGCGGCAATATGAGGTTGCCGGTCTCAGTTATCGTCATCTTTCAGAAACCATGGCAACACACGCCCTTCCGAGCGGCTCTGCTTAGGTCTGTTGACGTCACGATCCGGTGAAGGAGCTTCGTCCAGAATGCGCGGTTGCTGACTCGGTTGTCCACGATCCTGTGCCCTGTTGATCACGTCGACCATTTTTTGATCGGGCATCCTCTGGCTTGAGCGACTAAATCCGGTTGCTTGTCCGCTACTTTGAGTCGGCATTTCACGGCGCGGCTTCAAGAACTCAGGCAGATCATCGATACTAGACTTTTGCGTCGCGATCGGACGAGACGGAGCGGTATAAGAAGGGATGGATGTGATCGTAGAGGACGACTTTATCGTGCGGCTCTGAACGCCGTCACCCTCAAAGCGGCTGGCGATAATAGTAATGATCAAATCGTCCTGAATCGTATCATCAATTACCGCGCCGAAGATAATATCCGCATCAGGTGAAACGGCCTCGCGCACTTGTGAGGCAGCCTCATTGATCTCTTTGATCTTGAGATCATGCCCGCCCGTAAAGTTTATGATGATGCTGTGAGCGCCCTCAATGGTCGTATCAAGAAGCGGACTGGACATCGCCTGCTTAACGGCAGTTGCAGCTCGGCTCTCACCGCTTCCGCGTCCAATGCCCATATGACAGACGCCGGCATCGGTCATGACGCGTCGTACGTCGGCAAGATCCAAGTTGATCAATCCGGGCACCGCCACTAGATCAGAGATGCTTGACACGCCATATTGTAAAACGCGATCCGCGAGACCGAATGCTTCATCAAGAGACGTATCATCACTTGCAATTTCCAAAAGTTTATCGTTCGGAACAATAATCAGCGAATCGACGTGCTGCTGGAGATCACGAACGCCTTTTTCAGCGTTCTGTCTGCGTCGCGCGCCTTCGAAGCGGAAAGGCATCGTTACTACAGCAACAGTAAGTATGCCTAGTTTCTCAGCAGCAGCAGCAACGACAGGAGCCGCTCCGGTTCCGGTGCCGCCTCCCATGCCCGCCGTGATAAAGAGCATATCGGTGCCTTCAATTGCCTTCGATATTTCCTCAATATTTTCTTCTGCAGACTTCTGCCCGATTTCAGGTATAGCACCCGCGCCAAGACCACGTGTGACCTTCTCACCAATCTGAATGGCCTCACTGGCCTTCGAATTAAGCAGAGCCTGGTGATCCGTATTGACGGCAATAAACTCGATGCCCTGAACGCCTCCATCGATCATACGATTCACTGCGTTACAACCGCCACCGCCGACACCGACTACACGGATTCTGGCGTAAAGATCATCTCTCATTCCGATATCAAAATTGTAATCTGCCACAGTTCCGAGCTCCCTTCGCGCATATTGAGTGCGATTTAATTGTCATTACAAGCTTACAACTAAAAATATCAAGCATTATATCAAATAAAAATATGCCTGAATTGCATTTTACCTTAAGCCTCTTATTATGGCAAGTCAAAATTGAGAAGAATTCATGACGAAATGATCAGTTGATCTGTGAAATAAACAATGTAACGACATGCTTACATGTTTCGTAGTCGATATGACAATCAGTAATTCTGTTACCGTGTGTGCTCCACATTTACCTTATGCTGTTATGAATCTTTGTCAATGCGAGTACGACGGGCACTGCGCTCTTTCCAGCGCCTCGCGAAAATATTGCCGATGTTGCCGATGTTTTGAAAGATTCTGTATGCGAATACGGCTGCAATCACCAGAGCAAGGTCAAACTGCAATTGAATGCCTAGTGCTGTCAGAAGGCCTGCTGTAAGGATGTTGACCAGCAAACGAAAGACAAAACGAGGAGCCTGAAATGTCTGTTTAAGGAGTTTCAGATAACCGGACGTCAGCGCGTCGAGACCGACGAGAGTAAACGTCGTCAAGTAAGGGATCAATTCCTGTGGGATGGGAACATCCAGAAACAGGCCGATAATTAAACCGATCAATATGCCGATGAGAATAAACAATGATTTTTCCTCTTAAGCTGACAAGTTACTAAAAGTTGTCATGACGTCTCAAAAATGTCAGTATGCCGCATCAGGTTTAAAAACAGTTCTTTCACCGGTCATGTCCAGCTCACCGGTGCCCCGTTCTTTGAGTTGCCACGTGTTGATTAATTGAGCCAACAAGGCCAATTTCTGTGGTAATAACCTGTTGTCCTTCAGTTTAACACGTATCTCCCCTCCTTGCTCAAGAGGAATAAAAAGATAATACGTTTCTTTGTTGTCCTGCCTTATTTTTCTGACGGTGTCCATTAGGAGAATCCCGCCGGTTTGGTCAGATTCATCCTGACGAATCATTGCCGCCGTAATACTGAGAACAGCGTTCAACTCCTCCGGATCTTCGACAGCGATCGGTTTTCCCTGCTCAGGCGCCTCGAGAAGACGAACACCTTCAAGAATCGGAAGATCGAATTGCGGTGAAGCGATCACACGAATTACTTCGAAATTCCGATCAAGCAGGGCGTATCCATCCGTCACGCGCAATGCGATGACTTCCGTTTTTTCATGGGCTTCAATAACAATCTTTGACGGAAACCGAAAAGCAACACGTACCTCGCGCAGTATTGGGTTGCTTTCTAAAATGTGCTGTTCTATCGCGCCGTATCTTAGTCCGAACCACTGCGCTGTAGAACCGCCTATACCGATGATAAAATGTTCGCCGATCGCTTTGTCTACGCTATCCATAATAATCGCGCTCGAAACGTGTTCAGTGCCCTCAATCAAAAACGTCGTGATGTAAAAACCGGGATAGTACATGATAAATGCGGCAAGAGCAATTATGATCGCTAAAACCAAGATGATCTTTAAAACCCTGCCGAAAAAGAACGATTTAAAACGTTCGCGGGCTCTTTGACGTTTCCTCTCATCTTCAGTCTGCCAACGAGCATACGTTTGAGGATACCCTTCTTGTGCTCCTTTTGTACTGAGATAAGGCTTTGCTTTTTTGCGCTTTGCGGCAACGTTCGAACGTTTTTTGTTTGACGAAGCAGAAGACCTTTTTGATATCGCTTTCGAAGCATTTCGACGGCTTTGCACATTGCGTTCCGAGCGGCTTCTACGACGTTGACGATCATCGTCCTTTGATATGTTCACCTTTCGGCGAGTCATTGACGTACACCGTTTATCATCTGAAGGGTTGCTTCAACAATCTTTTCAGCGGAATCCATGACGGCAAGTTCGCCCGATTTCCTGCCCAAGAGATCTAGTGCCTCAGGGTCGGAGATCAATCGTTCGATCGTATTGAGAAGAACATTCGCGTTGAAAGTCCGATCTTCGCATACATAGCTTGCGCCGGCAGCTTTCATAATGCGCGCATTTTCATTCTGATGGTTATCGGCGGCATGAGGAAACGGCACAAGAACCGAGGGCTTCGCCAAGGCTGTCACTTCCGCCAACGTCATCGCGCCGGCGCGCCCAATATAAAGATCTGATGCAGATAACCATAGCGGCAGATCGTCAATGTAGGTGCGTGCCTGTACATGCGGAATATTGCTCAACTTCTCTGCCAGAGAAGGATCACGAAGCTGACCTGTGCTAACGAGCACCTGAACCTTCGGATAGCGCTTTAAGAAATGTTGCCAGCCTTCACTTGCGTTCGTCCCGAGCCCTTCGACTGCTCTATTGATTGTCTCCGCCCCTAGGCTTCCGCCTGTTATCAAGATCAAAAACGTGTCGGAATCAAGACCGAGCTTCTGCCGAGATGATTCTTTTTCAAGCGTTTGAAAAACCGATCGAACGGGATTGCCGGAAAAAGAAAGTGATACATTGTCCCCAAAATTTGAGCGACTTGCCTCATATGAAATAAAAACGCATTGGGCACCCTTGGAAAACAGACGATTGGCTCGACCGGGGATTGAATTCTGCTCATGAAGAAAATAAGGTACACGACAAAGACGAGCTGCCGTAATGAGCGGCGCCGTTACATAACCGCCCGTTCCAAAGACAAGCAGAGGGCGCTCTTTACGAAGAAAAGATAGACTTGATGTAATGCCGCGGAGATTTTTCAAAAACCAAGTGACGTAGTTTCCGATGCGTTTGACCGGTAGAGGGTACGCTGAAATGGGGTAAAAAACGTAACCGGCCTTTTGTACTCTGGATTCTTCAAGGCTTCCTTCTTCACCGCAAAACACAATACGCATGGAGGGGGCTGCCTTATGAAACGCGGCAGCGATGGAGAGTGCGGGATAAATGTGTCCGCCTGTACCGCCTGCGCCTAGAATCAGCGTATGGTTACGTCGTTTTGTCATGCCTCCGTCCTTAAGTTCGGCCGATTTTTCTTTAATATCCTCGACAGTTCCTGATCTGCCTCAGTCGCTGATTTGGAAATGCAAAGCAAAATCCCGACTGCTGCGCAGAAAAACAAGTTAGATGTGCCGCCATAACTGAAAAATGGCAGCGATATTCCCGTTGCAGGCATAATACCTACTGCTACCGCCATATTTAAAAAGGCTTGCAGAACGATAAAAATCGTATATCCCGCCGCGGCAAGTCGCGCCATTTCTCCATCTGCTCGTCGGGCGATCGAAAGACCGCACATAAGAAACAGCAAGAAAAGCGCCATCACCGCCAAGACACCCACAAACCCCAATTCTTCACCGATAATCGGCAAAATAAAGTCATTATGAGCTTCCGCGAGCCAGTTCAATTTTTGTACACTCGTTCCGAAACCTTGCCCTGAAAGACCGCCCGAACCGAGCGCAATTTCTGCCTGTGTTACTTGCATTCGTTCATCTGAGGTTGCTGCTTCCGGATTGTTGAATGTACTAACACGTTGTTTGGCATACGAAAAACGCGAATCCACCATTGCGAAGAATGAGGTGTGATCGTCTTGGAAGTAAGGATATAGCACTGCTACCAGCGTCAGCAAGACAAGTACTACGGCTAACACCTGCAAACTTCCCAATATCAATGATCTTTTAGGGATATTGGCAAGAAAAAACATGATCAGCGTCAGTGCTGTCAATATGATCGCCCCTGAGAGGTGCGGCTGAACCAGTACAAGAACTACCCATACGAGTGCCATAATGGCCGGTCTTGTCACATCAATATACGCTTTCTTCCATACACTTTGCGACACACGGGTTGAGTTGTTGCTGCCATGTCTGCGAGCTGTGCGCGATGAAGCGGCGGATGCTCTTGCCTGTTCGCGTCGGCGTTCGTGTGTACGCGCTGCAAAATAATTAGCAAGGAAAAAAATCAGCGCTATCTTCGCAAGTTCCGAAGGTTGAAAACTCAGAGCGCCAAGACTTAACCAGCGACGCGCTCCATTGATAGGAGTACTAAACAAACGACACACCAGAAGAATCGGCGTCACCAAAAACCATACGAAATAGCTTAGTTTTTTTCGTGTCAGTTGCTGGAACGGAAAAACAAAAGCAAACGCCAAAGACAAGAATACAGCAAGCAGAGTGATACCGGCTTGCCGGCGCGCCAGATGTGAAGCGTCCGCTTCAGGAATAACCTTGACGACCGGAGCCTCTGCAACCGTGCCGTCCGCTTCAACGGGTGCGTCATAATCGATACTTGACAAGACAAAACTCGTTCCGTAACTTGCGCTGAACATCATTATAAAACCGAACGCAAGCAAAAGAAGCCAACAGAAAAGTAACGGAAGCGACATCCGATAATTCGAGAACAACGCTCGCTCACCAGGGCCACCTACCTGTTGCGGCGTCACCGATTGATCGGAATCATTTTTTCCTTCAAATGGAAGCAAACTTGCCTTTCGTTTCCATTTTGACGCCATCATTTTCCTCTTTCTAAAGAATATATCCCGTTGAGAAAAACACTCCAACCAACGCACCCGCGGTGCCGACTATCACAAATCTCTTGACAACTTTCGTCTCATGCCAGCCCATGTATTCAAAATGATGATGCAAAGGCGCCATCTTGAATATACGTTTTCCTTTCGTAGCCTTGAAATAAGCCACCTGAATAAGCACTGACAAGCCTTCCGCTACAAACACCATGCCGGTCAGCAACACTAGCCAAGGCATACCGGAAAGACACGTCATAAGCGCAAAACCGGCGCCAAGCGCAAGTGAGCCCGTATCGCCCATGAATACTCGCGCAGGATGGCGGTTATACAGAAGAAAACCGAGCAATCCGCCGCAAATTGCCAACGAGAGAGTCATCAGTCCGGACGCAGCCTCTATGACGCCGGTCAAAAAACCGAAACTGAAAAAGAGGCCGATCATCGCCACCGCCATCAATGACGACAACAAGCCGTCAAGTCCGTCTGTAATATTGACGGAATTGCTGATATAGAAAATAAACAGCGTCATAAAAATGGCGTATACGAATTTCCATGTGCCGGTGATCGGAACGATTTTCGTCGCAAAGGGCAGTAAAAGAAAAGATCCCGATTCTGAAAACCAAACGGTATAGACAGACGCTGCAACAGAAACAATAGCAAGTAATAAGGTTTTCTGTCCGACGTTCAAACCTTCTTTAGAAACATGAACCTTTATATAGTCGTCAATGAACCCTATGCCACCGAATAGAATCATAAAGAGTATAATCACGACCACATCTCGTGAATAATCTTGAATAAAAAATGTCATGACAGCAAAAATAACGATCGGAATCAGAAAAAACAGACCGCCAAACGTCGGTGTTCCCGATTTCTCAAGATGCGTTTTAGGTCCGTCTTCACGAACTTGCTGTCCACGGCTTTTTGCCCGAATGCGTGGCAGGAGAAGACGACCGCAAACGACCGTCATGACAAAAACAATCAGCGCGGAAACACATGATCGGATGATGCCCTCCAACGTAAACATATCAATGACTACCCCACACTTTGTAGACTTCGTCAAGAATATGTTCCAGACCGTAGTAGCGCGATCCTTTAATGAGCAGAAAGTCGCCGGGACTCAACTCTTTTAAAATGAACGGCAAAGCTTGTGCTGACGATTCAAACCATCCGGAGAACCGATCGCGCGTTGCTTCATCCTCCAATAAAGCGTCACGCGTCGCTTCAGTCTCGCTGCCCACGAGAAAAACGCTGTCAACACCAGCGTCTCTGATATCCGAAGCGGCATCCTGATGCGCGCGGCGTGAATACTGTCCCAGTTCACGCATACCGCCTATCACAGCGAGGATCCTCCGACTGCCGGCGAGCAATTGAGTTGTGCGAAGCGCAGCTCCCAACGATTCAGGAGCCGCATTGTAAGCATCATTCAGTATATCGATATCCGGTAATCGGAACCATTCTTGACGGCTTTCCGTCATAACGAAACGTTTCGCTCCCATAGCGGCTTCCTGCATATTGAGTCCAAGGATATACGCTGAAGCCAGACCGAATAGCGCGGCATGAACGAGATGAACTCCGGGATACGGAATAAAGATCGGCCAACGCTCATCAGGTGCCAAGTTTGATCTGCCGATGAACGAAAGACCGTCCTCTCGATCAACATGGACATGTTCAGCCCAAAAAACGGGCACACCATCTCTTTCCAATCGGCCGACATTGTGTTCGCTCGCGACGTACCAGACAGAAATACGATTATGGTGCTCCATGACCCAAGATTCCAGAAGCGGATCATCTCCGTTGACGATCAAAATGCCGTTATCTTTTATTCCTTCAACAATGGAAATTTTTTCATCCAGAATGTCCGTCATCGATCCGACGTGTTCCGCATGTGACATTCCGATGCCCGTAACAATACCAATATCCGGTACGGCAATCTTCGTCAATTTTGAAATCTCACCTCGACGATCCATCGCCAACTCCGCGACAAGAACATCAGTCTCGGGACAGGTCGACAATATCGTGCGCGGCAACCCGACCTGATTATTGAAATTGCGTTCTGACTGCTCAGCTTTGACTTGAGTCGTAATCATCTGGTAAATCATACGACGCGTCGTCGTCTTGCCGACACTTCCGGTCACGCCAATGACATTTGCGTTTATAACTGCGCGAAATCCCTTGGCCATGTCTTGATAAGCTTGCCAGGTATCGTCAACAACAAGCACGTCCGGCGCCGCATTGTCATGTCGGAGACGTTCGAGTATATCGGAAAGAGCGGCGGCACATCGTTCACAGACAATCATACCGGCGTTCTTGTCAATCGCCTTTTCTAAAAAATCGTGTCCATCAAAATGATCGCCTCTTAAAGGCACAAATACTTCACCGGGCGCGAGCGTGCGCGTATCGGTTGAAATAAACGGATAATAGCGTTCAGGATCGGCTGCATGAGCACCGGTCTGAAAAAGCTCTCCTTTTGTCCACAGCTTGAGCTGTGCGGGCAAAAATCGTGTCATAGGTTACTGTTCCCCAAAATAGACTTGTATAATTTCGCCGCGCTTAACACGGCCTGTGAGGTTTTCCCGTTCCGTTTCAGTATTACCGGAGGGCGCTCCTGACGGATCCTGCCCGTCTTTCGAAGGCGCGGAATCTTCTGCAGGAAGAATGCTCTGTCCGGTCGCCTTACCTTGAGGCACTCCAACCGGAATGATGGCAACGCCGGCTTCGGTGGCCAGATATATGCATTCATGGTACGTTCGTCCACGGAAATCAGGCACAGTTATCCATTCTACTTCATTTACATTGTCGGGGTAAAGCCAGACTGTCGATCCATACCCAACTTGCGAACCCGGTGCAGGCATTTGAGTAACGCAGGGCATATCTAAATAAAAGGCATCTTCCGGCACGACCGGATTCAAATCCAAATGCTGTAGACGGCGCGCCGCCTCACGGATCGTTATACCCTTATAGTTGTCAAGTGTCATTATCATTGAAAGCTTCCGCAGCTCTTCCGAAGAATAACTTTGTAGCATACCGTCATGATTAAGAATGCGTGAGGCGACGCGAGTTGCGCACTGCGCCGCCAATCGGCTGGACACATCGGTCTCCGCGTTCCGAAGCGTGATCAGTGCCACATAGCGCGGTTGTTCCGATGGAAAAAGACAAACAAAAGAACACGTTAAATAAACGATCTCTTCAGGTTCATCTTTTTCGCCTTCCGCTGTTTTAGAAGAATGCACGTACTTAATGTCGGTCGCGGTACCCGTTTTTCCCGCCATGGAAAAGCCCATGGCGCCAAAAGTATTCCTCGCTGTCCCCTTCGTCAAAACGTCTTCCATCATGGAGCGTACACTCGCGCATGTCCGGCTCGACAGCATATGATCATTAATCTTGATATCAAAAGGCATCATCGACTCGATTTGATCCTCTGTCGTACCGATCGCCACCCGAGGTGTTACAAAATGACCGCCATTGCCGATCATAGCAAAAAATCGCGCCATTTGAATCGCAGTAAACGAAGATGACTCACCAAAACAAAGGTTAGCAAAGTCAATGGGCATCGGATTAGCGTGCATGATCCCGCGCGACTCGCCCGGAAGGTCTAATCCCGTCGTACCGGATATACCGAGTCTGTGAATCCAATCATAATACGTTTCTTTGCCGATTTGATCAGCGAGTTGAACAAATACGGGGTTGCACGATCGGTAAAAACCTTCGCGAAGTGTTTCAGTACCGTGTCCACTCTCCGAAGCGCAGCGTATTGGAACACCTTGAACAACAACGACATCGTCCGAAAACATGGTGTCCTCCGTAGCTGATGCAGTCTCGAGCCCGATAGCTAACGTGACTCCTTTGAAAACAGAGCCAGGTTCATAAACATCTATGACGTTGATATTATTCCAAATATTCAAGGAATAATACGTCTCTTTTTCGTCCGATGACAACGCGTCCCAAGCCTCTTCCGTAAAACCGAGCGGCAGTGCGCCGGGATCATCCAGCTGAAACGAACTAATTTGCTCCATCGCCAGCACATCCCCCGAAACAACATCGAGTACTATGCCCTGAACACCCGACCGCAGACCGGCAGCTGCTGCCATGGAAAGCAATTCACTTCGTAAGATACGCTCAATTTCTAAGTCAAGTGAGGTAACCAGATGTTGGCTCTCCTGAATCGGTCGAGACACCGTAGAAGAATAAGGCACAATACCACGCGAACCATAGTTGTTGTGACGTGCATACGTATACCCTGCATGACCGGAAAGGAGTTCATTGTATTGCGCCTCAAGACCGGACACCCCGGACAGCTTACCGTTTGCTTGCTCAACAATTCCAATCACTTGCGAACCGAGGAATCCGTTGTTATAAACACGCTGTTCTTCCATATCAAAGCGAACTCCACCGACATGGTTCTCATTCAACCAGACGCGCAGCGGTTCAGCGAATTGCTCTGTTACGCCTTTGGCGATCTGAACATATGTTACAGGTCGCTTTTCGCTCATATAATTCTTTAGGCCTCGCCAACCCTTCGAGCGATCAGTGAGGATCGCCTCAAGAAGTGTCTCGCGTTTATCATCACTAAGGTTTAATGCATCTACTATCTTGTTAACGATCTCCTCTACAGTTACACTCTCCGTCCATGAATAGACATCAGACGGCGTCATGCCGATCCGATAAACGTACGTAGAAAGTGCCAAAGGATATCCGTTGCGATCAAGAATCATCCCGCGTTTGGGAAATTTAGCACCTGTCATGTATTGCTGCTGAGCTGCTTTAGCGGCAAGCGCGTCATGCCGAACAATCTGTACGTTGTATACTTCCAGAACTACTAAGAGAGCCACGACAAAAAAAACAAGCACCACATAGACGAGCTTGCGATTGAAGCGTCGTTGTTCGTTCTTCGTGGTACGATCCGTTTGTTTTTTTATGCTTCCGCGACTCATACAATATCTCTTTGATATGAAAAATACGCCGTCTTGTTTGTTTTACAGCCCTCCGCCATGGACAGGGATGATGACGAACGTATTAGGACTTTTTTATACTGTTTAGACCGTCACTAAGGAGGCAAATCAACCCCTCCCGTCATCGGCCATTAGTGAGCTAGCGCTCCTCAACCCATTGCTCAATAACCTCTGAATCGTCCATAGGTGAACCAAGCGCCGTAAAGACCCCTCCCACTCGGTTCGAATCACCCAAACGCACCATCGCGTCTGATGATGCTTTTTGCATGCCAAGCGCATCCAAAGCACGTTCTTCAATTGCCTGAAGCGACGTCTTAGAAGCCAGTTGATCGTAGACCAGACTGTTCTCTTTCTCGTACTCGACGATCTGTCTCCGTAACCCTGTATTGTAAAAACTCATTTCGGCAATTTTGGCGTTGCGCCATGTAATGAACACAGCAGCCACAACTACGGCGAGAAACACCATCAAGAGACGACGCGCCATTTTAGCACGTAATTTTCCCGCACTATAGTAGGCCCGGCGATTAAACTCTATGTACTCAAGATTCTTTTTTCTTGATTTATCCTTTTTTTCCTTGTCGGGCTGCTCGATACCGGGCATCGGATAGCTAATAGCAGGGACGTAATACTCCAGTGGCCTCGCTAAATTTCCTTCTTCGTAACGGCGACTCATATGATTACCTCTTCGAACACAAAGGCGCGCAGCCTTGCGCTGCGAGACCTTGGGTTATTTACTTTCTCACGTTCTCCCGCGACGATCGACTGACGTTTGACGGCGCGACCCAATGGTTTTTTACCGCACACACAAGGCAAATCGGTCGGGCATTCACACGGGTGTTCCCATCGACGCATGGCCTGCTTAACCATTCGATCATCGATCGAATGAAAGCTAATGATGACAACACGTCCGCCGGACGCCATAATGTAAGGTATTGTTTCCAAAAGCTTAGACAGCTCATCGTATTCATGATTAACGGCCATCCTTACCGCTTGAAAAACGCGTCGTGCAGGGTGTCCGCCGCGTCTTGCTTTGGGCGGCACGGCATGTGCGACAATCTCGGCTAATCTGCCTGTCGTCCGAATCGGCGCTTCACGTCGCGCAAGGACGATCGCACGCGCGATCCTAGCAGCATATTGTTCTTCTCCATAAGTGCGAAAAACGCACGTCAATTCATCTTGAGTCAATGATGCAATCAGCTTTTCCGCAGTCTCCTCCTGTGACTGATCCATCCGCATATCCAATGGTCCGTCATGAATGTAAGAAAAACCTCGTTCCGCATTGTCAAGCTGATGTGAACTGACTCCCAGATCAGCTAAGAGACCGTTCACTTTGCCTCGATCTTCCTCAGGCAACCAGCGAGTGAGTGCTGAAAACGGTGCTACCACTGTTCGGAATTGTCCTGTTGCTTTGAGTGCGAACAGTCGTTCCTCACAAATCCTGACAGAGGTCGCATCTCGATCAGCCGCATAGAGTCTTCCTTTTTCCCCGAGTTGCATTAGAATCTCTGCGCTATGACCTCCGCCGCCGCATGTCATATCCAAGTAGAGCCCGTCTTCGCGAACGGCAAGGGCTTCTATCGTTTCCTCCAAGAGGACAGGCGTGTGCCACGCATTACAGTCCCGGGATGTCATATTTAGATAAATCCATGTCAGCAAGCGACTCGGAGACTTGCATATGCTGTTCAAAGAACGCAGACGAACAGATCTCAATTTTTGAAAAAACGTCGATGAAACATACTTCTTCACCCGGCTGAACGCCGATGTGTTCCCACAGGAAAGCAGGCACCATGATTCGACCCTGTGCATCGAACTCGCATACATTCGCCGATCCGAGAATACGACGCCTCAATAAACGGACACTGACATCCGTCGCGGAAAGACTCATAATCTTCGACTTGAGTTCCTCAAATTGATCTACTGTGTAAGCCGCAAGAAATCCGTCATCCACACTTTCCGTCACAACCAAAACGCCATCAAGCTGCTCCCGTAATTTCACGGGAACGATAACGCGTCCTTTCTGATCAATGGTGTGTGTATAGCGTGCCATGTGACGTTCTCTCCCAAACGTTCTCCCAAGTATAGGTATATTAACATAAAACCCCACAAAGTTGTCAATAGTCCCCCTAATTTACCACTTTTTTTCGCCGCAAATCAAAAAGTTGCTCTTTTTCACTTGAAAATTCACTATTCTGACATCATTGAGGTAAAAAATGAGCGTATTCTTCTTTCAAGACGCTCATAACTGATCAACTTTTGACTTCATGTGAACTCGTAAGGAGAGGCAGACGATATACCAGCGAACAATCGCGTCAAGAAGTATCCGGATCGACCCTGATACTTCTTCAACATTAAAAAATATATGGTTTTTAGAATGTTTCACGATGCTAAAATGAGAACAGACAGCTTAAACGTATAAAACACTCTTTAAACAAAATAGAGAATCATATAACTTAGAATAGAAACGTAGAAGAGAAACGGTTAAAGAAATAAGATGGAGTACAAATGGAACTACGCGACTATTTCGAAAAAAATCCGCATGTCGCCTTAGCCTTTTCAGGAGGAGTCGATTCCGCCTACCTCCTCTATGCGGCAAATCGACATGCCAAGAGTCTTCGCGCTTACTATGTCAAGTCTGCTTTCCAGCCGCAGCTTGAGCTCGAAGACGCAATGCGTATGGCAGAGCAGCTCGGTGTAGAGTTAAAAATACTGCCGTTAGATCTCTTAGAAGATTCAGCAATCACGGCCAACGTCTCAAATCGTTGCTATTTCTGTAAAAGAAAAATCTTTTCTACTATTCTGGAAGCGGCGCAAAAGGACGGTTTTACCCTGATTATTGACGGTACAAATGCTTCTGACGAAGCTGAAGACAGACCCGGTATGAAAGCGCTTCAGGAATTTTCTATAGCTTCACCGCTTCGACTATGCGGTCTTGGCAAAGACGAGATACGCCGGCGCTCCAAGGAGGCCGGTCTCTTCACTTGGAACAAGCCTGCCTATTCTTGCCTCGCCACACGCATCCCGCACGGCGAGACAATAACCGAAGAAAAGTTGAAGAAAACTGAACGAGCAGAGGCTTACCTGACGACTCTCGGTTTTTCAGATTTTCGCTTACGACTTCTCGGTTCAAGCGCTAAACTCCAGCTTCCGACATCGCAGCTCAAACAGGCATTAGAGATGCGGGACGTCATTGTAAAAGAGCTTAGAAAAGATTACAGCGCAGTACTCTTGGATTTGGAGGCGCGAGATGAATAAAGACATAAGAGCCATACTTGAGGCAGTGCAAGCGGGCAATCTTTCGGCAGATGAGGCCATGCACAAGCTCAAAATCTTACCTTTTGAAGACATCGGTTTTGCCAAAGTTGATCTGCATCGCCCCCTTCGACAAGGCATTGCCGAGGTCATCTACGGTGCAGGTAAAACACCGGAACAGATTCTCGATATTATTGAGGTCATGCAGAAAAACGGACAGGCAACTGTACTCATCACGAAATTGACGCAAAAGACGGCAGATGTGCTTCAAAAATCGTTTGGCAAAAAACTCGATTATCATGCCGAGGCAAAAATCGGTATCTTGGGCGAACTGCCTCGACCGGACGGTCTCGGCAAGATCATCGTAGCAACGGGCGGAACCAGCGATATTCCAGTTGCCGAGGAGGCGGCGCTCACCGCTGAAGTTCTGGGCAATGAGGTAACACGCCTTTACGATGTGGGCGTCGCGGGTCTGCACCGTTTGTTGGCTCATCTTGATGAAATCATGAACGCCGCCGTCATCATCGCGATTGCAGGTATGGAAGGCGCTCTTGCCAGCGTCATCGGAGGACTTGTCGATTGTCCCGTAATTGCCGTACCGACCAGTGTCGGTTATGGCGCATCCTTCAATGGACTTTCCGCTCTTCTATCCATGCTTAACTCCTGCGCCAGCGGAGTCTCTGTCGTCAACATCGACAACGGATTTGGGGCTGGGTACTTGGCAAGTTTAATTAATCATATGGAGGCCAAATCTAAATGAGAACACTCTTTATAGAATGCGGTATGGGTGCTGCCGGCGATATGTTAACAGCGGCTCTCTTGGAGCTTTTGCCTGATCCCGACACTTTTCTTGACGAACTTAATGCGCTTGAGATTCCGGGCGTCATAGTCAAACGGACAAACTCGGTTAAATGCGGCATCCACGGTACACGCGTGCTGATAACAGTAGATGGTGTCGAAGAAGAGAGCTTAGACGTAAATGAATATGGACATCACTATACTCATATTCACGAGCAAGAGGATCATCATGAACACAAAAATGTACACCATCATCATGATGAACATGCACACGGTCATATCCACGACCATCTGCACCACCATGAACACCATGAACACCATGGACATGTGCATCACTGCCATGATCACTACGACCATCATGACCATTCACATCCGCACCATCACAACAGCCTCAAAGAAATCGAAGAAATCGTCCAAAGCCTTAAAATCTCGAACAAGGTAAAGAATGATGTCATGTCCGTCTACAAGCTTATCGCCGAAGCGGAAAGCCGTGCCCACAATTTACCCGTGACTGAGGTTCACTTTCATGAGGTTGGCGCCATGGATGCCATTGCCGACATAACTGCGGTTGCCATGCTCATTGAGAGAATCGCTCCTGAACAAGTTCTTGCTTCCCCCATCCATGTCGGTTCCGGTCAGGTACGCTGTGCCCACGGCATACTCCCTGTTCCGGCACCCGCCACGGCTTACATCCTTGAAGGCGTTCCGATCTATGGAGGCAAGATCAAAGGAGAACTATGTACGCCGACCGGCGCGGCCCTCTTAAGGCATTTTGTCGACTCTTTCGGAGAAATGCCCGTGATGAAAGTAGAAAGAATCGGATACGGGATGGGCAAAAAGGACTTTGAAGCGGCAAACTGCGTGCGTATCATGCTCGGAGAAACAGAGGAGCATGGCGAAGAAATCTTAGAACTCAAGTTTAATGTTGATGATATGAGCGCTGAAGCAATCGCCTTTGCCATGGATAGTATCTTTGAAGCCGGCGCTGTCGAGGTCTTCACTATCCCGGCGGGCATGAAAAAATCCCGCCCCGGCACACTAGTGACAGTTCTGTGTCACGAGGAAGATAGAGATCAAGTCTTACAAACGATTTTTAAGCACAGCTCAACAATCGGTGTTCGCGAACTTATCTGTAAACGTTACGTCCTGGAACGAAGCATTACGGAACTTGATACCCCATACGGTTTTGTGAGGAGAAAAGATTCGAAAGGCTTCGGTGTGCGCCGCAGCAAATATGAACACGATGATCTTGCACGATTGGCTAAGGCAATGAACCTAAACCTGGACGAACTCAAAAATCGGATTGAGAATCTCATTTAATACCGCTTAATTGAGGTGAATTGAGGCAACAGAGATGCCATTGAGCTTATCGATTCCCGGCAAAAGAGTCGTCATTCAACTCCCCGTTTTGTTGCTCCAAAGGTCTTGGTGATTCATTGAGATATTGAGGAGCACACCCAACAAGATAAAATTCGAAATCATGGAAGAACCGCCGTAACTCATGAAAGGAAGCGGAATACCCGTGATGGGCATGAAGCCTATCGTCATACCGATATTCTCGACAAAATGGAATGTAAGGCTTGCGATAAGCGCCACCATGACATACGCTTCTCCCGGAGATACGTCGGCAATTTTACCCGCCAGACGGAGCGTGTGAATCACAAGATACAACGCCAGCAAAATCACAAGTGTCGTACCGATCAAACCGAACTGTTCCGATATAGCCGTAAAAATGAAATCCGATTCTTTAACCGGCACGCTGACGTTCTCGCCGGCTCGATTGCCGAATAGACCTCCTGAAGAGACGGCGGCAAGAGACTGGTTGATATGGTATGACGCCGTTTTATCGTGTCCTCTAAAAAAGAACGTCAAGATGCGGTCTTTTTGCGTTTGACTTAGAATAAAACGCCACGTCACCGGAATAAGGACAAAAACCATACCCATGCTCGACAGAATAATTGTCCTCCAGCGAACTCCCCAAACAAATAAAGTGCAAAGGAACATAAAGATCAGAACAGAGCTTGTACCGAAGTCCGGCTCGGTCATGATCAATAAAAACGGAACACCGTAAATCAGCGCTAACCGCGCAAAACCCTGCGGTTTTGAAAGATTACCCGAATTCATGCCGTCAAAGACTGGCCCCGCCGCCATGGCAACCCCGATTTTTGAAAGCTCCGAAGGCTGGAATGATCCGAAAAGCGGAACACGAAGCCAGCTATCCGCGATCGTAAGGGCTCGGTAACCGTCGACTTTAACTAATACGAGCAAAAAGAGGCTAACCGTATAAATAATGCCGCCGACAAGTCGCATCGCAGGAGGATCAAAAAGACAGATCACAAATGATGCCATCAATCCGATCAGCACCGCCGCAATCTGCTTATAGAAATTCATCGGATAGTCCATACCGGCACCGTAGCCGGTTGAAAGTACCGTATTTAATACCACCAGACCGATAATCACCAACGCCAAAACGGGTACGAGCATTCGGTAATTGAGCGAGCGAAAAAACATGTCGGCGCGCGATGGCCTTCCCTCACGCGCCCGTCCTCTCTTTTTCCATTCTGTCCATTCCATACTTTGATAAATGCCGTTAAATAAGCGCTCTACCGTCTTCGAGGATAACAACATCATCATCCGATGGAGGCTGCTCCGGATCGAAAAGCATTAACACACCGGTATCTTCCGCATTCAGAAGCGACAAACGCACTTTGGCGCGTTTTTTGTCGCGGATGGCAAGCACCGCCAAGAAAATGACCGCGAGCACAATCATCACCAAGGAGACTAGCTGTGAAACGCGAAATTCCTGTCCGAACACCGTGAACACCAGCGCATCCGTACGAATGCCCTCGACGAAAAAGCGCGTAAGCCCATAAAGCAAAAAGTACGTAAGCATCGTTCGATAAGGATATTTGTCAGATTTACGCCTTATCGCGAGAAGAATCACAAATATGACCATATTGGCCAAAAATTCATAGAGAAATGTCGGGTGCACGGGAAGATTCGGATCGAGCCCTGGCAATGGGTTGGCAGGATCAGGATTGATTCTCGTAAGCCAGCTTCTCGTTCCTTCGCTGATCATGCCCCACGGGAGATCGGTATTAATCCCAAATGCCTCCTGATTAAAGAAATTGCCCCACCGACCGATCGCCTGACCGAGCGGTACATAGACCGCCAGATAATCCAGAAGATGATGCGCCTTAATATACTTCACACGTGCGATGATAAAAAGGGCGATCATCCCGCCGATGACACCGCCGTAAAAGGCAAGTCCGCCTTCTGAAATATCAAAAATTCGTGCCGGATTTTCTTTATAGGTTTCCCATTCAAAAGCGACATAATAAAGCCTCGCCCCAATCACCAAGAACGGAATCATCAATAAGAAAAAATCAAGAACATCGTCACCTTTCAGGCGATGCGCTTTCGCCTGTTGAACAGCAAGCACCATACAAAGCAACAGCGCAAACGCAAACAAAAGACCGTACCAGTAAATCGTGATATGACGCCCTAAAATACTAAAATCAAACGCAATCCGGCTAACCGGAAGATCATGGATCCCCAGCCCCGGAAAGGAAACTTGATACTGACAAAGACATGTAATAGGTAGCATAGGTGCACCTCCAGCAATATCGTTATTTTATCATAGTATGAGAATGCACCTTCGTCGAACCCCGAAATACCGACTTTCCTTTTACAGCTTTTCATTTCTGCGCTAAAAATCGATCTCATCCAAATAACAGTGTGTTGAGTGGAGGTAATAAGCTGCACTGAGAATAAAGCAACGCACCTGAAAAAGACTTTTGTTTCAATTGAAAGTTGTCATCTTTATGCGGATGATGACGGGCTCCCCATATCAGAGAAAAAACAAGTTATGCCTCCGGATCGATGGTGCCGTTTATGGTTCAGATGACGGATCGCCTGATGATGTTTCTGTGATCGCAGCAGTAGTTGATTCAACAGAAGACTCAGGCGGTGCAGTAGGAGGCTCAGTCGGTGCAGTTAAAGACTCTGGAGGCACAGTTGGAGACTCTGGAGGTATAGTGGTCTCCGGCGGCGTCGTAGGGACTATTGCGCCAGGTTTCCATTGCGCGTAAAGCGTCGTATTGCCCGTGATCCGCAACTGCTTTCCGGGCGCCATAAGCTGCTCACCTTCACCGGGATTTTGTTTCAAGCTCCAGCCGGCAAACTCATAACCCTCTCTCATCAAGGAACCGGGCTCCAAAAGATTGGGGTATGAATTCGGAATGTAACGGTGCTTATCAACAGGAACGGATCCCGTACCGCCGTTTGCGTTGTAAGTTATGCTATAAGATACAAAGTCTTTGTTCTTGTAGGGACCTTCTGGATCCGTCGGATCCCAGCCGGCATATATGTACGAATTATAGATAGGCGGAAGCGACACCGGCGTTTTAAGTTCATGTCCTTTACTTGAATCGTATATGTATACGGGCATGCCGGCATAAGAATTGTCGCTTAAGTACTTCGCGTCACGAAGACTTAGGCGAACGCAACCTTGAGATAATGCTTTTTTGCCAAGCTCACGGTACGCGTATGTCTTCATTCTGCCCTTATCCATCCAGTTACTTCCTGTCAATTCATAGGGAATCGAATGGAAAAAATACTCTCCGTAGAACTGCGTTGGGTAGCGAACGAAACAGGACCACCACTTCAAGACAGTATGTCGATCTCCAATTGTAAAATACTTAAGGCCTTTATCTTTCGGTTTAGGTGTAGGAGTCGCTGATTCCCCCGTCGAACAAAAGAATGCCACTAATGGAACCGGATCACCATCTTCGGGTGTATGATACATAACAACAATCTGCCGATCGAGAAAAACGGTAATATGGGAGTAATATCCCCGTGGCACGACCGGCATATTATTCCCGTCATAGGTAATCGATACCGGAGTTGTGGCGGGCGGTGACGTAGGCGAGGTCGTGGGGCGTGACTCCGTTTCGGTAATCATGGGCTCATTTGTACGCAACATAATCGACCTTAGTGTAGTCGTCACTTCAGCCTCGGGTATCGTCATCGGATCCACAACAGGAACAATCGGCAACGGCGAGCGCCAAGCCGAAACGAATGTAAAGAGAAGCGTGAGCGCTACAAGCAGCACCGCCACAGCAGACAGAACAACCATCATTTTTTGTTCAGCAAACCAGCGTCTCATTGACTTATTTTCCTCAAAGATTCAAGCTGTCTTCCTGTAAATGAAACAGGAATCCAAGCAATCGTTCTTATATTCTAATTTAACCACAAATCCCACAAATCAAGAAACATCGTCATGCAAAAAAGCATCTGATCTCAGTCTGTCTCATTCATCGCCTACTCATTAAAATCAACATCAGTATCATCGCACGAAATCTGTTCCACAAAGCAAACATGATCGTCGACGTAAAATTCTCGAATACGTAATACGTGATTTTTAGAATGTGCTGAGACAAGCAATTCGTACCGAATATCATCCTTGTAAAATCAAGGAAATTAATCAAGAATAAACAAAACGAAAATCAGGCGTGTTGAACATTTACGAGCTCATCACAAGAACAAACAAAATGAGACTTAAGCGCGCTCAAGCACCTCGATGACGACCGACTTCCCTTCAGAAAGGTGCGGAAGGCCTCGTGTAATGCGTGAAACGAGCGTCAATCCATAGCGTCCCGTTTTCGCGTTGGGAAGCATCAGCACTTCCGACAGTGCCTGAGCATCCGTGTCCTCCTCCGGAAAAAAAATACGCGTTTTGTACACGCCCCTGCTAAGCACAATCGATCGCTCCGGATAAGGACATTGAAAAACGACTTCCGCCGTCACATCCGCCTCATCTGAAGATGTCAAAATAGTGTTTTGAGCTAAACCAGCTGCTGCTTCGAACGACTGATAGGCGGATTGCTGGCAGCCGGTACCCCCTTTTTTTCTGGGGAGTGCAGCCGTCGATTCGATGTCGCAAAAAAGGCGGAATGGTCGTGTCATCAATGTCGTCGCCGTTTTCACATCACCTGCAGCAATCAATGCGCGAATGCGCGAACTGGAAACTTTCGTTCCGCCCCAAAAAACATCCGGCACCACCACGGCTTCAAGCGGGTGTGTCGTTGCAAACGATTGGAGGAACACAGCATCACCTGCACCGCGATGACCGAAGTGAGCATCCTCGCCGATGGCAAGAACGACTCCGCCTAGTTTTTTTATGACGACCGTGTCGAGAAATGTTTCAGGTGAAAGCGTCGTTATTCGATCCGTCATCGGAATCATAAAAATATCGTCGACGCCGAAAGATTTGAGCGCGTATATGCGTTCTCTGTCGTTCATTAATTCAGTATGGTGAAGATCGCGCCCACCGAATGTCACGCCTTTAGGGAACGAGAAAGTGAATACAGTGACACGAAGCCCCTTCTTTCGACAGATCCGCTTAAGTTCGCGAAGAAGTGCCTGATGTCCGAGATGAAAGCCGTCAAAAATACCGAGTGCAATGCCTCTGGGCGTCCTGTCATCGCATTCTTCCGGTAAATCTACATATACGAAATCGTCTTTCATCACATCCATCTGCTTCCTAATCCCTTTGCCGTTTATATTATCTAATAAAAACCATTTATTGCTACAAGCAACTGACCATTACGCGAAAAATGACGGGGCGCAGAAAACGCGGCGCAGTCGATAGCGCGCATCGTCGCGCTCGGCAACAGCGATCAGTTCTTCCTCATAGAAAAGCGCGACCCAAGAATCGTCCGGTGGCGGAGCCGACACGGCCGCTTCTCTGCTAAAAGGCTCGTTCACGCAATGAGGCAGATTCGGGTGTTGGCCGTGTGTGATCGCAAGCGCTTCTTCTCTCGTAAGCCGGATATTCGGCCAACCTGTAAAAGCGGTTCCTGTCGACAAAATCAAACCGTCCCTTTTAAGTTCTTGTTGCCAGAGTTCACGATCGCCGCCTGTCGCATTAAAGCGTTGAGAAAGTTCTTCGAGCGTCACACTATTTTCTAAGGAAAATGATCCTGTCGCAATACGCTCCAGCGCATCGGCATAAGCCAGTGTTCCGATCGTACGACCGAGCGAGTCGACAAGCACACGAATATAGGTACCTGAACTGACATGACATTCAAACTGAACGTGCGAAAATCCATTCCCCTCTTCGGTCAGAGAAAGAAGCTTAGATTCATATACCGCAATTTTTCGAAGGGGGCGCTCTACATCGATACCCTGACGCGCATATGCATAGAGCGGCTTGCCGTCGCGCTTTACTGCTGAATAAAGGGGCGCTTGTTGTTCTGAAATTGTTGAAAGTGATGCGACAGCATCGCGCAGTGCCGTTTCATCAGAAAAGGGCAACACGGTTTCCGGCGCGCGCTCCGTTATGCGACCGTCACGATCCATGGTATCGGTCGCGGCGCCAAGCGCCGCCAGACAGCGATAACGCTTCGTCCATTTCAACATGTAATGGGCTGCCGCCGTCGCACGGCCAAAACAAATGGGCAACACGCCCGTTGCAAAAGGATCAAGCGTTCCTGTATGCCCGACGCGCCGCATGCCTAGAAAACGCCGAATTGAAGAAACGACACCGGCGGACGTCATGCCTTCCGGTTTATTGATAATGATAATGCCGGAATCAATCACGTTCATGAGAGAGACCTGCCTCTCGAATCTGACACGTAATGATGAGAAAAACATCACTTATGCTCATGAAGATGACCTATTCTGAAGGCGCAAGGGCTTGCGCGATATCACGATGCGTCATGGCTATCGCTTCTTCAAGGGTGATGTTTTTGATCATTGCGCCGGCTGCTCGAGCGTGACCGCCTCCGCCATAGCGTCGAGCAAATTCAGCAGCATTGAAGTTTTTGCCGGCACGAACATTCAGACGAATGCCGGCCGGTGTTTCCACATGCAAAAGGACGACCTCTATCCCCTCAACTGAACGAAGATCAGAGGCTATGTTAGCCAGATTGTCGTCTTGAACGCCGCATCGTTCAAGGGTCTCACGTTTGATATAAGCGGTGATCACGCGACCGTCACACAAGCATTGTGCATTATGAAAGACACTTCCTCGAAGCTGTAGCAAGCCAAGCGTCGTCCTATCAAAAAGATGATAATGCAGCATCGGAAGATCGATCGAAAAACGTTCAATCAGTGTCGCGGCTTGCCGCATAACACGAGGCGTTGTATTGCTGTACGTATATCTGCCGGTATCGGTCACAAAGCCGGCCAGTAGCAGAATCGCAATATCATTCGTAAACAGAGAACGGCCGATGCGCTGCCCAATCGCGTCAATCAAGACAAAACAAAGCTCGCACGTCGCAGCGGCACCGTCGTCGATGTAGGAAAAGGGCGGCAATTCACCTTCATAGAGGTGATGATCGATAATCGCGCGGCGAGGCGCCTCGATGTAGTAAGTCGCGCGCTTCCCCAAACGCGATTCTTCGTGACAATCAACAGCAAGCGCCAAATCAAGCTCGGGAAGCAAATCACCTAGCTCCGGAATCAAGGGTTCTTTTAAAAGAGGAAGATCAACAAGCGACGGGGGTAACGTCGTGTCAAGTATGACGACCGTTTCACAACCGATAGATTCTAACACCGCCGCCATCGACATCGCTGCTCCGTAAGCGTCAGCATCGTGGCGTTCATGAGGGAAAATACCGACGCGCCAGCCTTCAGCGCCGGCATGAAGAAAGAGCTCTACAACCGTCTGAACAACGTCTTGATGGCGGCTTTTCCCTTGATCGTTCACAGTCATCGCTCACAGCGCTTCGCTTTCGCCGGATCGGGTTTGCGAAGACTCCTCCTGAATGCGACGAATCAGCGCATCCATTTTTTCACCCTCTTTCATGGAGTAGTCTTCCTTAAAAATCAACCTTGGAATTCGGCGTGTTCGTAATTTATCTGATAATGTATGACGTAAGAAAGGAGCGGCTTTGACAAACGCTTGTCGCACGTCCTCTGATTTTTCATCGTCGCCATATACGCTGTAAAACACACGTGCTGTCGAAAGGTCAGGACTTACGACAACATCCGTCAAAGAAACGATGCCGTGAAAACGCGGATCATTTAGTTTTCTCTGTAGCGCCTCCGCGAGTATACGACGGATTTCATCGCCGATACGATCACTTCGACGTGTCATGCTCTTCCTCCAGAATGTACGCTTCAATTTCATCGCCGACCTTGATGTCGTTAAAATTCTCAAGTCCTAGACCGCATTCATAACCGGTCGCTACTTCGCGAACATCGTCTTTGAAACGACGCAATGATGCGACAGTCGTCTCGAACACAACTACGCCGTCACGGATCAGGCGAACGTGATCCCTCCGGTTTACGCGGCCGGATTCGACATAGCAGCCGGCCACCGTCCCGACGTTCGAGACACGGAAGACATCGCGGACTTGAAGCTTGCCCACAACGACCTCTTTGATCTTCGGCTTCAACATGCCGCGCATTGCGTCGCGCACTTCGTCGATCGCTTCGTAAATGACTCGATATGTGCGGATATCTACCTTTGCCGTCGACGCGATCAAATTGGCGCTCGAAGTGGGGCGCACATTAAATCCGATGATAATGGCATCGGCAACCTCAGCCAGACGAACATCCGTTTCCGTAATCGCGCCTACAGCGCCATGGATCACGTGCACTGCGATCTTGTCATTCGAGAGCTCTTCCATTGAACGTTGGATAGCTTCCACCGAACCTTGAGCGTCGCCTTTGACGATAAGATTGAGATCGATCTTTTCTTCTTTGGCCGTATGGCTGAAGAGACTGTCAAGCGACATTCTGGATGTCTTGCGAAGGCTCAATTCACGTTCTTCATCTTTGCGCCTCGCGACGAGATCTCGAGCGATGCGTTCACTCTTAACCTGATAGAGGATATCGCCGCCTTCAGGCACATCACCGATACCGGTAATTTCAACAGGAACAGAGGGTCCGGCCTCCTTGATTTCTTGACCGTGATCGTTCACCATGGCTCGAATATGGCCGGATGTATTGCCGACCACAACGGCATCTCCCGTGCGGAGCGTACCCCGCTGAACGAGAACTGTAGCTACCGGACCTCTAGCCTGGTCGAGACGAGCTTCAATGACCGTACCCTTCGCTTGCCGATTCGGATTCGCCTTGAGTTCGAGAACGTCGGCCGTCAAAATGATCATGTCAAGCAGCTCATCCATATTCGTGCCTATCTTACCCGACACCGGCACGATCGTCGTGCTGCCACCCCAAGATGAATCCATCAGCTCATAGTTCGCCAGTTCACGTTTCACCCGGTCAATATCAGCTTCCGCCCTATCAATCTTGTTGATGGCGACAATGATTTCCGTATCCGCCGCACGCGCGTGGTTGATCGCTTCAACTGTCTGAGGCATTACGCCGTCATCAGCGGCGACGACCAAAACAGCAATATCCGTCACTTGAGCGCCCCGCGCTCGAAGTGTCGTGAAAGCCTCGTGTCCAGGTGTATCTAGGAACGTGATAACACGGTCCTGAACCGGAACCATATAAGCACCGATGTGTTGTGTAATGCCGCCGGCTTCGTCTTCCGTCATCGACGATTTTCTAAAATAATCAAGAATCGTCGTCTTGCCGTGGTCGACGTGACCCATCACTACCACGACAGGCGGACGAGGCAGAAGATCTTCTTCACGATCTTCCGAGTCGTCGAAGAGGATGTCTTCAGCTGTTACTTCAACATACTTTTCACTTGTAATACCGAATTCGGAAGCAACGATAGAGGCCGTATCGTAATCAATATCTTGGTTAATCGTAGCCATGACACCAAGCTGCATAAGTTTCATGATGACATCCGCAGTCGTCTTCTTAATCGCTTCGGCAAATTCTTTCACGGTGAGATACTCCGGAAGCACGACTTTAGACAGCGGCGCAGGTTGACGTCTTGGTTTTTCGGCACTGTCTTTGCGGCGCGACCGGCGAAGGTTCGCATCGCGATCGATCATCTCCTGCTGCTCACGACGCTTCTGAATATCACGGCGTTTCTCGGTTCGCTCACGTTCACGGGTGGTGCGCTGACTTCGGCGCGAACGAGTCTTTTGCGATACCGCATCATCATCGCCATCCTTAAAGGGCGCGGGCGGTGGCGCAAACGGCGCGGGACGCGCAGGTCTTGGGAACCGATCTTGACCTCTTGGCGTTCCGAGCGATGATTTGGGCGATACTCCTCGATCCGCGCGCGGCTCAGCAGTGCGTTTCGGTTCCCGGCGTTGCTCGCTTACCGGGACGCTGCGATCACGACCGACGTAACTTCCGCGCTGCGGGCGAATCGGTCTCGCATCCTTTCTGCCGTCACCCGAAACAAACACAGGACGCGAATCGGGGCGCAGAATCTTTTTATCCGGCTGTGTGATCCTTTCCGTAATGGGCATCGATTTTTCAGCGATGCTCATCCTTCGGCGCGGCTTTTCAGTACGCGTCGCAGGCATTGTTTTGACGTCCTGTCTCGCTGCCGGAGGTGCCGCTTTTTTCGGCGCTCTCGGTTCGGATACCGGTTTATGCGGTTCTGCGACGGGCATTTTTTTAGATGCAGCAGGAACCGTTGGACTCTTCGTTACGTCTACCGTCTCTTTTTCACGGCGACTGATCTTTGAAGGCGTGTCCTCTGGTGCCTTTGCGGGTGTTTTTTCAGTTGTAGCAGGCTCTTTCTTTTCAGCAGCGAGCGTACGATCTGCTTGTACTTCTGCCGGTTCGGGCTGAACGATTGCCGGAGCGGGAATTGACACGCGAGACTTCTCGTCTTTCGTCTCAGGTGTGATCACTGTTGCAGGACGCACAGACTCAACAGGTGCTTTTTCGGCACTTACTGCCTTCTTTACATCTTCTTCCGGTTTCAAAGCGGGAGCAACGGACACAGCACGTTCAGTATCATCGGGCGCCCCTGCCGCTTCTTTCTTGTCTTCGGGTTGTGCTTTCTTCGGTCTCTTGACGAGCTTGATTACTCCGGGAATAGCTTTTCCGGAGATACCTTGGATTTCAATCGTGGACGATTCCGATCCCGGAATATCTTTAAGAAATACACTCGGTGAAGGCCCATCCGCGATATCTTGTTTGTCCTGTTCTGCTTCAGGCGTTGAAGGAGGTATTAAAGGCGCCTCAGAAGCCGCACGGACTTCCTGTTCCCTGCGTTGTCTGATCGCTTCTTCCTCAGTGATGAATCCGGCTCGAAGACCTGAATCCGCTTCTTCTCTTTTCGCCATAATCTGTCTAATCCTCTCGTCTTCCTGACTGCACTACCGTTTATCTAATTATTTATCTAATAATTTGACTTTCAATCGTTGACGACTGCATCGTCTGATGTGCTTTTTTCTAATGCGCGCTCCAGTTCTTCCCATATGGAATCTGTCATGGCAACTTTCAGTGCCCGTTCAAGTGCGTGTCGCTTTCGGGCAATATCAACGCACTTGCGATTATAGCAGAGATAGACGCCGCGCCCCGAGACTCGCATCGTCGGATCATATACGGCGCCGCCTTCAGGCGAACGCACAACACGCATCATGGACGTCTTCTCGAATCGTCCGCGACATCCTGCGCACATTCGAATGGCGATATGCTTCACAACGTCTCCTTATCCTAATCGCAGTCGGTTCTTATTCTCCACTTTTAGACAACGTGTCATCCTCGGATGACGGATTGTCATTATCCATCTCATCGATGGCGTCGATCGTATTCTCTAAAATGTCAAGGTAGGTTGAAGCCGCCTCCTTGTTATCTCCGACGATCTCGTGAAGCGAAAGCACATCGTCATATTCGACCACTTGCTGATCTTCTTCGATCATTTCGTCATCGTACAACTCGTCTTCATATTGGTCACGACCGGCTTCATCCTGTGCAACGGCCTCATTGAAATCTGCCATCCACGTCGCTTCGAGCATTTCGCGATACTGTGATTCGCTTTTGATATCGATGCGCCACCCGGTCAGCTTAGCAGCGAGACGGGCATTCTGTCCTTCCTTACCGATCGCGAGAGAAAGCTGATGGTCGGGAACGATAACACGAGCGCTTCTTTCATCTTCATCTTCGCTTAACATGACACGAATCACGCGAGCAGGCGAAAGAGCGTTACTGATGTATTCGACGATATCGGAGTTCCACTCGATGATATCGATTTTTTCGCCATTTAGCTCGGCAATAACTGTCTGTACGCGCATTCCGCGCTGACCCACACAAGCGCCGACAGCATCGACATTGCCATCGTTTGTGGTCACGGACATCTTCGTCCGCGAACCCGCCTCTCGAGCAATGTTTACAATCTCAACGATGCCGGCGCCAATTTCAGGCACTTCTTGTTCAAAAAGCCGACGGACAAGGCCGGGATCACTTCTCGAAATAATGATGACCGGATGGTGATCACGCTGGTCAACCTTCAGAATGTAGAAACGCATGTGTTTACGGAATGTATAGTTGTCAAGCCGAGATTGCTGACTATACGGAAGCACCGCCTGTGCGCGTCCGATATCGACGAGCACTTCATTGCGATCTCGACGTTGCACGATGCCGCTGGCAAGTCCGTGAACACGTCCGGAAAACTCTTCCTGAATACGCACCTTTTCAGCCTGAGCAAGTCTCTGGTTGATAACACTCTTCGCCGTCTGTGCCGCAAGGCGCCCAAAATGCGACGGATCAACTTCACGAACAAGCTGGTCTCCGATTTCCAAGTCCGGAGAAAGCGCGTGTGCCTGTTCTAATGAGAGCTCACTGTGAGGGTCACGCACTTTTTCTACAATCGTGATCGGCTGATACACGCGCATAACGCCGGTCTGACGATCAATATGTGCCGTAATTCCGTCGCTCTCCGATATGTGCTCCGATGCGTCACCTGCGCCTCCTTCATGACTTCTTCCCTTGTCGCGGTCACGCGAATGAATTTCAAATTCGCGACGATACGCCGCCACAAGAGCGTCTTCAATCGCTTCGATGAGCATTTCCATTTCGACGCCGCGCTCTTTTTCTAATTGTTTCAGGGCTTCGATAAATTCCTGATTCATGACTACTCCTGTTCCTTGTCCTTAAAGATGTTTTGGATCTTTATTCCAAATATTTCTACTACTGATTTTGAATACGTTACACTATATCTTTTGCCTCTCACAGACTGTTTATGTCAAAGCGTTTTGTCTTTCACATATTATTAATTTACATTCATCACAGCTGCACAATGTATAAACTTGTGATGCGGATCATTTCATGACGTTGAAAAGCGGATCCAACTTCACGTCTGCATATCGCGTAAGAGTCGTAAGGCCGACGGCTTAAAAAAGAACGTCGCGACGAATATGGGCGATATCCTCGAGCGGAAACATGATCGTGTTGCCGTTCGCGTCTATTACGCCCACTTCATTCGATTCCTCATTGACCGTCAAAGCACCGGAGAAACGCTTTTGCTTGTCGATGGCTTGATAAAGACGTATATGCGCGTACTCTCCTTCGTGACGCAAACAGTCGGCGATCGTTTTTAACGGCCATTCCAGTCCCGGCGATGAAACCTCAAAGACATCAAAATCGGTAATGCCGAGCGTATCCGAAATGAGCGGATCGGCAACTTCACTGATCTTTTCACAATCACCCGTCGTAATACCGCCTTTTTTATCAATGATCAGCCGCAAAATCGAACGACCGTGCTCATTGGTGTAAATCGCGTCCAGAAGTACGACCCCTACCGACTCCGCAATCGGGACAAGGTGCTCTTTAATCCTGTCTCGGTTCATTTTTCGCGTTGTTTTGGCGCACATATCGTTCTTCTCCACGTCGATTTCCCGCTACACAGAAAAGAGCGGGACCTCCCGCTCTTTCTTCGCAGACGTTGCGTGTTTTTATTATAACAGGTTTTAACGACAGGTCAACTCAACCGGCCATGATCTTTACGCTTCATGCGCGTTTTTGCTATACTGTGATTCGCTAAATATGGTCCCGTAGCTCAGATGGATAGAGCGTTGGTCTCCTAAACCGAAGGCCGCGCGTTCGAATCGCGCCGGGATCACCAATTACAACTAGCACTACAGATATTGTCGCAAAAAAGCCTGTTATTACGGGTTTTTTTGATACTCAATGAGTCGTTCTCAAAGTGACTTTTCGCTTTCACTGCCTAAACAAATACGCATGCCTATTGCTGACAGATTAAATATATGTCGCGAACTTGACACAAAAACGACCCTGCAACTAGGATTAAATAAATGAATGATTTGCGCCAACTGAGGGAAATGAAAGGGGATCGTCATGTCACTGTTAATACAAAACTGCACTTTGCGGGGTCGCGATGGCCTGTGGGATGTTTACTGTGAGGGTAAGGCAATCACTGCTGTCGGGCAGGAACTCGACAGGGAGGCTGAGACCACAATCGATGCCGAAGGGAATTTGCTCGTCCCTGCGTTCATCGATACTCACATTCACCTCGATAAAGTCAATATACACGACTCCGTACGTCAGAACGTGAGCGGCACGTTGATGGAAGCGATTGAGATCATCTGGGATCGAAAAAAGATTTATACAGATGAAGATGTCGTCGAACGCGCCGGAGCCGTTATCGATATGGCACTGATGAACGGAACGCTGGCGATGCGCACACACGTTGACGTTGATACGATCGGCGGTTTAAAGCCGCTCACGGGCGTTCTGGCGCTGCGCGAACGCTACCGCGACAAGATGACACTTCAGCTCATCGCTTTCCCGCAGGAGGGCATCCTGAGGAATCCCGGTTGCGATCGATTGATGGAAGAGGCAATGAAGATGGGATGCGATATCGTTGGCGGAATGCCCGCGAACGAAGACTCGCCGGACGATAGTTTCGCCCATGTAAAATTTTGTTTCGATCTCGCAGAAAAGTACGATGCCGACATTGATATGCACGTCGATGAAACGCTCGATCCGTTTTATCGAACGCTTGAAATGGTTGCCGATGAGACAATCAAGCGCGGCTGGCAAGGGCGTGTCACGGCAGGGCATACATGTGCGCTCGCAGCTTACGACGACCACTATGCCACCTACGTCATTGAAAAGGTCGCGCGCGCAGGCATCCACATGATTACCAATCCCGTCACGAACTTGGTGGTACAAGGTCGTCTTTCTAAACAGCCGATACCGCGCGGAATCACACGCGTCAAAGAACTTCTTGACGCCGGCGTGAACGTCAGCTTCGGCCAAGACTGTGTCAACGATGCGTTCTACCCTCTTGGGAATGCCGACATGCTTCAGGTCGCCAACGTCACCGCCCACGCGACTCAGATGACTCTTCCTCATGAGCTTGAAAAAATCTTTGACATGATGACGACGGACGCTAACAAGATAATGAATCTTCCTGCCTACGGACTCGAAGAAGGCTGCGACGCCGACCTTGTCCTGATCGAAGCGAAGAACGTCCGAGAGGCGATTGCGCTCGCGCCGAACAGACCGTACGTCATCCGCAAAGGGAAAATCATTGTTAAAAACATTAGAAAAACAGAATATTTCTCCTGATTCGAGCTGCCTAATTGAGCTACCTAATTGAGCTACCTCAAACTGCCTCAAACAGTGTAAATGCATCACCGCAAGATGGCATCTTCGTCATCTTGCGGAAGAATGAAATACAAAATCAGCAAATAATAGACGATTTTTGAGGGAATTTTGTATATTCTTATGGTGCATTCATTAGACCAGAAAAGAGTGCCTTATTGTAATTCTGCTTATGACCTTTAGGCGAAATAACCAACTCTACACACATATTGACCGCTTTAGTTATAGAATCTCGTCATAAAGAAACCTAAAAAGAAACATGAACCTGTAAAAAATGACAATGCGACCCTTATTTATGTTATGATAGGATACGTATAAATCTATCGATGAGTGTTCCTGTTTTGCAGAGTTTCTTGTGCGTTCTAACGTAAGAGTACGGAAACGTGACGAGGAGCCGTAAGATAATACAAGGGAACACTTATTATGAGAGGAGATGGACGAATGACAGAAGAAAAAGTAAGATTGGGTATTGATCCGATCTATTCGCTCAAAGGCATCAATCCTATCCAGCAGTTTATTTTCGGACTGCAGCAGGCCGTTGCGATGTTTGGAGCGACCGTTCTCGTGCCGATTCTCACTGGTCTCGACGTCAACACGACGCTTCTTATGGCCGGACTCGGCACACTGCTGTTCCATGTGATTACAGGCTTCAAAGTACCTGTATTCCTTGGTTCATCGTTTGCGTTTATTGTCGGTTACAATATCGTCGCCGGCAGCCCGTTCTCGGATGCCCATGATCCGACGAAACTGCCCTACGCATCGGGCGGTATTTTTGTTGCAGGTTTGATCTACTGCGTGCTTGCACTCATCATCAAAGTGGTCGGCGTGAAGCGCGTCATGCGCTGGTTCCCGCCCGTCGTTACCGGTCCGATCATCATCGGCATCGGTTTGATTCTCGCTCCGGTTGCGTTGAACGATATCCAGAGGCCGATTGAGGGGCTTTCCGCGGGAATGAACTGGCTTGTTGCCCTTACCGCCATTTTAACGATTATCGCCGTCAACATCTGGGGCAAAGGCATGCTCCGTGTCATTCCAATCTTGATTGGAGTGGTCGCCGCTTACATTGTCGCGCTATTAGTCGGCATGGTCGATTTTACCGCATTGAAGGCAACAGAAAGTATTCTCGCAATTCCTATTTATAAGGAAAGCATCATGAAATTTGATGTGAGCGCCATCATTACCATTGCGCCGATTGCATTGGCGACGATGATGGAACACGTCGGTGATATCTCCGCCGTCTCCGCAACAGTCGGTCGCAACTATATGGTCGATCCCGGTCTTCATAGGACACTTATCGGTGACGGTCTTGCTACCAGTATGGCTGCAGCCTTCGGCGGTCCTGCGAACACTACGTACAGTGAAAACACCGGTGTTCTCGCACTGACACGGATCTTCGCGCCGGGCGTCATGCGTATTGCAGCGGTCATCGCGATCGTCGCGAGTCTCTTCCCACACGTGGGAAGTTTCATTCGCTCAATCCCCGGTCCTGCCATCGGCGGCGTGTCCTGTATCCTTTACGGTATGATTTCCGCTATTGGTGTCCGCAACCTCATCGAGAATCAGGTTGATCTAACGAAAGCACGTAACCTGATGATTGTCACGATCATTCTCGTGTCCGGTCTCGGTATCAGCATGGGAGCTGCAGGAGGAATCGTTTTCAACGTCGGATCAGCTACTATCAACCTTTCCGGTCTGGCCGTAGCAGCGATTCTCGGCATCCTGCTGAATGCCATTCTCCCCGGCAAAGACTATGAGTTCAAGGATGATGAACTCGAAGTCAAAGAAGAGTAAGATCTCTTGAAAACACGAAGGCAACGATAGAAAACACACCCCGCCTCCGTGCAACTGAAAGAAAAAAGGAAGACCGCTCTCGCCGTGAGACGGTCTTCTTTTTCTTTGTGATGATTGTCACTTACAGCACATGTATATTTCGTATAAACTGAGAGTAACACTATATATATCGTTATAAATAAAAGAAAGGACAAATGACATTATGAAATGCACACTTGAAAACTTGAAAGAACGCCGTAGCGTTCGCGGCTATACGGATGAACTTGTTCCCGAAGCAACGCTCGACAAAATATTAGAGGCCGGCCTATATGCTGCTTCCCCTCGTCAAGATACAGTTCTCATTGCTGTACAAGATCCCGAAACCGTAGCGACGCTAAAAAAACTCAACGCGAAGATTGTCGAAGAACAAAGAGGCGGACCNGCTNCAGATCCCTACTACGGCGCACCGACCATCATCGCNGTCATCGCAAAGAAAGACAGCAGTTGCGCAGTTTACAATGGCAGTTTGGTTCTCGGCAACTTGATGAATGCGGCTCATGCTTTGGGCGTCGCTACCTGCTGGATCCACCGCGCAAAAGAAGTCTTTGAACTCGATGAAGGAAAAGCACTCCTCAAAAAATGGGGGCTTGATGAAGAGTACATCGGAATCGGCAATCTGGCCTTGGGCTATCCGTCAGGCGATTATCCGATAGCGGAACCTCGTGATGAAAAACGCGTCATAAAGATTCTGTAAAAGTAACATAGCATAATCTCTTAACCAAATTTTAGACTTTGTAAGAGGAGATGACCATGAACGATCAAAACATCTCTTTTCTGCTTGCCGTAAACGGAACGCTGATGCGCGGTTTAGAACTTGAGCACAATATGCTCAACAACGGCGCATTCTTTGAAAGTGAAGCGAAGACCGCGCCATGTTACCGTTTGTGGAGCATCAACGATAATTATCCCGCCATGATACAGGTTGACCCGGAAGATCCCGACGCGGCAGCCATCGACGTCGAAGTATGGAGTGTCCCCGCTTTAGGTCTTGCTTACATCCTTGACGGTGAACCTCCGGGACTTACTATCGGCAAAATCAAACTTGAGGATGAACGCATCGTCTTTGGCGTCATCGCGGAACCGATGACCGTTAAAAACATGCGCGAAATCACATCTTTCGGCGGCTGGCGTAACTATATAAAATCGCAAGCAGAGTTAGCAGAATCAAACGATAAATAATAAACAGCTGAACATACGCGAAGCACGTTGTACATCGTCGAAAAGCAATAAACAACGTGCTTCATATAACTTTAAAATACAGAGGAATCAGTGCCTTTGTGATCGGACACATTTTTCCCGAAATAAAAGGGATGCGGCAAATCACAACAGTGCGTCTTTACCACATCCCTTTTTTGTACTCTTTTGCGTCTCTCGATCAATCAGCAATAAGCATGACCTATCGATAAGCTGAGACTACGTTTCATTTACAATATACACCCGGAAGGATTAATCTACGGGATGCATATCGATCTTAATTAAGCGATTAGTCCTCTTCGTCGAAGGCGACGACACGGCAGAACGCAGATTCGCCGTACTGGAACTTCCAGGGGAACGTGCCGATGATCAGGCGCTTGTTCAGCACTTTGTCAACCTCTCCGCCGGCGCATTCGACGTGAATGATCTCCCAAGGCTGCGGGAAGAGCATCAGGTGCATCGCCTGATAGGCTTCGGGCCAAGGATAGAGTTCGTTCAGGCCTTTGCCGTAACGCTTCTTCATGTACTCGTCACAAGCTTTCGCTTCAACAGGCTCCCAGTCACGGATCTTGGTGTTCATCGGGTGGTCGGC